>Ga0335085_10001699_pt1 | contig 44701 bp, 37 predicted proteins | sample Lox_Sample_45_FD_206712 | JGI IMG/M metagenome (GOLD analysis project Ga0335085, IMG submission 206712) | Soil microbial communities from Loxahatchee National Wildlife Refuge, Florida, United States - Lox_Sample_4.5 | ecosystem: Environmental > Terrestrial > Soil > Wetlands | place: USA...
GGCCGGCCTGCGGCCAGAAGTCGCCGTCGCGCAGGCGATGCGCGCCTTCGAAGCTTCCAGGGTGATTGCCGCGCAGGCCGCCAAGTGCCGGCGGATAATAGCCCGGCGCATCCTGCGGCGCTGGCCCGCCGGCAAAGGCCGCCGCGGCGAGCTGCGGCAGCGACGCGGCGGTGAGACTGCCGCCGACGCCGATGGCGACGCCGTTGAGGAAGTCCCGCCGGGTGATTGGCCGGTCGGCAGTTGCCATGCGGGCGCCGGAAACGGAGGTCGTAAACGATGTCATCGTTTTACCCGTATTGTTCGGCAATGGATAAGGACATTTGACATAGGTCATGGCGCAGCCGGGCGAACCGGATAAGTGGGATTGCCCAATTTGCCGCCGATGGTGATGCGATGGTCACGACCAAGCAGAGTTCAACAAAGATCGCGGTTTTGCCGAAATCCGCTCCTCCAGGCGCCACACGCGCCACGCCCGGCGCGCTTGTGCCGCGAAGCGAGCCAGCCCGGGAGGTCTCTCTACCCATCCCGCCCGAGCGCGATTCCTATAGTGTGACGGCGCTTGCCGACGTCACCGATCGCTCGCTGCACGCCGCCGTTGCGCGTTTCACGGGCGGCATGTCGCCGGCAGCGCTGGTCGCGGCCTATTTGGATTGGGCGACGCATCTGACCTACGCGCCCGGCAAGCGGGCACAACTCATGGACAAGGCGATCCGCAAAGCGCTGCGTTTCGCCAATTTTGCAAGCCGTTACGCGACGAAGGGCGGCAGGCTGCAAGCCTGCATCGAACCGTTGCCGCAGGATCATCGCTTCGTCGCCGAAGATTGGCAGAAATTTCCCTTCAGCTTCATCTATCAGGCTTTTCTGCTGCAGCAGCAGTGGTGGCATAACGCCACGACGGGCATACGCGGCGTTTCGCAGCGCAATGAGGACATGGTCGAGTTCGCCGCCCGCCAGATTCTCGATATGGTGGCGCCGTCGAACTTTCCGTTGACCAATCCGGAAATCCTGTCGCGTACGATCGGCAGCGGCGGCCTCAACCTGCTGAGAGGCTGGCAGAATTTCGTCGAGGATGCGGAACGCCTCGTCAGCGGCAAGCCGCCGATTGGCGCGGAGGATTTCCGTCCGGGCCGCGACGTTGCCAAGACGCCGGGCAAGGTCGTCTACCGCAACCACCTCATCGAGCTCATTCAATACGCCCCGACCACCGCGCAGGTGCGGCCCGAGCCGATCCTGATCGTGCCGGCCTGGATCATGAAGTATTACATCCTCGATCTGTCGCCGCACAATTCGCTGGTCAAATACCTGGTCGACCAGGGCTTCACGGTGTTCATGATCTCCTGGAAGAACCCGGGTCCGGAGGATCGCGATTTGGACCTGGACGACTATCGTACGCTCGGCGTCATGAGCGCGCTCGCTGCGATCAATGCCATCGTGCCGGACCAGAAAGTGCATACGGTCGGCTATTGTCTGGGCGGAACGCTGCTGTCGATCGCCGCGGCGGCGATGGCGCGCGACGACGACGAGCGGATTGCGACGCTGACGTTGTTGGCGACGCAGACCGATTTCACCGAGGCCGGCGAACTGATGCTGTTCATCGACGAAAGCCAGATTGCCTTTCTCGAAGACATGATGTGGGAGCAGGGCTTTCTCGACGCCCGGCAGATGGCCGGTACGTTCCAGATGCTGCGGTCAAGTGATCTGGTCTGGTCGCATCTGGTGCACGACTACATGCTCGGCGACCGGCGGGCGATGACCGATCTGATGGCCTGGAACGCCGACGCAACGCGGATGCCCTATCGCATGCATTCCGAATATCTGCGCAAGCTCTTCCTCAACAACGATCTGGCCGAAGGCCGCTTTACGGTGGACGACAGGCCGGTGACGGTGGCCGATATCCGCGCGCCGATCTTTGTCGTCGGTACCGAGTGGGACCACGTGGCCCCGTGGCGCTCGACCTACAAGATCAATCTGGAGACCGGAGCCGAAGTCACATATCTGCTCACGACCGGCGGCCACAATGCCGGCATCGTGTCGGAGCCCGGTCACGACGGACGAAGGTTTCGCGTCAGGACCAAGAAGATCAGTGCCCCCTATCTCGACCCGGAGGGTTTCCTGGCCGAAGCGACGCGCAAAGAAGGATCGTGGTGGCCGGAGTGGGTCGGCTGGCTCGAAGCTCACGCCGGCGCACCGACCGCGCTTCCGGCGATGGGCGCGCCGCAATATCGGCCGCTCGGCGACGCCCCGGGCGCCTACGTGCTCGAGGACTGAGCGACCGCGCCGGAACCGCGGTTCGTCCTAACGGCCGTCGGGGATGCGCAAGCCAAACCAGGCGTCGCGGATCTGCTGGTAGTGCACCGTCGGATCGTAGATCGCGACCGGCAGGTGAAGCTCTTCGGCGGACAGCCGGCCGACCGCCGACAACAGACTGTAGGAGGCGACGACGCGATCGTGCTGCGCCACGATCAGGCTCACGCGCGCATTGACGAGCGCCTGTTCGGCGTTAAGCACGTCGAGAGTGGTCCGCTGCCCGGCCAGAGCCTCGTTGCGGACACCCTCCAGCGCCCGCTCGGCAGCGTCATTCTGGCGAATCGCGGCTTCGATCTGGGCCTTGGCCGCCTGGAGCTGGCCCCAGGCCTGCACGACATTGGCACGCGTCTGGTCGCGCACCTGGTCCACGTTCAAACGCTGCTGGCCGACGTTTTCCTTATCGAGCCGGATGGCTGAATATTCGGCGCCGCCCTGGTAGATCGGCACCGACAGGTTCATGCTGACCGTGCCGAGAAACAGGTTGGGTTGCAGGATGTTCGCGTAGTTCTGCTGTATGACGCTGCCTTGCAGCGCCAATGTCGGCCACAGCGCGCCTTCGGCGATCTTGACTTGAAGTTGGGCGACATCGACGCCGTACAGGGCCGCGGTCACCGCCGGATTTTCCGCGGTGCCGACCGTGACGGCGGCCTCCAGGGTCGTCGGCGACAGCCGATCCACCGGCGCGGCCGGACCCAGATTGGCCGGTTCGACGCCGATGATTCGCCGATAATTGGCGCGCGTCGTCATCAGGGTCGACTCGGCGGCGTGAAGGTTTGCTTCGCCGGCGGCGAGTTGCGCCTCGGCCTGTGCAACGTCGGTCGAAGTGACTTGGCCGGCTTCGAAGCGGTTGCGGGTGTCCTTGAGGGTGTGCTGCAGGACGCGAATATTATTCTGCTGTACTTCCAGGTTGGCGGTGTCGCGCGACATGTCCATGTAGGCAATCGCCGCCGCCAGTAGCACCGACTCCTCCATCACGCGCAAGGTCTCGCGCGCTGCCGACACCTGGCTTTCGGCCTTGCGCACGGTGTTGGCGTTGCGTTTGCCGTTGAACAGCGTCTGCTGTCCCGCGAACCCGGCGCTCCACGGAGTAGTATAGCCCTTGGCGCTGTAGCTGACGCCGCTCGGCAGCGACGGCAGCGGCGGGATGACGCCAGTCACATTGGTATATTGCTCGGCGATCGAGGCGGTCGCGGACAGGGTCGGGCGATAGCCGGACAGGGCCTGCGCCACCCCTTCGTCGGTCTGGCGAACGATCGCCCGCTGGGCGTTGAGTTGCGGATTATGTTCGTAGGCTTTGGCCAGCGCCGACTGCATGGTCTCGGCAGCGAGCCGCCGCGGCGTCATGGCGGCAAGCACGAGTATGATCGCGACGGCGACAGCCAACGCACGCTGCGCCCGTGACGCCCGCACATGCAACCGCCTGCCAAGACCGGGAACACCCGCGCCACACGCCACAATCAGCCCCACTCGACACGGTGAGACCTTAACTTGGGCACTCCGGGGTTACAAGTTTGCAGGCCGCGGCTGCGTCATGCGTCGCCATCGTGGCCGTCGCAGCGGGCGACTGCGGGATGCGCGAGCATGCGCAGTTCGCGCAGCCCGAGCGACAGCGTGGCGAGGCAGAGTGGCAGGACGAAATAGAGCGCCCGGAACGTCAGCAACGCAGCCAGAAGCTCCTCCTTGGCAAATTGCGTGAGCCCAAGCAGCACCGTGGCCTCGATGACGCCGAGGCCGCCCGGCGCATGGCTCGCCGTGCCGAGGAGCGTCGCGGTCAGGAAGATCACCATTACGGTCGGTAAATCGACGGCCGGATCGGACGGCAACAGCGTGTACATGGCGAGCGTCACGAGGCTCAGGTCTAGCGCACCAATGCCGATCTGGAGGAGCGTGAAGCGCAGATTGGGCAGAACCAGGCGCCAGCCGGAGCGGCCGATGGCGCGCGGCCGGAGCGCGATCCAGATCAGGTAGCCGGCGATGCTCAAGAGTCCGAGCAGCCCGATCGCCCGGTTGATCGACGCCGGCAGCCGGTCAATGGCGCTCGCCGCCTCCGGCACGTAAGCGGTCGCTCCGCCGAGCAACAGCGCATTGCCGAGCCAAAAAGTCATACCCGTCACCAGGGCGATCTTGGCGACGTCGAGGACGGTGAGCCCCCACACTGCGTAAATGCGCAGCCGGATCAGGCCGCCGGTCAACACGGCGGCGCCGAGACTGTGGCCGATCGTGCAGGCCGTGAAGCTTGCGAGCGCGGCAACGGAGTAGGGCACCTTGCGGCGGCCGATGATGCGCAGGGCGAACAGGTCGTAGAAGGTGAGCGTCACGTAGCCGGCGATCACAAACCCGCTGGCGATCGCGATCTTTCGGAGCGTCTGCGCCTCGGCCGCGGCGACGACCTTGGCGAAATCGACGTCGTGCAGAAGCCGATAGAGCAGCACCGCCGCGACAGCGAGGATCAACAGGCTGACCGCGACACTGACCGTACCGCGGCCGAGCCTGGAAGTGATGGTCTGCGCGATGGTGACTGTCACGTGTCGTTGCGGCGTGCGGCGATGGACTTCCCGGAAACTAGACGCCTCACGCGATTCGCGGCGGCAAATTCTCATTCACATATAACAGCTAACAGCCGTGTTACGAGACCGCGCGCCGATATGTCAACGCCGCGCGGACGCCGTCACATGATTGAGACATGAAATGGCAATTAATGTCGCAACCGATTCGACAACAGCAGGGAGCGGCCACGGCCGCACGCCCGATGAGAGTTCTTGTGGCTACCGATGCCTGGCGTCCGCAAGTCAACGGCGTCGTACGCACGTTGGGCGCGCTGGCGCGGGCCTCGGCCAAGCTCGGCGTCACCGTCGAGTTCCTGCCGCCGGACGGCTTCCCGAGCTTCGCCGTGCCGACCTATCCAGGCCTGCGGCTTGCGGTGCCGAGCCGACGCGGCATCGCCGAGCGCATCGAAGCGGCGCGGCCCGACGCGATACATCTGGCCACCGAAGGACCGATCGGGTTTGCCGTGCGCGCCTATTGCCGCCGCAACGGCAGGCCGTTTACGACGAGCTACACGACGCGTTTTCCGGAATACATCGCGGCGCGCTCGCCAATTCCTGAAAGCCTGATCTACGCGGCACTGCGCTGGTTCCACTCCGGCGCGACGGTGACCATGGTGGCGACGCCATCGCTGATGGCGGAGTTGCGCCAGCGCGGGTTCGACAATCTCGGCATGTGGACCCGCGGCGTCGATGTCGATCTGTTCCGGCCGGATCGTGCGGTCGCCCTCGACTTGCCGCGTCCGATCTTCATGACCGTGGGGCGCGTCGCGGTCGAAAAGAACCTGGAGGCCTTTCTGTCGCTCGATCTTCCCGGCACCAAGGTGGTGATCGGTGCCGGTCCGCAGGAGGCGAAACTTCGGCAAAGCTTTCCCGAAGCAAAATTCCTCGGCCCGCTGGAGAACGGCGCACTGGCCGGACATCTGGCGGCGGCCGACGTCTTCGTGTTTCCGAGCCGCACCGACACGTTCGGTATCGTGCAACTCGAAGCGCTGGCGAGCGGCGTCCCGATCGCGGCGTTTCCCGTCACCGGGCCGAAGGACGTGGTCGCCAACAAGCCGATCGGGATTCTGGACGAGGATCTGCGCCGCGCCTGCCTTGAGGCGTTGAAGCTCTCCCGCGAAGAGTGTCGGAAGTTTGCGCTCGATTGCTCCTGGGAGAACAGCGCGCGTCAGTTCCTCGGTCACGTGCGCAAGGTGGCCAACGGCGGCAACCGCGAACTGGAAACTGCGATGACAGTGACGGAAACCGCGGTCGGCTGATCGCGCTCGAGGAATTTCACCTGCAGCTGCCAGGAGGGGAAAGCGCTATGACCAATCTTGCCCATGCGGAACTCGACACCCAGACTGTCGCCAAAGCGTACGCGCGCTGGGCGCCGGTCTATGACTTGGTGTTCGGCGCGGTGTTCGAGCGCGGCCGCGAAGCCGCCATCGCCGCGGCCGAGCGCGTCGGCGGGCGTATCCTCGAGGTCGGAGTCGGGACCGGCATATCGCTGCCGCATTATTCGCCGAACTGCCGGATTTGCGGGGTGGATATTTCCGAGCCGATGCTGCGCAAGGCGCAGGAGCGCGTCGTCGAGCATGGGCTGCGCAACGTCGAGGGCCTCTGGGTGATGGATGCCGAGCAGTTGTCCTTTCCCGACGACTCGTTCGATGTCGTGGTCGCGCAATACGTGGTCACGACGGTGCCGAATCCGGAAGCGACACTCGACGAGTTCGCCCGCGTCCTGAAGCCCGGCGGCGAGGTCGTGCTGGTGAGCCGGGTCGGCGCCGAGGCGGGGCTGCGGCGCACCCTCGAGCACTGGTTCCAGCCGGCAGCGCGCAAGCTCGGCTGGCGCACGGAATTTTCCTTCGAGCGCTACGCCCGCTGGGCCGAGCGAAACCGCAGCGTCCGCCTCATCGAGCGCCGCGCCATGCCGCCGCTCGGCCATTTCTGCCTGATCCGCTTCGCCAAGGAGGCCGCCGCGGCGCAGGCGCATGCCGGGCCTGAGCCGGCGACCTATCCGGCAAGCCGCGCTGCGTCCTGAGCCGCCCCGCCGGGCAGTCCATGTGACATTTGTTTGTTGTCACAGGGGATTCATCGAATCGCCATATCAGGAACGGGCACGCTCACGACGGGGGAACAGATGGACGGCTTTTTTGCCGCGTTACGAACTCAGCGCTGGGACGATCATCGCTATTACCATCACAGCAGGATCAACCAATCGCTGCACCTCGTCAGCGCCATCAGCTTTCTGTTCTCCTATGTGATGATCTTCAAGGATCCGGCGATCTCGGCGCTGGCCGGCTGGCTCATCGCGATGACGACTAGGCAGTCCGGGCATTTTTTCTTCGAGCCCAAGGATTACGACGTCGTTAACCGTGCCAGCCACGAGTACAAGGAAGAGATCAAGGTCGGCTACAACCTGCGCCGCAAGATCGTGCTGTTGGCGATCTGGGCGGCGTCGCCGCTGCCGCTGTATTTCGACCCGACATTCTTCGGTATTTTCACGCCGCATAACGGCCCGGCTGAGTTCGTCCGCCACGTCGCCGAGGTCTGGCTCGTCATCGGGATCGGTGGCGTCATCTTCCGCACGGTGCACTTGTTCTTCCTCAAGGACGTGCAGACCGGCCTGGTCTGGGCGACCAAGATCCTCACCGACCCGTTCCACGACATCAAGCTCTACCACAAGGCCCCGCTGGCGCTGCTGCGCGGCGAATTGATCGACCCGGGAATCGGCAGAGAAGTTGCGGAATGGGAAGAAGAAGCCGAAGAGGCGCCCCGGCTGACGTGAGGTCGGATTGTTGCGGCGCCTGCTCAGTGCTGCTGCCTTGCGCAAAACAGCCGCCGCGCGATCATCTCCTTGAGCACCATGCGTTTGATCGACTTGTTGGTCAGCGCAGGATTATCCCACCACCAGCCATCCTTCTGCATCGTCGTTGCGGCGGCGACAAAGCGGTCGGCGACCGCGGCGAAATCGGCGTCGCCGTAGTTGAGGCTGAAGATGAGGCGTCCGGTTCCGATCCAGCTCAGAGCCAGGCCTTCAGTGCGCAGGTAATATTGCAGCATCCAGTTGTAGCGCGACGGCGTTCGGTAACGAACCGTCCAGATCGACGACATGTTGACGACTTCGACCGGCAGAGCGGCCGCGTGCAGCCGCTCGTTGAGCCGCCGCGCCCGCTCGTTCCAGACGGCATCGAGATCGCGATAGACTGCGCATCCCTCCGGGGTCCGCAACTGTCGCAGAAATTCGTTCATCGCCGCCATCACGTAGGGATGCGAATTGAAGGTGCCGCGGGCAAAGCAGATGTCGGCCGGTCGATCGTCGCGGAAGCGCTTCATCAGCTGGCTGCGTCCGCAGACCACGCCGATCGGCAGCCCGCCGCCGAGCGTCTTGCCGTAGGTGACGAGGTCGGCGCCCACGCCGAAATATTCCTGGGCGCCGCCGCGGGCGAGGCGGAAGCCGACGAACACCTCGTCGAAGATCAGCACGATATTGCGCTCGGAGCAGACGGAGCGGAGCGCCGCAAGCCAGGCGGCGTAGGCCTCCTTGTCGAAATGGACCCGGCGCCCGCTGTCCACCAGCGAAGAATCGCTCGGTGCCGCCGCGTTGGGATGCAGCGCCTGCAGCGGGTTGACCAGCACGCAGGCGATATCGCGGCGGCTGCGGATGACCCGCAGCGTGTCTTCGGACATGTCGCGCAAAGTATAGGTTTCGTGGGCCGGCAGCGGATTGCCGATGCCCGGCTGCACATCGCCCCACCAGCCGTGATAGGCGCCGCAGAACCGCACCAAGTGCGTTCGCCTGGTGTGATAGCGCGCAAGCCGCACCGCCTGCATCACCGCTTCGGTGCCCGACATGTGGAAGGAGACTTCGTCGAGACCGGAAATCTCCTTGAGCAGCGCTATGTTCTCGATGATCAGCGGGTGGTAGGGGCCGAGCACCGGGCCAAGCTCGCGCACGCGCGCGGCGCCGCGCTCGATGGCCTCCTTGTAAAAGTCATAGCCGAGCAGGTTTACGCCGTAGGAGCCGCCGACATCGTAGCAGCGGTTGCCGTCGAGGTCGGTGAGGGTGACGCCGGCGCTCGCCTGCATGAACGCCGCCGAGGGCAGATGGGCGCGCACGTAATTGCGGTATTGGAACGGTACCCGGTAGGCGTCGGTGAATTGCAGGTCGGAAAGGCTCGCGGCCGCCTCGGCGGTGCACCGGATGGTCTCGGCAAAGCGCGCCTTGTAAAGCGCGGAGAGCTGTTCGAAGCCGGCGCGGCGGCGACTCTCGATGTCGGCCGGGGCCCCGTCGGAGCAGAAAAAACGCTGCTCGCCGTACTCGTAGAACGGCACGAACGCCGCCAGTCGGCGCGAAAAGCGCGCATGACCGGCGAGCGAACGGTGCTTAGCCTGCGACAGGGCCAGTCGCCGTCGCAGCTTGACCAGGGAAGCCGCGGCCGCCGCGCCGCCGACCCCGTAGAGCGCCAGTGTAGCCATGGCCAGTGCCATCGAATCGCGGTGTACCCGCCGGAGTTGACAACGCCGTGACGGTCCGCTCCCAGCTGCTGCGCATCTTCGCCCAGGAGGACATCAATTTCCTCGTCACCAACCGCATTCCGCGGCGGCTTTTGACGCAGTTCATGGGCTGGTTCAGCCGCATCGAGCAGCCGCTGGTCCGCGACCTGTCGATCGCCGCCTGGCGGCTGTTTGCCGACCTCGACTTGGGCGAAGCGAAGACCGCCGATTTTCGGAGCATGCACGATTGTTTCGTCCGCGAGCTCAAGGACGGCGCCCGCCCGATCGATACCCGGCCGGATGTTCTGGTCAGCCCGTGCGACGGCATCGTCGGCGCCTGCGGCACCATCGCCGATACCGGGCTGTTTCAGGCCAAGGGCTTTCCCTATACGCTCGACGATCTGCTCGGCGACCGCGCTGTGGTCGAAGCCCACCGCAACGGCCGCTATGTGACGCTGCGGCTCACGTCGGGCATGTATCACCGGTTTCACGCGCCGCACGATTGCCGCGTCGAGCGGGTGATCTACATTTCCGGCGACACCTGGAACGTCAATCCGATAGCGCTCAAGCGGATCGAGCGGCTATTCTGCAAGAACGAGCGCGCGGTCGTGCAGACCCGGCTCGCCGCAACCGGCGAGCGGGTGACTATGGTCGCCGTCGCCGCCATCCTGGTCGCCAGTATCCGGCTCAATTGCCTTGACGTCGTGCTGAACCTGCGGCATCGCGGACCCAACGTCTTTGCCTGCGACGGCCAATTTCACAAGGGCGATGAACTGGGCCGCTTCGAGCACGGCTCGACCATCATCGTCTTCGCGCCGGAGCGCTGCGGCCTTTGCGGCAACGTGCGCGAGGGCGCCGTTATCCGCATGGGTGAGCCGCTGATGCGGTTGGGATGAAGCGCCCCCGGGCGTCAGCCCGCCGGCTTCTGCGCCGCCGCCGTCAGCTCATCGTCGATCTTCCTGGCGCGCCCGTAAGCGGGGCGACTGCTGATGCGTCGCCAGTAGCTTTCGAAGGCCGGTCGTTTCTCGATCGTGCCGAACAACAGGCCGAAGCCGATCTGCGAACCGAGATAGATATCGGCCGCCGTGAAACTGTCGCCGACCAGGTAGTCGGCGCGCGCCACCGCGGTTTCGAGGACGTTCATCACCCGCTCGAACGTGCCGTAGCCGACCGAGCCTTCACGCCCCGCCGGGACCGAAAAGCCGAACGCCTTGTTGCTCACGGCCGCCTCGATCGGGCCAGCGGCAAAGAACAGCCAGCGGTAATACGGCGCGCGCAAACGGTCGCCGGGCGCCGGCGCCAACTTTGCTTGCGGAAACGCGTCGGCCAAATAGGCGCAGATGGCGGCCGTTTCGGTCACCACGGCATCGCCGTGGCGCAGCGCCGGCACCTTGCCCATCGGATTGATGGCGAGATAGGCGGGCGCCTTCATGGTGGTGCCGTAGTCGAGCACCTCGGTGCGGTAGGGCTGGCCGATCTCTTCGAGCATCCATCGCACGATCCGGCCGCGCGAGCGCGGATTGGTGTAGAAGACGAGTTCATCGGCCATTGGCGCCTCTCCTGCTCTCACATTGCTGTTGAATAGCCGATGCGCCGGGAATTTGCACCGGGCGCGGCGGGCATGCCGCGCCGGACGGCACTCAATCGGGCGCGCGCAGCCGGTAGCCGACCCCGGTCTCGGTGAGGATATAGCGCGGCTGCTCCGGATCGGGTTCAATCTTTTGCCGGAGCTGGCGCACATAGACGCGAAGGTACTGCGCGTCGGTCAGATCGTCCCACAGCTCGCCGAGCAGGAATTTATGGGTCAGCACCTTGCCGGCGTGCTGGACCAGAACGCGCAGCAGATCGTATTCCTTGGGCGACAGCTTGACCTCCCGCGCGCCGACCTTGACGATCCGGCGAACCAGATCGACGGATAGATCGCCGACCCGGAAGACCGGCCGTTCGCCCTGGCTCTGCAATTGGTGGCGCAACGCCGCCCGCATCCGGGCGAGGAGTTCGTCCATCCCGAACGGCTTGGTCATGTAGTCGTCGGCGCCGAGATCGAGCGCCTCCACTTTGCCGCCTTCGTCGTCACGGCTGGACAGCACCACGATGGGAACGCGCTCGTTGCGCGCGCGGATGGTCTGCAAGAGTTCGTGGCCGCGCACATCGGGCAGGCCGAGGTCGAGAATGATCAAGTCAGGGCGCTGGCCGAGAAGCTCGATCGCCATCTTGCCGTTGGCGGCCTCCAGAACCTGATAGCCGTGAGCGGTCAGGCCCATGCGCAGCAGCTTGCGGATCGCCGATTCGTCGTCGACTACGAGCACGCGAAGCGAAGCAGCGGTCATGCGGCCGCATCCAGCAATTGGCGTCCGCGCGGCACCGGCAGCGTGATGGTGAAGGCGGCCCCGCTGCGGTCGTTGCGGTTGGCCGCGACGATCGTGCCGTGCATAGCCTCGACAAAGCCGCGCGAGATCGCAAGCCCCAGTCCGGTTCCGGCGCGAACCTGGTCGGCCTTCTGGGCGCGATAGAACTTGTTGAAGATATGATCGAGATCGCTGGCGGGGATGCCGCTGCCCTCGTCGAGCACGCACAGGCGCACGCTGTCGCCGTCACGCCAGCTTTCGATGCGGATCGTCGTGTCCGGCGGCGCGTACTTGGCGGCATTGTCGAGAAGATTGAACAGGACCTGCTCGAACAACACGGCGTCGAGCTCGAGCATTGGCAAATCCGGCGCCAAGTCCAGCTCGACCCGATGGTGCGCTAGAATGCGGCCGGCGCGGCGCAAGGCGCTGCCGACGATCTCGCCGAGATCGTGCAGCGCCACGTTCGGCGAAATGGCGCCCGATTCGAGCTTGGTCATGTCGAGGAGATTGGCGATGAAGCGATTGAGCCGTTCCGACTCGTCGATAATGGTCGCCAGCAGCTCCGCCTTATCGGCGTCGCCGAGCTTGGCGCTGAGATCGCGCAGCGTTCCCGCCGCGCCGAGCACCGCTGCAAGCGGCGTCTTCAGGTCGTGCGAAATCGAGGTCAGGAGCGCCGACCGCAGCCGTTCCGTTTCCGCGGCGCGCTCGACGCGGTCCATTTCTTCGACCAGGCGCACGCGCTCGATGGCCAGCGCTCCCTGATCGCGCAGTGCATCCAGCAGCCGGCGCTGATCGGGCGTCAACAGGGGACCGGGCCTGTCGCTGTCGATGCCCATGACGCCGATGGCGCCGCGACCGGTGCGCATCGGCAGGAACAGGCGCTTGGCGCCGGGGAGCGTGTCCGAGCCGCGTCCGGCGGCGCGATCGTTCTCCCAGGCCCACCGCGCCGCAGCGAGGTCGGCGTCGTCGAGGATGTCCTCCGGCGGATAGCCGGCCTTGACCGCGATCGAGCCGTGCTCCGGCAGCAAGAGCACGACGTGGACCTTGAGCATCAGCGCCGTCTGGTAGGCGGTGGCCCACAGCACGTCGTCGAGGGTGCCGGCCCCGGCAAGCTTGCGGCTGAAGGAGTAGAGCGACTCGGTGGTGCGCGCCCGGTCCATCGCCGCGAGCGCCTGGGTGCGGCCGCGCGCCGCCACGCTCGATACGATGATGGCCACGAGCGTGAACAGGCCGAACGCCACGGCATTGTTGGGGTCCGCGATCGTGAACGTATAGAGCGGCGGCAGGAAGAAGAAATTGTAGGCCAGCGATGCGGCGATGCTGGCGACCAGCGACGGCCACAAGCCGAAGCGAACCGCGATGGCGACGATGGCGGTCAGGAACACAAGGTCGACGTTGGTCACGCCCACCCAGGTCTTGATGATTGCGCCGAAGCCGACGGCGGCCGCCACCGCGGCCAGCGCCGCGACATAGGGGCCCGGGTCGGGCGTCGCCTCGTGCTCGGCGGGGCGCACCGACTTCTTTGGAATGGGCTCGCCGGCAATGGCATCGCCGGCGATGACGTGGACGCTGATGTTGCCGGACCGGCGCACCAGATCGTGCACCACGGAGCCGTGCAGAATCTCGAACCAGCGCGTGCGCGCGGACTTGCCGATCACGATCTGCGTGACGTTGTTCGCTTGCGCATAGTTGATGACGTCGTCGGCGAGATGGCGGTCGCTCGCGGGCAGCGTGATAGCTTCGCCGCCGAGCGTCTCGGCGAGCCGGAGCGTGTCGGCGATGCGATCGCGCTCCTCTTCAGTGAGCTGCAGGCTGCGCCGCCCTTCGACATAGAGCGCGACCCACGGTCCATGGAGGCGGTCGGCAAGCCGTTTGGCGTAACGCACGAGGCCGGCGCAGCGCGGGTCCTCGCTGATGCACACCAGAATGCGCTCACCGGCCGGCCACGGACCTTGGATGGCGCGCGCCTGCATTGCCGTGAGCAGTTCCTCGTCCACCCGTTCGGCGGTGCGGCGCAAGGCCAATTCGCGCAACGCGGTGAGGTTCGCGGGCGAGAAAAAATGCTCAAGGGCGCGCTCGGCCTGCCTGGGGACGTAGACTTTTCCTTCCTTGAGCCGCTGGATCAGATCGTCCGGTGTCAGATCGACAAGTTCGACGGCGTCGGCCCGGTCGAACACCGCATCCGGCACGGTTTCGCGCACGCGCACGTGCGTGATCTGCGCCACCACGTCGTTGAGACTTTCGATGTGCTGGATGTTGATCGTGGTGTAGACGTCGATGCCGCGGCTCATCAATTCTTCGACGTCGAGATAGCGCTTCGGGTGACGGCTGCCTTCGACGTTGGTGTGCGCAAGCTCGTCGACGAGCACGATTTGCGGCCGCCGGGCGATGATGGCGTCAAGGTCCATCTCGTCGAGCCATTGTCCCTTGTACTCGATGTGCCGGCGGGGCACTGCTTCCAACCCCTCCAGCAGCGCTTCGGTCTCCTTGCGGCCGTGGGTCTCGACGACGCCGACAACAACGTCGTAGCCGTCACGCTTGCGGGCGCGGGCCTGCTGCAGCATTTCGTAGGTCTTGCCGACGCCCGGCGCGGCACCAACGAAGATTCTGAGCTTGCCGACGCGTCGGTCTTCGCGCCGCGCCGCTGCCAGAAGAGCTTCCGGCGAGGGCCGGTGTTCAGGATCGCGCCGCTGATCCGACACGCTAGTGGTCCGACTTTAACATTCGCATCCCGGTTCGGTAGGCTATCATGCGAATGTTAGAATCAAAGGACTACTAGAAAAATATGAGTGCTGGTGGAGCTTTGGATTTGACATTCGCTTCGCGAGCTCGCGGCTGGGTGGGTAGCGAATGTCAAATCCGCTCCACTAGTGGTATCTCGAGTTTTGTGCCTCGCCTGCGCTATCCGGTCGACAAGCGGTCAAGGGCGAGATTGAGCAGCAGAACATTGACCCGCGGCTCGCCCAAAAGCCCGAGAACCCGTTCCTCGATATGGCTGGCGACGAGCTGACGCACCTGATCTTCCGTCAATTTCCGCGCCTTGGCAACACGCGGGACCTGGAAGTAGGCGGCATCCGGCGAAATGCTCGGATCGAGCCCGCTGCCCGAAGTGGTCACGAGGTCGGTTGGAACGGGCGTCCCCGGGTTCTCTTTCTGCAAGGCGGCGATGTCTGCCTTCATGCGGTCGATAAGCGCTTTGCTGGTCGGGCCCAGATTGGAGCCCCCGGAATTGGCGGCGTTGTAAGGCGCCGCGACGGACTTTGTCGGATCCTTGGGATCGGGTGCCGTGGTCGCCGACGGCCGCCCGTGGAAATACCTGTCGCTGGTGAAGTTTTGTCCGATGAGCGCGGAACCGACGACGCGGCCGTTCCGCTCGATGAGGCTTCCTTCCGCCTGATGCGGAAACAGAATGAAGGCCATCCCGGTCATCGCCAGCGGGTAGATCAAGCCGGTGATGATCGTCAAAGCAACCAGGAGGATGACGGCCGGACGGATTTCGCGCAGCATGGAGGTTCTCCCCTCAAGCCAAGTGCAAGGCCGTGACGACAAGGTCGATGGCCTTGATGCCGATGAACGGAATGATCACGCCGCCGATGCCGTAGATCCACAGATTGCGGCGAAGCAGGGCAGCCGCGCCGATCGGACGATAACGCACGCCCTTTAGCGACAGCGGAATGAGCGCAATGATGATCAGCGCGTTGAAGATGATCGCCGACAGGATCGCGCTCTGCGGCGTCGAGAGCCGCATGATGTTCAGCGTTTGCAATTGCGGGTAGAACGCCACGAACATCGCCGGGATGATGGCGAAATACTTCGCCACATCGTTGGCAATCGAGAACGTGGTGAGCGCGCCGCGGGTCATCAGCAGCTGTTTGCCGATCTCGACGATCTCGATCAGCTTGGTCGGGTTGGAGTCGAGATCGACCATGTTGCCGGCCTCGCGCGCCGCCTGCGTGCCGGTGTTCATGGCGACGCCGACGTCGGCCTGGGCCAGCGCCGGCGCGTCGTTGGTGCCGTCGCCGCACATGGCGACGAGCTTGCCCTTGGCCTGCTCGTCGCGAATGAGCCGCAGTTTCTCCTCCGGGGTAGCCTGGGCGAGGAAATCGTCGACGCCGGCCTCCGCCGCGATGGCTGCCGCCGTCATCGGATTGTCGCCGGTGATCATGATGGTGCGGATGCCCATGCGGCGCAGCTCGGCGAAGCGCTCGCGGATGCCGCCCTTGACGATGTCCTTGAGCTGGACGATGCCGAGGAGCCGCCCGTCCTTGGCCACGGCGAGGGGGGTGGCGCCCGATTTTGCGATGGTGTCGGCGACGGCGGTGATCTCGCGCACCACCTCGGCGCTCACGTTCGGCCGCAGCGCCTGAACCGCACCGCCCGGGCCGGGCGAGATCGACGGATCATTGAGATAATTCAAGATCGCGTCGACGGCGCCCTTGCGCACCCACGACGAGCCGATTTCCACGCCGCTCATCCGCGTCTGCGCGCTGAAGGGAATGAAGTTGGCGTGCAGGTCAGCAAGCTCACGGCCGCGAATGCCGTATTTCTCCTTGGCCAGCACCACGATCGAGCGGCCCTCGGGCGTCTCGTCGGCCAGCGACGCTAATTGCGCCGCATCAGCCAGTTCCTGCTCGGTCACGCCGCGCACGGGCTTGAACTCGGTCGCCTGCCGGTTGCCGAGCGTGATGGTGCCGGTCTTGTCGAGCAGCAGCGTGTCGACGTCGCCGGCGGCCTCGACGGCGCGGCCCGACATCGCCAGCACGTTGAACCGCACCAGGCGATCCATGCCGGCGATGCCGATGGCGGAGAGGAGCGCGCCGATCGTGGTCGGGATCAGCGTGACGAACAGCGCCACCAGGATCACCACCGAGATCGTGCTGCCGGCATAGGCGACGTAGCCCGGAATCGTGGCGGTCGCGAACACGAAGATGATGGTCAGGCCGACCAGCAAGATGTTCAGCGCGATCTCGTTCGGCGTTTTCTGACGCTCGGCGCCCTCGACGAGCCGGATCATGCGGTCGAGAAAGGTCGAGCCCGGCGCGGCGGTGATGCGCACGCGGATCCAGTCGGAAAGGACCAGGGTGCCGCCGGTGACGGCGGAGCGGTCGCCGCCGGACTCGCGGATCACCGGGGCCGACTCGCCGGTGATCGCCGCCTCGTTGACCGAAGCCATGCCCTCGATCACCTCGCCGTCCGAAGGGATCAAATCGCCGGCTTCGACCAGAACCACATTGCCGACTTTCAAGCTGGTGCTCGGCACCAGCCGGTAGTTCTGCCGGTCGCCTGCAGCGGCGATAAGCTTGGCCTGGGTTTCCGTGCGCTGGCGCCGCAGCGTTTCGGCCTGAGCCTTGCCGCGGCCTTCGGCGACGGCCTCGGCGAAATTGGCAAACAGCACCGTGAACCACAGCCACAGGATGATCTGGAACTCGAATCCAATATGTTCACCGCCGGTCGCCAGATCGCGGATCAAAATCACGGTGGTCAACGCGGTGACGATCTCAAGCACGAACATGACCGGATTTTTGATCAGCGTGCGCGGATCGAGCTTGACGAAGGCGGAGCCGATGGCCGGCACCACGATCTTCGGATCGAATAGAGCCGACACTGGCATGCGCTTGCGCAATTGCGAGGTTTCCATATGAGCTGCTCCAAAAATCCGATCAGAACAAAGTATGCGCCCGCATCGCCAACTCTTCGACGATGGGCCCGAGCGAGAAGGCAGGGAAGTAGATCAGTCCGCCGGTAATCAGGATCACGCCGACGAGCAGGCCGACGAACAGCCCGCCGGTGGTTGGAAACGTTCCGGAAGAGGGCGGCACTGTTTTCTTTGCGACCAGCGAGCCGGCAATCGCCATGACCGGAATGGCGACCATGTAGCGCCCGATCAGCATCGCAAGGCCACCCGTTAAATTGTACCACGCAGTATTGCCGGTCAGCCCCGCAAAGGCCGAGCCGTTGTTTCCGGTTTGCGAAACATACGCGTACAGAATTTCAGAAAAGCCATGCGGTCCGGCATTGTTAGTTGAGGCGACCGCCGAGGGGATGACCACGGCGGCGGCAGTGAAGCCGAGCATGGACAGCGGCAAGATCAGCATGGCGAGCAAAGCCATCTTGACCTCTTTGGCTTCGAGTTTCTTGCCGAGATATTCCGGCGTGCGTCCGACCATCAGGCCGGCGATGAACACGGCGACGATGACGTAGAGCAGGATGCCGTAAAGCCCGGAACCGACGCCGCCATAGATGATCTCGCCGAGCGCGATCATGCCCATGGGAATCATGCCGCCGATGGGCGTGAAGCTGTCGTGCATGGCATTCACCGAGCCGTTCGACGCGGCGGTGGTCGCCGTAGCCCACAGGCTCGAATTGACGATGCCGAAGCGGACCTCCTTGCCTTCCATGTTGGCCGGATCGATGCCGAGCGCAGCGAAGTTCGGATTGCCGTGCGCCTCGGCCCAATAGCAGACGATGAGGGCGCCGAGGAAAATGATCGACATGGCGCCATAGAGGGCCCACCCTTGGCGCGTGTCTCGAACGATCCGCCCGAAGGTGTGCGTGAGCGCCGCAGAAATGAGCAAAATAAAGAGCACTTCGACGAAATTGCTCAGCGCGGTCGGATTCTCGTAAGGCACGGCCGAGTTCGCGTTCCAAAAACCGCCGCCGTTGGTGCCGAGCTGCTTGATCGCGATCTGCGAAGCGGCCGGTCCCTGGCTCAGAGTCTGCTTGGCGCCTTCAAGTGTGGTCGCATCGACATAGGCGCCGAGGTTCTGCGGTACGCCCTGCCAGATCAGGATCAGCGCACCGACGATCGAAATCGGCAGCAGCACATAGAGGGTCGTGCGGGTAAGATCGACCCAGAAATTGCCCACCGTCTGCATCGACGCGCGCGCAAAGCCGCGGATCAGCGCAATGGCAAGCGCAATGCCCGTGGCGGCGGAAACGAAATTCTGTACCGTCAAGCCGACCATCTGGGTCAGATAGCTCAACGTGCTTTCGCCGCCGTAGTTCTGCCAGTTGGTATTGGTGGCGAAGCTGACAGCGGTGTTGAACGACAGGTCGGCAGGCACTGCCGATTGGTCGGCCGGATTGAGCGGCAGATAGGCCTGCAGCCGCTGCAGAGCGTAGACGATCAGGAAGCCGGCGAGATTGAACAGCAGCATGGCCACCGTGTAGGTGATCCAGTGCTGTTCGCGGGTCTCGTCGACGCCGCCCAGGCGGTAAAGTACGCTCTCGACTGGCCGCAGCGCCGGGCTGAGAAAGGTCCGCCGGCCTTCGAACACATCCGCCATGAAGCGTCCGAGCGGCACGACCAACGCCGTGAGAACAACAAAATAAAGCGCGATTTGAAGCCAGCCATTGAGGGTCATAGTTGTGCGGCCTTTCAGAAATTCTCAGGCTTAAGGAGAGCGTAGGTGAGATAAATGAGCAGCCCGGCGGTCACGAGGCCGGCGAGCGAATAGTCGAAGACCATCATTGCGGCTCTCCCTCAAAGGTGATCGCAGGCGTACACGTAGCCGATCAGTAGCGCGAAACAGATAAGGCCGATCGCCAGCATGGCGGCGTCCATCATGGGAGTGCTCCGACTAGCCAATCGCAGGGCTTACTAAGATGCCCTTCAGGGTGCGGCGCGGCCTTGACGCAAATCAAACCGCGGCAATTGCCGCGCTCAGTTATGTCGCAACTTTCCCGTAGGAATTCGAGAGGGCGAGAAGCCAGAAAGTATAGGAATCCTATAAAAACCCGATTACGCAGAAGCGGCGGCCAAGATGCCGCGCCGCCGCAATGAGGCGGGTTCAACGCGCCGTAGCCGGCGGCGACAGCCCGCTGATGATCTGTTGCGGGCCGCTGCTTTCAGAAGCGCTGCGACAGGCCCGCATAAACCTGGACCGCCGGTGTTGCGCTGTTGAGGCCAAAATTTACGCCGACGTCGATCTGTTTGTTGGGGAGGAAAACCCACGATACCGCGGTGTCAAAGCTCACCAGCGTGGCCTTTGCAGTAGGGTCGGCATTGTAATCTGACCAGAGTTCGGCGTAGGCCGTCACGTTTTTGATCACCTCGCGGCTGAGATTGACGTCGAAGACGTAGTTGCCGTGGTAGCCGGTCGTGAGGCTGTTCTTGAAGTCATCGACCTCGGGCACCAACAAAAGCGTGAAGCTGTTGGGCAAGCTGAATGCTACCGGCCCAATCAGGCCGCCTTCGACCGCGCCATTGCCGATGCCAACCGGCGCCGACGGGGCTTTGACGTATGGTATTATTGCGCCAGCGGTATCACCGCCGTCGTTTCCCCACAGGTTGATCTTCGAGCGCACGTAAGTATCGCCGATGCCCCAGAGTTTGCTCGAAGCCGCGGTTGCCGTGTCATAGGTGTGAACGCCGGCGAACGGTACATTGAGCTCGAAGTCGATGTTGTTGGTCACGCCGACCTTAAAGGTAGGGTTCGGTACGAGCAGAGTGTCGGTGCGCGTCGTGCCGGTGACTTGATGGGTGAAGTTGACCAGATCGGTTTCGTATTGGAAGTGGCCGGCGTCAACCGTATACGGCACATTTGATTTGGTCGGCCGATCAGTGCTGAAACTCCGCATCTGATCGGGCGGCGTCGGGTTCAAAAGCCAGTACTGGTTTTTGTCAGGCTTCTTTTTGCTTGCGCTCGCCTTCGGAGCCTTTTTGACGACCGGCTTGTCCTTGACCGCCGGTTGGTCAGTCGGCTCGGCGTGCGCGACACCCGGCAAGCTGCTGCTAACGCACAACGCTATCGCAGACGCAATGTACAAAAAACCACGCATGACGACCCCCTTTTTGTTGGTTCCACGATAAAAGCGCTTGCCAAACAAGTGCAAGCGAAACAACCTTGCGGCGCTCACTTTTAGCGGCCTGTTGCAGGCCGGATACACTATGGCGGCTTTATAGGAATTCCATATTGGCAGTGCCTGGGAAGGCACTACTTGAATTTGGGTCAAGACCGGCGGGGACGCAGACTCCGAGGCCCGATCCGAGCCGGTTGTTTTCGAGTAAGTGCCCTAAATGCCTGGTTCTTCTGCAGACGTGGGAGGATTGCTCTGCCCGAAGAGAAGATAAGCTCCCGACCAGCATTAGGGCGGAAGAGATGCCCTTATGACTCGTATGCCGCATTTATAACTTCGGGCGACCGTCCTTCTCGCTTTTTTATGGCTACCTTCGCAATTATGGCGTGCAGCTCAACGCTGCCTGGCTCAGAGATCGTCCATGCTTATTTCGCAAAGGACAAAAACCGATCGTTTGGATGATCAATTGCGCGCCGCTGAGGCGGCTACTGAGCATCTATTCCAGCGCGTGATGGACGATGCAGGCGAGCGGCTGTCGACAATCCGCCGAATGGGCAAAACGGAGCAGATCGACCGATTGCTTGGGGCAGGCGCATACGCCGATGCCGCATTCGCACTCCTCAACATTGAACTGCCGAACTGGAAGGTCCGACGCCTCGTGCTTGAGAACGGCGAGTGGCTTTGCTCGCTGTCATGCCGGGCCTACCTCCCTATCGAGCTCGATGACACGGCCGAGGCGCGTCACGCCGTGCTCTCGTTGGCTTTGTTGATGGCCCTGCTTGAAGCACGCCGGCGAAATGGGACTGAGCTGATTTCCGTGTCCGCCGAAGCTGCGCTCGGCCCGCCCGTGCATTTGTGCTGCGACAACTTCGGCCGATAGGCCATCGGACCTTGTGAACCCCTTTTATGCCGCGCTTATGAGCGGGGGCTGTCCTCCCTCTCGAATTCCTATGCCGTCAGCGTCAAATTAGCCCTGACGAAACGGCTAGAGGAGAGACGGCGATGAGCACCACTTATGCCGACCAGCCTCCGTCAGATTCAGTTGCCAAAAGCTGGCGGCGTTTCTGGCGCAAGCTTTCGCAGGCGCTTGAGCGCTATTTGGCACGGCGCGCCAGGTGGACGGTGTCCGAAGCGAAGTTGCGCCAAACAAAACATGAGATCGTGCGATGCCGTAGGCTGATGCACAGACCAAGCGAAACAGTTGCGGTCGCGCGCAAAGTAGCTGGTACGCGGCGCTCGCCATGATAGGCCAAGCCGCGAAATTTCCCCCCGGACAAGACGCTCGCGTCATCTTCGACGGCGAGATTGCCCGCATCGAAAAAAATAAGCGCCCGGTGGCCGACATTTCGGCCAAATTTCCCAAGCGTCCCGGTCCGGACATGCTCAGCAACTCGATTCCGTTGTTCTTCATCGCCCAGAACAAAGTCGGCCTGTGGATCGCTCGCGAAGCCGAGGGACGCACGGGCGGCATTTTTCTGTTCAAGAAATCGGCGTTGCGATTTGCCAAGACAAGCGGCGGTGCGAGCGGGTGTGCGACGATGGTCCTTGCGAAACGTCTAGAACTCGACGTCGAGAACGATGGTAGCCGTGTGGTCGCTTGGATTGGAGCGGCGCTCAAGCTGCTGAGTCACTACGTGCCCGAGTACCCGCCTCCTGTGCACATATTGGGCAAGCCATTGAAATCAAAACGGTTATGACGCAAATGGCTCCCGAAGCGTGGAGCTGTTGAATTCATATACTTGGACTCCATTTCAGCCCGCCATCGTTCCGTTCAGCACATTTTTAGACATGATGTTTTTGCGACGCAGACGATTGCAGATGCTGCGCTAAAATTTTCCCGCAGATCGTGCCGTCGATCCGCCGCATTGGTGGGGGCGACCAATAACTGGCACGCGACCGCCGGCCGCTACTTGTCTTTTTCCGGAAAGCGTCGGGTGCCCGTCAAGGCGCTTATTCGGCGTTTATGAAAGAGCGCCGGATTCCCGCTCGCATTTTTATGTCCCGAGACGCACATCTACGCGCAGCGACAGGCCGATGCCTGTTTGTCTGCGATGCAGCGCGGTTGCTTTTTTACGCGATCAATCGCAACGCGGGACAAAGATCAAACGAGTTCTCGAGTTTGATGGCCGCATGGGGAAGCAATTATCGCGCGCATTGTAGTGCGGCTGGGCCGATTTCATGGTCCGTGCCGCGGAGTTGGGCAGGCCTCGATGGAGGCTTTGTATTATGATCCTGGTTTTCAGACTTACAGGGGCCAGCGTCTTTTGTCTGCTGCTTTTTGGGCAGATGGCAACGGCTCTGGACAAACCGTTGGTCACCCCGAGTCGGGACGTTGACGTGACCTATGTTGTCATGTGGACCGATCAGGCGATGTTCAGCAAGCGCGTGCGGTGGCGCGTGAGCGAAGACTTGGAGCGGGTGGATGGTCCCGACGGCTCGGCAACAATTTTCGATCACCGGAGGAACGACATCACCCTGCTTAATCCGGCGAGCCGCACTTTTCTCAAGCTGGAGGGCACAGCGCGGCAGCCATTACAGCCGGAAACGGACGATCCGCTCAAGCGCGGCGATGAAGCGATCATTGCAGGCTTGCGTTGCGTCGATTGGACATGGACCGAGGAAGCAGAGACACACACCGTATGCCTCACCGGCGACGGCGTTTTGCTCCGCCTGGTCGTGGACGGCAACACGACCTTGCTCGCGCGGTCGGTGGCTTACGGTCCGCAAAGGGCTGACCTCTTCCAATCGCCGCTTTCATACACGCCGGCCCTCGTGCCGGGAGGGCTGGTCCTGTAGCTGAGGACCGCTGGTGCGGCACTGACGCGCGAATGGTGGCGGAAAAACACGTTGCGCAATCGGTGTCGCGACCAATTCAATCGCGCCGATGAGTAAAGGACCACAGTCCGCGCGTAAATCCTTCGCGCCGGTCTTCACCCGTCACCACTTCGGCCCGCCCCGTCCCGACATTGAGCGTCTTTTCCACCGGCGGCTCGGCCCGGTTCCACCAGCCGCCGCCGAGCGCCTGAAACAACGCCGCCGTATCGGAGAGGCGCGCGGCACGCGCCTGCACCACCGCGATTTCCGCGTTCAGATAGGTCGATTGCGCCGTAAGCAGTATCAGCACGTTGGCATAGCCCGTCTGCATCTGCTGACGCGCCAGATCGAAGCTGATCTTGGAGGCGCGCTCGAAATCGTGTGCCGCTTTGAGCGCATCGGCATCGTTTTGCAGCGCGCGCAGGGCGTCGGCGACGTTCTGCACGGCGCCGATCACCGTACCGCGATAGGTCCAGGCGGCCGCGTTGTAGGTATCCTTGGCGCCCTGGATCTGGTGCAGCAGGGTGCCGCCGTCGAATAATGTCTGGGTGGCATTGCCGGCCGCGAGCCAGAACAGGTTCTGCGGCGCCAACAGGCCGGCGAGCGCCGTGTTCATGTAGCCGACGTTGCCGCTGATCGTGAAATTCGGCAGGGCGTTGGCAATGGCGATACCGACCTGCGCGCTTGCTACGTGCAACTGCTCCTGCGCGGCGCGGATGTCCGGCCGCTGCTCGACCAGCCGCGACGGCAGGGTCACCGGCAATTCGTCCGGCAATAGCAGATCGGCCAGCTTGAATCGCTCGCGCGGTTCATAGCTCGGGTAGACCCCTGAAAGCGCCGATATCAGATCGCGATTCTGCTGCAGCGCCTTGCGCAGCGGCGGCAGTGTCGCCTTGACCTGGGCGAGCGCAGCTTCCTGGAGCGCCACCGCGTTGCGATTGGCATAGCCGGTATCGAGCTGGCGCTTGAGGATGTCTAGCATTTTGGAGTTGATGGCGATCAGCCGGTTCGTCGCATCGATCTGGCCGCGCAGCGAAGCCTCGGTGATCGCCGCGACCACGAGGTTGGAGGTCAGCGTGAGGTACGCCGCCTCGACCTGGAAATGCTGCGTGTCGGCTTGGGCCTGAAGGGCTTCTACGGTCCGCCGATTGAGGCCCCACACGTCGAAGGTGTAGACGACCTGCAGCTGCGCGGTATGCAGCGCGTAGGTCGTGGCGCCGGACGAGGGGATCGGCGCCAACGCGGCCGAGGTTTGATTGTATGTCGGATTGAAATTCGCCTGGACTAGCGGGAAGAACTTGCCGTCCTGGGCATAGACGGCCTGGTTCGCCGCGCGCAAGCTCGCCAGCGCCGCTTGCAGCGATGGATTATTCTGCAGCGCTCGCTCGATCAGTGCGTCGAGCGCCGGCGAGCGGTATAGCCGCCACCATTGTTGCGGAATGTCGTTACCCTGGGCGAAGCGTTGCGAACGTCCGGTCGGCGTGTCTGCCGCCGACGTGTGTGCGGCGAGCCGGTCCCTACCGTAGCCGGCGGCTTCGGGGGCCGCGGGGTGCTGAAAATCCGGGCCGACGGCGCAACTGCCCAAACCGATCGCGACCGCGAGAGCGGTGGCAGTTGGACAAAACCACCTGACCAGCGGGTCAAACATCTGCAAAGACGCTGATGCAACTGAAAACTACGGCAAGGCGCGCGACGCTACATCCGCAAGGCAACCATTATTTCCGATTTAGCCTAGATTGGCTGTGATCGCCGGGCCACAGTGGCAATTATTCAAGCCCCGGCGGCTGTTTGCCGCTGTGCACGGCGCGTTTGAGTCTCAGCTTCGACGGCGCAGCAAGAGCTTTGGTGGTGCAGCATTGATCGTCCGCGGAGCAGTTGAGAAGTGGCCGACGATGCCGCCACTTTTTCAAGCTATAGTGACACGAAGAAATCTATCCCGCCGGGACAACAGACCATGATGACTTGCCGGGCCTACCGGCCCGAATCGTGTGATTAATAACAGTAGACGACCGAGCGGGGTGGTGCCCATTTCGCGGCAATTTCGTCAACGTTGAGCGCGGCTTATCCATGGTTCCGGGCATACCAAAGGGCCGGGGAGGGGTTTTGCTCGTCGGCACCGTGCTCGCTGCCGCGGTCATTGGGTATGGCGCGTGGCGCCTGGGCTCCAGTACGACGCCAGGCCTAAGCACCGCGAACGCCAGTGCCGAAGGCGACGTCACGGCCGGCGCCCCCGCGCGCGATCGGGACAGCGTCGAACTGTCGGATGCGCAGCTCGCCTTGGTGAAGGTCGAGCCGGTCGAAGACCACGAGTTTCCGGTCGAAAAAGAGGCGGTGGGCAGCATCGATTTCAACGAGGAAATGGCCGTGCCGGTGTTCACCCAGTATCCGGGTCGAATCGTCGCGCTGAACGGCTCGATCGGTGACGACGTGAAGAAGGGACAAAGGCTGTTCACCATCGACAGCCCGGATCTGCTGCAGGCTGAATCGACGTTGATCGCGGCAGCCGGCGTTTTGGAACTCACCACCCGCAATTTGGCGCGCTTGCGCGAGCTGTATAAGTCGCTCGCCATTTCGCAACGCGAGCTCGATCAGGCCGCTTCCGACCAGCAGACCGCCGAAGGCAACCTGCGCGCCGCCCGCGACGCGGTACGCATTTTCGGCAAGTCCGACGCCGAAATCGATCGCATCGTCGCCGACCGGATCGCCGACTCGACCTTGATCGTGCGCAGCCCGCTCACCGGCCGGATCACGGCGCGCAATGCGGCGCCCGGCCTCTTGGTGCAGCCGGGAAATCCGCCGGCGCCGTACACGGTCGCCGACATCGACACCATGTGGATGCTGGCTAATGTCGCCGAGAACGACAGTCCGGCATTTCACGTCGGACAGCCGGTCCAGGTCAGAGTCAGCGCCTTTCCCGGCCGCGTTTTCGACGCCAAAGTCACCACCGTAGGCGCCGCCGTGGATCCGAGCACGCGGCGCGTTCTGGTCCGCTCCGAGGTTAGCAATCCGCGGCACGAATTGCGATCCGGCATGTTCGCGAACTTTATCTTCAACGTCGCGCCGCCGTTGCGTTCGCCCGGCATTCCGCTCGATGGCGTGGTACGCGAGGGCGACGGCACCATGACGATATGGGTCACCACAGACCGCCATCGCTTCACCAAACGGACGGTCAAGATCGGCGAGCAATACAACGGCTACCGGCAGATTCTCGAAGGCGTTCAAGTCGGCGAACTGGCCGCCACGGCGGGGGCGATATTCCTCAGCAACGCGCTTGCCATTGCCCGGTGAAGGTTGGTGACCGTGCCCGCGCTAGCCAGTCGGAGTGAAGGATAACCGTGCTCAAGGGCCTGCTCACATTCGGGCTGACGCGTCGCCCGTTGGTCTTGCTCGGGCTGCTGGTGTTTCTCGGCGCCGGCCTGTTCGCTTTCTCGAAGCTGAACATCGAGGCCTATCCCAATCCCGCGCCGGTTATCCTGGAGATCACCGCCCAGGCTCCCGGCCTGTCGGCGGAGGAGATGGAACGCTACTACACCATCCCGATCGAGGTCGGCCTTGCCGCGACGCCGGGAGTCGACATCATCCGCTCGACCTCGTTCTACGGTCTCTCGTTCGTTCGCGTCACGTTCTACTATGGTATCGATTACTACTTCGCTCTCACCCAGACTGCCATCAACCTCCAGCAGAACGTCAGCCTGCCGAACAACGTCACGCCGCAGATTCAGGCCACCAGCCTGGTCGGAGAAATCTATCGTTATCAGGTCACCGGGCCGGCGCATTTCGGTTTGACCAATTTGCGCACCGTGCAGGATTGGATCGTGCAGCGGCGTCTGCTCACCGTGCCCGGCGTGGTGCAGCTCAACGCCTGGGGCGGAACCGCCAAGGAGTACGAGGTCGAGGTCGATCTGCACAAGCTCGACGCCTACAACGTCACGCTGCCGCAGGTGATCAACGCGATCGGCAACGCCAACATCAATGTCGGCGGCCGCACCATCAACATGGGCCAGCAGTCGGTGAACATCCGCGGCGTCGGGCTGATGGATTCGGGCGGCGCCTCCGATCTGACGCAAGGCTACAAGGTTCAGGACATCGAGAACGTTCCCTTGAGCCAGACCAACGGCGTGGCCGTCTTCGTCAAGGACGTTGCCAAGGTCACGGTTGGGCACACGCCGCGGCTCGGCAAGGCCGGTCGCGATCACGAGGACGATGTCGTTGCCGCCATCGTCATCATGAACCGCACGCTGCATACCAGCGACGTCGTGGCGCGCGTGCGCGCGGAGATTCAGAAGATCAATACCGACGGCACGCTGCCGCCCGGCGTCAAGCTGGTGCCGTTCTACGACCGTACCGATCTCGTCAACGTCACCACCAGCACGGTGATGCACAACCTGATCTTCGGTTGTCTGCTGATCTTCTTCATTCAGTGGGTGTTTCTCGGCGATCTGCGCAGCGCGATCATCGTCGGCGCCAACATCCCGTTCGCGCTGTTCTTCAGCATCATCATCCTGGTGCTGCGCGGCGAGGACGCTAACCTCTTGTCGGTCGGCGCGGTCGATTTCGGCATCATTGTCGATGCCGCGGTGATTCTGGTCGAGAACATCTATCGGAATTTCCAGGGCGGGCCGGAGCAGAAACGGGCGCTCATCGCGCAGCTCGCGGAAGACCGGTGGGGCGCCGATCCGACGAACGCCGGAGCCGCCGAGGGCCCGCCGATCTGGACCGATCGGCTGCGCATGATCCTGATCAGCGCCCTCCAGGTCGACCGTGCGATCTTCTTCTCGACGGCCATCATCGTGGCGGCATTTGTGCCGCTGTTCACCATGCAGGGGGTCGAAGGCCAGATTTTCGCGCCGATGGCGCGGACCTACGCCTACGCGCTGGTCGGAGCGCTGTTGGCGACTTTCACGGTGACGCCGTGCCTGGCCTCGTTTCTGCTGCCCGAACGCCTCAGCGAGGTCGAAACCAGGGTCGTGCGCGGATTGCGAGCGGTCTACACCCCGGTGTTGCGGTGGTCGCTGCACAACAGGAAGGTGACGATCTTTATCGGCGGGCTTTTCCTCGCGTTCAGCCTGTTCCTCGGCTCCCGCCTGGGCAGCGAATTCCTGCCGACACTCGAGGAGGGCAATCTGTGGATCAGGGCGACGATGCCGCCGACCATCTCGCTCGAGGCCGGCATGCCGATCGTCAGCCGCATCCGCGAGATCATTCTTCGTCATCCCGAGGCGGTCACTGTGGTGTCCCAACATGGCCGCCCGGACAACGGCAGCGATGCGGCGGGCTTCTTCAACGCGGAGTTCTTCGTGCCGCTGAAGCCGTTCGATCGGTGGCCGCGGGGCCTCACCAAGGAGAAGCTGATCGACGAACTGCAGCACGAATTTGCCAAGGAGTTCGTCGGCATCGATTTCAATTTCTCCCAGTACATCCAGGATAATGTCGAGGAGGGGCTGTCAGGGGTCAAAGGCGCAAACTCGATCAAGATCGTCGGGCCGGATCTGGCGGTTCTCGAACGGCTCGCCCAGCAGGCGATGGACGAGATGAGGAAAGTGCAGGGCATCACCGATCTCGGCGTCTTCTGGGTGCTCGGGCAGCCCAATCTGAACATCAAGATCGATCGGGCCAAGGCGGCGCGCTACGGTCTGAACGTCAGCGACGTCAACAATGTCGTTCAAGCCGCCCTTGGCGGTATGACCGCGACCACGCTCCTGGAAGCCGACCGCCAATTCGGGGTCGTGGTGCGGCTTGCTCCGGAATACCGCAACAACATCGACACCGTGCGCAATCTCAAAGTCGGCGTGCCGACCGCGAACGGCAACGCCTACGTTCCGCTGAGCGAACTCGCGTCCATCACCCTCGATACCGGAGCTTCCTATATTTTCCGCGAGCGCAACCAGCGCTATGTGCCGGTCAAGTTCAGCGTGCGCGGCCGCGATCTCGCCGGCGCGGTGGCCGAGGCTCAGGAGCGTATCAGCCGCAACGTGAAGCTGCCGAACGGTTATCAGATCAAATGGGCCGGCGAATTCGAATGGCTGCAGCAGGCCAAGAAGCGCCTGGCTTTCATTCTCCCGGTCACGTTCCTGCTGATTATGGTGCTGCTCTACGGCCTGTTCAACTCGTGGCGCGACAGCTTGCTGGCGCTGCTGGGACTTCCGTTTGCGGTTTCCGGCGGCTTGGTCGCGCTTTATGTCTTCGGTCTGAATTTCAGCATCTCCGCCGCGATCGGTTTCATTTCGCTGTTCGGCGTGTCGGTGATGAGCGGCATTCTCATCCTCAACGGCTATTATCGGGTCGTCGCCAGCCGCGGCGGCAGCCCGGTCGAGGCCATGTTCCACGCGGTCCAGGAGCAGATGCGGCCGATTCTGATGATGACTCTTTCGGCCTGCATCGGCTTGTTGCCGGCCGCAATCTCCACCGGCATCGGCAGCCAGGTGCAAAGGCCGCTCGCCACCGTGATCGTGGGCGGCATGTTGATCGGCCCCGTCATGCTGCTGGTGATCGTTCCGGCGCTGCAGACGTTATTCCTGCGCGAGCGGCCTGAAACAGCGCGGGCCGGTCGGCCGGGTGCGGCGCAGCCGGCGGAGTGAGGACCGATGCTGATCAAGACGCGGGCAAACAGCGGTCTGTGCGCGCTCATGGTCGCGTTATTCGGTGCCGCCGCCATCGCGGCGTCGCCGGCCGCAGAGGATGCCGGCAGGACCGCCGCAAAGCCTGACGCGCGGCCGCAGCCGATCGATACCCGGATCACCGCGATGCCGGGTCCGCAACACGGCGGCCGCACCAGGGCAAGCATTGCTCCCGCCAGGATCGTTGTGCCGCGTAATTTGCTCGGACGGCCGGGAGCGTTGCCGAGCACCGCCGAAACCGTCAGGCGCAACGCGATCGGGGTTGCCGTTGCGCATCGCGAAGGCTTGCAGCAACCGAACTTGGCGCACGCCGGTCTCGTCCCGTACCGCGCCGCTGCCGGAGCGATCGGCGGCGTCAGCCGCACGAACGGCTTACTTGCCAAACCCGGCGGCCCGCTTGCGCGCCCCGCTGCGCATGCAAATCCGCTTGCCGGACCCGCCCATTGGAACCGCGGCTCGATCAATGGGACGAGCTTGGTCCGGCCGGGCTCCAGCCTTTCCGCCGTCGGCGGACCGGCAAAATCGGTTGCCGGGATAGACGGCACGGCCATGCGGCCGAAACGCTGAGCGGCCTTACGCCTCTGGTTCGTCGCCAGTTGTCGCCGTGCGCAGCCAGAGCCGGTGGCGCCGACGCAGGATTCGCCGCAGATGCTCGCTACCACAGCCGGTTGCAGTGAGCCGCACCGTCCCGTCGGGCCGTTTTCGTCCGATGCTGCGTTATGTATAATTAATATTATTCGAGATTGCCCGGCGGCATGATCCGGGGCCGATGTCTTGAACGCGAGCGAGAGCCCAAAAGGGCCGCAGGTACGGACCACAATGCGCGAATGGAGCAGACGATGTCTTTGCGGCCTGTTAGGTGGGCGCGGGCGCGACATCCTTCTGAAGCGGACGCGTCGAATTCCGGCATACCGATCGGCCTGCGGATCGTGGGCACGCTGCTGCGGACGATCTTTATCGTCGCCTTGATCGCGGTGACGGTACGGGTCGCGCTGCCGCAGAACGAGACCGTTTGGACGGCCTACGAAACGCCAGGCGACCTGGTGCGCATGGCCTTGGGCCTGGTCGTGTGCATCTGGGTCCTGGTTCAGGTTTTCATCGTGCCGAAGGACGCTCAGGCCTACCGCACCTGGATCTATCTGGGGCTTGCCGCCGTGCCGTTTGCCGTGATCTGCGTGCTTGCCGTCTGGTGACCCGATTGGCTTGAGTTCGCTTCATCTGAGGACGTGCCCTACGGCTCGATCAGCCGGCCCGTGGCGGCCTTGATGACCGCCTCGGTACGGGTCGCAGCGCCGAGCTTGTCGCGTGCGTTGTCGATGTGGAAATCGACGGTCCGTTTGGTCAGGCCGATGATCTGCGCAATTTCGGCCGACGTCTTGCCGCGGGCGACCCAGGTCAAGATTTCCACTTCGCGCTCGTTGAGCTCGGCCGTTTTCGACCACAGTCCGGTGCGGGCGACACCGGAGAGCCGCGCCGTGATGATGGTCGCCAGTACCTCGAAATCGATCGGCTTGGTCACGTAGTCGTCGGCGCCCAGCTGCCGGCCTTTGAGCTCATTGTCACGATCGGTCAGCGCGGTGAGGAAGACGAACGGCATTTTGGCGAACCGCGGCGCCAGCGCAGTCAGGCGCTCCAACAGCTCGAAGCCGGACATTATCGGCATGCTGATATCGGACAGCACCAGGTCGGGCATGGTCTTGAGAATCGCGGCCAGCCCTTCACGGCCGTCATGGGCGAGCGTAACGGCGTAGCCGCGATCGATCAGTTCCTCGGCAATCAATGCCGCGGTTTCGCGATCATCCTCGATACAGAGAATCTTCTTTTGCGCTTCAGGCATGGTCGCCGAATAGCCATGAATGTTGGATCAAATGCGGCGGGACCGAAGGCGGGCAAGGCCACGGGCGAGCGATATACTGACCGACTTCGGTTCCCGGCGGTGGGGGCTTGGTATATATATATAAAGTCATTGATGGATGCCCGAATAGGTGGCCGCTTGCCGTCCAAAGACCCCACCCAAGTCTTCCGGCGCCGGTGGTTGGCGCCGATGCGGCAACCGCACTCGATCCGGTTTCACCTGACCACCGTGTTCCTGGTCTTCTTCCTGCTGGTGGTCGTGCTGGGCCTGTTCAGCATCTGGCGGCTGAGCAATTTCAACCGGCTGTCCGCCGACGTGGCCGAACTGTGGCTGCCCAATATCCGCATACTCGGCGACCTTAACAATTTTACGTCCGACTTCCGCGCCATCGAGGGCAGCAACCTGTTGTCGGCGGATTCCGGCGAGATCGAGGCGACCGAGAAGCGCATGGCGGAACTGGACCGGTCGATTGCCGCCGCCGATCGCAACTTCGAGAAGCTTCGCCATGATGCGGTGGAGACCGCAGTTTACGATCGCTTCAAGGAGTACTGGGCCAACTACCGCAAAATCGTCAACCAGATCCTCGAACTGTCGCGCACGCACCGTCGCGCCGAGGCGCTGGCCATCTATGGCACAACCTCTCGCGTTGCCTACGACGCGGCGAGCGATGCGCTCGATCAGCTCACTGACCAGGCCGTGGCGAGCGCGCAGACGGCAAGCGACCGTCTCAGCGTCGCCTATCGGCAGGCGTTCTGGCTGATCCTGTTCGGCATGGCCGTTGCCGCAGTGATGGTGGTCGCGGCCTTGGTCCACATCAGCCGCTCGATCTCCGACCCGCTGCTGGGCTTGGCCGACCGGATGCGCCGTCTCGCGGCCAACAACACCGATATCGAGATACCCGAAACCGAGCGGCGCGACGAGATCGGCGAAATGGCACAGGCGACCGTGGTGTTTCGCAACAACGCGATCGAGCTGATGCGCAGCCAGCACATGCTGGCGCGCCAGGCGGCGATGCTCGAGGAGCAGCTGGCGCAGGAACAGCGTCTGGCGCTGCTGCAGCGCAATTTCGTCTCCATGGCGTCGCACGAGTTCCGCACGCCTTTGACTATCATCGACGGCCATGCGCGCCGGCTGGTCAAGATGAAGGGCTCCATGCCGCCGGCGGAGATTGAGGAGCGCGCCAGCAAGGTTCGTGCGGCGGTCCTGCGGCTGACCCACCTGATCGATAATCTCCTCAATTCCGCGCGGGTCATCGACGGCGCCGCGGGGCTTTATTTGCAGCCGGCCGAGATGGACCTGGCGGCGCTGTTGCACGAGGTCTGCCAGCTGCATCGCGAGATGGTGCCGGCCGCGCAGATTGCCGAGCGCTACGCGGCGGCGTCGATGCCGATGCTTGGCGACGGCAAGCTTTTGTTCCAGGTGTTCAGCAACCTGCTGTCCAACGCCATCAAGTATTCGCCGGGCGGCGGCATGATTGACGTCGACGCCCGTATTGCCGGCGACGAGGTCGTCGTCGCCGTCGCCGATCGGGGCATCGGCATTCCCGACGGTGATCGCCGTCGGCTGTTCGAACGTTATCACCGCGCCAGCAATGTCTCGGGGATCGTGGGCACCGGCGTCGGCCTTTACCTGGTGAAGATCGCCGTCGATCTGCACGGCGGCGGCATCGAAGTCGACAGCAAGGAGGGCGAAGGCTCGCGCTTTGTCGTCCGTCTGCCGCGCAAGCGCCCCGAAGCGGCGCGGCATGCGGGATTAGACCGTTCGGTGCAGGCACCGTCGATTGCCGAAAGCCTGGCGGGGGAACCGTGACGAGGAGCTTTGCCGTCGCCGTTCTGGCGTGCCTGGCGTGGACCACGGCCTCGGTCTCGGCCGCGGACCGGATCACCGATGCGGCCGGGCGCGCTGCCGTCGTCCTGACGGATTGGCAGGAACCGCAATCGCTGCCGCCGCGCTTTCGCAACCACTGCGCCTACGATCCCTTCAGCGGGCGGCGCTATTGCTCCAACCATTGCGGGTTTTCGTATGCGTTCTATTACTGCTCCCGGGAATCGTTCGGCTGCTGCCGGATGGGCTTCGGCTACTGCGACTGGAACGGGTTGTTGCGCTGTCATCCGTGACCAAGGTGAACGCCAGGTTTCCGGTACGGCGTAACGGCGCTTAGCCCACCGTAACGAAGTTCCGCCACGCAATTTCACGGCATTTTTAATAATTGAATCTATCAAGGCCCGTCCCGCGCGAAAGGACGTGCCTGCATGCGAGCTGCAATCAAGGCTTGGTGCACTTATTTGCGGGTGCCGCGGTTGGCGCCTGCGGCGCCTGCGGCGGCTGTGACGGCGACGCTCGCACGATTTGGCGCCGGGCAAACCGGCAACGTTGCCGTGCTGTTCGGCCTGTCGCTCGTTCCGATAGGCCTGTTGGTCGGGGTCTCGCTGGATTTTTCCAGCGCCATGCAAAAGCGCAGTCTCCTTAACGCGGCGGCCGACGCCGCAGCGCTCGCGGCGGTAACGCCGGCGATGATGAACCAATCGGAGCAAACGGTGGCGACCGCGGCGCAGAACATGTTTGCGGCGCAAGCTTCCGGGATTCCGGCATTGAACTACAGCGCTCCGACCGTGTCCGTGACGACCAGCGGGCTCACGCGCACGGTGACGGTCAACTACGCGGCCTCGTCGGTCAATTCCTTCGCCAGCATTTTGGGACAGGCGGCCTGGCCGATCTCGGGTTCCTCGCAGGCGGCCTCGTCCGGCGCCCCCAACATCAACTTCTATCTGCTGCTGGATAATTCGCCATCGATGGCGCTGCCGGCGACGTCAGGCGGAATCACGGCGATGATCAACGCCACCAAGAATGCGCCGTCGAGCGGCGGCAATGGCGGCGGTTGCGCGTTCGCTTGCCACGAATTCAACCCGTCATCGGACAATCTCGGCAATCCGGGCGGGATCGACAACTACCAGCTGGCAAAAAATCTCAACGTGGTGACGCGGGTCCAGAACATGGCGAGCGCCACGCAATCGCTGATGACCACCGCGGCGGCGACGGAGGCTTCGAACAACGCCACCTACCAAGTCGCGATCTACACCATGGATCCGTCCGGAACGGTGCAAAGCGGCGGCCTGAAAGGACTTTATACGGTCCAGCAATTGACCTCGGATCTCACCGCGGCGCAACAGGCGGCGGGCAACATCGACGTGCTGGAAGTGTACTCGAATAACTATCTGACGAGATCGACCAACAACAACGACGCCGATACCGATTTCAGCAGCGCCATGTCGCAGATCAACGGCGTCATGCCGGCCCCGGGCACCGGCGCGCCGAGCGACACGCCGCGCGAAGTGCTGTTCATCGTGTCCGACGGCGTCGACGACGCGGTCTCCTCGACGTGTTCGCAGCCGTTCGACGGCACGCGCTGCCAGCAGCCGTTCAACACGACCTGGTGCACCACGGTGAAGAATCGCGGCATCCTCATCGCCGTCCTCTACACGGTGTACCTGCCGCTGCCGAAAACGGGCGTGGGCAGCAACAGCTGGTACAATACCTGGATCGCTCCGTTCCAAAGCCAGATCAGCTCCAACATGCAGAGTTGCGCGACGTCCGGCCTGTTCTTCTCGGTGACAACCGACGGCGACATCACCAGCGCCATGCAGACGTTGTTCCAGCAGGCGGTGACGACGGCGCGGCTGACCCAGTGACCGAGGACGGTGAACGGGGCGCGGGACCGCGCAGCAGATTTTCATCGACATCCGTAGTCAATTCGGGTTTCTAGCGCGGGTCCGCGTTTGGCCGCGGATGAGCGACGCCTTTTTGCAAAAGGGCGCGCTGCCCATGCGGGAGGAACCTTAAGATGGACAACGCCGTGCGCGGCGCCGCCTTGCCGGCTCGCAACGATACGCCGCCGGTCGCGTACGAACGCCCCCCGACCTACGGCATGGTCAGCGACAGGGACGTGGCGGTGCCGATGCGCGACGGCATCAGCCTTTCGGTGGACATCTACCGGCCGGATGCGGTCGGGGAGCGCTTCCCGGCGCTGCTTGCGTTCGCCATCTACAACAAGGATTTCCAAGGCCCCGACATCAAGGACGTGCTGCCGCCGCAGCCGAGCTGGTCGTCGCTGTGGACCGGCCCGATCGAGGCCGGCGACACCAAGTTCCTGACCTCGCGCGGCTACGTCCACGTCATCGGTTCGCCGCGCGGCGTCGGCAAGTCCGACGGCGGCGGCAGCCGGCAATGGGACAGCTACGACCTGATCGAGTGGATCGCCGCGCAGCCGTGGTGCGACGGCCAGGTCGGCATGGTCGGCATTTCCGGGTTCGGCGCCGAACAGCTTTACGTGGCGCGGCAGCAGCCGCCGCATCTGAAGGCGATCTTCCCGTACGATCCGCGCGGCGCCTACGGCACGCTCGGCAGCTTCCGCGAGGAATATCCCGGCGGGGTGCTGCACTTGTTCCGCTATCTGGTCATGCATTTTTCCGCAATGCATCAGAACAAGGGCAAGCCGGGCGCGCTGCCGCCGGAAAAGGAGGCGTATTGGCGCGAGGCGATGAACAATCCCGACTACCGGATGTATCCGCACGTCTACAACATCGTCGTGCAGAAGGGTCAGCACATGCCGCCGATTTTCGACATGCTGATCGATCCTTACGACAAGGAACAGGTGGTGCGCGACGCCGAGCAATCGTTCGAACGCATCAAGGTTCCGACTTATACGGGCGCCGGCTGGTACGGCTACACTTACAAGACCCATCTCAACGGGGCGCAAAACTATTTCGAAAAGATCAGCGCGCCGAAAAAGCTCCTGTTCACCGGCCCCGGGCACCTGGAGCGGCCGTTTCACACCATGCACGCGGAAATCCTGCGCTGGTACGACCATTGGCTCAAAGGCATCGACACCGGCATCATGAATGAGCCGCCGGTCCGCTATTGGCTGATGGGTGCCAACGAGTGGCGCTCCGGCAGCGACTGGCCGCTGCCGCACACGCAATGGACGAAATTCTATCTCAACAGCTGGGAGCGCCTCGAAGTGGCGCCGTTCACGGCGGCAAGCGTGCAGGACGAATTGCCGCCGGACGCTTTCGTGCAAATGCCGCCGACGCAGACCAACAGGATCGCGAAGCTGCGCTACCTGACCGATCCGCTGCCATGCGATCTCGTCGTGGTCGGCCCGTCGGCGCTCAATCTGTTTGCCGAGATCGACCAGGACGACACCAATTGGATCATCGCGCTCAAGGACGTCGGGCCGGACGTCTCGGTGCGCACGGTGCGCGAGGGCGAGCGCGAAATTGCGGAAGATTTGCCGGAGCGCGAGCTGACCCGCGGCTGGCTCAAGGCGTCGCATCGCGCGGTCGATCCGCAGCGCTCAAAGCCCGGACGGCCGTGGCACCCGCTGACCCGTAACGCGCAACAGAAGATCGTTCCCGCCGCCGTCACCGAGTACAACATCGAGATACTGGCGACGGCCAATCTGTTCCGGCGCGGTCACCGCATCTGCCTCGAGATCGCCAGCGCCGACAGGCCGACCGGCGTCGCCGGCGCGACCAACGTCGAATACATCGCTCCGCATATCTGCAGCAGCAAGACGACCCTGCATAAGATCTACCATGATGCCAAGCGCCCATCCCATCTCCTGCTGCCGGTCATCCCGCAATAGCCGACCGCTCAAAAGCGAACGAAGCCATTAAGCGGCCGTCGACCATTCCGGGTGAAATCGGAGCGCCGGCAGCGACGCGTTAGGCCGGCATTCGCCGCCGCGTGATTGAGATGGCCGCGAACCAGATCAGCCGGTCTCATGCGCTCCGTCATTGTCTTTGCCTTGTTCGCCCTCGGCGCAGCCGTCATGGTGCCGCGCTACGCGGCACTGCTGGGCAAGGGTCCGGCGCCGGTCGCCATGGCCGCACATCATGCGGCCCCGGGCGAAAGCTCGCCAGCAAATTTCCGCTCGCTGGTCGTGCCGCGCGACGAGCGCGGTCATTTTCAGGTCGACGGCCGTATCGACGGCCGGCTGCTCAGCTTCATGATCGATACCGGGGCGTCGGTGATTGCGCTTACCGCGCGCGATGCGGCGCGGCTCGGCATCCATCCGGCGGCGCGCGAGTTCTTCGCGCCCGTCAGGACCGCCAACGGCACGGTGCGGGCGGCGCCGACCCGGCTCGACATGGTCGAGATCGGCGACATCGCCGTGCGTGACGTGGCGGCTCTGGTCATGCCTGAGGGAGCGCTCGGCGAAAATCTGCTCGGCCTGTCGTTTCTGTCGCGGCTGCGCCGCTTCGAATACAGCGACGGCAAGATCGTCCTTGAGCAATAACGCCGCCGCGGCGGCGCCGGAATGCGTCCCGTCGCAGTCGACGTGTGGCGCGGCGCGCCGCCGCCGCGTGCTGATTGTCGTTAACGCTTTGACCACCGCCGTTCGACAATTCGCGCAACGAAAAATCAAGGCCTTTCATCCATTGGTAAGAAGCGCGGTATTGCCGGAATTGGCTCACTGAGACAGGTGCCCTCATGCTGGTCGACTTGTTGCGTCGGTTTCATCGCGACCGCACGGGCAATGTCGCGGTCATTTTCGCCCTTTCGCTCATCCCCGGCATCTTTCTGATCGGCATGAGCCTGGACTTTGCCAGCGCCATGCAGCGGCGCAGCCTGCTCAACGCCGCCGCCGACGCCGCGGCGCTCGCGGCCGTGAGGCCGCCGATGATGCAGCAGTCGGCTTCTGCGGCGCAGACCGCCGCGACCAAGATGTTCAACGCGCAGGCTTCCGCCGTCGGCGGCGTGACTTCGGCCACGCCTACCGTCACCGTCACGACCAACGGCCTCACCCGCACCGTGACAGTCTCCTACACCGCGAGCTCGAGCAACAATTTCCCCAGCGTCCTGGGGCAGAACACATGGTCGCTGTCCGGAACGTCGACGGCCACCGCCAGCACAGCACCGAACATCGACTTCTATCTGCTGCTCGACAACTCGCCGTCGATGGAACTGCCGGCCACCTCCGCCGGTATCACCGCCATGATCAATGCCACCAAGAATGCCCCGTCGAGCGGCGGCAACGCCAACGGCTGCGCCTTCGCCTGCCACGAATCCAGTCCGTCGGCGGACAACCTCGGCAATCCCGGCGGCATCGACAACTATCAGCTGGCGCAAAACCTCGGCGTGGTGTTGCGCATCCAGAACATGGCGTCGGCCACGCAGTCTCTGATGAGCACGGCGTCCGCGACCATGGCGGCGAACAATGCTACCTACCGGGCGGCGATCTACACCTTCAACACCGGCGGCGCCAACACTATCCAGACCCTGACGTCCAGTCTCGCCACCGCGCAGACATCCGCCGGCAACATCGACGTGCTGCTGGTATACTCCAACAACTACCTCACCAAGTCGAACAACAACAACGACACCGATACCGATTTTGCCACCGCCATGTCGAACTTGAACGGCATCATGCCCAATCCGGGAACGGGGGCGTCGAACAGCACGCCGCAGGAGGTTCTGTTCATCGTCTCCGACGGCGTCGAGGACAAGGTCTCGTCGACCTGTTCCCAGACCAAGGTCGGCAGTAATCGCTGTCAGCAGCCGTTCGACATCACCTGGTGTACGAAAATCAAGAATCGCGGCATCTTGATCGCGGTTCTCTATACCGAGTATCTGCCGCTGCCCTCATCGGGCGTCGGCAGCAACAGCTGGTACAACAGCTACGTCGCGCCTTACCAGGCCCAGATCGGGCCGAATCTGCAAAACTGCGCGTCGCCGGGGCTGTACTTCGCCGTAACCACCGACGGCGACATCACCAGCGCGATGAACACGCTGTTCCAGCAGGCCGTCACCACGGCGCGGCTGAGCAATTGAGCGAGCGGCCGCCGCCATCGGCCGCGGCAGAGGCCGTGGAACCGTCAGGGGCAGCCCTGCGGCAGCGTGATTGAATTCACCAGCCGCGGATAGAAATACGTGTTCTGATAGATGTTGACGGTGCCACTGATCACGTAGCCGAGCTGCGGCGTATACGGGTAGGTCGCTTCGCCCCAGAGCAGCGAAATGTTGGCGGTCTGCAGGTTGGACGGCAGCGTGACCGCGGTGCCGACTGCGCGCGGGGTGCCGTTGAGCGAGCAGCTCCACGTGATGGTGCCGTTGCCCTTGGCGTCGGTGGTGATTTCCGAGACGGTCATGACCATGCTGGCCGCGGAGTAGGGCGCCACGATCGTCGATGACGCCCCGAGAATGCTGCTCATGTCGTTCTGATCGATGCTCACATATTGCGAGGCGAGGTCGGTGATGGTGCGTGCGGTTTCCGTCACCTTGAACTTGATGGCGAGCCCGTCGCCCAGCTCCACGCTGCCGATGTACATCAGCAGCATGAACGGCAGCACGATCGCGAATTCGACGGCGGAGACCGCCTCGCTGTGCCGCGCAAAGCGGCGGACATGCGAGCGCAGTCCCGCGCGGGTGCCGGCGAGCGTCATCAGTACGGCTCGTTCTTGAACACGGCGGTCGACGTCAAGAGCCGGCTGCCGTTCGCCAGATTGGAAAGATTGAAGCCGAGCGGCCCAAGCACGACCGGCCATTGGTAGAGCACCTGAACCACGACGATGTCGCCCGGGCCTCCGGGATTATAGCTCCAGTTGTTGGTCACCTTGCCCTGGGCGTTGTAGGTCAACGTCGGCGCCGACGTGGTTGCCGAGGAGAACGAATTGTAGGTCTGGACGTTGACCATCAGGTTATTGCAGTTGAACAGCGCGTAGATGTTCTGGCAGACCCAGCTGCTGAATTGCGACTGGGTCATGTTGGCGTTCTGCGCCTGGCCGGTCATGACGTAGCGGCTCGCCTGCGCGACCGCCTGGTCGAGCTCCCGTCCGGCAAGAAAGACGAGCGCGGTCTGAAACAGGCCGACGAGCAGCGCCAGGAACGGCGCCGCCACCAGCGCGAATTCGACGGCGGCGGCGCCGCTGTCGTTCCTGGCAAGACCGTGCAGGGGCCGAAGCGGCCGGGCGCGGACGGCTGATCTGCGCAAAACTGCCGTAAGCATGGCGCGCTCGCTCCAATGGTGCGCTTCTATGCTGAATTTGCTAGGAAATTGTTACTCCGATCGTCGAAGGTCGGATGCTTTCAGGCGACGCCATGAGCGACATTAACCAGTCCCGGCGCTGAACGGGGCAAACGGCGATGGGGAACGGGTGTCATCCTACGTCCTAGCGATCGACCAGGGCACGACATCGACGCGCGCCGTCTTGTTCCGGCCGGACACCTCGATCGCAGCTTTTGCCCAGCAGGAATTCGCCCAGCATTTTCCGGCCGACGGCGAGGTCGAACACGAGCCCGAAGACCTGTGGACGACGACGCTTGCGACCTGCCGCAGCGCGATCGGCGCGGCCGGCGCGGCGCCCAAGGATATCGCCGCCATCGGCATCGCCAATCAGCGCGAGACCACGCTGCTGTGGCATCGCGCCAGCGGGCAGCCGGTTCATCGCGCCATCGTCTGGCAGGACCGGCGGACGGCGGCGCTGTGCGCCGCGCTCAAGGACGCCGGTCACGAACCGCTGGTCGCGGCGAAGACCGGGCTTCTGCTCGATCCGTATTTCTCCGGCAGCAAGCTTGCGTGGCTGCTGCGGCGCGACGCCGAGGTCAAGGCGCGCGCCGAGCGCGGCGAACTCGCGTTCGGGACCGTCGATACCTACCTGCTGTGGCGCCTGACCGGCGGCAAGGTCCACGCCACCGACGCGACCAACGCGTCGCGCACGCTGCTCTTCGACATTCACGCCGGCCGTTGGGACGAGGAATTGCTGGCGCTCTTCGGTGTGCCGCATGCCGTCCTGCCGCAGGTGCTCGATTCCTCGGCCGCGTTCGGCGTCACCGATCCGGAGCTGTTCGGCGCCGCCATCCCCGTTTGCGGCATGGCCGGCGACCAGCAGGCGGCGCTGATCGGTCAGGCCTGCTTTGCGCCGGGCATGGTGAAAGCGACCTACGGCACCGGCTGCTTCGCGCTGGTCAATACCGGCGGCACCGCGGTCGTCTCGCGCAACCGGTTGCTGACCACGGTCGCCTATCAGCTCGGCGGCGTCCGCTGCTACGCGCTGGAAGGCTCGATCTTCATCGCCGGCGCCGCGGTGCAGTGGCTGCGGGACGGCCTGCGCACCGTGAACACCGCCGATGAAACCGGCGCGCTCGCCGCCGCCGCCGATCCCACGCAGGACGTCATTCTGGTGCCGGCCTTCGTCGGCCTCGGCGCGCCGTACTGGCGGCCCGATGTGCGCGGCGCGCTGTTCGGTCTGACGCGTGCAACCGGCCCGCGGGAACTGGCGCGGGCCGCGCTGGAAAGCGTCTGCCTGCAGACCGTGGACCTGTTGTCGGCCATGCAGGCCGATTGGCAGGACGCCGGGAGTGCACTGAAGACCTTGCGCGTCGACGGCGGCATGGCGGCGTCGGACTGGACCATGCAGTGTCTTGCCGACCTCACCAACAGCACGGTCGACCGGCCGTACATCAAGGAGACGACCGCGCTCGGCGCCGCCTATCTTGCCGGCTGGCGCGTCGGCTTCTTTCCCGAACCGGATGGCTTCGAACGGCTCTGGCGGCTGGAGCGACGGTTCACGCCGCAGATGGACGCGGCGACGCGGCAGCGAAAGCTTGCCGGTTGGAGTTCGGCCGTCCGCCGTTTGCTGACGTAGAGCTTGCAGTATTATATCGTGGCGTTGCTGGTCGCGGCCTCGGCGCGGGTGTAGCTCAATGGTAGAGCAGAAGCCTTCCAAGCTTATGACGAGGGTTCGATTCCCTTCACCCGCTCCAACCCTCGCCGGTCGTTGCACTGCTTAGTTAGAGCGCAATCGCTTCAGATTGGATCGATTGGCGCTCTAACATCTTGAGGGTGCATGATCCTTTCCGAAAACCGGCGTCCACTTTTCCGGATCATGCTTTAATCCTTGCCGTCGAAGCAGATGTCACCCACCACTTTGCCGCTCTTGTCCTTGAGCGTGAACGGACAGCGCAGCCGGCGCAAAGCGGCGGCGGCGTCTTGGTCGCCCAACGCCGCCGCCTTCTTATAGAACGCGAGCGCCGCCGCCTGGTCTTTCGGCCCGGCCAAGCCGGCCTCGGCATAGGCGCCGAGCCGTTCCAACGCTCCGGCATGATCGCGGGCGGCGGCCTTCTCGAACAGCACCTTGGCCGCCGCCGGATCTTTTGCTCCGCCATCGCCGTCCTGGGTCATGAGCCCGAGCTGGAACATCGCTTCCGCCGAATTGGCGGCGGCGGCCTTCTCATACCAGGACCGCGCCTTGGCGAAATCCACCTGCACGCCGACGCCCGCCCCGTAAATCGATCCGAGATTGGTCATGCCGATTGCGTTGCCGGCGGCGGCCGATTGCTCGAACAGCCGGCGCGCTTCGGCGAGGTCGGCGGCGACGCCGGTGCCGCTGGCATACATGGTTCCCAGCCCGACCATCGCCGACGTGCTGCCCGCTGCCACCGCCCGCCGATAAGCCTTGACCGCTTGCGCCGGTTGCCGGGCGAACTCGTAGGCGCGGCCGAGCTGGAACAGGATGCGGCGCGGCGCGCCCGGCGCGTTCGCGGCGCGCTTGCAGGCCTTCAGCGCGTTGGCGATGTCATGGGCCGGAATTTCATAATGGCCGGCGATGCCGACCGGCTTGTTCGGATCATCGGGATACGCCGCGAGCCGGTCGCAGTTTTCGGCATCGGCCGGTCCAGCGCGCAAGGCGGCCGTACCCGTCAACAGCCCGGAAAGGCCGATCGCAGCCGCAATGGCGGCAGTTCTGATCATCGGACGCCTCGTCATCGCCGATTTAACGAGCGAACAGCGCGCGCAGCGTGCTCGGCTTGCCGTCGCGCCGCCAGGTGATGTCGCTGATGCGCCAATCGGTCCTGATATTGACCAGGGCGAGCACGACCGTATTCGGCGTGCCGAGATTGGTGAACTTGACAGTTGCGCTGGCCTTGCCGGGTGCGGTCTCTTCGACTGCGATGTCGAAGGCGGATACGTCCCAGTCCTGGGCGTCGATGAACGGGTCGCCGTCGAGCGCCCCGACCTCGCCGCGCCGCGCCGCGCGCCTTCGGTCGTTGACGATCAGGGCGGCGAGCGACGGCTCGAAATAGCGCCGGATGGCACGGTCGTCGTCGAGCGGATGGCCCTTGGCGTTCTTGCCTTTGTAGGCGTTGTAGATGTCGGTGACGAAGGCCAGCGCCGACCGGTCGGCGGCGACGGCTGCGGCCGCGGCAACGAAGGCGCCCGGGGCGCCGCACAGCAAGGCTCGTCGTGTCATCATGGATCGGCTCGATCAGTAAGCCCGCCCTGGTTCATCGCGGGAGCCAATGATACCTTGCTTTGGCTGTCGGCAGCAGGCATGTGATCGGCGGCTTAGGAGTGTAGCTCAATGGCTAGAGCACCGGTCTCCAAAACCGGGGGTTGGGGGTTCGAGTCCCTCCACTCCTGCCAAAAAATCAAAGCGTTAAGCGAAGATTTGAGCACGATAGCGCGGGGAGATTAAGCCAAGCCCACGCGGGCTCACAACGTCGCCGGTCGGCTCCGGCTTTGCGGCGAAATGCCGGTCCGGTGCGGCAAGCTATTTTAGTCGCCGCGGCGAGGATCAGTGGCGTTCGATCGTGGCTTTCAGCGACCGGTTGTTGGCATCAGTTGCGGTGGACCGCAAACATGCGAGCCCGAGCGAGCAATGAAAATCCCGCAATTCCGACGGTCCGCCGCGTCACCACCTGTAGCGCAGCGTTCCGGTTCCGCCGTAGGTCTGCGAGCCCGGGGCGAATTCGCCGTCGAACTTGGCCAGCAGCGTCCAGCGCGGCGTGATGAAGAGTTCGGCGCCGGCCGAGACCAGCGCGGAGTCCTGCGGCAGCGGCGCGCCGTTGACGACGAAGGTCGAGCCGGGCAGCGACTGGAACGCCGCGCTCAGCGCCGGATTGCTGACGAAGTCGTGGGCCCAGGCCAGCCGGCCG
>Ga0335085_10001700_pt1 | contig 44697 bp, 35 predicted proteins | sample Lox_Sample_45_FD_206712 | JGI IMG/M metagenome (GOLD analysis project Ga0335085, IMG submission 206712) | Soil microbial communities from Loxahatchee National Wildlife Refuge, Florida, United States - Lox_Sample_4.5 | ecosystem: Environmental > Terrestrial > Soil > Wetlands | place: USA...
CCCTGGCAGGCGCCGGCGAGCGCGGACGCCAGATCGGCCCGCGCCACGCTGATGAAACGGCCGCGTTGTGCCTCGTACAACGGCGCCAGATCCATATGCGCTTCCTCGCGGCCGTTGCGATCGACCATCTGCAACCGCTTCATTTCATAACCGCGTTCGCGCAACGTCGAGATGATGCCCATGCGCTCGGCGATCTCGTAACCGAGACCCCAGAAGTCGATAAGGTAGCCGCCTGTTCGAACTGCCGGCGCCTTCTCGAAGAGCACCGGATCGTGCCCAGACCGTCGGAGCCAGTAGGCGAGTGTCGGGCCAGCGATGCCCATGCCGTTGATTGCGACTCTCATGTTCGACGTCCTTTCTCATGAGGACTGGGCGCACCGCCCGCCGGCGGCTCGCCGAGACGCTGAAGCGCCGAGAAGAGCGTGAGCGCGAGGCGATCCGCGTCCTGCGGGTCCAGGTGCTCTCGATTGGCCACGAACCAGCGATCCGCCGCCTCGCCGGCCGCGGCCAGCATCGTGAGCAGCAGGTCATCGGGGAGGTCGGTACGAACGACGCCGACCGCGCTCGACGACGCGGCCGAAAAACCGGGGACAGACGGGACGTTCCCCGATTGCGGGATGCTTAGGCCACAAACTCCAGATCGCGCTGTCCGGGCAGAGCTTGTTTTTTCGAGGTCGTCCGCCCCTTTGTGGCGCCAGCGAACGCGACGTCAACTGTTCCAGAGCGGCGACAAAGACTGATTCGATAACCGTGTCGGCTCCAAGCCGCCAAGTAAACTTAGGTTGCTCAACAACCAAGGCTCGGAGGAAAGGAGCCGAGCACATGAAGATTGTAGGCTGTGATTTGCACACGCGCTACCAGCAGGTAGCCATGCTGGATCAAGAAACAGGCGAACTGGTCGAACGTCGTCTGGAGCACGAGAGCGGCGAGGCACGGGCGTTTTGCGACACCGTCTGCACCATGAGATCTTTTGAGGAGTGCGGGCGCTCAGGGGTTCGAGACCCGCAGACTTTGACTTCCTTCACCCAATTGTGACGCCGGTCCTTGACAAACCTCCTCCCACATAAAGATAATTACAACAACAGTCCAATAGCTCATTGACAACATAGCGAGGGCATGGTCCCCGTCTCTTCGTCGGCCGAGAAGGTATTGACTTTCCTGAACGAGCCAGAAGCAGGCTTGGGGGAGCTTAGGTAAGCTAGAAGCTAGGAGCCGTGGGTCGTCAGCCGTGGGCTGTGAGCTAAGTCCTTTCCCCGGAATATTTTGCCTCCAACCCCTTGGGGCTCAAGATTTTGCCCGGATTGTACAGCCTAAACCACTGATTCCGGATATTTTAGCTCGGGAAGGGGGAGGGGGGAGGGGGTACCCCGGTACCAAATAGCTAATACCCTCCCGAGCAAGCGCCTGCGTCGACCCGCCATCCAGCCCATTTGTCAAATTCCTGTCAATTCCTCGTCTCTTTTCAAGCACATACGTCAATACACCCTTTCTTTCGCGCTATCATCACATCTACATGCGAACTGCGGAAAACGATTCCGTGACAACCGAAACTGTCGAAGCGCCCAAAGCAAGCGGCGAGCGCATTCTCATCATCGAGGACGATCGCGCTGTCCAGAAAGCGTTACGACGCCTCTTCGAAGGCGAAGGCTTTCACGTCGACGCTGCCGGCAACGGCGCTGAAGGACTCGAAGCGTTCCGCGCCGCTCCCGCTTCCGTCGTCGTGCTCGATCTCCGCCTTCCCGGAATGCTCGGACAGGACGTCTGTCGCGCCATCAGCCAGGTTGCGCCATCCGTCCCAATCATCATCCTGAGCGCACGCACCGACGTGATGGACAAAGTCCTGCTCCTCGAACTTGGCGCGCACGACTACGTCACCAAGCCCTTCAGCCCGCGCGAACTGCTCGCCCGCGTGCGCACCGCGATGCGCCGTTCCACGCGCACTCCCGCAGCAGAGACGTTCTCGTTCTCCGGCGTGAAAGTGGACTTTACCAAGATGGAGCTCTACCGCGACGGCGCAGCCGTGCAACTCACTGCGCAGGAGTTCAAGGTGCTGAAGTTCATGATCCAGAACGCGGAGCGCGTTCTCACCCGCGAAGAGTTGCTGAACCATGTTTGGGGATACAGGAACTATCCGAGCACGCGCACCGTCGACAACCACATCCTGAAGCTGCGCCAGAAACTAGAGCCGGATCCCGCCAATCCGGTACACTTCCGTACCGTGCACAGCGCCGGCTACAAGTTCGTGCCCTAGCCGGAGCCGCATCGAGGATTTGCATGGGAGGATTGCGGCTACGCACGAAGTTCCTGCTGTCGATGATCGCGGTTTCCGCGACGCTGACCTTCACCACCCTCTATGTGGTGCGGCGCACGGTGCAGCAGCAGGTGCGAGGGGAAATCGAGCGCGATCTGCAGAACTCGGTTTCCACGTTTCGAAATTTTCAACGACAACGAGAGATGACGCTCGAGCGTTCGGCCGCGCTGCTGGCCGACCTGCCGATCGTGCGCGCGCTCATGACTACGCGCGACGCGGCCACGATTCAAGATCAATCGCGCGACCTCAGTAAACTCGCCGGCAGCGACTTGTTCGTGCTGGCCGATCCGTCCGGCAAAGTAATGGCGCTGCAGGCCTCCGCGCCCGAGATCACGGCCCGCGATGCGCAGGAGTTTCTGCCCACGATCGTATCGCGCGAAGAGACGCGTCACTGGTGGTATGTCCAGGGACATTTATACGAAGTCTTCCTGCAAGACATCTATTTTGGCCCGGCGAGTGCGCGGAATGTTCTGGGCTACGTGGTTCTTGGGTACGAGATTGACGACCGGGTTGCGCACGAATTGAGCCAGGTTGCGGCCGGCGATGTGGCGTTCCGGTTTCAAGACGCGATCGCGAAAAGTACGCTGAAGCCTTCGCAGGAAGCGGAACTCCTCCAGGCGCTGAAGGCCGCTGCGGGAGCGCCTTCCGAAGCGGATCAACTGCGGTTGGGCGATGAGCGATTCCTCGCCATGTCGGTGGATCTGTCGTCGCCGACGACTCCGGATTTGAGATTGTGGGTGCTGAAATCGTTCGACCAGGCGACGGCGTTCTTGCGCAGCCTGAACGAACTGTTGCTGGCGCTGGGACTGACGGCATTGTTAGCGGGCAGTCTGCTCGTCTACCTGATCTCGTTCACGTTCACGCGGCCCCTCGGCAGTCTGGTCGAGGGTGTGCGCGCTTTGGGGCAGGGAGACTATTCCTATCCGCTCGAAGCGCGCGGTGGCGATGAAGTGGCGGAAGTCACGAGCGCGTTTTCCCGCATGCGCGCGTCGCTGCAGACGACGCAGCGCGAGTTACTGGACGCGGAGCGGCTGGCGACGATCGGGCGCATGGCGAGTTCGATCTCGCACGACCTGCGGCATTCGCTCGCAGCCGTGATGGCTAATGCCGAATTCCTGTGCGAGAGCAACCTGACGGTGGGGCAGCGGGAAGATCTGTATGCGGAAATCCGGGTCGCGGTGAAGCAGATGACAGACCTGATCGAATCGCTGCTGGAATTCTCGCGCACGCGGGAAGCGCTGCATCCTTCGTTCGGCGATGTGCGCGAGGCAGTCGATTCGGCCATCAAGGCGGTGAAGGCGCATCCGGATTTTCAGCGGGTGCGCATCCGCGTGTCGTGGGAAGGCGCGACCGAAGGCTGGTTCGATTTCAAGAAACTGGAGCGGGCATTGCTCAATTTGCTGCTGAACGCCTGCGAGGTTGTACCGCGAGAGTCGGGGGCGATCGAGGTGGACTTACGGCGGGTGGGAGAACAGCTGGAAATCCGGATTGGAGATAATGGCCCGGGCATTGCCGAGCCGGTGCGTGAAAAGCTTTTTGACCCGTTTGTCAGCTATGGCAAGGAAAACGGAACCGGAATGGGCCTCACAGTGGTGCAAAAAATCGTGCAGGACCACGGCGGGGAAGTGGTGGTAGAGAAGACTTCGGCGGAGGGCACGACGTTCAAAATCCGCGTGCCGCTGAGCGCGTCGTCGGAGAATGCGCTAGCCGTCAAGACCGCGACTTAACAGCAAGCCGAAGGATAGCGGAATTCCCAGGGAAAGCAGTGTGGCAGGAGGCGAGATGAGTACGAGGCATTCGTACGATGTTTTGCGGACCGCGGTGCTGGCGGGAATTGTGATCTTACCGGCTCTGGGCGCCGGACAGGAACCGGCCCCGACCAGCGACCCGTCGCTGGCCGATTCCGTCAAAGAGTTGCAGGCGCAGATCCGGGAACTGCGGGCGGCGGTGGCGGAAGTGCGCGCAGAAGCGCAGCAGTACCGGGCCGAAACGACGGAGTTGCGTCAGGAATTGGCGGCGGTGCGCGCGTCGTCGGGAACGCAAACCGCGGCCGTGCCGGAGACGGATGCTGCGGACGGCGGAAACGGACCGGAGACGACGCGCGCTGCCGAGAAGCAGGATCGCACGGCCAGGCTCGAAGAACAGTATCAGTTGCTGACCGGGAAAGTGGACGAGCAATACCAGACGAAGGTGGAGAGCGCATCGAAATATCGGGTGCGATTGTCGGGGATTGTGCTGCTGAATCTTTTTGGCAATCAGGGCACGGTCGACAATATCGACTTGCCGGCGCTGGTGTATGACCGGCCGCCAGGATCGTCGGACGGGAGTTTCGGTGCGACGCTGCGACAGTCGCAAATCGGGCTCGAGGTCTTCGGTCCGCAGTTCGCCGGCGCCAGAACGAAGGCGGATATTCAGATGGACTTCGCGGGAGGGTTTCCGCGGACGCAGAATGGAGTCAATGCAGGGTTGTTCCGCTTGCGGACGGGCACGATGCGCATGGACTGGGCGAACACATCGATCGTCGCTGGACAGGATGGACTGTTTTTCTCGCCCGAATCGCCGACATCGTTCGCCACGCTGGCGGCTCCGGCGTTTTCTTACTCGGGTAACCTGTGGGCATGGGTTCCGCAGATCCGCGTGGAGCACAGATTCCAGGTGGGAGAAGAATCGAGCCTGGTGGTGGAGGGCGGGATTCTGGATCCGGAGAGCGGAGAACCTCCGACCCTGAATTCCTACCGGCCGCCGCAAGCGGGCGAGCGGTCGCGGGTGCCGGCGTTTGCCACGCGCATAGGGTGGTCGGGCAACGTGTTCGGGCAATCGTTGCGGATCGGAGCGGGCGGGTATTACAGCCGGCAGGACTACAACTTTGGCCGGAACGTCGATGCCTGGGCGGGGATGGCGGATTGGAGCCTTCCCCTGGGGCGGGAATTCTCGCTGAACGGCGAGTTGTACCGGGGTCGGGCACTGGGCGGGATCGGAGGAGGGATTGGGCGAAGCGTCCTGTTCAGCGGGGATCCGGGCTCGATCGACACGCAGGTGCGCGGATTGAACTCGGCCGGCGGCTGGGCGCAGTTGAAGTATCGCGCCGGAAGCAAGCTTGAGTTCAACGGAGGGTTCGGAGAAGATAGTCCCTACGTGGCGGATATCCGGGCATTCCAGTTCCCGCAAGCCTACGGTGATCCGACCTTGACGAAGAACCAGGGAAGCCTGGTGAATGTGATCTTCCGGCCGCGCTCGGATCTGTTGTTTTCCGCCGAATACCGGCACCTGAAGACGTTTACGATCGACAACGGGGCTTACAGCGCGGACCACGTAAATCTGACCATGGGCGTGCTCTTCTGATGGCGCGAGTGGGGCCGTCGCTCAGGATTGAGCTCTTGAAACTGACGAAGCGCGGGCGACATTGGAGCATTCCGATTCTGCTGTGCGCGGGCCTGACCGGCTTGCAGGCGCAGGTCACGACCGTGCGCGGACGAATTGAGGTCGAGGGTATGGCTCGGACGAAACCAGGTTCGTATCCCAGCACGGTTGTCTGGCTCACACCGGTGCCGGGGACAATCAACGGGCCAATACCGGAAATGCCGAGCCCTCCTGCGGGACTGAAGCTGGTGCAGAAGAACAAGAGTTTCGAGCCCCACCTTCTCGTGGTTCCGGCAGGCGCAGCGGTGGAGTTTCCCAACCACGACCCGTTTTTCCACAACGTGTTTTCGCTCTTCGAAGGGAAACGATTCGATCTCGGGTTATATGAGGCCGGCAGTTCGCGGATGGTGCATTTCGACAGGCCGGGCATCAGCTACATCTTCTGTAACATCCACCCGGAAATGAGCGCGGTGGTAGTGACCCTGGCGACGCCCTATTATTCGGTGGCGAATAACGAAGGCCAGCTCACGATCCCGAACGTTGCCTACGGCCGTTACATGATGCATCTGTGGAGCGAAGGCATGGCGCCGGACAGCAAGCAACCCGTGGAGCGGGAGGTGACGATCGCGGAAGGCGCAACATCCCTGGGAGTGATTCGTGTTCCCGCGGTGAGCAAGCAGAGCCTCGCGCACAAGAACAAGTACGGACGCGACTACGATTCGCCTACTCCCGATAATCCGGTCTACCACCAGCAATGGTAAGCCAGACACAACCCCGCCATACTCACAGACGGAGGTATTCGAGATGGCATATCAGTGTCTTCGCTGAAGTAGGATCAGAACATGAAACTCGAAAAGCTGCTGAAGCGATACCGCGTCACTGACGGGGAGCATTTTCGGCTCAAGGACCATAATCCGGCCGACACGCATGGGCTGAAGTCTGAGTTCAAGCCGCAAGCGAAGGAGATGCTGGCGAAAGGAGTGGAAGAACTGGCTCGCCTGCAGGACGTTCTTGCCGCGCAGGATCGCTGGGCGATGCTGCTGATCTTTCAGGCCATGGACGCGGCAGAGAAGGATGGCACGATCAAGCACGTCATGTCGGGCGTCAACCCGCAGGGCGTGCAGGTCAGTTCGTTCAAAGTGCCCTCCAGCGAAGAGCGTGACCATGACTTTCTCTGGCGCACCATGAAACGATTGCCGGAGCGCGGCGACATCGGCATTTTCAATCGTTCGTACTACGAAGAGGTACTGGTGGTGCGCGTGCATCCGGAGTTGCTGGCAACCGAGAAGCTCCCGGATCAACTGTTGACGAAGAAGATATGGCAGGAACGCTTCCAGGACATCAACGCGTTTGAGAGCTATCTGGCACGGAATGGCGTGGCGATCCGGAAGTTCTTCCTGCATGTCTCGAAGAAGGAGCAGAAGCGCCGTTTCCTGGAGCGCCTGGACACGCCGGAGAAGAACTGGAAATTCTCGGCGGCAGACGTCAAGGAGCGCGCATTTTGGGACGACTATCAGGCAGCTTACGAGGATATGATCCGGCAAACGGCCACCGAACACGCGCCCTGGTACGTCGTCCCCGCGGACAACAAATGGTTCACGAGGCTGGTCGTAGGGGCAGCGGTGGTCGAGGCGCTCGAGGGGCTCAACCTGAGTTATCCGAAGCTCGATGAGAAGCAGAAAGCGGAACTGCTGAAGGCAAGGAAGCAGCTCAATCAGGAATAGTTAAGCTGGCTGGAGCCCCGAGGGCGAAATTCGTGCGCTTCCAGAATGCCGGGGATGCTAGCCGGTAGGCGAGTTCTGCTTCGTCAATACGATGGGTACCGGCTGATCGTAGGGCTGGATGACCACGTCGACCGCCTTACGCTGATCGAATACGTCTTTCGTCACCGGAAAACTTACGATGATTGTGCCGCTTTGTGTTGTCCCGGGGAGGAGCCTGGTCTCGGGGGGCACGGGCGGCTTCGAATTCTCTTTCAAGGCCGGGAAAGCCTGGAAGAAACGGTCGAAATCGACGGCGGATGCTGCCTCATCTTCGAAGGTTTTGTCGTCGGCAGCGGTGAGGCGGCCCTTCAAAGTGCGGATCCAGAGCGACCTCTGGCTGCCGTTTCTTAGTGTCAGGGTGATCGCCACCATGGTGTGGTTCTGGCCGGGAACGTCGACGGCACTGACAAAGTCGATGGAACCAGCACCTTGCGGCTTGGCGCGACCGAAGTAAGCATAGGCGCCGAGAATCAGGGCAACGGCGGCAATGCAAATCAGGACAATGCCTGCGGGCGGCAAGTTGCGCCTGGCACCGCTAAATTCTTCCCCGATGTTGAACGACGACGTGGGCGGACTGGGCGATCCGGTGGGACCGGAAACCGGCGGAGGAGGAGGTTGGCCTGGCATAAATCGGTGTCCATTGTACTCGTTGTGTCGTGTTCTTTCTGCGTTTCGCCTGGAAAGGACGGGATGATTTCTGTTGTTGGGCAGGAAGCTCTTGGAGTTCAGTGACTTTGGTTACTTGCCCAAGGTCATAGTTGCTGCCACGATGCAGAAGAATTCTTTCGGAGGTATCCGGCGGTGAAACGTAAAACCATCTTTACCGCGATGCTCGGCACGCTTCTGGCCCTGACGCTGTTGGGTTGCGGGGGGTCCAACAAGCTGCAGACGATCGAGATCTCGATCGGCGATTCCAACACGATGTACAACCTGAAGGGCATCGGCGGTACGCTGCAACTGAAGGTCACGGGCAACTACAGCAGCGGGAAAACCCACGACTTGACGAATACGGCGACCTATTCCATCGTCCCTGATCCCGCGTTGTCTCCGGATCTGCCCGTACCGCCGTTAACCGTGACGCTGAGCAACACCGGCCTGCTGACGGCAGTGCAGCCTGGCATTTGCACCTGGGAGAATGTGCAGCCGGATCCCACAAAAGTGCAATCCGATCCGATTTGGGTGATCGATGGCGACTACGTGGTAACCGCGAGCTTTGATGGAGTCACGTCGCAGCAAGTGTTCGTCACAGTTGCTTCCGCGGCAGATCCGACCACGGGAACTTGCGGTCCGTAGACTGTCTCGGCCAGCAATATCACAATTTGGGGGGGACGGCGCTTTTGGCCGTCCCCTTCCACTTTTGGGCGGATCTTTTCGGTTGATGGTTTGAGCGTCGCGCCTTCCGCCGTTATAATTAGAAATAATGGCCCGGATGCGGGTCATCTTTTTGTGTCTATCAATCCTGCAAAAACCACACATCCAATGGTGATGGCGCGTCCCGGAGTTGAAGTATCGGGGCGGAGCGACATCGGGTGCCTGCGCGAGAACAATGAAGACGCCCTGGGATACTGGGAGCCGGAAGGGGATGAAGAATTTGCGCGCAAGGGACGGCTCGCCATCGTGGCCGACGGCATGGGCGGGTACGAAGGCGGCCAAGAAGCGAGTCACCTGGCCGTTGACACGGTCATCTCGCTTTATCGTGAGCGCAACGGCGGGAGCCCTCAAGTCACGTTGAACGAGGCGATCCAGACGGCGCATGAGCGGGTCCGGGAGTATGGTTTTGCGCATCCGAATCTGCGCGGGATGGGGACAACCTGCACCGCGATCGCAGTGGTTGGACACGCACTGCACTTCGTGCACGTCGGGGATACGCGGCTGTACCTGGTGCGGGCAGGACGGATCACGCAGCTTACGCGCGATCACTCGTACGTGGGACGGCTGGTGGAATCGGGAGTGATCAGCAGGGAAGAGGCAGAGAAGCATCCGCAGCGCAACATTCTGACGGCGGCGCTCGGGACCAGCGCCGATCTCATCATGGATGCACCGGGACAGCCAGAGACGCTACAAGCCCGGGACGTGCTGGTGGTGTGCAGCGATGGGCTGTGGGGACAGGTGCACGACGGCGAGATCTTGAAAGCGGCGGAGGGCAACGATCCCGACGTGGCGTGTCTGGAACTGATTAACCTGGCCCGCGAACGCGGCGGACCCGACAATATTACGGTGCAGATCCTGCGCCTGAACTGACGTCAGATTTACTGACTAACATTCTTCCCGGTAGGAACCTTGGCCGTCGCAAGTGTGCAAGGGCCTGCACTCCGAGCACCGAGAGTCCGCGCCCGTGACTCGTAATTCGCTGAAATCAAATCCCTAAATTCACCTGGAACCTGGTTGGGACTTTGGCCCAAGGCTTGCTTTGGCTATAATCCCTATTAATACTATAGGGATTGTTAGAGAGGGGACATGAAAGTCTCACAAAAAGGGTTGTATGCGCTGCAGGCGCTGATGATGTTAACCCGCCGTTACAACCAGGGGGCGATCCGCATTCGCGACATCGCATATGAAGAAGACCTGCCGGAAAAATTCCTGGAACTGATTCTGCTGGAACTGAAGAACGCGCGCATTGTGGAGAGCGCGCGTGGGGCGAAGGGCGGATACCAGTTGCGGCGCCCGCCCGAAGAGATTCGGCTGGCGGAGATCATCCGACTGATTGACGGGCCCCTGGCGCCGTTTGGCGATGCCGAGCAGTTGCGCGGGCTGATTGATCGGGACGCGGATCATCGGGCGTTGTACCAGGTGTTTCTGGACGTGCGCGATGCGGCAGCGAAGATTTTGGAGAACACGACCTTGGCGGACTTGATGAACAAGACGCCCGGTGGTACGCGGCGCGCGAGCAAAAAGAAAAAAACAACGTCCGACGTGCTGCCGATGGTCGTGCATGGCGGCGGGAAAGAGGGTCATGACTAGAGCGCGTTTCATTACGGCACTTTTCTTGCTGCTGGCCAGAAGCGTTGTGGCGGCGCAGACCGTGATCCACGTGGGTGCATTTCCGAACATTACGCACTCGCAGGCCATGATCGGCAAGGCGAACGAGTGGTTCGAAAAGGCGATGGGGCCAAACGTCAAGATTGATTGGAAAAGCTTCAACGCCGGGCCGTCGGCGATGGAAGCGCTGCTTGCCGGGGCGATCGACCTGACGTATATCGGGCCGAATCCGGCGATTTCCGGATATGTGCGTTCGAATGGCGAGGCGCTGCGCATTGTCGCCGGCGCGACGAGCGGCGGCGCGGCTCTGGTAGTCCGCAGCGACTCGGGTATTCAGAAGCCGGAAGACTTCCACGGTAAGAAGGTGGCTTCGCCGCAACTCGGCAATACCCAGGATGTGGCGTTGCGGGCCTGGCTCAAGGCGCATGGGATGAAGTCAGCGGACAAAGGTGGCGATGTGCAGGTGATTCCGCTGGCGAATCCAGATCAGCTGACTTTGTTTGTGAAGAAAGAACTGGATGCGGCATGGGCTCCGGAGCCGTGGGCAACGCGGCTGATCAAGGAAGGGAATGGGCAGCTGTTTCTTGACGAGCGCACGCTGTGGCCGAACGGGCAATTCATCACGGCCCATCTGATCGTGCGCACTCAATTTCTTAAGGAGCATCCGGACCTGGTGAAGAACTGGATTCGGGCGCATGTGGAATTGACAGAGTGGATCAACGGTCATTTGCCGGAGGCGAAGAAACTCTTGAACGAGCAGATCCGGAAAGAGACGGGGAAAGCACTGCCGGATGCGGTTCTGGAGGAGGCGTTCGGGCGGATGCAGGTGACGTACGATCCGCTACGTGCGTCGTTGCTGAACGCGGCGAAGTCGGCGTATGACGCGGGCTTTTTGGGGCGCGCGATGCCGGACCTGTCGGGTCTCTATGATCTTTCGCTGTTGAACCAGGTGTTGACGGAAAAAGGAAAGAAGGCAATCCAATGAGCACGAGTCCACAGAACGCTCATCCAGTCCCGGCAGATTATCGGAGCGAAGTGCGCGGCAGCGTGCTGCGGGGCAAACCGATTTCGTCGGTGGCGGTGTTGCCGTTGCGACCGGATGTAGGGCAGGTGGTGCCGAAGGTGGCGCTGGAAGGGATCTCGCTCTCGTACGGGACGAATGCGAAGGGGCGGCTGGTCGCGCTCGAAGACGTGAGCCTGGAAGTCAGGCCGGGCGAGTTTGTTTGCATCGTTGGGCCGTCGGGTTGTGGCAAGTCGACGTTGCTGCACTTGATAGCGGGCTTGCATCGGCAGACGTCGGGGCGAGTAGTGGTCGACGGACATCCGGTGAGCGGGCCGGGGACGGATCGCATCCTGATTTTTCAGGAACTGGGGTTGTTTCCGTGGCTGACGGTGGGGCAGAACGTCGAGTTCGGGATGAAGATGAAGAACGTCCCAAAGGCCGAACGGGAAGAGAAGATTCAGTACTATCTGCGGCTGGTGCACCTGTCAAAGTTTCGTGACAGTTACATCCACCAGTTATCGGGCGGCATGCGGCAGAGAGTGGCACTGGCGCGTGCCCTGGCAACGGAACCGGATGTGTTGCTGATGGACGAACCGTTTGCAGCGCTGGACGCCCAGACTCGCGACCTGCTGCACGACGAACTGGAGCGCATCTGGGCAGAGACGGGCCGGACGATCATTTTCGTGACTCACAATGTCCGCGAAGCAGTGCGTTTGGGAGATCGCGTGGTGCTGCTGACGTTCCGACCGGGACGGGTGAAGCAGGAGTTTCCCATCAGCCTGCCGCGGCCCAGGCACATTGAAGAGACAGACGTCGCACTCACGGCGAAAGAGATTCTCGGTTGCCTGCGTGAGGAAATCAACAAGTCGCTGGAAGCGGAGTACGCCGATGAAAAAACTAAGTAAGCAAGTCATCTTCTACAGCTCCCTGCTGGGGATCTGGGCCCTGCTGGCGAGGCTGCATGTGTGGCCGCCATATCTCTTTCCCGCCCCGTGGAGTGTGGCGGAGTCGCTCTACGCGGGATTTCAGGACCACAGCTTCTGGATCGCGATTGGGGTCACGATGAAGCGCATGCTGGTGGGCTACAGCATTTCCGTGGTGCTGGGCATCCTGCTCGGCCTTGGGGTGGCGAGCAACAAGTTTCTCGAAGACACGCTGGGTGGACTGTTGGTGAGCCTGCAGTCTCTGCCAAGCATCTGCTGGATTCCCCTGGCGGTGTTGTGGTTCGGGCTGACGGAAAAGGCCATTCTGTTTGTGGTGCTGATGGGGTCGCTGCTCTCGGTGACGATCGCCATGGAGGATGGCCGCAAGCAGATGCCGAAGATTTACGGCATGGCGGGGCGCAACCTGGGCGCGCGCGGGTTCCGGCTGTTCTGGTCAGTACTATTGCCAGCAAGTCTGCCGTTTGTTGTTTCCGGACTGAAACAAGGGTTTGCGTTCGGATGGCGATCGCTGATTCAGGCAGAGATGATCTTCCTCAGTCTCGGACTCGGCCAGCAGTTGATGATGGGCCGCGATCTGAACGACATGAACCTGGTGCTGGCAGTGATGATCCTGATCATTATCCTCGGGTTCATCATTGACGGGCTCGTGTTCCGATCCATGGAGCACAAACTGCAAGAGCGATGGGGGCTGGTGCCGTCCGCTTGATGCCCTAAGGTTCTGACCGCTCCCCGCCGATAACTTCCCAAGTGATCCTATTCGGAAGTAGAAGGCAGTGTCGCTATTCAATAATGTCAAGTATGTCAATGGACATAGTAAACAAACACCAAACGCGGAATTCAACACGATCCGAACCGCGTTAGGGAGAACGCCGAGGAGAACAAAACGACCCATGAGAAGAAATCTTTCGAGAGCACTGATTCTACTGTTGTGCGCCGCCGCCATGGCGCAATCCGCGCCCCGGAAGAAGTCAGGACCGGATGCGGACGACCAGAAGATACAAAAGCTGCAGGAGACGGTCGGCGCCCAGCAACAGCAGATTGAGGCCCAACAGCAGCGGATCGAACAACTGACGGGTAAGCTGGAGGAACTGATCGAAGCTTCCCGACACGCCAACTCGAGCCGTGCCGACGAGCAGAGCGAATTGCAGAAGACGGAGCGGGAAGCTGAAGAAGCGCAGCGGACGGCGGACCTCGCGTCCGGCAATGCCATCGAAGCCAAGACGGCCTTGGCGCTGATCACGCAGAAGTCAGACGCATCCGAGAAGAGGATCAGCAGCCTGGAGACGATTGGCGGCCGCTTCCGCTTCACGGGTGATGTGCGGCTCCGCGGAGAGAGTTTCTTCCAGGATTGCAGCGGGTGCTTCAACCGCAATCGAGCACGGATGCGGGCGCGCTTCGGGGTGGAAGGAAAGCTGAACGATGACTTTCTGGGCGGGATCTACCTGGCAACGGGATCGCTGGGCGATTCGAACTCGACCAATGAGACGATCACGAATTTCTTCGACCGCAAGACCATAGGCTTGGATCGCGCCTATATCGTCTACCAGCCCACGGAGTTGCACTGGTTACAGCTGACGGGAGGCAAATTCGCATACACGTGGCAGCGGACATCGGTGACGTTCGATCCCGATCTGAACCCAGAAGGGTTCGCGGAGAAGGTGTCGTTTGACCTGAACAAGCGAGGTTTGAAGAACGTGTCGCTGCAGGCGTATCAACTCCTATTCAACGAGAACAACGATGCGAAGGTTCTTACCGGTCACGACTCGTTCGCCGTGGGCGGGCAATTGGCGGGAAGACTGCAACTGGGGATCCTGAGCAGCACCGCTTCGCTGGGAGTATTGAACTGGAGAAATGTCGACGCCATCCTGAACGCGAACCCATTTGCAGTGCAGGCAACAACCACGGGGACGACGTCGCCCGCGGTCGGGCCGCTGCCGACGCCGGGGGAAGGACCGGGCTGCGCCAAGGGGCAAGGTTTGCCGGCATTTCCACCGTGTGTTTACGGGCCGCAGGGGTTCACCAACGCGACCTTTCTCGACAGCAACGGCACACCGCACTTTCTGTCGCAGTTCCTGTACCTGGACTTGATCCTGAACAATCAGGTCCAGACGGGGCTCAAACGGTTTCCGTTGAATCTGCTGCTGGAATACGAAAACAATCTGAATGCAGCGGACCATCCGCTCGACGCCGCGGGGAACCCGACGACACTGGGGAAGCAATCGCACGCATACCTGGTTGACGTAAGCCTGGGCCAGTCTAAGAACAAGAATGACTTGCAGTTCGGCTACGCGTGGCTGCGACAGGAGCAGGACTCGGCAATTTCGTCGTTTGTCGAGAGCGAGAACCGTGCGCCTACGAACATCCTGCAGCAGCGGATCTATGTGCTCTGGAAGCTGCGGCAGAACACGGTGGCGTCGTATACGTTCTGGTTGGGGCGAACACTTAACAGTGGATTGCAGCATGCGGTGGTGGCGAGTGGAGTCACAGCGGGCGAAACTGAGCCCTGGCTGCAACGGCACCAGTTCGATCTCATCTATTCGTTCTAGCTCATGGGCCTGCCGCGGAACTGCAGGGCGCGGCAGGCTTCCCCCTTTATCTTTCCCGCGATTTCATTTCTAATGCTCCGGCCATGTTTCGCATACTTGGGTGCTTGAGCCTTTCTCTGTTTTCCTTGGCGGCGCTTGCTGCTGACAACGATACCGACAAACTGATCCAGGAGGCGCTCAAGCCTTCGCCGCTGGAACAGAATCTTCGCCGGCTGACCGATGAAATTGGCGGGCGGGTTCCGGGAACTCCGGCGATGCAACGCGCCGTCGATTGGGGAGTAGCAGCATTCAAGGAAGCGGGCGCCGATAGCGTTCGCACGGAAGAATTCACGATCCCGCGGTCCTGGGCGGAGGGCGCGACGGCGATGACAGTCTCCACATACGGGGACGCTACTACGTTTTCAGTGCGCGCCGTGTCGATTGCGTGGGCGCCGGCACTGGCTGCCACGAAACACATTCCGATCATGGATGTTGGAGAAGGCACGGAGGCTGATTTCGCCAGGGCGGGAGATGTTTCGGGAAAGCTATTGCTGGTCCACACCAAAGTTCTGGCGAGTTGGGCGGATCTTTTCTGGGAGTATGAACAGGCGCCGCCGGTGATTGCGCTGGCGGTCAAGGGAAAAGCAAAAGCGATCGCCTTTATGGCGACCCGCGAGAACGACATACTCTACCGACACACAAACGCTGTGTACGGAGAGATTGACCAGTTGCCGATGGTGATCGTGGCGCGCGAGGACGGCGAACGGATCGCCCGGTTGCTGGCGGCAGGGCATGCGGTATGGGCGGACCTGGCAATTCCGAGCAAAGTAGGTGGCCCGATCAAATCGTGGAACGTGGTGGCAGAAATTCGCGGGAACGAGAAGCCCGATGAGTTCGTGGTGCTGGGGGCGCACCTGGACTCGTGGGAATTGGGCACCGGGGCGCTCGATAATGGGTGCAACGCCGCGCTGGTGATTGACGCGCTGAGAGCGATCAAGGCGGCCGGGCTGAAGCCGCGGCGGACGATGCGGTTCATCCTGTTCTCGGGAGAAGAGGAAGGCCTGATCGGCTCGCGGATGTATGCGGTGGATCATCGCAACGAACTGGATAAGGCGGCGGGCGTGGTGATCTTTGATTCGGGAACGGGGAAGACGACGGGATTTTCGACCGGGGGCCGCAAAGACACGATCGCAGCCGCACAAAACATGATCGCGCCACTGGAACAATTTGGAGCGACGAAGCTGACTCCATCGGCGGAGTCGGGGACGGATCACTTCGATTTCATGTTGGAAGGGGTGCCAACGTTTGTCGCCGATCAGGAGGAGTCGAATTACCTGGTCAACTATCACGCAACCTCGGACACCTACGACAAGGTTGATTTCCCACAGCTCAAGAAACATGTGGCCGAGGGGGCGGTCCTGGCCTTCGCCCTGGCGAACACGGCCGAGCGCGTGGGACCACGTCTCGACCGCGCCCAGATTGAGCAGACGATGCACGAAACTCATCTGGATGATGAACTGAAGGCGATGGGAATGTGGGACGACTGGGTCAGCGGGAAGCGGGGAAGGGAGAAATAGATCGCCTCGGGCTACGAGCGGCGAGCTGTGAACAGTCTTGAAGTGCGACCTGCCCACATCTTGCTCGAAGCCCGCGGCTCGCGGCAGCATATCGTAAGATTCTTCCGTGCTTCTTTTCTGGGTTCTTTTCAATCTTTTTGTCGCGGCGATGCTGGCGCTTGATTTGGGCCTGCTGAATCGGCGACCCCATCGAATTGGTTATCGCGAAGCATTAGCGTGGTCGGGAATGTGGATCGCGCTGGCAGCGATTTTTGCGGTCATCGTCTTTTTCTGGCGTGGACATACCAGCGCGCTGGAATTCGCCACCGGATATGTCATCGAGCTCTCTCTGAGCGTAGATAACCTCTTCGTGTTTCTAGTGATCTTCCGTTATTTCCAAGTGCCAGAGGAACAGCAGCATGGAGTGCTGTTCTGGGGCATTGTGGGGGCGCTGGTGATGCGCGGATTGTTCATCCTGGCGGGAGTGAGTCTGATCCGGCGATTCGAATGGATCACCTACGTGTTTGGCGCGGTGCTGGTGTACTCGGGATACAAGTTGCTACGGCAAGGTGATACCGAGATTGATCCGGAGAAGAATCCTGTCCTGCGGCTGTTTCGCCGAGTTTTGCCGGTTACACACGAGTATGAGGGGAGCAAGTTTTTCATCCGGCGCCCGACCTTGTATGCCACGCCACTCTTTGTGGTGTTGCTGGTGATTGAGACTACCGACGTGCTTTTCGCGGTCGATTCCATTCCGGCGGTACTGGCCATCACGTTGGACGCATTCATCGTGTATACGTCGAACGTGTTTGCCATTCTGGGGTTGCGGTCGATGTATTTCGCGCTGGCAGGAATGATGGACCTGTTTGATTACCTGCATTACGGTCTGTCGGTGGTGCTGATTTTCGTGGGGGTGAAGATGATCGGCTCACATTACGTCCACATTCCCACGGGCTGGGCGCTGGGGATCGTCATTTCGGTGCTGGCGGTGTCGGTGCTGGCATCGGTGGCGCGACCGAGGAAATCATGAACAGCTTGTAGGCTATGATGAAAGTTCCATGATTCGGATTCCGGTAGCTACCCCATCACGGTCGTATGAAGTGCTGCTGGGCAGCGGCCTGCTGGCGCGCGCCGGCGAGTTGCTGGGGCCCATGCTTTCGAATCGGCGCGTCTTCGTCGTTACTGTATCGCCGGTGCGGCGGCGTTGGGGCAAGGTTCTTCTGAAGGCGCTGGCGGATGCGGGCCTGAAGGTGGACGTTCTCGACATGGAGGACGGCGAGCGCTTCAAACGTCTCGCCTCGCTGGAGAAACTCGCGGAAAAGCTGGTTCAGTTAAACGCCGATCGCGGGTCAACGCTGATCGCACTGGGTGGGGGCGTTGTTTGCGACGTGACCGGGTTTCTGGCGTCGGTCTATATGCGGGGCGTGGACGTGATTCAGATCCCGACGACGGTGCTGGCGCAGGTGGATGCGGCGATCGGAGGCAAAACTGGGGTTAATCTGCGGTCGGGAAAAAATCTGCTGGGGACGTTTCATCAGCCACGGGCGGTCTTGATCGATCCGGCGGTGCTGTCGACATTACCCTCGCGGGAATATCGAGCCGGGCTTTACGAGGCGCTCAAGAGCGGCGTGATCGGCGATCCAGGGCTATTTCGACTTTTTGAAGACCGGCGGCGTGAAATCCTGGATCGAGACGCGGCAGTGGTGGAGAAAGTGATTGCGGATTCGGTGCGGCTGAAGGCGTCCGTGGTCAGCGCCGATGAGCGCGAGGGCGGACTGCGGCAGGTGCTGAACTTCGGCCACACCATCGGACATGCGCTTGAGGCCGAAACCCGCTACACGCAATTGCTGCATGGAGAAGCGGTGGCCTGGGGGATGATTGCGGCGACCAACATCGCGATTGCCATTGGCCGATTGGAAGCATTCACCGGGGAGCGAATGACGAATGTGATTCTTGGATTGGGCCGCTTGCCGCGCATCAAAGTGAAGACCGCCGGCGTGTTGAAGCGGCTGCAATCGGATAAGAAGGCCCTGCGGGGCGTCGTGCATTTTGTTCTACCTCGAAAGATTGGAAAGGTGGATATCGTGGCTGACGTGCCGTTGGAGGTCGTACGGTGGGCCGTGGAGGAGATGCGGAAGCTGGCGGCTTGAGGCGTGCACGGCGTCGTTCTTAATCCATCCGGGGGCGGGTCGCCCCACGACCGCCGGCAGGGTGCCGACGCTACACCTGTTTTGAATCAGGATCCTCAAACTCGAATTGTGGGGGCGGCGCCTTTGGGGGCGCACGACCGGGAGTCCGCTGCGCGGGCCGTGCGGGAAATGTTTAGCTCGATCGCGCCGCGCTACGATCTGCTGAATCACGTCCTGTCGTTTAACACCGATCGCATGTGGTGGTGGCGCGCGGCGCGGACGTTTGATTCCGTCCTGAAGCGGCCCGATGCACGGGTGCTGGATCTGTGCTGCGGCACGGGGGACATGACGTTGGCACTGTGGCGGCGGGCGAACTCGGGAGCGCCGCAAATCATTGGAGCGGATTTTTCTCATGCCATGCTGCAACGCGCAGCGGCAAAGGGAAGAGGCAAGGCGCTGCGATGGATCGAGGCGGATGCGCTGCAGTTGCCGTTTCCGGAGGAGCACTTCGATTTGGTGACGTCCGCGTTCGGATTTCGAAACCTGGCGGATTACGATGCCGGGCTGCGGGAGATCGTGCGAGTGCTGTGCCCGGACGGGGAGTGCGGGATTCTGGACTTCGGCGAACCGGGCGGACTGGTGGGCAAGGTGTATCGGATGTACTTCAAGAATGTTCTGCCCGCGGTGGGGACGGTGATTTCCGGAGTGCGGGGACCCTATAAGTACCTGCCGGCATCGGTGGAACGATTTCCGCCGCCCGGCGAGATGTTGGGACGAATGCGGCAGGCGGGGTTCCGTGAAGCATCATGGACGCCCTACACGTTCGGGGTGGCGGGTCTGTATCGTGGCGTGCGTTGATGGCTGCGAACGGACGGGGAACCGAGGGAATGTGCCGGTTCACGCTTTGCGGAATGAATCGGTAAAGGCGTCTGTGATGGTGTGCCGGATTACCTTTTCGTAGTCCGCTCCCAGGAAATTCTTCAGGCGGTCGGTATTCATGATGTACTGGCCCGACATGTAGGGAACGGCGTCGGGCGGGATCGCTGAGATCTTCCAACTCCAGAGGACCTGTAAGATTTTACGCATTGCCCACTTGCCTGGGACGCGAATGAGTTTCGCCCCGGCCATGCGAATGCATTGCCCGAACGTCATCGGCTCCCCGCGTCCGGCGACATTCAGAGTTGTCAGGCGTTGGACTTCCGGTTCGCGCTGCAGTATCCAGGCGATGAGGCGAGCCATGTCGTCGACGTGGATGAACTGGATCTTGTTATCGAGGTATTTTTTCCCGAAGGGCAACATGCAGGGCAAGCGAGAGCCGTGCTGACGCATGCGCGCCGCCCGTTTGCCCTTTCCGTTTGGCGTTCCGCGGAAAGCTCCCATCAGGTAGTTCTCTACGCTGGCCCCGGCAAAGATGTGGGGGCGCAGGATGAAGACGCTGCAGTTCCTGAGGGATGGAGCCCGCTGCTGCACGACCAGGTCACATTCCTTTTTATGAACCGCGTAGGGCAGAGTGTGAGCGTTCAGGGGCGCATCTTCGCCGACGGCTGTCGGCATATCGGGACCGTAGGCGGACACGCTGCTGGGAAAGATGAACTGCCGGATGTTGGCTCCGGCATTGCGGTTGGCCTCGGCGATGGCTTCCATGATGCGGGCGGTGCCGGCGACATTGATCTGCCACATCCGATCGACGTCAAGCACGCCGGCGCGCTGCGGATCGATGATAAAGGCCAGGTGAACGACCGCGTCGGGATGCACCTCGCGAAACAAAAGAAACAGTTCGCGGGTCGAGGCTTCCTTGCCCAGATCGAGCGGTACGAAGCGATCGATGTTGATGCCGGCTGGAGGAACAACATCGATGCCAATTATCCTGGTGCCGGAAAGCAAAGGCGCAAGCCGCTGCCCAAGGTTGCCGGAGATGCCAGTCACTATGACGGTTGGTTGAACCGTATCCATTTAGTCGGGTTCGACACTCTCCTCTTCCGGTTCAGAACCCGGTTTCCCCGGTTGTGGTTTAGGTTTGGGGGTCAGGCCAAAGTAGGCTTCATTCAGGTGCGATGTGCCTTGATATTCCTGCATCGCATCGCGAAAGCGCTGGGTGGACAGCAAGTTCTTGATTTCCGGTTTCACGGTGTCGAGCGGCAGAGTTTGTTTACTTACCAGCTTGTAGATGTAGTGTCCGCTGGCGTCGGAAATGACCGGCGAGACTTCGCCGGGCTTGAGCTCCAGAGCGACTTTGTGGGTCGGTGGCAGAGTGTTGGGCCGCACCTTCTCCATTTTGGTGGAGGGCGGGTTGCCCTTGAGGCCGGCCGTCAGGTAGGCCTCTTTTTCGAGGACATCAAAGTTCTCGCCCTTGGCGGCGCGGGCGCGAAGGAGTTCGGCGGTCTTCTGCATGGCCGCTTTGCCGGCCTGCTCGTTTTTCTCGGCTTCTTCCTTTTCGGCGGCAGCGCTCTTCTTAACGGCGGTTTTGGCGGCCGTCACCTTCGCTGGTGCGATCTGTTTCGAGACAGGCACATAGAGCCGCAGAAGGCTGGCTTCCTGGTAGTTGGCGGTGTTGTCGCTGTAGTACTTTTCGATATCGGCATCAGGAACCTTTTGGGCTTCCGTCTGCAAGGAAACAGTGAGCTGCTGGGAAAGGATCTGCATGCGGGCGAACTGAAGGCTCTGTTCGAAGCGAAGCTGCTTATCGAGCCCGCGGTTTTCCGCTTCCTTGCTCATGGCGGTCAACTTCGCCAGGGCATTGGCCAGGCGGACCTTGATGGGAGGGGCCATGCCAGGCTGCAGCGCTTCCGCCAGTTTCTCGAACTGGTCGCGCGTGATGACGGTGTCGCACATATCGCCCTTCTTCGCGGCGTCAGCACAGGGGGTTTTTACGGTGATGACCGGATCATCAGGTTTGGCGGTTGCTTCCGCCGTCTTGTCGAGTGCGGCCGTAGCGCCCGCGGCCGCTGGGGCCGAAGATGGTGGGGGCGGCGCCGTCGTCGGGGCTTGTCCAAAAGCCAGGGTGAAGAGCAAGAGACACACGAGCCACATCGGGCGCATGAAACAGTTCCTCCAAAAAGGTTGACGCAAGAAAATCATCCTAGCATGCCGAGCACGCTGTCCGCAGTTACATGGGGGGTTGGCGGTGCGTCTATGGCAAGGCGATAATGCCGACATGCCCGAACTGCAAGGGACGCTCAGGCCGGAAGCGATGCACGCGGAGAAACGCGCGGTCGCTGGAAACTCCGTGCTTGCGGCCCTGCTGGTGACCGCTGCGAAGATCGTGGTTGGAATTACGACCGGATCTCTGGGCATCCTCTCGGAAGCGGCGCACTCCGGGCTCGATCTGATTGCGGCCTTGGTGACGTTCTTCTCGGTCCGGGTTTCGGACAAGCCGGCCGACGCCGACCACCAGTACGGCCACGGTAAGGTCGAGAACTTTTCCGCCTTTATCGAAACCGGGCTCTTGCTGCTCACCTGTGTGTGGATTATCTCGGAGGCGGTGAAGCGGCTGTTCTTCCACCGCGTCGAGATCGAGCCGAGTGTGGCGGCGTTCGTGGTGATGTTTCTGTCGATTGCCGTTGACGTGTGGCGGTCGCGGGCCCTGGGGCGAATCGCCAGGAAGTACGACAGCCAGGCGCTGGAGGCGGATGCGCTCCATTTCTCGACCGACGTGTGGTCGAGTTCGGTCGTGATTTTGGGGCTGACGGTGGTCGAGGTGGGGCGGTTTTATCGGCTGCCCTGGCTGATGAAGGCCGATCCGATTGCGGCATTGTTCGTGGCCGGGGTAGTGGTGCATGTGAGCTGGCGCCTCGCCAGAAAGACGATTGACGCTCTGCTGGATGCGGCGCCGTCGGGAGTACGCAACCAGATCCTGGAGCGGATCGCCGGCATCGAAGGCGTGTTGGAAGTCGAGCGAGTAAGGATTCGCAGGGCCGGGAACCGCTACTTTGCTGACGTTTCGGTGGGGCTGTCGCGGATCCTTACCTTCCAGCGCTCGGAACAGATTGCCGACGAGGTGACAGCGCGTGTGCACCAGGTACTGCCGGATGCCGACGTCATGGTGCACTCGATGCCGCGCGCCCGGGGCTCGGAAAACATCTTTGATCGCATCCGCGCGGTGGCGACCCGCAATAACTTCAACGTGCATGACGTGAGCGTGCAGGACCTGAACGGTAACATCCATGTGGAACAGCACCTGGAATTGGACGAACAGCTCAGCATGAAGCAGGCGCACGATGAGGTGACGCGCCTGGAGGCGGAGATGCGCAGCGAGGTTCCGGAGATTTCAACCATCATGACGCACATCGAGAGCGAGCCGTCTACGATCGAGACGGGAGAGCCACTGATGCGCGAGCCGGAACTGGAAAGAAGATTCAAGAATATCGTCAAAGAATTTCCGGAAATCATTGATGTGCATGACTTTCACTTCAAGCGAATCCGCGGGAGGCAAACCGTGGCATTTCACTGCACGCTTCCCGATGACATGCCGCTGTCGCGGGTGCACGATGTGCAGACGGCGCTGGAAATCCGGTTCAAACGGGAGGCGCCGGAACTGTTCCGGGTGCTGATCCATCCTGAGCCTGTAACCGACAACCGGAGATGATCATCCAATGCGAGTTGATCTGAGGTTTTCATGATCGAAGCCACTGCTCTCTGGAGCGACCACGATCGGTTCGTCAGCGCCGCATCTTCCGGCCACGCGTTGGTTCAGGATGCGGGCAAAGAGAAAACCGCGAACAGTCCGATGGAATTGGTGCTGATCGCGCTCTGCGGTTGCACGGCGTCGGATGTGGTGGGCATTCTGCGTAAGAAGCGCGAGCTTTTTACCGGGCTGGAAGTACACGCTTCGGGCGAACGGGCGTCGGGATATCCGGCGGTGTACACCGAGATCAAGCTGACGTACCGCGTGCGCGGGCAGGTCTCGCCCAAGGCGATGGAAGATGCGGTGCGGCTGTCGGAGGAGAAGTACTGTTCCGTGTCCGCCATGCTGGCGAAGACAGCGAAAATCACCTACACGATCGAGTACCTCAAGTGACGCGTGGCGAACATCCGCTGCGCGGATATCTCTATATTGGGGCGGCAGCGCTGTTTTGGGGCGTTGCGGCGACTCTGGGCCGTGCGGCTTTCACGGGAATGCTTCTTCCCGGCGGGGCGCTTCGCACGATTGACCCTCTGATTCTTTCCCAGAGCCGGGCGACGCTTTCGCTCGTGGTGTTGTTGCCGATTCTTCTGGTTCGGCGCGGCCCAGGGTCTCTGCGTGTGCCGCGACGGGATCTCGTCTGGTTCGCCTTGTTGGGAGTTTTCGGGGTGGCGGCGTCGAATTATCTCTACTACGTAGGCATTCAGCGGACCAATGTTGCGACCGCGATTATCCTGCAGTACACGGCTCCGGTGTGGGTGCTGCTCTATACGGTGGCGCGCGGGGGGCAACGACCGTCGTTGCGCCGAGCCATTGCCGTGGGCCTGGCGGTGGTGGGATGTGCGCTGGCGGTGGGGTTTGTCGGAGCGCGAGACTTGCGCCTGGATGCGGTGGGCGTGATCGCGGCGACGCTGGCTGCGTTTTGCTTCTCGTTCTACAACGTCGCAGGACACGGCGTGCTGGCACGCTACGATCGCTGGAAAGTTCTGGCGTGGGTGCTGCTATGGGCTTCCTTGTTCTGGATGATGGTGAATCCGCCGTGGAAGGTTGTGGCAGCGCACTATGGTGCCGCGCAGTGGGGATTCATGCTGCTGTTCGCGCTGGTTTCAGTGCTGGGGCCGTTCTCGTGCTACTTCGCGGGCCTGCAGTATCTGGAGCCAACGCGCGCGGTGGTGGTGAGCTGCCTGGAACCGGTGTTCAGCATCGTGATCGCGGCGGTGGCTTTGGGGGAGTTGCTGCGGCCGTTGCAGACCCTGGGGATTGTTGTGGTGCTGATTGCGATCGTGCTGATCCAGATGCCGGAGCGGGCGGCGGCGCCGAGCGAGGAGGAACTGGTGGCGGAGCCAATCGAATAGAGCTTTATTCCAGACTGCGGCCTTTGGTTTCCGGTAACTGGGTGGCCATCGCGCTAGCCAGCAGGAATGCGGTCGCACACAAATAGAATGCCCAGCTCAGACCTTTGATCTGGCCCACCCATCCGATGGTCAGCGGCGCGAGAGAGCTCATGGTGCGGGCGCCGTTGTAGGTGAAGCCGAGGGCGCGAGCGCGGACGCGCGTGGGAAAGATCTCGCTGCCGATGATCCCCGAGCCGGAGAAGAATCCTGTCCCGAAGAACGCCACGACCGTGCCGAGCACAAGCAGGACAACCTGCGAGCGAGCCATCGCGTACAAAGGCACCAGAATCGCAGCCATGAACGTATAGACGATGAAGGAACGGCGGCGGCCGAGATGGTCGGCGACCCAGCCGAAACTGGCGTATCCGGGGAACATTCCGAAAAGATTCAATACGACGAGCAGGGAAGTGGTACCCATGACACCGAAGCCGCGTCCGCCTTGCTCGACGGGGAGGGAGAGATAAGGCGGAAGCCAGGTGAAGAGTCCCCACCATCCGAACATGCCGAAGAAGTTGAGCAGGAGGAGGGCGATGGTGCTCTTGAGCAACGGCGGGCGGAAGATTCGGAGAAACGAATCGTGGTCGTAGCGCTCCTGCGCCTTGGCGACGCGCTCGGAGTCGATGGCCAGGCGGCGGTGCTCCTTCCACATGTCGGATTCGGGCACGCGGTTTTGGATCCATAGGGTAATGACTGCCGGAAGAATTCCGACGAAGAATACAACGCGCCAACTCGCATAGCGCAGAACGACGCCTGCAACCAGCGCGGCGAGTGCGAAGCCGATCGCCCATGAGCTCTGGACAATCGCGATGGCCTTGGCGCGAAGTTCGTCCGGCCAGGTTTCGGCGACCAGGGTGGCACCGGTGTTCCACTCGCCGCCCATGCCCAGACCGAGGATGAAACGGAAGATGGCCAGCGATACAACGCCGGTGGACAGCCCAGAGGCGAATGAACAGACAGAGTAGGTCAGAATACTGAGCATCAGGGCGCGTTTGCGGCCGATGCGATCGGCGAGAAAACCGAAGGCAACACCGCCGATACCGGAGGCGAGCAAGGTCAGCGTGTAGAGCAGGCCCGAGGTGGCTTTCGACATGCCAAAATCGCGCATGACGTGGGCGAGGACGAGCGCGTAGAGCATGGCGTCGAAGGAATCGAGCATCCAGCCGAGCGCCGCGGCGAGCAGGGTACGGCGCTGCCCGGGAGAGGCCTGGCGAAGGAGTTGAATGGGGCCGATGGGCATGCGGGGAGCGATTGTAGCAGCGGCGGCAAGAGAATTCCGGCTAACAAGCGGATTCTGCGGATTGCGGAGAGCATCCTCTAGTAGCTGGCCTTCAGCGGAATCGTGGGGAGGAAGATCGGCTTCTGCCGGGCTTTGGTGAGTTGTTCGAATGCGTACGCAATCTTCAACAACGTCCCTTCGCTCCAGGCTCGTCCAAAGAAAGAGACGCCTACGGGCAGTCCATAGAGGTTGCCGGCGGTGACGTTGATGTTGGGATAGCCCGCGACCGCGGCCGAGTTTGAACTGCCGCCGGAAGCGTGATCGCCATTGATGAGGTCGGTGAGCCACGCCGGGCTCCCGGTGGGGGCGACCAGGGCGTCGAGCTTGAACTTGTCCATGACGAAGTCGATGCCATCGGCGCGAGTCAGCTTGTGGTTGTTGGCCAGGGCGTCGACATATTCTTTCGTCGTCAGCGGCCCTTTTTCTTCGGCTTTCAGGAAAATGTCTTGTCCGAAATAGGGCATCTCTTTTGTTTTGTGCTTGTCGTTGAACTCGATCACGTCTTTGAGTGATTTGACGGGCGCACTGTCTCCCAGGCGCGCGAGATAGGCGGCCAGATCGGCTTTGAGTTCGTAGAGAAGGACTGCAAGTTCCGTGTCGTCAAACTTGCCGATGGTGGGGATGTCGGCGGGATCGACGATCTCTGCGCCGGCACTCTTGAGTTGGCCGATGACGCTCTCCATGAGTTGATCAACGGCATCATTGAAGCCGAAATACTTGCGGACGATGCCCAGCCGCGCGCCTTTCAGGCCGTTGGCATCGAGGAACTTGGTGTAGTCAGGTTGAATCTTGCCGGCGCTGGCGGCGGTGGCTTTGTCTTCGGTATCGGCGCCCGCCATCGCACTGAGGAGGATGGCAACATCGCGCACGGTGCGAGCCATGGGGCCGGCAGTGTCCTGGCTGTGTGAGATGGGAATGATGCCGGTGCGGCTGACGAGGCCGACGGTCGGTTTCATGCCCGCCAGGCCGTTGGCGGACGAAGGACAGACTACTGATCCGTCAGTTTCAGTGCCGACGCCGGCGGCGCAAAGGTTCGCCGACACGGCAGCGCCAGTGCCGGAACTGGAGCCGCAGGGATTGCGATCGAGAGCATAGGGATTGCGCGTCAGGCCGCCCCGACCCGACCATCCACTGGTGGAATGGGCGCTGCGGATGTTCGCCCACTCACTCAAGTTGGTTTTGCCAAGAATCACGGCACCCGCCTTACGGAGCTGTGTCACGACGAATGCGTCTCGCGGCGGAGTGGAGCCGAGCAGAGCCAGCGATCCGGCGGTGGTGTTCATCTTGTCGGAGGTATCGATGTTGTCTTTGATGAGGACAGGGATGCCATGCAGCGGGCCGCGAATGCCGCTGTCTCGTCGTTCCCGATCGCGGGCCTCGGCGATCTCGAGCGCGTCGGGGTTCACTTCGATGACGCTGTTGATCATGGGCCCGGCTTTGTCGATGTCCTGGATGCGCGCGAGGTATTTTTCCGTCAGGCTGCGCGAGGTTTCTTTCCCCGATCCCACCAGTTGTTGCAGGTCGTCGAGGGTAAGTTCGTCGAGTTCAAATTCCCGCGGGATAACGTTGGGGGACTCCTGCGCACTCACGCGGGCAGCGCCCAGAGCCGGGTACGCGGCCGAAATAACCGTGGTGGCAAGCGAGGAGCGGAGAAACGTACGGCGGGAATCGGAAGCAGGCGCGAGTTCCTTGGGCATTCAGTACTCCGATGGAAGACGTGGAGAAAAGGGCTGCCGGGGAATCTTACGAAAGACCGAACACCGATAGCAAACTAAGGAGTTGCGAGGCGAGAGTAACGTTGCCTGGACCGGAGCGAGGATGGTACTCTAGCGCAGTCTGAGCGGGAGTAGTTCAGCGGTAGAACGCCAGCTTCCCAAGCTGGATGTCACGGGTTCGATCCCCGTCTCCCGCTCCAATTTCCTGGTTATTTTCCAGCCGCGGTGGGTGTCGAAGCCTTCTTCTGAATCACTCCAATTCCAAGGCCAGCCAAGCCCCCGGCGAGAATCCCGAGCAAGGCCAGTACGAGAACATTTTCGAGCAGAGATTTCGGAAAAGCCCTTTGCATCACGCCCCTCCAGCATTACCCCGGTACCAGTTTAGCATTCTCCATTTTCGGGGATTAACTGCAGCGATGCGGTTTGGATTGCTGGTTCCTGCTTGCTTGGGAATGAAGAACCGAAACCTTACACTTTTGGCAGCATTGGAGATGCCATGAAACGTGTCTTGTTGCTCGTCGCCTTGCTGTCGAGATTGTTGGCACAGGAGCCCTGGAGCGTCGCGCCGCAGTCGCCTGCGAAATCCGAGAAACCGAGGCCGCGCATCGGGCTGGTGCTGGAAGGCGGCGGGGCTTTGGGACTGGCGCACGTCGGGGTCATTGAGTGGCTGGAAGAGCACCACATTCCCGTCGATGTGATCGCAGGCACGAGCATGGGAGGACTGGTCGGCGGGATCTATGCGACTGGAGAATCGCCTGCGCAAATGAAGGAAATGATCCAGCGCATCCGGTGGAACGATGTGCTGCGCGGAGTCATTCCCTACCGGGATTTGTCGTTCCGCCGAAAAGAAGATCGTCGAGACTATCCGAACCGCTTCGAGTTCGGGCTCAAGCATGGAGCGCAGTTTCCGAGCGGGTTCAATTCCGGCCAGCAGGTGGGACTGATCCTGGACCGCGTGGGAGCGCCCTACTCCGATCTGCAAACGTTTGACGATCTGCCGATCCCGTTTCGCTGCGTTTCGACAGACCTGGTTTCAGGCAGGGCACACGTGTTTGAGCGCGGCTCGCTGGCCCAGGCATTGCGGGCGACCATGTCGTTACCGGCGTTTTTTAGTCCGGTGCGCGATGGAGAGCACGTCTATGTGGACGGCGGGCTGCTGGAGAATCTTCCCGTCGATGTGGCGCGACGCATGGGCGCCGACATTGTGATCGCTGTTCACCTGAGGACGAAACCCTTCGATCCGCGACAGGCTGTGTCGTCGTTCGGCGTGCTGGAACGTTCGATGAGCGTGACGATCGCGATCAACGAGCTGCGCAGCATGGAGAAAGCGGACATCCTCCTGACCGCGGATGTCGAGAACTACGATTCGACCGACTACGGTAATTTCGACAAGATCGAAGCCGAAGGATACAAGGCAGCCCAGGAGAAGAGCACGCTGCTGGCGGGGCTGGAAGTCAGCGAGGAGGAGTGGCAGCGCATTCTGTCGGCACGCGCGGCGAAGCGGAGACAGGCGCCGGTGCCCGAGTTCGTAGAGATCCGTGGGACGAGCCCCAACATCGCAGACGGGCTACATCACGATCTGGCCAAGCTGGCGGGGCAACCTGTGGATCCAGAACGCATCGATCAGGAGATGATGTCGATCACCGGTCTGGGGCGTTTCTCGCGCGCGGGATATCACTATGTTGAGAAAGATGGACGCGCGGGACTGGTTATCCAGGCCGACGAAAAAGACTACGCTCCGCCGACGGTGCACCCATTGCTTTTCATTGACGGGTCCGATTTCAGGAATGTGCTTTTCCAGGTAGGAGCACGCATCACGTTCCTCGATCTGGGCGGATTCGGCTCGGAGTGGCGCAACGACTTTGTGGCCGGGTCGGAATATGGCTTGAGCACCGAGTACTACCATCCTTTCACGCCCTACACGAATTGGTTTGTTGCGCCAAGGGCATTTGCCGACAGCAGCCCGTTCAATATCTACGAGCGGAACAGAATCCTGGCTGTGTACCGCAATCGGCGTGTGGGTGGAGGAGCCGATCTTGGTTATGCATTCGGGCGCAGCGCGGAATTGCGGCTCGGCTATGAGGCCGGCTACCAGAAACTCAGCCAGGAACTGGGGGAACCCGAAATACCGCCGGCGCGCGGACGGGTGGGCGTGACGTCGTTGCGCTTTTTGCTGGACCGGTTTGACGACCCGGTCATTCCGCGGAGCGGAATACGGCTGGAGTCCACGTTCAATTTTTACGATGCGGACCCCGGGGCAACGGAGGTCTTTCCCACGGAGGAGTTGCGTTTCGCTGCGGCGAAACGAACGAGTGAGCGGGCATCGGCGCTGTTTCTGGCATCAGGCGGCACAGCATTCACTACGAAAAACAGCAGCATAGGGTTGCCGCCATTCAGTCTGGGCGGCCCGCTGCGGTTGGGAGCGTACGGGACGAATGAGTTGCTGACCACGCAGTACTATCTCTTCCAGGCCGCTTACCTGTGTCGCCTGCGAGAGTTGTCTCCGCTGCTTGGGCAGAATATGTACCTGCTGTCGGGATACGAGGTGGGGAAGGCTTACTACCAGGGTCCGGATGTTTCGCGCTTGCCGCAGAACGGAACGGTGGGCGTTCTGGTCCAGACTGTGTTTGGCCCCATCTTCTTTGGAGGCAGCATCGGAGACCGCGGACACCGCAGGTTCTATTTCAAAGTTGGACGCTTTTTCTGAAGCCCGACCACGGCCTACTGCGAATCGCGGTCCGAAGCAATATACTGATCAGGCGTCGAGTCGCCGTCATTTCTTGTGAAAGGTGAAGTTGAGCGACGACTCAAGAGGACGCTCATGGGCATCCCAATTCCCGCAGAGATCGCAGGTTTGTTGGACGGGGCCAACTTTGCACACCTGGCAACGCTGATGCCGGACGGTTCACCCCAATCCGTTCCGGTGTGGGTCGGGCGGGATGGGGACCGGTTGATCATCTGCACCGGGGAAGGTTCGTTGAAGGCAAGGAATACGCGGCGCGATCCGCGAGTTTCGCTGTCGCTGGTCAACCAGAACAATCCCTATGAGGAAGCTCAACTGCGGGGCCGGGTGGTGGAACGGCGTGCGGACCCGGAGTTGACGATCATGGATCCGATTTCGATCAAGTACACGGGAAAGCCGTTTCCGTTTCGGAAACCGGAGGGGAGAATCGCCCTCTACATCGATCTCGACAAGGCGCGCTATACCAAGTTGCCGTTCGAGCATACTCCGTGAGAGCGGGCGGCAGGTCAGAGGTCACGCGAAACCTAGACGAAATCATCAATCTTTGTGAGGTTATGGCATGACAGAACCGAGCTATGAAGAGTTGAAGGAACGTCTGGCGCAGCTGGAAAAACAGGTTGACGCCAAGAAGCGCTCAGGGACGCTGGAGTTCCGCGTCGGTGAGAAAGGCGGCGTCAGTGTGTATGGGCTGGGCCGTTTTCCGGTCACTCTCTACTACGAACAGTGGAACCGCCTGCTGGACGCGGCGCCGGACCTGAAAGCTTTTCTCGAAGACAACAAGAGCAAGCTGAAACTGAAGCAGGGCTAGCTCCGGGGACGTCAGGCTTTGTCCAGCGAAGATATTCTCAGCAAGCCGCAGCCGAAGCCCGATCAGCGAGTGGCCTATGGCAGCGATCCGAATCAGTTTGTGGAAGTGCGCCTGCCCAAAGGGGCCGGGCCGCATCCGGTTCTCCTGAACATTCACGGTGGATACTGGCGGGCGAAGTACGACCTGACGCACGCGGGGCACCTGTGCGAAGCCCTCCGCGCGGCCGGCGTGGCGACGTTTAACGTCGAATACCGGCGCGTGGGAAACGCGGGCGGGGGTTGGCCGGGGACATTTTCCGACATTCGGTCAGCGTTTCGCTTCGTTCGGGAGAAGGCATCACTATTCCACCTCGACGAACCCCGTCTTGCGGTGATGGGACACTCGGCGGGCGGTCAGCTAGCTCTATGCCTGGCAGCGCACGAAACGTCGGTAAAGAATGCCATCTCATTGGCCGGCGTTGTCGATTTGAGGAAAGCCTTCGCTCTGCACTTGAGCCATGACGCGGTGGTGGAGTTTCTCGGCGGCAAGCCGGACGAGGTGCCGGATCACTATCGCGAGGCGGACCCGATGGAGTTGCGTATCACGCACGCTCGGCAGTGGGTTCTGCACGGCTTGGACGATGACACGGTGCCCCCGGAATTTGCGCGCGAGTACGCGGCGCAGAAGCACAAGAACGGTGAGCAGGTGGAGTTGCTTGAGATTCCCCACGCCGGACATTTCGAACTCATCGATCCTGGGTCGGAAGCGTTCCAGAAAGTGATATCGGCGGTGCGGTCGGCGACCGAGTAAGTCTCCACTTTCGTTACCCCCGTAATTAGTCCGAAGGGGATCAGCCCTCTACACTGACGACATCACTCCTATGCGCTGGCGGAGCGTCGTAATGAAGTTGCAGTTCGTGATGGTCTTGGTGATTGCGTGCTCTCTGGGGAGCGTTGGTGCGGCGCAGACCTACGACATACACGCCGAAAAAAGCAAGATCATTGCGCTGGAAAATGCCTGGAACCAGGCGCAGATTCACCGCGATGGCGAGGGGCTGAACCGGTTGGTCTCGGACACCTTCGTCTACACGGACTGGGATGGCACGCTGCTGAATAAATCGCAGTTTATCGCCGACAGCAAGGACCTTGCGGTTACTACTACATTGGTTGCCAACAACGGTGTTGAGGTTTACTTCTATCCCGGGGTTGCTGTAGTCACGGGGGCCTACCACGCCAAAGGAACGAGCAAAGGGAAGCCGTTCGACAACTACGGTCGCTTCACGGACACATGGATCTCTTTGAACGGCCAATGGCAGTGCGTGGCCAGCCATACCAATCACACCAGGAAACCTGGCTCCAAATAACCGCTTTGCGAGGAATGACTCCTGTTTGGATTTCGCGGGAGCTTCTGGCTTCTTCTGCGCTTCTTGAGTGTCTTCGGTCCAGGGCGGAACCACTCCGATGGAACGTGCGTAGGCGATCGATTGCCCCAGGTGTTCGGCGGCACGCCGGACGATAGAGATATCACAGAGGGGCCGCACTTTGCTTGCTACAATGCGCCGAGACCATCTTCACGATTGACATCGGCCGGAAGAAACTGTCACGCACGCATCTATGAGCGCACTTCCTGGAACGGAGCCTATCTTCGACGCGGAAGAACGGTTTGAGCGGTTCGACCGGCTCATGCCTTTTCGCGTGCAGGATGTGCTGCTCGTTTCCAACCTTTATGACTCATTCATTCTTCGTGAGGATGGACGGCTTAACGAGTTGCTGATTGGCGAGTCGCGTGAATTGAACCTGCAGCAGATTCCGGGGATCACTCATGTCTCGAACTGTGCCCAGGCACTGGACCTGGCGCGATCGCAGCCACGGTTCAATCTGATCGTCACGAATCTCGCCGTGGGAGAAATGAATGCGGCGCAACTGGCACTGGAAATTCGCAACTCGGGACTCGATGTGCCGGTGGTGGTCCTGGCCTACGACTATCGCGAGGTGAAGAACTTCGTAGCGCGCAATCCGGTGACGGAGATTGACCGCATTTTTTTGTGGCAGGGAAATGCACGCATTTTGATTGCGATCGTGAAGTACATCGAGGACAAGCGCAACGCGTTTCACGACACGCGCGCGGTGGGAGTGCCGATCCTGCTGGTGGTGGAAGACAACATCCGGTACTACTCGTCGATCTTGCCGGTGATTTATACGGAGTTGATCTCGCAGTCGCGGCGCGTGATTCGTGAAGGCTTCAACGTCGCGCACAAGCTGGTGCGGCAGCGGGCGCGGCCGAAGATCCTGCTGTGCTCGGAATACGAAGACGCGGAGCAGCAAGTGATGCAGTATCGCGAGAACCTGCTGGCGGTGGTTTCGGACGTGCAGTTTCCCCGCCGGGGAGTGGCGGCGCCAGAGGCGGGATTCGAACTGGCGCACATGATCCGGGGCCTGCTGCCCGATGTGCCGACAGTGCTGCATTCCAGTCATACCGAATTCCGGTCGCGGGCGCACGCAGAGGGCTTTGCGTTCCTGCAGAAACGATCGCCAACCTTCCTGCGCGATTTTCGGAAGCTGCTGACGCAGCAATGTTCTTTCGGCGACTTCGTGTTTCGCCTGCCGGACGGGACGGAGGTTGCGCGGGCCAGTGACATGAATGCGCTGGAAGAGCAACTGCACAAAGTTCCGGCGGAAAGCATCGCGTATCACAGCCAGCGCAACCATTTTTCGCGGTGGCTCACGGCGCGGACGGAGTTTGCGCTCGCGCAGAAGTTGCGGCCGCGCAAAGTGTCGGACTTTGCCAGCCTGGAACACCTGCGGCATGACCTGATCGATTCGATCAACGAGTACCGGCGAGAGCAGAGCGAGTTTCTGATCGGCGATTTCGATGCAGCGACATTCAAGGCAGGAGACGCCTTCTTTCTGCGGATCGGGGCGGGGTCGCTGGGAGGCAAAGCGCGAGGGCTGGCGTTCATGCGCCACATGCTTTACACACAGCATTTTTCGCGGCGGTTTCCCGGCGTCAAGGTGACGGTACCGCCGGCTGTGGTCATCAGCACGGACGTTTTCGACCGGTTTCTGGCGGAAAACAATCTGCTCGATTTCGCAATTCATTGCGATGACGATGCCGAAATCCAGCGGCGATTTCTCGACGCCCCGCTCCCGGCACAGCTGCAGGAGGATATGCGGGCGTTTCTGAGGGAGGTGACGTATCCGCTGGCCGTGCGATCGTCGAGCTTGCTGGAGGATTCGCACTATCAGCCGTTCACTGGCGTGTATGAAACCTTCATGCTCGGCAATCAAGGGGAGTTGCCGACCAGGCTGGCACGGCTGACGGAGGCGATCCAGAGGACCTACGCATCGACATTCAGCCAGCATGCCAAGGGCTATGTTCGGGCCACTCCTTACCGCCTCGAAGAAGAGAAGATGGCGGTGATCCTGCAGCAGGTGGTGGGTACGGTTCACGGAGATCGTTTCTATCCGGATTTCGCGGGCGTCGTGCGCTCACGGAATTTTTATCCGGTGCCGCCGATGGCGCCTGAAGATGGAATCGCGGCGGTGGCCCTGGGGATGGGCCGTGCGGTGGTGCAGGGAGGGAAATGCCTGACGTTCTGTCCCCGATATCCGCGGAACCTGGTGCAGTTTTCGTCGGTGAAGGACATTCTGGCGAACTCGCAGACGGAATTCTGGGCGCTGGAACTGAATCACCAGAAGCACGAAGATCCGCTAGCCGAGTTGCGCGAAGCGCGGTTTGGGCTGGATGCAGCTGAGCAGGATGGAACGCTGCACGCCCTGGGGTCGACCTACAGCCGCGACAATGATGCCGTGTATGACGGATTAAGTCGCGCAGGCGCGCGGATCGTGAGCTTCGCACCGATTTTGAAGCAGGAAGTCTTCCCGCTTGCGGCGGTTCTGGAACAACTCACGAAAGTGGGCGAAGAGGCGCTCGGGCAGGCGGTCGAGATCGAGTTCGCGGTGCGCCTGCGCCGGCCATCGAACGATGCGGCGGAGTTCGGATTCCTGCAGATCCGTCCGCTGGTGCTCTCGGGGGAAGGGGAAGAGCTGCGCATGGGGGACGTCGATCCGGCCTCGCTGGTGTGCCGCAGCACGCAGGTGCTGGGCAACGGCCGCGTGAATAATCTGTACGACGCCGTGGTGGTGGACTTCCATCGTTTCGAACGCGGACGCAGCCAGGAAGTGGCGGAGGCGGTGGCGCACTTCAATGCCCAGCTGTCTCTGGAGAATCGGCCGTACCTGCTGATTGGCGTGGGTCGGTGGGGATCGAACGATCCGTGGCTGGGAATTCCCGTGGAGTGGGACGAAATCTCCGGAGCACGGGTCATCGTCGAAGCGGGCTTTCGCGATTTTCGCGTGATTCCGTCGCAGGGCAGCCACTTCTTTCAAAATTTGATGGCGTTCCAGATCGGATATTTCACGGTCAATCCCGACGCGGGGGAAGGGTCGGTGGACTGGCCGTGGCTGGAGGCACAGCAGGCGCTTGAGGAGCGCGGCTGTGTGCGGCACCTGCGTTTTCCCGAGCCGTTGCTGGTGGTGATGAACGGCAAGGCTCGGGAAGGGATGATCTTCAAAGCGGGTTCTGCCAGGTGTCCGGACCCAAAATAGTTTCACGGGTGGCGCGGACACTCCGCCCGGTTCCCATTCTGCAGAAGTGCCAGACAGGAACCAGGTTTTGTCCTCCCGGGGAAGCCGAGAGAGACAGTGGCGGAGTGCCATCTGCGGTTAGGGGTTTGGACACTCTCCAAAAATTTCTCTCTCTTTCTGGTAGAGCGATCTCTTCCATTTGAGTATTGAATATGCGCCTTTGCCCCCCTGTTCGCCCGCGACGATGGCCACGCCCGCCGTTCCGACCGCTCTGCCCACTTCTTCCGATCCCGCCGCCTGAGCCGCTTTTTCAATGCTCTTCGCTTCTTTGTACGGAGCAGTAGCATCTTTCAGTTCCTTAGGGGTGACGCCATCTCCCTCCTGTTTATTCTGGCCACAGAAGGGGCAGACTTTCTTCTTGAACTCGTTGAATTTGTCTTTCATCTCGCTCACGCGCTTGTTGAAGTTCTCCTTGGCGTGTTCGAGATTTCGCTCAATCCGCTCTGGCGTAAAAGCGTCTGCGCTGTCGCTTATGAAATCACTGAAGGCGCTGAGACCGCTCGGGTCAATTGAGTTCACTGGGTCACTCAGAACGTAGCCATACAAGTTGGTGTCGCCGCCCGCGAAGCGAATAGGGTCTTTCGCGGTCCAGCGGCCATTGCTGGGATCGTAGTCGCGTGCGCCCAGGCGGACGAGTTTCGTATCCGGATCGTAGACGCCACCGGCAAAACCAAACGGCTGGAAGCCGGGATTGGTGTCGTTGACAACGTTGCCGAACTCATCGTAATCGATGCGCTCGGCAATCTGGCCAGTGCTCGAATTAACGACCAGTCGCGGGCTGCCGAGGTGGTCGGAGAAGATGCGGTACGTGACTCCGCCAGCCACCATATAGTCAGGAGCGATACTGCCGCTTCCGTATACGAACTGGCTCACGAGCTGGTTATTGGCATCGAGTTGCGCCACCAGGGTGTCGCCGTCATAAAGGAACCCGCTGACCAGGGCGGCATTCACTTTCTTGCCGACGCGATGATTCTCGGCGTCAATGATGTACGCGATCTGGGTTCCGTTTGGCAGAGTGACCGCCGTGAGATTGCCCAGTGCGTCATATTGATAACTGGTAATCTGCGCGCCTGCCGTCTTGGTCGCCAGTTCGCCGTTGGCAGTGTAGGTGTAAGAAGCATTCCCAAAGGTGAGAAGGCGATCCTGAGCGTCATACGTTCCGCTGGTGGTGCCGGAACCGGTGGTCACGCTGAGGCGGTTCGAGTTGTTGTCATACGTGTATGTCGCAACTGTTGCCCCGCCTTTCTTCACGGTGGTCAGGCGGCCGGCGTGGTCATAGGCGTATGTGTAGGTGGTTACCTGGCCGCCGATAGTGTCCTTCAGAGTGGTGATACGCCCAAGATTGTCGCGGGTGTAGTTGGCCTTGTACAGAATTGTCGTTCCGAACTTGGTGGTGTGAGCTGCTGGTTCGGCGTAGGTGCTATAGGTGATACTGTCTTTCGCGTTGCCCAACGTGGCGCCTGTGTACAAACCTGTTTTCGCGTTGTGTTTTATGGTAATAACACCTGCCTTCTTGACCAGCCCGTCTTTGTCGTAGGTGAAGGCAGTGTTGTTGCCTCCATTAATCTTCTCGGACGCAATCTGGAAGTTATTGTTGAAAACCCGGCTCACGCTCCCGGTGACGTTGCCGGTCCAGGTCGAGCTTGTTGGAAGGGGACCGTTATAGGAATAAGCGATTGCTTCGCCGCCTGCCACCGTGGCGCTGGCGACATTTCCCGTGGCCGAATCATAGGCGAAATTGAGTGTCGAGGCGGGCGTGACCATCGAACTGAGGCGACCCGCCGAGTCATAGTTGTAGTTGACGACCTGGCCGTCCGGCCGCGTCATTTTCGACAAATCGCGGTCCGCGCTATAGGCATAGGTCGTGCTTCCAGTTCCAGACACGACCGGAGGATTATAGGAACTTGGCAGATTGACCGTTCCGTAAGCGTAACCGTGGGAGCCAGAACCCGGCGGAGTAATCGATGTGAGATTCCCGTTGGGATCGTAGCTGTAATTGATAACCCGTCCGTCCTCCAGCATCATCGTGAGCATGTGACCAGTCGCGTCATAGGTGAAGCTGCGCGTCTGATTGAGCGGATTGGTGATGCTGGCCAGGTTTCCGTTCGCGTCATAGGCGATAGCCGTGTTGCGCGTTCCCACCAGGATCGAGGACAACCGGCCCCGGCTGTCGTAAGAGTAGGCGGTCAGGGCCATGCCGGCTGGCTGAATGCTGCTGATTCGTTCCAGAGCATCCAGAACCGTGGTGGTCGTGCGCCCTGCCGGAGTTGTGTCCACAAAGGTTTTGTTCGCTCCAGTGAACGTGGAGATGTACTTGTTGCCGTTGACGGTGACTGTGTCGGTCTGCGTGGTCAGGCTAAAAGGATCGGATGGGTTGGCGAGACTCGCGGTGCGGCTGATGGCGATATTCATGGTCAGGTTGCCGCGAGTGACGGTTTGACTCGTTGCAATCGGAAGTTGGATTCCCCAACGTGGATCAGGGCCCAGGGTTCCGCTGTACGACGAACCAAAGGGCAATGTGACAGCCACAGAGCGTTGCCCGTTCTGCTGCGATTCCGACAAACTCGCCTGCAAACCGTTGGTCCAGGTGTTGGTATACGTCTGCGTGGTCGAAGTACCGGTGTTGGAGAAGGAAACCAGGCCACTGTTCGCCCGCCCCTGTGCAGTTGTTTCCGTCACGGAATATCCAGAACTGTTATCTGTGCGCGCGAGGTTAATCACGCCGCCCGCAGGGTCCGAATCCTTGACCAGGAAGCCATTCGCGTCGTACTGAAAGCTGTAGAGATTGCCGTTAGGGTCTTTGAAACTAGTGAGCAGTCCCTGCGCGGTGTTCGTCAGTTTGAACGAATTGCCCATCGGATCGGTCACCTGGCTCAGGTAGCCGTTGGCGTCGACGGTGAGACTGGTCGTCTGGCCGTAGGGCGAGACGATGGCGGTCGGATGTCCGCTGCCGTCGCGCTGAATGGTGGTTACGTTGCCGCTGCCATCGGTGACGCTAACAAGAAGACCGTTCGCGTCGTAGCCGAAGTTGTACAGCACCGCCCCGGTCATCGGCAGCAGAGTCTGGATATGCGTTCCTGAGAGTCCGGCAAATACATAGATTTCGCTGCCGTCCTCGGAGGTTACCTGGAGGTTGGAACCGACAACCAGCGGCGCCTGGATGTCTGCGGAGTTCCGCATTTCTCCGTCGCCGAGAAAGAGAGCCTTAGGCACGGTTGCATATGGCGTACAGGATCCGCCCGCACAGTACACGTTAACCAGCGGTTCGAGCACGTGGTGGCTGCTGAGAGTCCACCCGCCGAGACTTTTGGCGTCACGGATGGCGATAGGATCGGCGCCCGCGCGTCCCGCCGATCGGTCACTTTCATAGTGAAGCGAAAATCCCGTTCCGACGATCGGAATGTCTTCGCCCAGGACCTGGTTCCTAGTGCTCACAGCAGAGCCACGCTTGTCCTTGCAGTCCTTGCACTCGCCATCCGGAACCGGCGTGAACATCCAGGTGACGTTCCAATTGGCGTTGGCGATGCCTCCGCCCTGCGCGTTGTCGCAAGGGAACGACTGATAGGTGGCAGAACCCACTAGGAGAACCGCGGAGGGGGGAAATGGATTGTTTGGCTGGCTGACACCGCAGGCGGTGCTCTGGGCACCCCAGATGATGTCCTCGTTGGTCGTGCCGCTGGGGCCAACAAACTGCCCCGGGGTAGCGCCAAATGCAGCCGCCAGGTACTGGCCGGTCATGGGATTGATGGAGAGGGTAAGGTTGTCCCACATCGGATCGCCGACGCCCGCGGCGTTCCATTGAAAGAACGTATTAGGACCGGTGACGGTATCGGTTTCATTGGACTGGCTCTTCATCTGTCCCAGGCCGACAAACGGTGTCGCCTGCCACGAACAGGAGCCCGGAACCGGGGCGATGAGTTTTCCGGCCGCGATAGCATGCTGGCTGACTGTCTCGGCGAAGTCTCCGGAACTGCCGGTACCGCTGCCATCGAGAGTGACGATGCCGTATACGTTCTGCGCCGAGGCCCACGGCGCCGGACAACTGAACTGGGCATGAAGCGGAATGGCTGTGAGCAGGCAGACGAGCGATAGAAGGCAGACAGCCAGCCGGAGAGACCTGAAAAACGCAAACAAATGCTTGTTCGTGGCGCGGCGATCGACGTGAACCATAACCTCCCCCAGGTAAACACGAACTTCTATTGGTACATGTGAAAAGGAGGGCGAAATTGGCTCACGGCGACGAATAAAGTGCGAGGGGGAGGTGGGAGCGTGCCGCCTTGATCGGTCTTCCGTTATAATTGGAGAGGTTTCCCACCCGATCGCGCCCTTAGCTCAGTTGGATAGAGCGTCTGGCTACGAACCAGAAGGTCGGGAGTTCGAATCTCTCAGGGCGCGCCATTCCACTCTTACCGAATCAAGCGGTTAGCACAACTCAACCGTTCACGGACACAATGCGTAGCTCGTCGGCACGCCGACTCCAGAAGAATAGCTCGCGTAACGATGCCTTGCGGCCTACGGTTTGTAGACTCGGTATGTAACGGTATAGTACCCGCGGCTGGCCGTCACAGAAGGCCTATGCTATCCGGGCAAAATCTTGAGCCCCAAGGAGTTGGAGGCAAAATATTCCGGAATAAGGACTTAGGACGATCACCAGTTCTCCGTTCCCGCCTCTCAGGTCTCAGTAAAGTCAGAACTATCTCCAACTCTGGAAGAAGACAGGGCAGGCGGTCTCGCAAAGTTTTCAATGAGCTATGATTAATACACTGTGATTATCTTTGTGCGGTGGAGGGTTTGTCAAGGGCTATGCAGCGGGTCGAGGCAACGACTCTCCCGTATCTTTTGTTTTGGCGATGGGAACTCGGACCTCAATTTCCGTTCCTCGCATTGGGCTGGATCGAACGATTAACTCTCCCCCGGCGAGCCTGGCTCGTTCCCGCATGCTGATCAGGCCCAGGCCTTCACCTTTTGCACTGGAGTTGGAAAATCCCCTTCCGGTATCGCTGACCATTAGCTGGAGGATTCGCCCGTGATCCACCCGACAGAGGCGCACATCACTTCGTTTAGCCCCGCTATGTTTCGCCACATTCCTTAAGGCTTCTTGCGTGATTCGGAAGAGGCTCAGAGTAACTACTGGCGACAAACCCTCGAAACCGTCCTCCGCGCTGAATTCAACAACAGGGCCGTTACTTCCCGATATTTGTCGGGTTAGGTTCCTGATCGCACCAACAAGGCCAAGTGATTCGAGCGCACTTGAGTGCAAACCGTGCGACATTCGGCTGATATCGCGAGCAATTGACTCGGTTTCGCTCGCCACATCGGAGATTCCGTTCTTCTGTTCATTTGCCGCGGGGCGAGCCTCCGCGAGCTCTTGAAGACTCACACAAACCAGCGTAATTCGCTGAGCGATGTCGTCATGAAGTTCGCGAGCGATTCGCCGGCGTTCCTCCTCCTGGGCGTTGATCAGATGCCCACTCAGCCTTTCTAGTTCGGATTCAGACTTCTGACGTCGAATCGCCTCCAGTTTCAGTCTTACGATCAGAATTGACTGGAAAGCAAAGGCCAACAGCGCCATCAACATGTACCACTTGTACCGTTGCCATAGGCCAGGTTCGCGGAACTCGACCATCGCCCCAACTGGCAGTCTGCTCTCGGATATCTGCCATCTGCGCAGTTGCCTCCAATCGACACTGACCTTACTTGGCGGTCCCGCTTCGACTTGAACGGGAGGCCGTTGACCCTGCAGAATGCGCATCGCTTCGAGTGCCGCCTGTCGGTCCGCTCCCTCAAAGTCGGCAAGGCTGCCACCTACAATGCCGTGTCCCAACATCAGGTGAACAGGGCCGTACACGGGTACGCTGGAAGAGACCGACAGTTCAATGCAGACTTGAGCTGGTATATAAACCCTTCCACTCACATCTTTATTGAATTCCTGGTAGAGGACGATGCTGCGTGGCGGAAGTTGCGATACTCGCATCAACAAGTCTGGAAATGCCAGATTGTCGAGGTATTCAATGGTGACCCTTCCCTCAAAACGTCTGAGTTCGTCGCTTGCTGATCGGCGCGCGAACTGTTCCCACTCCGAAGCGCCCACGATGTAAAAGACACGATCAACATCGGGCTGCAAGCGCAAAGCCAAGTCCAATGTGCCAGCAAAATCAAACGTACTCGCTACGCCAAAGAAATTGGGCGGTAAGTTTTCCGGCACCATTCTTCGTTCGATCGTAGAAAAGACTACCGGGACATCAGGCCACCAGCGGCCACGCTCCTTGAGCAATAGCCGCAGGGCGATTGGGCTCACAGCAAAAATCAGATCGAATTTCTGACCCTGGTACTTCTGTTCCAGAAACTGCATGAACTGTCGATCGTCTGAACTCAGCCTCTTCTCGTCTCGATACTCATTAAAAATCTGAATATGGAAATCTCGATCTGTATTGAAGACTCCTTTAATCTGCCTGTCGGCAATCATGTTGTAGGGGAGTTCAGGGAAGCCCCCATGAAGCACAAGCACATTCCTGGAGGTTTGAGCGGAAACAGACAACGGAATAGCGAGGATCAACGCCAAGGTCAGAAATGCAGTTCTGCCGAGTGCTTGGGACTGGGATCCGGCGCGCACGTTTGATGGGATTGCTGCCGCCAAGCAGTTGAGTCCGCCAATCCCAATATAGTAGTACCATCGTGATCCAAAACAAAATCAGAATTCCAGCCTCAGGCTCAACTCTCGGATTAACGGCTGTGGTCTGAACCACGCCAAAGGTGGTTGAGCTGAGATTCGTGTCTGGATTGTTGAACTGGGGATGATTGAGTGCATTGAAGAACTCAGTTCGAAATTGCATCTCGCTTCGTTCCCGTGGCCATTTGATAGGGATCGCTTGTGAAAGGCCCAAATCCACGTTGAATTGCGGAGGACCATCTACAAGTCCGGTTCCACTATTCCCGAAACCTCTTCCCAACCCATCAGCACCGATGATTGGCGGTAACGAGAAGCATGCCTTGTTGAAGTAGTTGCTGATCTTCGATTCGATTGAACCTTTGGAGACCGCCTGGGCACCTGTGCAGCCCGAGGCCAATTGAGCACGGTCTTGACTGATGCCAAAAACGTTTGAGGAATTGGTGAGGAGGATTGTCAGCGCATTGCCTGACTGTATCGTTGCCACCCCCGAGAAGAGCCACCGAGACGAAATCGCTCGCCATATTCCTTTCCCAAACCCGGGCGGGGCGTACGTCCCACTGAAGACAAATCGATGAGTTCGATCGAAGCTTGCCCGCCCGCGTCGCGCGATGGGATCGTTCTGGTCCCCACGTGTAATGGCATTGCCTGAGGATGTTGCGTTGATATTGGCTCCATCCGTGTCGAGAGTCTTTGAAAATGTGTAGGAAGCGAGGATCTGCAGGCTGCGACTCAATCGTTTCGTGAGGCTCGTTTCCAGGCCGTTGCACCAGGATTCGCCTTCGGATTCTGCCAGCACAAGTCCATCCGGAGCAAAACCGACGATCGGAACTCGCGAGCTGATGTTCGACAGGCGATTGTCGCGGACATTCCGAATCGGATCACCGGGCGATGCTGACAACGCCTGATTTGCTGATCGAAAACGCTGCAGATGTGCCCCATGGGCGCCGACGTAACCAATTTCGAGCAGCCAGTTCGGTTGCAATGCTGTCTGAACGTTCAACCCATATTGTTGCGTGATCCCCGGTCTGAAGCCCGGTGCCGCGGTAACGACAGTTCGTATTACCGATGGGGAGTACAGCGGAAACGAAGGGAACGAGTCCGTCGTCGGAAAGGGTTGAGCAAACGGATTCTGAAAAGTTGCATTCGCATTTGCGAGTCCGCGACTGATTCGCGAAAGCGAAAACGGCGGGCTAAAGACGTTCTGGAAGAAGGCCTGGCCTGTTGGCCGTGAAAAATACAGACCGTACCCTCCCCTTAGCACGACCGGAAGGGAACCCGATACCAACTGCCACGCGAAGCCAAAACGGGGTGCCACGGCGTTTTGGCCGTCGCTATTGTTTGCAAACTCATTGGCAGCACGGAAGACTCCATCCGGAACGTTGCCGGGAAAGTTGCTGGCGACGACATACCCTGCTGCCGTTCCTTCAAGCGGTGGATTCGGATCAGCGCGGTGGATGTCGAAGCTGGAGTTTCGACCAAGATTGTCTGCAAACTGACCAATGCGCTCGTACCGAATCCCGAGATTCAAGGTGAGGCTTTTGTTGGCGTGATAGTCGTCCTGCAGAAACGCCGAACCTTCCCAAGCCCGATACTCGCGGTCCAAGAGGCCAAAATTGTCGATTGATGCAAAGACATTGCTGAACGTTCCCGTCTCGTTGTCACTGGCGTCGAGCCCCAGGAGAAAGTCAGGCCAGCTCAAGAACTGCACGAACGAACCGATGCCAACGATGTGAAGGTTGTCCTGCACGCGAGTGATTGAGCCTCCCAAGCGCATCGAATGCTTTCCATGCAGGATGCTCAGTGTGTCCGCAACCACAAAGCTGTTCTGAGTGATCGTCCTCGGAAATGCCGGCGCAAAGCTGACCGATCCAGATATATTCAGGGTCGGCAATTCATTTTCCCGATTCAGGTCGCTTTCGGTCACCCCGACATCCGACCAACGAAAGGGAGCGGACGGCACGGTACGAGTCCTCGTACGAACAAACCCGAACCGCGCTTGATTGAGAGAGGTAGGACTGAACGCACGAGTGTAGGAGAGCGAAAAGACACGGAAACCCGAGTCATTCTGGCTGGGAAAACCTCCGGTATTGCCGATAGCATTGAGAGCGCTTCCAGGAAACGTGACAGCTGCGTTGTCATCGGCGAAAAAAAACCTCGCCGCGACGCTGTCGGTAGGGGACAAAATGTAATCCGCGTTACTTGCAAACTGATCTTCTGTGAAGCGGCAAGGCCGACTAAAGGTCGAGAAGCCTTGGCTGGCGATGGGCAGTGCGGC
>Ga0335085_10001701_pt1 | contig 44697 bp, 38 predicted proteins | sample Lox_Sample_45_FD_206712 | JGI IMG/M metagenome (GOLD analysis project Ga0335085, IMG submission 206712) | Soil microbial communities from Loxahatchee National Wildlife Refuge, Florida, United States - Lox_Sample_4.5 | ecosystem: Environmental > Terrestrial > Soil > Wetlands | place: USA...
ATTGGTCTTTAGCGTAAAGTGCTGGTTGGTGCGGAAATCGTAAATCCACAGGGTCTTGGTCCACGGCTTTTCGCTAGCGGGTTTGCGGTCGAAGAAGAGGACGTTGGCTTTCACTCCCTGCGCGTAGAAGATGCCGGTGGGCAGCCGCAGCAGGGTGTGGACATCGCACTGCTGCAGCAGGTTGCGCCGCACCGTCTCCCCTGCGCCGCCTTCAAAGAGCACGTTATCCGGCACCACGATGGCCGCGCGCCCATGAATCTTCAGCAATGACCTGACGTGCTGAAGAAAGTTGAGCTGCTTGTTGCTGGTAGTAGCCCAAAAGTCGTCGCGGTAATAGATGGCCTTTTCCTTGCTTTCCTCTCCCTCTTCGTTGATCACCGTGATGCTGGATTTCTTCCCAAAAGGAGGATTGGTCATCACGATTTCGTAATTGGTGCTGGGAGGGGAAGCCAGGCTGTCAAACGTCGTGACGGGAGAATTATCGCCGCCGATGCCGTGCAGATACAGGTTCATGGCGCAGAGGCGGGTGACGCCGTCCACGATGTCGAAACCGCTCAGCGCGTCAAACCGTAGGTGCTTCTTCTGGTCGCTGTCGAGTTCAAAGTGCTTGCTGAGATACTCATGCGCGGCCAGCAGGAATCCGCCCGTGCCGCACGCCGGATCGTGGATGGCGTCACCGGGTTTCGGGCGCATGACCTCGACCATAGCCCGAATCAGGGCGCGGGGAGTGAAGTACTGCCCGGCGCCCGCCTTCACATCTTCGGCGTTTTTCTCGAGCAAACCCTCGTAAGCATCACCCTTCACGTCCGCGTCCAGCGCCGTCCACTGCTCGCGGTCAATCAGGTTGGAAATCAGCTTGCGGAGCAGTGCGGGACTTTGGATCTTGTTCTGCGCCTTGCGGAAGATGACGCCCAGCATCCCAGGTTCGCGGCCCAGATTCTCAAAATATCGCGGTAGTGGTGTTCGAGCGCGATGCCTTCATATTCAAATAGGCTTGGCCAATCGTTTTCGGCAGGGATGATGGAGGGCTGGTTAAAGGGTGGTTGGGTCCGCTCATGCGCCATCTTGAGGAACAGGAGAAAGGTGAGTTGTTCCAGTTAGTCGCCGTAGGAGAGCCCGGCGTCACGCAGGACGTTGCAGTAGTTCCAGAGTTTTTGGACGATTGCCGATGAAGAGTTTGACATGGTTAGATCATTCTGAAACGACCAGGTCTTCCACCTTCCGGATGTAGGGCACTTCGTCTGATTCAAGGTCCACCAGCAAATCCTTCAAATTGCTGACCAATTTCTTTTTAGACTTACCCTGCGTCTCATAGTCCGGATAGTCATTCAGGAAACCCCGGTAATAGTCTCCATCCTGCCAATACGTAAACTTCAGCGTTTTCATGGCGGAACTCCGTTGCATTGTGCGCCGGCCAACCCGCCTCGTAGGGGCAGGCCTCGTGCCTGCCCTCAGCGTCGGCATGGCCGACGACAGGGTACCCCTACGATTCGTCCCACGGGACCAGCGCTCCCGTATCATCCATGACCAGCACCGGATTCTCAGGATTATACCTGTCCAACGTCCACATCAGCGGGTTCTTCCGGATATAATCCCGGATTTTCTCCAACTCGTCGTGGTCCCGAATCACGTGGTCGTAATAATTCCGCTGCCAAAAGCGCTTTGGGAATCTTGGCCAATCGACTTGATGCACCCCCATTATATATTCGTCGGTGGTCTGTGATTTGAATGCGCCCACCACGTCCCCCAACGTAGGGGCACCCCTCGTGGGTGCCCTGAACGCGGCCACGCCGCCTGGTGTTGCCGTAGGGGCACCTCTTGTGGGTGCCCTGAACGCGGCCATGTCGCCTGGCTGGGTACCCACAAGGGGTACCCCTACGGTTTCGCCCCCCACGATTTGGATGATGCCGTGGAAATGGTTGGGCATCGTGATGTGTTCGTCCAATTGAATGGTCGGAAATTGCATGGGAATTCGAAACCACGCGGCGTCCACCATTTCGCCGGCATCGTTCAGATTCATCACACTCGATTGGACGTTCCCCAGTAAGGTCCGATGGTCTTGAATGCAGATGGTCACATAGTAGAAGCCCGGGGACGAATAGTTGTGTTTATCCCAACGCAGCGATTGCCGGTGATGGATTTTGGGGTCATACATGATGGACACACAACCAGGCCTCGTGCCCGCCCTGCCTGGGGCTGTTTGGCCCTCCGGCAACGTAGGGGCGGGCCTTGTGCCTGCCCCTTTCGGTTCCGGGATTATGATCCCGGAATTTCTGGGTACCCACGAGGGGTACCCCTACGTGCCTGGCCGGGGGCGATTCCGCCCCGATCGCGCCGTAGGGGCAGGCCTCGTGCCTGCCCGGGGGCCGAGTCGGCCCCAATTCCGGGCACCCACGAGGGGTGCCCCTACGGTCTCGCGCTCGGCGCGGATGCGTTCCAGCAGCATGCTGGCGGGTTCGTCGTTTGGGTCCTGGGGCACCAGCTTGCCCTCGAAGGCGCGTTTCAGGATGGCTTGGCGCAGCCGCTCGGCCCGCTTCAGGTTGGATTCAACCTGCATTTCGAGTTCGTCAATCACCGAGAGACGACGCTCGGCTTCGGCGACGATGCGGCGTTGCTCGGCCAGCGGCGGAAGAGGAATCGCGACCGACCGCAATTGCGGTTGCGAGATCTTGTAGATTCCGGCCGTAGTCTTTACACGCTGCTCTACCTGCCGACGGAAAAACCTGCTTGGCCAGATAGTAGGAATCCAATTGGCCTTTCGGAGCTCCGGTACAACGCGTAGCCGAATCATCGTGTCAGGGAAAATTATCTTGGCCGGCGGATTCTGGGCACTCGTCCCTCTTCCAACAAGTTTAAGACTTCCATTCCCACGAGAAACGAAGAAATCTCCTTCCCTGACCCACAGATCATCGGCCGAGTTTTCCGCGAGTGGCAGGTATCGGACGATTGAGTAGTCAAAACCACGGTCGCTCATCGCGTGTAGTTTCAACGCGGCTATCCCGGGAGGGCTATCATTTCCCTTGACGGAAATTCCATTGCAAAGGGGTTCCACAATGAGCTGGCCAATCGTCGCCGAAGTCCACCCCTCCGGCAACACCGCCAGATTCGCGGTATCGGGTGCGAACGGCTCCTTGGACTTAGCCTTCGGTGGCACAGGCACTCCTGCCTGTGCTTTCTTTGACACAGCCAGGAGTGGCTGTGTCACTATGCGCGCCAGCAATTCGCTGGCGGGCTCGTAGGAGCGGCCTTCGCGGCGGGCGAGTTCGGCTTCGGTGGGGACCAAGCGACCTTCGACGGCCGCCTTGAGCACGGCGGCGCGGTAGCGCTTCAGGTTGGCCTGCACGAGCTTGAGCGCCACAACGCCAGCTTCCAGCCGCGTGAACTGCTTCTCGATCTCCTCGACAATTCGCTGCTGCTCATGGATGGGGGGAATTGGTACATCTAGGCGAGCAACATCCCCGAGCGAGATGTTGTTCATGGCACCACCGCGCGCGTCCTTCAATGCCCGCTGGTGGGCGGCAGAAGACCTTAGGAAGTACATCAAAAACAGCGGCGTCAGTACGCGATCAGTGCCACGTATGAGTGCAAGAGCCTGGTTGATATTGGCCGGAACATTTTCGTCTCGGACGAGAGCGATTCTCCCGATGGTTCCAGCGATAGAGATGAGAACGTCCTCAGAACAAAGCCGTGATCGCCTGAGCGTTTCGTCAGCCGCCTCATCGATAAACATAGTCACAGAGGAACCGTCAATGTACCCGTCCGCAAGATTTTCCACGCGTATGAAGGGGATACCCGCGCTCTTGTAATTGTGTCCGTATGTCGTGGGAGTACTGCCTTTGGTGATCAAAGAAGCTAGCTGGCCGAGACTTCCACTCGTCCAATTCGGAGGGGGCGCGTTTCTGTCGGTCGGAATCAACTTGCCAAGACCTCGTTAAGAAGTAGGGGCGGCCTCGTGCCTGCCCTGGGGGCCGATTCGGCCCCAATTCCGGGCACCCACGAGGGGTGCCCCTACGCCGCCAAAACTTCTTTTAATTCGTTTAACAAGGGTGCCAAATCACGACCGAAAACCTGATTCGCCTTACCTAACCCACCGCGCTGGGCAAAGGGAACATAGTCAAAATCATCCACCTGAATGGCGAAGCTTGCGGCAATGTGATCTCGAATCGCTTCGAGCCACTGTCTCTGCTCGTCGTTAAATTTTCGGCCGTTCTTTTCCTGCTGCATAAGCCATTGGGCAAAGCGTTCATTCACCTGATCGTGGAAGGGGCGGAGTTCGTCGTCTTGATGGAGCGCGAAGCGGACCAAGGAAACGATGTCAGCCAACACTTTGCCACCTGTACCGCGCACTTTCGATTTTTCCAGCGTTTCATACGCGCGCCATACCACTTGCGGCGTCCAGCCGCGCGGCGGTTTTTCGATGGCTGACGCAAGGTCCTTGATTCCCTTCAAGGTGAGGCGTTGGCTGTAGGGACGGCTGTAGAGAATCTGGAGCGCGGTAATTTCGTCCTTATGTTCCTGGATGAACTTCTCGAACGATTCTACAACAGAGCGGGCCTTCTCCTTGGCGGCGGCAGAAAATCCGGCTTCCAGCACTTCATCCTTGGTGACGGTGTCGATGGTTTGCTCGTAGGATTTTTTCAATTCGATCAGCTTGTTCCGAAGGGCGGGATTTGTGGCCAGGGGCTTGGCGGCCTCGGCGAGCAGGCGCGTTGCGGCTATTTGAATTTCATCGTTCGTAGGGGCAGGCCTCGTGCCTGCCCACTCAAGGGCACCCACAAGGGGTGCCCCTACGGCCGCTTCCATCTGAACGTCAGGGTCGAGGGCGTCCACAAGGGCGTGAGTGATGACTGACAAGGGTTGGCCGCCGGCCAAGTCTGCAATCATTTTTTGGTCTTCATGGTTAAGCTGGCGGTCTAGCCGGGCGAGCCTTGAGGCCAGCGACGACAGCACGTCCTTTTCACGATTTCCGAAGGCAACGGCATCCATCAGCTTTTCAAAGCTTACGCTGGGCTTCTTTTCCAGCGGGTGGGTGTCCACCAAATCGGTTTCGCAGGCGCCCACGGCATCGACAATGATGAAATGGGTCTTCGCCTCAGCGTCGGGAGTGACCGCCTTCAACTCTGTCGCGGTCACCACGCGCGTGCCTCTCCCCGTCATTTGCTCGAAGAGCGAACGGCTCTTCACTTCGCGCAGGAACATGACGCATTCAAGCGGGCGCACGTCGGTGCCCGTGGCAATCATATCCACGCTCACGGCAATGCGCGGAAAATAGCTGTTGCGGAACGAAGTCAAAAGCTCTTCCGCCGTGACGGCGCCGATGTTCTTGTAGACGAACTCTTCCACTTCCGTGCCGTCGGGGAGCTTCTTCTTGGCGGGAACGCGCACGGTGCCCGTCCGGTAGGTGATCTTCCGGCAGAAATCGTTTCCTTTGCCGAATTCCTCGCGCACGATGTTCACAATGTCTTCGGCGTGGCTGTCGTCCTTGGCGAAAATCAGTGTCTTGGGGACCTCGGTGCGGCCGGGGAAAATGTCCGTAAAAAGCCTCTCCTTGAAGGTGCGGATGATGGTGCGGATTTGGTCCGGCGCCACCACGTCCTGGTCCAACTGCCTGGCTGAGTAGCTAAAGCCCTGGTCAAGCTGTTCCCAGCGGATTTTGCGCGATTGGCGATCACGCTTATCCACCCACAGCCCGGCGATGACGGTTGATCCATATTCACTGACCACGGTGCGGATGCGATAAACGTCGAAGCCGACGTTGACGCCATCGGCCACGGCTTGCTCACGGGTGTACTCGGAAACCAGATTCTGGTTGAAGAAGCCCAGGGTCTGCTGGGAGGGTGTGGCAGTGAGGCCAATCAGGAAGGAATCAAAATACTCCAGCACCTGCCGCCAGAGGTTGTAAATTGACCGATGGCACTCATCTACCACGATGAAGTCGAAAAACTCCATGGGGATGGCGGGATTGTAGCTGACCGGAACCGGCTTCTTAATCAGGGACTCCAGGTTGCCCAGGGGTTGTTCTTCAATCTCCGGGTCCACTTCCTCCTCTCCCTTGAGCATGGCATAAAGCCGCTGAATGGTGGTGATGCAAACCTTGCCGACCGGATCGAGCTTGTTCGATTTCAGGTGCTGGACGTTATAAAGCTCGGTGAATTTGCGGTGCTCTTCCGGCGTCGAGAACTGCTCAAACTCGCCCTTGGCCTGCCGCCCCAGGTTGTTACGGTCCACGAGAAAGAGAATTCGCTGCGCGCCCGCATGTTTGATAAGCCAATAGCAAAAGTTGCAAGCGGTGAAAGTTTTCCCGCCGCCGCTGGCCATCTGAATCAGCGCGCGCGGACGGCCGTGGGCCAACGAATCTTCCAGGCTGCGAATCGCTTTGATCTGCGCGGGCCAGAGGCCTTCTGTGGCACAGGCACTCCTGCCTGTGTCCAGAGCTCCACCGGCAGGAGTGCCGGTGCCACCAGCACAGCCAGGAGTGGCTGTGCTACCAAGCGGGGGCATGTGCTTGAGGCGCGCACGCAACGTTGAGCCGGGTTTCTTTGATTCGTCTATGAGCCAGTCGGCAAACGTCTCGGGCCGATGAAAGGCGAAGACGGGCCGGCTGCGCGCGTCGGGTTCCATCAGGTTCGTAAAGCGCGTCTCAATGCCGGTGCTCTGGTAGCAAAAAGGCAGGGGCTTGCGGTACGGCTTCAAAACGTCCGGAAGACCGACGCTGTATTTCTCCGTCTGAATCTCGTACCCGCTGAGGGTTTCTCCCTCTTTCTTGGCTTCGACGACGCCCGCCGGAGCGCCATCCACGTAAAGCAGGTAGTCGGCGAACCCGTAACCGGACTTCAACGGAAACTCGCGAATGGCCACGCCACGAGCGGCACTGACATTCACCCCGTGGCGGTCCTGGACAGTCCACCCCGCCTTCGACAGCAAGTTGTCAATCGTTTTGCGCGCTTCATCCTCAGGCGTATTCGACATAACGGGTAAGAGGGGACTAATAATACTCCCCCCCAAGGAGCCGAGAGTCAGTCGGGATATCGAGTGGCAATCCCCTCGAACCATAAATATGGTAGAATCTTTTCATGAGAACCACGGTGGACATTCCGGATCCGGTTTACCGGCGCCTCAAAACCGCGGCGGCGCAGCGAGGCTGCTCGGTGAAGGAGCTGGTTTTGCGTGGCGTCAAAGCGGAGCTGGAGGCTGGAAAGCCGGCACGCAAGGCACCGGCGGTCAGCCTGCCGATTATCGACTCCAAGCGGCCGGGCTGGCTGCGCCTGACCAACCGCGCGATCAATGAAATCCTATTTCCCTGATGTGAACGTCTGGCTGGCGCTGGCCTACCGGGGCCACCAGCATCACCCTATCGCCTCCGCCTGGTTCGAGCGGTTGGAAGCGGAAGAAGCCATTTTCTGCCGCTTCACCCAACTGAGCTTTCTGCGGCTGCTCACCCATCCCGCCATCATGCGTGATGAAGTCAAGACTCAGCAGGAAGCCTGGAAGGCCTACGATCAGCTCTCGAACGACGCACGGGTAAGCTTTTATTCCGAGACCGACCCTGAGCGGGTGGAGGCGGCGCTGCGCGCCCTGACCACCAGCTCACGCTTTGCCCACCAGCAGTGGCCGGACGCCTACCTGGCGGCCTTTGCCCGGGCGGAGGGGCTAACTCTGGTCACGTTTGACCAAGCGCTGGGAAAACTGGCGGGAAAAGAGTGCGTGTTGCTGGCCTGAGCCCCGAATCCCCAGACCCGGGCCTCCCGCCTTGCCGATGCCTGTCCAATGCGGATATGTTCCTAACGCAGCTTCAGAATGCCGTCCACTTCCCCACGCTGCTGCTATAATCAATCGTTCATCACCCTGGGGGCGAGCCGCAATTAAACTGGCGGGCGGATCAGTCTGCCTGGGGTAAAACTTTATGTCGGGAATCATCGGCTACATCGGAAACAAACGGGTTGTGCCTGTACTGCTGGAAGGCTTGCAGAGGCTGCAATATCGGGGTTATGACTCCGCGGGCCTGGCGGTGATGTGCGAGGGAAGGTTGGACGTCCGCCGGTCCACCGGCAAGCTGCGAAATCTGGAAGAGAAGATTCGGCTCGATCCCGTGGATGGCGCGTACGGCGTCGGGCACACGCGTTGGGCCACGCATGGCGCTCCCACCGAGGAGAATGCGCACCCGCATCGCGATTGCCATCAAAGCGTGGCGGTGGTTCACAACGGGATCATTGAGAATTACTTGGAGCTGAAGAAGCAACTGGAAGGGGAAGGCCACAAGTTTACCACCGAGACCGACACGGAAGTGATCGCCCACCTGGTGGAAAAACACCTGGGCGGAAATGACGCGGGACGGCCTGCGCCCAGCCTGGAAGACGCCGTGCGCGCGGCGGTGAGGCAACTGGTGGGGGTGTTCGCGCTTGCCATTATCTCCACAAAAGATCTGAACAAGATCGTCGCCGTGCGGCAGGGGCCGCCGGCGGTAATCGGCCTGGGAAAGGACGAATACTTCGTGGCGAGCGACGTGCCCGCCATCCTCTACCACACTCGCGACTTGTTTTTTCTATCCGACGGCGACGTGGCCGTGCTCACACCCAACGGCGTGACCTTGTCCGACTTCGACGGCCATCCCGTCACGCGGCGCGTGCAGCATATCACCTGGGACCCCATCCTGGCGGAGAAGGGCGGATTCAAGCACTTCACGCTGAAAGAAATTTACGAGCAGCCACGCGCCGTGCGCGATACCGCCCTGGGAAGGATCTCTCCCGAATCCGGCCAGGTTTTCCTGGATGAAATGGAGATTAGCGAGGAGGATTTCCGTTCGTTCCAGGAAATCCGAATTGTCGCGGCCGGCACCTCGCGCCACGCGGGCCTGGCGGGGAAGATGATGATCGAACGCCTGGCGCGGGTGCCGGTGGAAGTACATTACGCCTCGGAATTCCGCTACCGTGACCCGCTGGTGGATGCGGAAACGCTTACCCTGCTGATCACCCAATCCGGCGAAACGGCTGACACCATCGCCGGCCAGCGCGAGGCGAAGGCCAAGCTCTCCAAGACGCTGGCCATTTGCAACGTCCTGAGCAGCATGGTGCCGCGGGAAGCGCATGGCACCATCTACACGCACGCCGGCCCCGAAATTGGCGTGGGCTCAACCAAAACCTTCACCGCGCAGTTGACGGCGCTTTACCTCTTCGCCGTATACCTGGCGCAAACGCGCGAACGTCTTCCCGCCGCCGAGGCCAAGAAACTCCTGGCAGATTTGACGGCACTGCCCAAGCAACTCGAGAGCGTGCTGCAAAAGGACGACGAGTTTGAAGATTTCGCGCGGCACTTCTACCGCTCGTCGGATTTTCTGTTCCTTGGCCGCGGCGTACACTTCCCCGTGGCGCTGGAAGGCGCCTTGAAGATGAAGAAGTTTTCCTACATCCACGCGGAGGCCTGTCCGGCCGGCGAGATGAAGCACGGGCCCATTGCGCTGATCGCCGATGGGATGCCCGTGGTCGTGATCGCCACCTGCGATTGGAGCGCCGAGGATTCGCATGCCCGCTACGAGCGCACGATTTCTAACATCAAGGAAGCTAAAGCGCGCGGGGCCACCATATTGGCCCTGGTGACGGAAGGAGATCGCGAAGTGAGCGACATGGCAGACCATCTCATTGTGCTGCCCCACACCAACGAACTGCTATCGTCCATCCTGGAAGTGGTGCCACTGCAATTGCTGGCCTACCACATCGGCGTTCTGCGCGGCTGCGATGTGGATCAGCCACGCAACTTGGCGAAGTCGGTAACCGTGGAATAAGCAACTCGGAATCAAGACTGCGTTTCTGCGCGGAAACATCCTGCAAGGAGATTGGGCTTGGATCCTAAATGGTTACAGTGGGCTAAGACTCTTCAGTCCATCGCTCAGAACGGGCTGACCTTCGCCCAGGATCCATACGACCGCGAGCGTTATACACAGCTTCAGCGCGTTGTGGCAGAGATAATCAGCTCCAATTCAGGTGCGAACTTCAGCCAAGTCCTGGATTTGTTCCAGAGGGAACAGGGCTATGCAACGCCCAAAGTCGACGTGCGAGCGGCGGTTTTTCGCAACAATGAAATCCTGATGGTCCTCGAGCGGGAGGACGGCCGATGGAGCCTGCCGGGTGGCTTGGCAGATGTGGGCGAGACTCCCGCCGAAGTTGCCGAAAGAGAGGTCAGCGAAGAATCCGGGTACCGAACGCGGGCGTCGCGGCTACTTGCGGTTTACGATCGCGACCGGCGTGGACACCCTCCGTTGCCCTTCCACGCCTACAAGATCTTTTTGCAGTGCGACCTCCTGGACGGTAATCCAAAGCCCAATGCTGAATGCGCCGATGCGGCTTTCTTTGCGGAGGGGAAACTTCCGGAACTATCTTTGACGCGCGTGACTCCGGCAGAAATCGCGCGAATGTTTGAACACCTCCATGATCCGTCGTTGCCAGCAGACTTTGACTAAGCCCCCCACCGCTTCATCCACGGGTGGCACATACATTGCCGTTCATGTATGCGCTCAATCGAAAGTGAAAACGGGGTTGGCGCAGATGCTGGAGGCTGTATCGGTGGATGGGGCGCATACATCAAAAGCAATGTATGCGCCGCCCGTAAATCCTGAGCTGTCAACTGCTGTATGAAACTCGTCTACTCCGACCAATACGACCTGAATCTGGGGAACCACGTTTTCCCCTCCATCAAGTATCGCCTGATCAAAGAAAAACTGCTGCGCGACCGGGTCGTGGACGCGCAAGACTTTATCGAGCCGCCGGCGGCTTCCGAGGACGATATCGCGCTGGTCCACCACCGCGAATACATTCGCAAGTTGCAGGCCGGCAAGCTTTCCTATCTGGAAATCCTGCGGCTGGAAATTCCCTACTCAGCGGAGCTCGTCCGCGCCGTCTGGCTGGGTGCCGGCGGGTCAATCCTAGCGGGGCGACTGGCTCTCCAAGACGGCGCGGCGGTGAATGTGGGCGGAGGTTTTCACCACGCCTACCCCGACCACGGCGAAGGTTTCTGCGTCCTCAATGATTTTGCCATTGGCATTCGCCGGCTTCAGAAGGACAAGGCCATCGAGCGCGCCATGACCGTGGACTGCGACGTACACCAGGGCAACGGCACCGCCGCCATTTTTGCCGGCGATCACACGGTGTTCACTCTCTCCATCCACCAGGAAAACAACTATCCCTATCCCAAGCCTCCCAGCACCCTCGATATCAACCTGCATGACGGCGTGGAAGACCCTGAATACCTCCAGGAACTGGAAACTGGACTCGACCACGCGCTCAGGCAATTTCAGCCTGACCTGATCTACTACGTGGCGGGCGCCGACCCTTATCGCGATGATCAACTCGGAGGGCTGAAGCTCTCGGTCGAAGGGCTCGACCGGCGCGACCGATTGGTGTTTGGGAAAGCGCGAGCGAAAAATATTCCCGTCGCGGTTACACTAGCAGGAGGTTATGCCCGCCGCGTGGAAGACACCATCGAAATCCACACCAACACGATTAAGGTTGCGATGGAATTTGCGAAGTAATTTACTTCTGAATGTTAACCAGGACAGAATTCATCGATCCAGAACGGAAGCCTTCCAGGTCCAGAGTGACGAACTTGAAGCCGAGGGCTTTGAAGATTTCCACGAACTTACGCGTCATGGCGGGATCAAGCGCGCGGGGCAATTCATCGAGCGAAATTTCGATGCGCACAAGTTCATCATGGTAGCGCACGCGGAACTGGCGGAATCCCAGGGCACGCAAGGCCTCTTCGCCCTTCTCGACCACGGCCAGCCGCTCCGGCGTTACTTCAATTCCATAAGCGATGCGCGAGGAAAGGCAGGCGGAGGCGGGGCGGTCCCACACCGGCAATTCCACCTGGCGAGAAAGTTCGCGGATGTCGGACTTGGTGAGGCCCGCATCCAGGAGCGGGGTCAAGACCTTGTGCTCGCGCGCGGCTTGCTGGCCGGGACGCCAGTCGCCGAGGTCGTCCTTGTTGATACCATAAGCCACGGCGGCGAAACCGCGGCGGCCGGCCAGTTGATCGAGTTTATCGAAGAGCTCATCCTTGCAGTAATAGCAGCGGTCTGCGTTGTTGGCGCGGTAGCTCGCGTTCGCGAGCTCGTCGGTGGCAATGAACTCGTGCGGAAAGTTGAAGCGCGTCACGCATTTTTCCGCCTCGGCACGGTCGCGCGCGGAATAGCTGGCGCTCAAAGCAGTGACGGCCAGCATGCGCTGGCCCATGGCGTGGTGCGCGGCATAGGCAAGGTAAGCGGAATCAACGCCGCCCGAGTAGGCAACGATCAGGGAGGGCAACTTGCCGAGTTGCTCTTCCAACCGGTTTTGCTTTGATTCCAGTTCGTCCATAGCCCCTACCTTCTAATTCAAAGCCGACTTCCTACGCGCCCACACGCAACTGTAGATACAGCCGAATTATTAGCTCAAAGATAGCTCGGCGTTTACGTTACTGGCGCGTCGAATGCGCCTTATTCTGAGGCCGTCCTTCACAAGAAGTGTGTCACAAACAACTACGAGCACTACCATGGCTGCAGCGATCATTATGACGGGCAGATTCGCGCGGTCAAGGTCCCTCAATAGAAACAGCGTTACAAAAACAAAGTAGAGCACCAGGCCACTGAGCAAAGTTGCGCCAAATGCAATGAGCGCTTCTCCAGTTCGCTGGAAGCGTCCTATCACCACTGCACCCACAATCTGGAAAATAACCATTGCCAGAAATCCGACGCCCATTGAGAGGCAACCTGCTACTCCAGCAGCGCACCCTGTTGCACATACGAGCCAGCGCACTTCGTTAGAAATGGTTACGCGCTTTCGAGGATTACTCTCGTTGATGGACGCCATTTCCATAATCACACTGCTAGGATAGCGCGAACGGTCCGAACACTCAACTTTCCCGAGTACGAGATTTCATACTTCTACCATTCCAAACCCAGGCGGCGGGCGACTTCAGCCGCCGGAACACTCTTGCCCTCGAGCTCAGGGTCCTGAAGTTGCTGCCTCAGTCGAGCTTCGATCTCCGGCCGAAGAGTCAGGCCAGCGTCTGGGTCCGTGACCAACTCATGCCATTTTTCCTCATTAACTTCTCCGATCACAGTGTTGACTCCTCACGACCAAGGTCTTGGACTACTTACTGCCCTTACTCAATCATACAGGAGGCAGTAGCGTGGGCTCAAGTTATGCTGCCGGGTCGGAAGTGAACTTTCAGGCCAAGATTGAAACCCAGTTGCTTTGGCTGTCTGAGCATTCTCGCTACCCCGCGAAACCTACTTAAAAACGGATTAAGTCCCCACAAGACCCCTCACCCGACCTCGGCCCTCGGCCACCCTCTCCCCAAGGGAGAGGGAAGAAATCAACGCGTTGTGCCGGCTCGTCACTTGTCACTCGCCACTCATCACTGCTTCACTGAATCAGCGTCCCCTGCACCGGCTCATCGCCGTTGGCATCGCTCTTGATCAGGCAGGCTGCCGCCACCTGGTCGCCCTCATCGAGGTTAATCAACCGCACACCCTGGGCAGAGCGGCCGCTCTCGCGAATGGTGCTGGAATCGAGGCGCGCGATTTTGCCCTGCTGCGAGATGATCATCACTTCCGACTCTTCCGTGACAGGCAGGACATTCACCACCATGCCGTTGCGCTCCGTGGTTTTGACGTTGATCACGCCCTTGCCGGCCCGCGACTGCAAGCGGTACTCGGTGATAGGTGTGCGCTTGCCGTAACCCTTTTCCGTGACCGAGAGGATCAGCTCTTTGTCGCCCACGATTTCCATGCCCACGATGTAGTCGCCTTTGTCAAGATCCATGGCATAAACGCCGTACGCGGCGCGGCCCATGTCCCGCACGTCGGCCTCGGGGAAGCGGATGGCCATGCCTTCGTGCGAGGCCAGGAAGATGTTGTCGCGCCCGGAAGTGAGCTTTACTGCGATCAGCTCATCGCCATCTTCAATTTTCATAGCGATAATGCCGCGCGAGTTGGGATTGGAAAAATCGGCCAAGCGGGTCTTTTTGATGATGCCCTGGCGCGTGACCATGGTGATGTAGCCTTCCGCGGCCAGTGCCTCGCCATCCACGGACACGTCCTTCGGCTCCTCGGGCAGCTCCTTTACCGCCAGGACTGCCGCCACCTTTTCTTCTTTGGAAAGGTTGACCAGATTTAAGATGTGCTTGCCCTTGCCGGCTGCGCCCACATCCGGGATTTCGTACACCTTCAGCCAGTAAAGCTTTCCGGTGTTGGTAAACACCAGGATGTAGCTGTGCGTGGAGGCGATGAAGAGGTTCTCGACGAAATCCTCATCGCGCGTCTTCATGCCGAGCCGGCCCTTGCCGCCGCGCGCCTGCTGGCGATAGGCGCTGAGCGGCGTACGCTTGGTGTAACCGGAATGAGAAATGGTGATCACAACGTCCTGGACGGCGATGAGATCCTCCAGCTTGATCTCATTCTGCTCCTCGATGATTTCCGTGCGCCGCGGGTCGCCGTACTCTTTCTGGATATCCTTCAGCTCGTTGACGATGACCTTCTTCAGCACCTTATCGCTGGCCAGAATTTCCTGATACTCGGCAATCTTCTTCTGGAGCTCGTTGAACTCCTCTTGGATCTTGTCGCGCTCGAGAGCGGTCAGGCGCTGCAACTGCAATTCCAGGATTGCCTGCGCCTGGCGCTCCGTGAAGTCGAAGCGCGTCATCAATCCCGTGCGCGCCTCGGCGGGAGTCTTGGAGGCGCGAATCAGCTTGATGATGGCGTCAAGCTGCCCGAGCGCCTTGAGGAAGCCCTCCAAGATGTGCGCGCGCTCCTGCGCTTTGCGCAGGTCGTATTCGGTGCGACGCCGCACCACATTGACGCGATGGTCAATGAACAGTTGTAGCGCGTCCGTCAGTGGGAGCGTGCGCGGTTGGCCATGAACGATTGCCAGCATGATCATTCCGAACGTCTCCTGGAGCTGCGTGTGTTTGTAGAGATTGTTCAGAATCACTTCCGGCTGCTCGCCGCGCTTGAGCTCAATGACAATCCGCATGCCATCGCGGTCCGATTCGTCGCGAATGTCGGAAATGCCTTCGATTTTCTTGTCCTGCACCAACTCCGCGATGCGCTCAATGACCCGGGATTTGTTGACCTGGAAGGGAATTTCGGTGATGACAATCTGAATTTTTTCTTTGGCGGGGCGTTCAATGGCCGCCTTGGCGCGCATGGTGAACTGGCCGCGGCCCGTGCGGTAGGCGTCTTTGATCCCACTCTTGCCGTAGATGTAGGCGCCGGTGGGGAAATCCGGGCCGGGAACAAGCTCCAATACTTCTTCGATGGAAGCGGTGGGCTTGCTCAGCAGCAGGATGGTGGCCTCGATGATCTCCGTCAGGTTGTGCGGGGGAATCTTGGTGGCCATGCCCACGGCGATTCCGTCCGATCCGTTGATCAGCAGGCCGGGAACCCGCGTGGGCAGAACGGTGGGTTCCTCCGTGGACTCATCAAAGTTGGGAATGAAATCCACGGTGTCTTTCTCGATGTCGGCCAGCATCTCCTCGGCCAAGCGCGCCAGGCGGCACTCCGTGTACCGGTAAGCCGCGGGGGGGTCGCCATCCACCGAGCCGAAGTTGCCTTGGCCGTCGATCAGCAAGTAGCGCATGTTGAAGTCCTGCGCCATGCGCACCAGGGTGTCGTAAACCGCCGCGTCACCGTGGGGGTGATATTTCTTGATGACCTCGCCCACCACGCCCGCGCACTTGATGTAACGCTTGTCGGAGGTGTTGCCCTCTTTGTACATCGCGTAGAGAATGCGGCGGTGCACAGGCTTCAACCCGTCGCGCACATCGGGCAGCGCCCGGCCGATGATGACGCTCATCGCGTAATCGAGATACGACTTGCGCATCTCGTCTTCAATGTTGACGGGAATATCCCGTGATGGCTTGATTAGTTCTTGATCACCCATAATTCCGTTCCTCGAAAGCCTTTAGGACTTCAGACTCCGTTTGGATTTTTTAGGTGGCGGTGACAATAAGCTCCCACCGTCCCTGAGATAACGTGGTGTCCGGATCTTCTCCAGCCAACCATGTACGTCTTTCATGTACTCCCCGTCCGCCCAAATGCCGAAGGCAGGATGATTCTCCAAGTTGGAAGGGGCGTTCTTCTTCGCCAATGTATTTCGCCTGCGGCCCTGTTTTTTGAGCACGACTCTCACGCTCGCAGCTTTCACCGGTAAAGGACATGTGAAACTTAATTGTAACGGATTTCAGCGTCGAGCAGTGCTACTGATTAAGGCGTGGATCTCAATAGATTCTTCATTGCGGGTAACACGAATGGTCGTACCAGAGAACTCCTGCGGCACACCCAAGGGCAAATCAATCTGTTCTCCTGGCGGAATAGGTCCTTTCCCACGAATATCAAACGCTTCTGCAGTCAGCTTGTAACCCTGAACGTTGACGGAGATTTCAAGATACCGTAGCGCCTTTGCTAGGTTTTGCGCCGAAGGGGCATCAAGGCCCTCCTCGTATCGATAAATCATCTGCCTTGAAACCCCAAGCTCCTTCGCTAATTCCTTTTTGGTTAACTTCCTCTCCAATCTTGCAGCTTTAAGTTGCTGGGCAATTTGTGTGCGCGCTTCTTGGCTCAGCCTCATGTCTACCCCGGTTCACGGCAAGGGAGGTTGCACGCGCCTTCCAGTGGGAGCTTAAGTGGCCATAATCCTTTCTATCTAAGGGACTTGGCTTTCAATTTATTGTGGTTGACGCTCGACCCTATGTCAACTATAATTTCTATTAATGTAAACTGAAGTTGTCATTCGCTGCCTACTGATTGTGCAGGGACGGGCGGGTGGCCCAAGATGTAGTGGATTGCTTTTTCGGTGAGGCATGGGAGAATGCAAGATTGTTTCCAGCCAAGGAGGACGACGATGGCAACCTCAACCTACCCCGCAGAATTTTCTATGTATTCAAATGTTGACAGTGCCGTCGCCATTGCCCTTATTCTGCATCGGGCAACGCGGGGCGCGCTAAAGCAGGGCCCCTTCATCAGGGATGTCTCTCAACTGCTTTACAGACTGAGGGAAAGAGGTATCAGATTTAGGGATTTGGGGCTCAGACGAATTCCGGACGGGTTTTACTCAGAGGATGTGGAGACATTTGTTGGGCAGCTCCTGTCCATGGGCTATGCCACCCAACGGAGCCCCATAAGATTGAAAGAAAAAGGTGTGGCGCTCTGTGAGGAGATCGTAAAAGAGGAAACCGAAAGGAACAAGGACGAAGTCGAAAAATTGGGGAAGGTTGTAGACGAAGAACTGTCAACGTTGGCAGCTAGCGCATGAAGAGCGAGTCCGCTGCTTCTCCGACCCTCAAGGTAAGGGGCTGAGACATTTCCTCACTAACAAGAACTCTGATCACCTCCCGAGAGGGGATTAGGTTCGTCACTACTGCCTTCATCACATCGGACGCCTCGAACAGCTCTTTGCACGCATAGCCGCTTTTTGTTCTGTAGAGTAAACGGACAGCGCTTTCCCGTTCCTGTTTCGCTTCGTAGGCAGGAACGGTCACTACTACCTTCCATCTTTCAGACGCTGGAACTTCAGCATCAGCGCAGATTCTTTCCTCCCAGCTCTTCGGTTGATCGATGAACACCTGCTTTAGATTGTGTTTCTTTGGCCGAAGTTTGTACCAACCCTCTATTTCCGTATTCAGCTCGTCGTTAAAGGTCGTGTCACTGAGCGCTGACGGTTGCTCTTCTGGGGCTTGGGCGCGCCCAGGCTCCGGACCCCTCTTACTCGATTCCATGCGCGACAGGCGGTATTTTCTTTGAACCGAAAAGGTCCGGTTCTCGACGAGACTCCGTAGGCACTCTCCCTCTGCCGTTCCATCTCGCAGTAGAAGGCTCAGGATTGAGAGCAGTTGCCCGTCTGCAAGCATCATGAGCGCTTCTTTTGTGAGCGCCATGTCCAGTAGGTGCTTGGCCAGCCGAACAAGTAAGCGCTCTGCGCAGACCTTTCGCGGGTGCTCGTAGCAGTTAATGTACATAATATCCCGCGCGTAAAGCATGTTCTCTAGGTGAGGCAGCGCTGACTCTTCAAACGTCACGTTTACATTCCCATCTTTTCCACGGAACGGGCACATATGCTCAATGAGGGCTTCGGGCTTGGAGTAACCCACGCCAAGACCCGTCATGTGTGCGTCCCTAACCAAGTAGTCCATCCTATCCACATCACCTGCCGAATCAATCAAGTCGGGGATCAAAACATCGTACCCCTGCAGATCGATCCTCCGCTCCTTGTCCAGCACACAAAGAATCTCGTCAACACTGAATCCGAGTTGCTTGATTTCCTCCGAAAAGTATTCTTCGGCGTACTTTAAGCTAAACTGCTTGTCAGGTATGTCTTTGTTTCCACCTGCGTCGATGTAAGGAATAAGTGTATCGAGGGCGTGACCAAACGGCCCATGACCAACATCGTGCAAAAGTGCGCAGAGCTGCGTCTTAAGGGAGAAACGCTCACGCTCTTTCTCCCCCATGGTGCTCGAGATACGTTCGGTCCCGCTACTTGTATAAACACAGTTGCGGTCGAACATTGCACGGATCGCCGCCTGCGCATTCTTAGCCACACCCAATGTATGAGAGAGCCGAGTGTGTGATGCAGATGGAAAGATGAGATATGCAAATGATAGTTGTCGAATGTAATTGAGTCTCTGGACGAGTGGATGAAAGAACACTGGTAGGAGTCTGTTGTCGATCTGGAACTTGCCGTACACAGGATCGTCCCGGAAAACGGGAGCTTGATACTCACTTAGGCGGTTTCTGTTTCGCCAAACGGAAATAAGTCTCTCGACTTGGGGGAGAAAAGCATTGTCCTTCAACCCTTTGATTTCTGCATCTAGCTTTACATTTCTTTGAGAAAATTCCGTTCGCTCAAAGTCGAACTGACTCTTTTCCCTTTCAAGGCCCGCGATCCTCAAATCTCGTTCTGCCATCGCCTCTTGGTAGGCTTCTAAAAGAGGCTTCGGGAGGGTCTTGTCTATGTATTCATTTTTCATGTTCGCAGCTTTCTTGATTGCCACCAGACTATTAAGCAGGCCGCCCGATCAACAAGGTCTTCTGCGGAATCGCTCCAACGCGGGGAAACACGCTTTTCAAGAACGGCTCGCCATTTCCTCTTTTCCCGGCTGTGAAGGTCCTCTGCGCCAAAGAACATAATCATAAGCATGTTTAACAGGAATATAACTACGAATGTCGGTAAGATCGGAAGTATATAAGCGGCACAACGAGCTAACCAATTCGTGAATGATAAAACGATCCAGTCCCTCGAAAGAACCGAGACCGAACCGCCTAACAAGATTGAGAGGGGAAATAAAGGTGGCGTAATCCTTGAGTATGGTCGAAGCATAGACGCCTTTGACCTGATTGGCAGGTCCACCCAATTAGATATCCAGGTTCTTCACATCGAGCGCGTTGTCCTCGATGAACTGACGGCGGGGTTCGACGACGTCGCCCATGAGCACGGTAAAGATGGAGTCGGCTTCCACCTGGTCTTCCACTCTCACCTGCAACATCGTGCGCTGGTCAACGTCCATAGTGGTTTCCCACAACTGCGTGGGATTCATCTCGCCCAGGCCCTTGAAGCGCTGCACGGTGAAAGATTTCTTCCCCACTGACATGACGTGCTCCACTAGTTCCTTGCGATCCTCGATGGCGAGCGTGTTGCCATTCGAGGTAATGGTGAAGGGCGGTCGGTCATATTCGTGCACGCGTTTGTGCAGGTCGTAAAGGCGTCGGTATTCGGGGCTGGAGAGCAGGTCCCAATCGAGGGTGCGTTCCGGTTGGGTTTCGCTGTGGAACGCCAGGAAGTGAATGTTGTGCTCCTCGTCCAGCTTGATCGTGGTCTTGAAATCTTCTGCGCGCAGGTCCTTGGCGACCTTCTCCAGTTTCGTCTGATTCTCAAGCTCGGATTTCTTGGAGAGTTCGGCGCGCAGCAGGGCGTCAATGGGCCGCCCATCGCCAATGCGTTTTTCCAGCTTGCTGTAAAGGTCAATGTATTCGCCAAAAGCCAAAAGGAAGTTGGTAAGTTCGCCGCCTTCCAGTTTCAGCTTTATGCTGCCTTCGCCGAATTCCACGGCGTGATCCTCGGTGGCGCGGCGCAACACTTCCCGGCGGAATTCCTTCTCATCGTGAATGTATTGCGTTTTCTTACCCTTCTTAATCAGGTAGAGCGGCGGTTGCGCAATGTAAACGTTGCCGCGCTCCACCAGCTGCGGCATTTGGCGATAAAAGAAGGTGAGCAAAAGCGTACGGATGTGCGAGCCGTCCACGTCCGCATCTGTCATGATAATGACTTTGGAATAACGGAGTTTCGTGATATCAAAATCGTCTTTGCCGATGCCGGTTCCCAGCGCCGTGATCAAGGCGCGAATTTCTTCGTGGCCCAGCATCTTGTCGAAGCGCGCCTTCTCCACGTTCAGGATTTTTCCCCGTAGCGGCAGGATGGCCTGGTAGCGGCGGTCGCGTCCCTGCTTGGCGGAGCCGCCGGCGGAGTCGCCCTCCACGAGGAACAATTCGCAACGCTCGGGATCCCGCTCCTGGCAATCGGAGAGCTTGCCGGGCAAACCGCCGGAATCCAGAGCCCCCTTGCGGCGCGTCAGTTCACGGGCTTTGCGTGCGGCCTCGCGGGCGCGCGAGGCATCAACGGCCTTGGCGCAAATCTTGCGGCCGACGGTGGGGTTTTTTTCAAAACTCTCCATCAGCTTCTCGTAGACGAAGCTGCCCATAACATTCTGGATGTCGCTGTTCAGTTTCCCCTTGGTCTGCCCCTCAAACTGCGGTTGCGGCAGCTTTACGCTGACCACGGCCACCAGACCTTCGCGCACATCCTCACCCTGGAGGTTCTCTTTCACGTCCTTAAAGAGGCCCTGGTTCTGCCCAAACTGATTGATGGCCCGCGTCAGCGCGGAGCGGAATCCGGAAAGGTGCGTGCCGCCATCGACGGTGTTGATGTTGTTGGCAAACGAAAAGACATTCTCCGCGTACCCGTCGTTATATTGGAGCGCGAACTCCATGTGAATGTCGTCGCGGTCGCTTTCCGCATAGATCGGCGTCGGGTGAAGCACATCCTTGTTCTTGTTGAGGTGCTTGATGAATTCGGCGATGCCGCCGTTGTAATGGAACTCGCTCGGTGGTCTGTTGCTGCGCTCATCCTTCAGGCGGACCGTCAATCCTTTATTCAGGAAAGCCATTTCACGCAGGCGCTGGGCCAAGGTATCGAAGTTGAATTCTATGGACTCAAAGATCTCACGGTCAGGCAGGAAAGTAACCTTCGTGCCCCTTTTTTCCGTTTTGCCGGCGCGCTTGATGGGGGCAAGCGGTTTGCCGCGTTCATACGACTGTTCCCACGTGTAACCGTCGCGCCAGATTTCGAGCTCAAGCGATTCAGATAGAGCGTTGACTACCGAAACGCCCACCCCGTGTAACCCGCCGGAGACCTTATAGCTTTTTGAATCAAACTTGCCGCCCGCGTGGAGGACGGTCATGACAACTTCCGCAGCAGATCGGCCCTCCTCTTTATGCATGTCCACAGGGATGCCGCGGCCATTGTCGGTAACCGTAACCGAATTATCGCCGTGGACGACCACGTTCACCAGAGTGCAGAAGCCCGCCAAGGCTTCGTCCACTGCGTTGTCAACCACCTCCCAAACCAGATGGTGTAATCCCACCGGCCCGGTCGAGCCAATGTACATCGCCGGGCGCTTCCGAACCGCTTCCAGGCCGCCTAGAACCTTGATGCTATCGGCATCGTAGGCCTGGGCACCGTTCACCTCGGGATCCTTCTGCTTGCTCACGTGACTTAACAACCTCCTGGCTGAATCTTGGCTAAACAAGAAAGCCGACAGAGAAGCAACCTCCCTGTCGGCCGATGGCGCGGCAACTTAAATGAGAGTCGTAGGGTAGTTTTAGAATGATAAATCCCTGTTGCCTTAGCTCCCGGACCGTTTAGAGGCCGCCTGCTTGCCTGTCAGTGTATTTAGATGCGCATGGGCATAACCACGTAACGATATCGGTAAGCATCCTGCTCGGCCGGCCGCAACTGCCCGGCGCTCTGTTCGTCCTTCAACTCCAAGCGAATCTTTCCCCCATCCCCAACCACGCTCAGGAAATCAAGGAGATATTGGAAATTGAACCCGATCTGCATGGAATCCTTGTCGTATGTCGCGTCGAGCACTTCATGCGCCTCACCATACTCACCGCTGGAAGAAAAAACTTCCACGCGATCCTTCTCCACCTGCATGCGGATGGCGTGGGAGCGTTCGTCGGCCAGCAGAGCCACCCGGCGGATTGCCGCCGCCATCTTCTCCTTGTCCATCTCCACAATCTTGGTGTTTTCGCGCGGCAGGACCGCCTCATAGTTGGGAAATTGTCCCGTCAACATTCGCGCGATTAAAACGCGGCTGCCGATTTGGAAGAAAAGATGGCTTTCGTCCTTGGAGATATCGACCAGAGTTTCTTCTTCCACCTCAGCAAGCAAACGGAGGAGTTCTCCCATCGCTTTTTTCGGTACTAAAAGCCGCAATTCATTCTTCAGTCCCTGCACCTGCACGTCGCGCTCGACAATCGCCAACCGGTGACCATCCGTCGCCACCATGCTGGCGCTCTCCGGTTTCAGGAGAAGCAGTGCACCATTGAGGGTATAACGCGATTCCTCATTCGAAATCGCAAAGATGGTCTTCTGGATCATCGCGGAGCAAACGTTGGCGGGGAGAGAGGCCAACGGCTTGGGGATGTCAGGTAACACGGGAAAGTTATCTCGGGCCATTCCCACAAGTTTAAAGGATGATCTCTCGCAGGTAACCTGCACCCAATGGTTTTCGAGAAGCTTAAAGCGCACCTCAGCATCGGGTAAGGAACGAACAATTTCAAACAAGCGCTTCGCGGGGATTGCTCCGGACCCTCCCTCCTTCACTTTGGCAGGACACCCACAGCGAATTCCGAGATCCAGGTCTGTGGCGCTAATGCGCAAAGTTGACTCATCAACCTCAAAAAGTAGGTTCGAAAGAATCGGGATTGTGGTTTTTCTTTCCACCACACCCTGGGTGAGGGTCAGCTCCTTGAGGAGGTCATTCTTGCTAGTAGAAATTTCCATAGAAATTATCTCTCAGGAAATAGGTTTTAGTAGTAGCACTGTGCATTTTGTGGAAAATCTTGAAAACTCCAATGGAGAAGCAACTTAGGGAATATTCAACTGTTGATGGCTTTCTGAAAATTGTGGAAAGCCTTACGTTATTAAATACCCCCGTGAAATTCACAAGTTTCCCAGCCAACTCAGATTTACATTACATGCTAAGTTCAATTCAAACTATCGCGTAGCTTGTTGAGAAGTCTGTTTAAATCCCTATCCTTCTCGCGCAAGTCCGCAATTTTGTTGATGGAATGCAGCACCGTGGTATGGTGCTTGGCGCCAAACTCCCTGCCAATCTGCGGCAGTGACGCAGTGGTCATCTCTTTGGCCAGGAACATCGCGATCTGCCGCGGGTAAGAAATTCCCCGGCTATTATCTTTGGCCTTCAACTGGGGCAAGCTGATGCCAAATTCACGGCACACCGCACGCTGGATATTTTCGATCGATACGCGCCGTTCCTCCAAATCAACCAGGTTCTTAAGCACCTGTTGTGCCATAGAGAGGCTCACCGTGGCGCCCGTCAGTGATGAATAAGCAATCAGGCGCGTCAGGGCTCCCTCAAGATCACGAATACTTGACTTGATTTTTCGTGCGACAAAATCACTGACGTCGTCGGGCAATTTTATGCCTTGGCTTTCACTTTTCTTCGCCAGGATAGCGCGTTTTGTCTCAAGGTCGGGAGCCTGTAGGTCGGCCGTCAAACCCCAGGCGAAACGCGAGCGCAAGCGCTCCTCCAAGCCCGGAATCTCCTTGGGGGGGCAATCGCTCGAGATGACCACCTGCCTCTGGGCCTCATACAGAGTATTGAAGGTGTGGAAAAACTCCTCCTGCGTCCGTTCTTTTCCCGCAATGAATTGGATGTCGTCCATCAGCAGAATGTCCACGTTCCGATACTTATCCCGGAACGAAACCATGCGGTCGTAGCGGAGGGAGTTGATGACCTCGTTGGTAAAATTCTCCGAGGAGACATAAGCCAGCCGCATCTCCTTCCACTTGCTTTTGATCATGTGGCCGACAGCTTGCATCAGATGGGTTTTTCCAAGCCCCACACCACCGTAGAGAAACAAGGGGTTATAAGCCTTTGCCGGAGTTTCCGCTACAGCTTGCGCAGCCGCGTGGGCGAATTGGTTGCAGTTGCCGACCACGAAGCTCTCGAAGGTATAGCGCGGATTCAACTGGTGGTCGACCGACTCAAAATCCAGCTTGGCTTGAAAAGCTCTGGAGTCTCCTGGCTCAATGGGTTTCTTCCCTGAATCTTCCTCGACAACATAGTGGACCTTGCGCAGGTCCAAGTGGAGATGGGAAAGAGCTTCATTGATCAGGCTGCCGTAGTGCTCCTGAATCCAATCCTGGAACTCGCGGTTGGGAACCCGCACCACCAACTCTTCCTGATTGGCGTGGCTGAAGCGTGTGGGGCGAAGCCAGGTTTGGTAGCTCTGCGTGTTCACCTTCGTCTTCAAATAGCCCAGGATTTCTTGCCATGCGTTCATAGTGGTTTCAAAGGGAGAACAACCTCTCGGCCCCATCAGGCAGGAGCACACTCGGTCCGAGACTAGCGCCATCTACAAGCGTGAAAGGACTGGCGTCACAAGGGCGCCTCAATCTTTGCTAACCGTACACGGGTTCTTCCCATTTTTTAAGAGTTGAGACAATCCCAAGAGGGCATTGTAACATGCCAGAAATGACCTGTTTCAAGTTCCTAATATAACATGAATTCGGGTCAATGCCAAACACTCCGCAGCCTTGAAAATAGTGCCTCTGACCGCCTAAGGCGGCTTCAAAAATGTCAGGAAAATCAGGCCTTTTTCAGTACCTCTAAATCCAGGCATGAGCAAAAGCTGGTGGTATTGCTGGCAAGGCCTCCGCCACACCGCTTTATGCCCCTATTTTCCCTTCCTGGAGCAAGGCGATTATGTCTCCCGGCAGGTGGAGGGAGGACCTTGATGAAGGAAATCTACCCGTAATGATCCAACCTCTAACCCAGCAGGCGAGCAATTTCGTCACGCTTCGGGACGCATAAGCGCATTTCCCGGCCATTCTCGATGATCAAGAGGCCTTCCTTCTGGGAGCGGATCTCCCCGATCATGGTGGCGGGAGTCCCTTGCCGGGCGTAAGCCAGCAGCAGAGAGGGAACAGTCGCGGGGGCGGCGACGACCAGCAGCGCACCCGAGGCGATAAGGCCCAAGGGGTCAAAATGCAGCGCCCGGCTGAAGGCAAGGGTTTCCGGCAGGACAGGGATTTTCTCCTTCCATATGCGCAATCCCACCCCCCCAGCCTGGGCGAGCTCCGCCAAGCCGGAGAGCAACCCACCTTCGGTCGGGTCATGCATCGCGTGGATTTTCCCGGACCGCAGAGCTAGGCGCGCGTCACAAAGCACGCTGATCCCGGGGTCCAGCAGCCATCGCTTGGCGCGTTTGACGGCTGCGCGGCCCACTTTCCTTTCCAGCACCACTCTTTTTGCCCGAGAGAGAATTGTGGTGCCTTCTATGGCCACACCGCGGGTCAGGATGACGAGGTCGCCGGGTCGCTGGCTCTCTTTTCGAATAAGCTCCGATTTTTTCGCCTCTCCCAGCATCTGGCCCACGACGATGGGACGCTGCAATCCGGCGGTGACTTCCGTGTGTCCTCCGCACAGTGCAATGCCGAGGGCCCGGCAAGATTGGAGAATATCCAGGAAAATCTGCTGCGCCAACTTGCGAGTGGTACGGCCTTCCGGCAGTAGCAGCGTTGCCAGGAACCAACGCGGCGTTGCGCCGAGGGTGGCGATGTCATTGGCGTTGATATTGACGGCGTACCAGCCGATGCGATCTTCAGTGAAGGTGATGGGGTCGGTCTTGGCCACAAGGTATTTCGCCCCCATGTCAATGACCGCGGCATCTTCCCCGTAGCGGGGGCCAATCACTACGCCGGAGGACGCAGCGGGGCGGCACAAACGCAGGAGGCTCTGGAGCACAGCGGGCGGCAATTTGCCTACGGGCAGTGTCGAACAAGTGGGCATCGTGCTGCGAGTATAACGCCCGCGAAGCCGTATGACTACGGGGGTGTATCTCCACTCAAGGTGGCGGGGTAAACTGGCCGCGGTGTAATCAATCTGAATCAACCACCAACCGCTTGCCAAGGGTGACTTCTAAGGATATTCTTTTCAAGGTTCCCTTTGATGCATAAGGTATTGGGAGTGATACCAGCGCGGCTGGAATCCACGCGGTTGCCGGGCAAAGCGTTGCGGGCAATCTGTGGCCGCCCCATGATCGCCTGGGTGTATGAGAACGCCCGGCAGGCGGCGTGCCTCGATCATTTGTTGGTGGCAACGGATTCCCCCGAAATCGAATCCTATTGTCGTGAGCAAGACATCCCCGCGATGATGACTTCGCGCGAACATAAGTCAGGGACAGATCGCATGGCGGAAGTCATGGCGAATGAACCCGCCGCAATCTATGTCAACATCCAGGGAGATGAGCCCATGATTACTCCCGGCCACCTGGAACGACTCCTGCGGCCCTTTGATGAGGTTCCAGGGACACAGGTATCAACCCTTAAAGTCGCAATCGATGCGCGCACAGCGCTGGACCCGAATGTGGTGAAGGTGGTCACGGACCTTACGGGACGGGCGCTCTATTTTTCTCGCGCCCGCATCCCTTACGATCGCGACGCTAACGGACGGGCGCAATACTACAAGCACCAGGGATTTTATGCGTTTAGCGCCGCGGCGCTCGAACAATTCCACCATCTTCCCCCCTCGCCACTCGAGAAACTGGAAAGGCTTGAACAATTGCGCTTCCTCGAGAACGGAATAGAAATTGCGGTAATGGAAACCCCCCACGACACGATTGGTGTGGACACAGAGGAAGACCTGCGGAGGGTCGAGGAACATTTCCATCGGTTGCATTCACAGTCATAAAGGTACAATCCCATGCGCATTATAAAGGCAACCAAAAAATATGAAGCGTGGCTGGCCGAAAACTTGACGATAGTTCCGGCCGACCTGGCGCTGAAACACACCCATATGGCAGAGGATTTGTTTCAGTTTCTCCGGGCCACCTTCTACCGCTGGGTGCAGGTGTGGCCTCAGGTCTGTCCGGACCTGGCACGAGCGCCGCGGGTTCTGGCCGTGGGCGACCTGCACGTGGAGAATTTCGGCACCTGGCGCGATCAGGAAGGGCGGCTGATCTGGGGTGTGAATGATTTCGACGAAGCTTACCCCATGGCGTACACTAACGACCTGGTGCGGTTGGCGGCCAGCACCCACCTGGCGATTTCTGCCGACCACCTCGCCGTTGGGATTGAGGATGCGTGCGGAGCCATCCTGGCAGGGTATCGGGAGGGGCTGGAGGCTGGCGGTAAACCTTTTGTACTGGAAGAAAACAACAAGTGGCTGCGCGAGGTAGCAACCGGTGAATTGCGGGACCCCGTCCACTTCTGGGGAAAGATGAACGCTCTTCCCTCCGTGCGCGGAGAAGTTCCCAAGAGTGCACGCAAGGCGATGGAGGAGCTTCTGCCTGCGCCCGGTCTTGTCTATCGCGTCGCGCACCGCGTGGCAGGGTTGGGAAGCTTGGGGCGCGAGCGTTACGTGGCGCTGGCAGATTGGGAAGGAGGCCGCGTCGCGCGTGAGGCCAAGGCCCTGCTCCCTTCGGCGTGCGTTTGGGCGAAGGATGACAAAGGGTCGAAGAAGATCTTCTACGAAGAGATTATTACCACCGCCGCACGAGCTCTTGATCCCTTCGTTCACTTGCGCGGCCGGTGGATAGTGCGCCGGCTGGCTCCACATTGCTCGCGTATTGAGATGACTGCGCTTCCCAAGAAACGTGAGGAGGAACGCCTGCTCCACTCCATGGGGTTCGAAACCGCCAACATCCATCTGGGCAGCAAACGGGCGGTAAAAAACGTGCGCCGCGACCTCGCGAAGCGCAAGCCCGGGTGGATTCACGCGGCGGCCAAAAAGATGGGGGACGCATTGCGAAAAGATTGGGAGGAATGGCGCAAGGGTTAGAATACAGTCATTGGGGGTTCACGCAGACGGCTGAAGAGCCCCCTCATTTTGTCGTGGCGAGTCTCTGGCGACGCAGCAGACCGTCGTCCCGCCGTCCTATCTTTCTCCCACCAGGTACTTACAGCCCTCCGGACCCATGCGCGCGGCGTGGGGTGTCTTGCCGGGAATATCGAAGCGCTCCCCCGGTTTGTAAGTGCGCGTATGGCCATCGACTGTAACGGTCATCTCGCCTGCCAGGATGATATGGGCAGAGACGTCAGGGTGTTGGTGGGGCGGGTAGTTCATGTCCGGGCCGTCTTCCCAAACGTAAACGTCATCGAACCCTTCTTCCTGTAATTGCTTCGTAAATTGTTGTTCGTCCATTATACGGATTCTCCTGGAGCTTTCTCGGAAAGCTCAGTCTACAAACCCTTTCCCTCTAACCGCTAACGTTAACGGCCCATGTCCTGAACCTCTGAGGCTACCCCACCCTATTCTCCACGGCTTGGAGGTACTCCTCGATCATCCTGGTCAACGCGCGAACCCTGGAGGGTATGACCTGTACGGCGTACACGGAGCAATGCTTAATCTCTTCGACCCCTCCCAGTAATGCTGCGATCGAGTCCAACGTCTCATCCAGCGGGTACTCCACCCCCACCAGTTGTGAAGGATTGTAGCGTACCGCACCCTTTAACTCACGCTCGATTTTATCTGCCGTCACCAGCAGCCCACGTTGCTTCTCGCAGAACGTGTCCCAACTCGCGCCAGACTCCGGAAACCCCAGCATAGCGTGCTGGTGGCCATAGTGCTCAAGCTCACAGCCCAGCCATTCGAGATCCCGTGCAAGTTGTAACAGCGGAGGCTCCGGCACAGACACCTATTGTAATATATGGCGCGAAAATGAGAGATTTAAAAGGGTGCCGCTCCTCCGCTCGGCCGGCATGGGCCAGTCCGAGTTGGTGGCCCGCCCCAGGGCGCACGAAGAATTAGATGCAAATCCCTGGAGGAAAGAAATGGAATTTCGCACACATCCCAAGACCGGGCTCAAGGTTTCACGCCTCTCATTCGGGACGATGACCTTTGGGGCCCAAACTGACGAAGCCACCGCCCATCGGATGGTCGATTGCTGCCTTGACGCGGGCATCAACTTCTTTGACACGGCGAACGTTTACAACCGTGGTGCGGCGGAAACCATCCTGGGGAAGACCCTGAAGGGCCGGCGCGACAAAGTCATCCTGGCCTCCAAGGTCCGCGGCAAAATGGGTGCTGCGCCCGATGAGGAGGGTTTGTCACGCGCGGCCATGTGCAAGGCCATTGACGCGAGCCTTAAGCGCCTGGGAACCGATTACGTCGATCTCTATTACCTGCACCAGCCCGACTATGCCACTCCCGTCGAGGATACGCTCGAAACCATGGAAGAGCTTACGCAGGCGGGCAAAGTGCGATTCCCTGCCGTTTCCAACTATGCCGCGTGGCAGGTTGCGGAAATCCTGTGGATTTGTGAAAAACGTGGTTACCATCCCTACCTTATTTCGCAGCCCATGTACAACTTGATCGCGCGGGGCATTGAAGGCGAATACCTCGCCTTCTGCCAGCGCTTCGGCGTGGCGGTGGTTCCCTATAATCCCCTCGCGGGAGGGTTGTTGACGGGCAAACATTCGCGGCAGAGCGGGCCCGCTCCCGGCACACGCTTCGACGGCAACAAAATGTATCAGGATCGCTACTGGCTTGATGACGACTTCGCCGCCGTGGAAGAACTGCGCACCATCGCTCGAGAGGCCGGCAAAACCCTGGTGGAATTGGCGCTTCAGTGGCTGCTTACTCAACCTGCCGTCGATTCCATCATCCTGGGAGCTTCGCGGCTGGAGCAACTCCAAGAAAATTTGAAGGCTGCCGAGGGCCCCCAGCTGGACAGATCCGTCCTGGAGCGTTGCGACGCAGTGTGGAAGCGCCTGCGCGGCATTACGCCGAAATACAATCGTTAGGCTACACGTTCAGCAACCGTAGCGCAAACCTCCGCCTTTGTCTGCGGTTCTTCCCTGGACTCGCGCTCCCGAACCCGAGGGCGGGGCGCCGTCTTTGACATTTGCGTTTTTGCGACGGGAGAACCGCGGACCCCAAAAACGGTGGTTCGCCCTACTGCTTTAGTGCCGACTGCCTACTTTCCCCCGCGCCCACGAACTTACCCGAGTTCGAACTTCACCGGCCGCGTCCCACGCACGGCGCGGACCTTACCCTGTTCTTCCAGGCGGTCCAGATGTCCTTTCACGGGAAACATGGCGAGCAGCCAGGAATCGGACGGCCAATCGCCTACCGCGGTGGCGACGGCGTCAACCAACTCCTTCATGGTGAGTCCGGCGCGGTTCTTTTCCAAGCTGCTCAGGATGACTCGGTCCAGGAATTCCACCGTCTGTCGCGATTCGGCGATGAAGTCGCGAATCTCCTCGCCATGCATGATGGGCCAGTGGCCCGAGTAGAGCGTTTCAATGGGAAGTTGCTCGAAGTAGCGGAGGGTCGATAGGTAGATGTCGATGTAGTAGTACGTCACGGGGATGGCCATGCCCCCCGTGGCTTTCGGGCAACCGCGGCCGTGGATGGCGTCGCCCACAAAGGCGGCTTTGTTCACCGAATCATAAAGCGCCAGGTGGCCGTGCGAGTGGCCGGGCACGTGAAGGACCTCCAGATGCCAACCGTCACTTAAGCGAATGATCTCTCCACCCAAAAAGCAGAGGTCCATCCTGCGGGCCTTGCCGGCGTCGGGCGGGGGGACAGAGTCGAACCCCATGTCATGATCGGCGCGGAGAAAGTTATAGCGAATATCGTAGAGCGCACGGGGGTCCTCCGCAAGAGCGCGATCGGCGGCGCCACAACTGAGCAACGTGTCTGGAGAGGCCCTTTTGATGGCGTCATTGCCGCCTTGATGGTCCAGGTCAGAGTGCGTGGTCACCGCGAGCGTCAGGCGCTGGGAACTCAGTCCCAGCGAATCCATGTAGGGGAAGACAACCAACTCGGGCGTCGTCGCGATGCCCGTGTCAACCAAGACCGTGTTATCGCCCACAAAGAGATATTGAAAAAGATTCCGGCCCGCAAACAGGGATTGGATCTGATAGACATGGGGATACACTTCCATTGGCAACTCCGATTCGGGGATAAGTGGGATATTAACACTCTTTTCCCCCTTGCGCTCTGTCGCGCTCTCGGAGATGATGTTTTGCCCGCCGCTCGGATTACCCCAGCGACACCGCGCTGAGCCGAGCCGGCCTTATAGCTAGCTATTTTCGTCTGAGTAGCCTTGAGTCGGCACGTGCCGGGCTAAAGCGCGGAGCTACAATACGCCATCAGCCTGTTCGGGAGGCCCTATGTCCAAAGACAAGTTTGCGTTGGGAATTGACTACGGGACGGAATCAGGCCGTGCTGTGGTCGTGCGCGTGCGCAATGGAGAACTCTTGTCGTCGTCCGTGGTCCTTTACCCGGACGGTGTCATTGACGAACGACTGCCGGGCGGCCCCAAGCTGGAACCTGATTGGGCGCTTCAGAACCCCCTTGACTACTTGTACGTGCTGGAGAAAGCGGTACCCGAAGCCCTGAAGAAAAGTAAGGTGAAAGCCCAAGACGTGATCGGCATTGGGACGGACTTCACCGCCTCCAGTCCCATGCCTGCCAAGGCCGACGGCACCCCTCTTTCCGCCATGCCGAAATATCGTAAAACTCCGCACGCCTACGTCAAATTGTGGAAGCACCACGCCGCGCAGCCGGAAGCGAATCGCATCAACGAAGTCGGCCGCGAGCGCAACGAGGAATTCATTCGAATTTACGGCGGCAAGTATTCCTCGGAATGGTTCTTTTCTAAACTCTTGCAGGTGGTGGACGAAGCGCCCGCCATTTACGACGCCATGGACCGCTTCATCGAAGCCGGTGACTGGCTGGTTTGGCAATTGACCGGGGAAGAGAAGCGCAACACCTGCACGGCCGGTTACAAAGGCATGTGGGTGAAAGGCCAGGGATTTCCCTCTCCTGACTTCTTCCGCGCGCTTCATCCGCGCATGGTGAATGTCATCGCGGAAAAGGTGGGTGAGGAGTACTTTCCGCTAGGCGCAAAGGCCGGCGGTCTAACCCCGTTCTGGGCGAAGAAGACCGGCCTCAGGGAAGGCACGCCGGTCGCCACCGGCAATGTTGACGCTCACGTGGCAGTGCCGGCTTGTACTGTGACGCAACCCGGTACGCTCGTCATGATCATGGGGACATCCGTATGCCACATGCTGCTCGGCAAAGAGAAGCAGATGGTGGAGGGTATGTGCGGGACCGTCGAGGACGGTATCGTCCCGGGCCTTTGGGGCTACGAGGCAGGACAATCCGCCGTCGGGGATATTTTCGCCTGGTTCTTCGAAAATGCGGTGCCAGATTACATCCATCGCGAAGCGCGCAGGATGAAGGTCCCCTTCCAGGTGGCGCTGGAAAAACGCGCGGCCGCGCTCAAGCCGGGTGAGTCGGGGTTGGTTGCCCTTGACTGGTGGAACGGCAACCGCTCGGTTCTGGTGGATGTGGATTTGACCGGTGCGCTCCTGGGCATGACGCTCGCCACGCGGGCGGAAGAGATCTATCGCGCCCTGATCGAGGCCACGGCCTTCGGAACTCGTACCATCATTGAGGCCTTCGAATCCAAAGGTATCACTGTAAACGAACTGGTGGCGTGCGGCGGCTTGCCGGAAAAGAACCATCTCCTGATGCAGATTTACGCTGACGTTACGGGGCGTGAAATCAAGCTGGCCGACCCCTTGCAAACGTGCTCGGCGCTGGGAGCCGCCATGCACGGTGCCGTGGTGGCGGGGCGCGCCGCTGGCGGTTACGATTCCATTGCCGAGGCCGCCCAGCAGATGGCGCGAGTGCAAAAGCTGACCTTTAAACCGCATGCCAAGTGCCATGCGATCTACGACCAACTCTATGCGGAATACCACACCTTGCACGATTACTTCGGCCGTGGCGGAAACGACGTGATGAAGCGGCTGAAGGCTTTGAAAGGGGAGATGACAGCGAAATGAGCTGTCAGCTGTCAGCTGTGGTTGCCTCAAAGCGACGATACCTGGGGAAGGGCGGGCCTTTAGGCCCGCCGAAGAGCAGCGGAAATGGAGGGGGCTTTAGCCCCTGAAGTAGATGGCAAGACCAAAACACCAAGCGAAACCTGCCGGAACATACTTTGTCACCACCGATACATGGGAAAGGCGGGAAATATTCCGGAAACCGCCCATGGCGGAAATCGTCGAGTTAAAGCTCTTCGAATATCGTGATAAGGGTTATTATCTTGTTCATCGTTTCGTTGTTATGCCCGATCATCGGCACGTCATCCTGACGCCCGGAACCACTACGACACTCGAAAAAGCGATGGGACTAATCAAAGGCGGATCATCCTTCGACATTGGAAAAACGGTTGCAATGAAATTCCCCGTGTGGCACGAAGGATTTGCCGAGCATTTGATCCGCGATCAAAACGATTATGACACGCATGTTCGCTACATTGATTTGAACCCCGTCAAAGCGGGATTGACGAGAGAACCTGGGGAATATCCGCATCGCTCGTTGAACGAAAAGTACCGTCTCGACCCCTGGCGCGGGCTTCAGGGGCTAAAGCCCCATTAAGTGGCGAGGCTGATCGGCGGGGCTAAAGCCCCGCCCTTCCGAGGGCCGGAAAAATATCGTGTATTTTCGTAATTAAGCACTAGGTCATAGCTGTTCGCTGATAGCTGAAAGCTGAAAGCTTTTCTTACTATGCCCCCACTCAAACACCTTCGGCGCGAAGTTTACGAAGCCAACCTTGGGGTCTGGCGCGGCGGCCTGGTGACCATGCACAGCGGCAATGCCAGCGGCATTGACCGCAAACGCGGCCTGGTGATGATTAAACCGAGTGGCATGGATTATGACTGCATGCGGGCCGCCGACATGGTGGTGACAGACCTCGACGGCCGCAAGCTCCGCGGCAAGTGGAATCCCTCCGTGGACTTGCCCGACCACATTTACATTTACAAGCACTGCCCGGAAGTAGGCGGCATTATCCACACTCATTCCAATTACGCCGCAAGCTTCGCACTCTTGCGCATGCCGATTCCAGCGTATTTGACAGCCATTGCCGATGAGTTTGGCGACGAAATTCCTTGCGCGCCATACGTGGATAATCAGGCCGACCACATCGGCCAGGCGATCGTCCAATATCGGAACAGAGCGCCGGCGATCCTCATGGGCCATCATGGCGTATTTGCCTGGGGGCCAACACCGCGCGCCGCGCTGAAAGCCGCGGTGATGCTCGAAGACGTCGCCAAGACCGTTCACTTGGCGTTGCTGCTCGGCAAACCTATTCCACTTCCTCCCGAAGAAGTAAAGAAGTGGTGGGATCGGTATCACACGTGGTACGGCCAGCCCGGGAAAAAGACTTAACACGGGTTTTTTGAGAGACTTTGCATCTCGCGTATGAGAGGCTTGCTGACGACGCCGGCTTTGTGGGTCGGTGGTATTTGGGGCTATTCTCAAAAAAAACACAGGTCGTGCAAATCACACGCAGGATTGGTAGATTCTGCACTTTTGAGGATGCGTCATGAACCTATTTCTCTCGATTCCGCTGGCGATGCTGTGGTTCGCGACCCCGGATCTCGCCGAAGCCGGGGAACGCCTCATTCTCCTGCATCCGGTGGACATGGCCATCATCGCCATTTACTTCCTGATGGTTTTGGGGATTGGCTTCTACCTGAAGCGCTACACCAAAAGTGGCGAGGATTTTTTCCTGGCGGGCCGGGAGATGACGGCCTGGGTGGCAGGGTTGAGTTTTATCTCCGCCAACCTGGGTGCGCTGGAACTGATGGGCTGGGCGGCCGCGAGCTACCAGTATGGCATCCTGGCTACGCACTGGTATTGGATTGGCGCGATCCCGGCCATCCTGTTTCTGGGCCTTGTCATGATGCCGTTCTATTACATTTCTAAAACCCATTCCGTTCCGGGTTACCTCCAGCTCCGCTACGGCGAATCCACGCGCGCGCTCAGCGCCATATCCTTCGCGTTCATGACCGTCTTGATGTCGGGCATTAATATGTATGCAATGGCCTTGGTGATGAAGGTGGTTCTGGGCTGGAACATTCATTTCAGCATTTGGGTGTCTTCCATCACCGTGGGGGTTTACGTCGCCCTGGGCGGGCTCTTCTCCGCCATTTTCAACGAAGTGCTGCAATTCTTCCTGATTTGGTTTGGCGCGCTGTTAATTCCCATTCTCGGCCTGGTGGAAACGGGCGGCTGGGGCGGGCTCATCGCGCGAATCCACCAGAACTTTCCGCAAGGAGATTTCACCCACCTCTGGCGGCCCATGGCCCACTTCGCCGGCAACCCCATGGGCATCCACTGGACAGGCATTGTCCTCGGCCTGGGTTGGGTGATTTCCTTCGGTTACTGGAATACCGATTTCCTGGTAGTGCAGCGCATCTTTGCCGCCAAGGACATTCGCGCCGCCAAGATGGCGCCCATCATCGGTTCTTATTTCAAGATGGCGGTTCCTTTCATCGTCATCCTGCCGGGATTGCTCGGGCTGGGCCTTTTACCCTTCAAGTTGTTTCCGGAAAGCGCCGTGGGCATCGGCCAGCACAGTTACAACGAAGTCCTGCCGCTGATGCTGGCGCGTTATTGTGGCCCCGGATTGCTGGGACTGGGGATAACCGCACTCATTGCGGGATTCATGTCGGGAATGGCAGGGAACGTGAGCGCTTTCGCAACGGTGTGGACTTATGACCTCTATCGTCCCTTTATTCGCAAAGGCGCCTCCGACAACCACTACGTCAGCATGGGACGTTGGTGCACCATTCTGGGCGTGGTGGTGTCGATCGGCACCGCTTACCTCGTCATGAGATTCGGCAGCATCATGGATTACGTCCAGGCGCTTTTCAGCTTTTTCATCGCGCCGCTGTTCGGGACCGTGCTGCTCGGGATGTTGTGGAAGCGGGCGACGCCCGCGGGGGGCTTCTGGGGGCTGCTCGCGGGGAGCGTTTCTTCGGTGGCCATGTTCCTGCTCGTGAAGTTCAATCACAACATGTTGGCCTACGTTGCGCTTTCGAATGATGCCAAGGATATGGCCGAGAATATGTATCGCGCCCTGTGGTCGTGGCTGATTTGCGTCATCGTCACGGTGGGCGTCAGCTATATGACCAAACCCAAGCCCGTGGAAGAGTTAACAGGGTTGGTTTACGGGTGCACGGAACTGCCGAGCGAGGGGCATTTACCATTATGGAAACGGCCCATTTTCTGGGCTGTGATTTCAGCAGTGTTGTTTTTGATCCTCCAATGGATCTTTTGGTAGGGAACGATGCAGGGGCGAGCGGCGCTCGCCCCCGGGCCGAACGCTATTTGGCCCTACAGCATGGTGGCATGGCACAAACAAAGGAGTCATAGCTTATGGAAGAGAAGCCTAAAAGCGTCGGTGCAGGTGGTGGTGGCGCCCATCGCGTCGCCGCCGATCTGGAAGACTCCAAGCCTCGCGATCATCACATGATCCCCGTCTGGTTCTTCGTGGGGGTCATTCTGCTGATGTACGGGGTCATCATTTTGGGCACGGGCATTTACGAGTTTTCAAACCCACCGCTCGAGGCGCTCTCGGGCATGCCTCCTGCGATTCGGCATCCGGCGGTGTGGTGGGGGACACTGCTGACCGCCATCGGCGGTATTTATGTCTATCTTTACATGCCGAAGAAACCCTAAGCACCGACATATTGTCAGGTATCGGCGCTTGCGGGCGCGCGGCGGAGGACGTCGTCCCACTCGCATGGCATCAGGGTCCCATGTTTTGCTAATTTTCCAGCGCGTCACGAGCGCGGTCGCAAGGGCTAGGCGGCAAACACTTTGCATTGCCTCCCATGCTGCTGCGGGGATCACTGATCGTGTGGTTTGCCCTCTCGATTCACGCCAAGACCATGGCCGAGAATATGTATCGGCTGCTCTGGTCAGGGATCATTGCGGTGATCGTCACCGTGGTCGTGAGTCTCTTGACACGCCCGAAACCCGTGGAAGAATTGACGGGTCTCGTTTACGGTTGCACCGACATCCCCAGTGAAGGCCACCTGCCGCTGCTCAAACGGGCCATTTTTTGGGCGGCAGTTTGCTTCGCGATTTTCGCACTGCTCCAGTGGATCTTCTGGTGGACGGCGCCATATCGGATCCCGAAACCGCGCTAACCTAGTTCAGGTATTCCCAAGTCTCCTGACCCGAGCGGCGACATCTTAGCATCCGGTGCGTATTCTTCGAGCAAATCCAGCGCGATGCGGGCCCGGTGCAGGCGCTCGCGCGCCATTTTGACTGCAAGGTCTTCCAGGTGCAGTCCCGAGGGATAGATGTCGGGCGAGTTGCGCAGGCCGAATTTGAAATAAACCGGCGCGGCAACCTGGATAATCTTGGGCATTTCGTAATAGCGAATGAAGCCGCCGAAGTTATCCGGCACCTCGATGTAGATATCAATCGGGATGTCGACAGCCTCCCGGATGGCTCCCATCTGCGCCGGGCTCAGGTCCGTGGGAATATTCATCGTCGACACTCCGCACTGTTCAAAGATGACCGCGGTGGCGGGATTGGCGGCGGGGAGTGTAACGGAACTCTTAATGACCAGGTTCTTCGGTAACTCACCCTTTTGCTTCATGGCGTCCAGCACCCAGATAAGCCCAAGGTCGGCGGGCAGAATGCTGCGGATGCCGAGGTCGCAGGCGCGCCGCACGTCCTCGATGGCATAAACCAGTTGATCGGCTCCGCGGTGCTGGAGGCCGATAACTTTGCCCGCCGCGGATGCCGTCTGAGCGCCGGTTTCAAAGGTGGCGCGCGGACCGACGAACAGACAAACCTCAATGCCTTCATTGTGTCCGATCTCGGCCATCTCGCGAATCTCGTCGCGCGTCAACAGCATCACACCGCTTCCTTGACTGACGCGGTGAATCGGCACTTTGTGAGCTTTGGCGGCTTCCAGCACTTCACGAAATACGCGGGGCCCTTCGACGCTGGGAATTTCAATGCGATACTGCCCGCCGTCTTTGAAGCGCTTGGAACTGGGCTTCAGCGCATGATTGTCTTCAAAGGGTAATTTCAGCGTGGCGAGAAATTGCTGGGTCTTTTTCATGGGTGACTCCTGCTCGGGACTTGTCCGTCGTCCGTGGTCCGTCGTCCGTTGTCAAACCGCAGCCTTGTTTAGTGTGTGCGGTGGACAACTGACAATTCCTACTGCGTGTACTTCATATAGACCGTGCGTGTTTCAGTGTAGAAATCGAGCGCCGCGGGTCCTTGTTCGCGCATGCCGAAGCTCGATTCCTTGGTGCCGCCGAAGGGAAGCTGATATTCCACCCCCGCCGTGGGCAGGTTGACGGTAATGAGCCCGGCTTCGATTCTGTTGATGAACTGATGCACGCGCGTGAGGTCGTGGGAGACGATGGAGGCTGAAAGTCCAAACTTCACGCCGTTGGCCAGGCGCATGGCATCCTCGAAATCGTCGGCCACCATCAAGCCCAGCACCGGGCCGAAGACTTCCTCCTGCGCGATGCGCATTTCCGGCGTCACGCCAGTGAAGAGGGTCGGCTCAACGAAATAACCCAGGTCGAATATTCCTCCCGTCAAACGCTTGCCGCCGCAGACCAGTTTGGCTCCCTCGTTCCGGGCGATTTCGATGTATTTCAAGTCTGTCTCAAGTTGGGCGGCGTCCACCGCCGGGCCGATATCGACGCCGGGCTCGAGGCCGTTCCCGACCTTCAGGTTGCGGGTCTTGGCGATGAGCTTTTCGAGTAGAGGTTCATAAATGGACTTTTCAATAATGGCGCGGCTGCATGCGGTGCACTTTTGGCCGGTGGAGAAAAACGCTCCATTCACAAGGACATCGGCAGCGTAATCCAGGTCGGCGTCTTTCAGCACGACGGTAGGGTTCTTGCCACCCATTTCCAGTTGCACGCGCACTTTACGCCGCGTGACTATTTCATAAAGCGCATTGCCGACCTCGCACGACCCGGTGAAGGAGACGGCGCGAATGGCCGGGTGCTCGACCAGGGCGTTGCCGACAGCGCCGCCTGCCCCTGTCACGTAATTCACGACACCGGGGGGAATTCCCGCTTCGTGCAACGCTTCGACGATTCGATAAGCACTCAGCGGCGCGAGCGACGCCGGCTTGACCACCACGGTGTTCCCGGCCACTAGGGCGGGGGCCATTTTCCAGGCGGGAATAGCGCTGGGAAAGTTCCAAGGTGTAATGAGCGCCACCACCCCCAAAGGCTTGCGCAGCGTGTAGCAGAACACGTTGTCGCGCTCGGAAGGTATCTGGAAGCTGAACTGGCGCGCGCCCTCGCCGCCGAAGTAACGCAGAATATTGATGGCGCGCTTCACTTCGCCCTTGGCTTCAGGCAGCGCTTTGCCTTCTTCGCGGGTCATCTCCTCGCTGATCTTCGCGAGGCGGCTCTCCAGGAGTTCCGCCGCCCTAAAGAGATACTCTCCCCTTCGTGGCGCGGGCGCAGCGGCCCAGGCGGATTGCGCCTTCGCGGCTGCCTCACACGCTGCATGCATATCCTCTGCACCGGAAGCCTGAAAGTGTCCAACGATTTCCGCAGTGTTGGCAGGATTAGTGTTGGGAAAGGTCTTCCCGGATTTGCAATCCACCCACTGGCCGGCAATGTAGTTACAGAATAGATTCGACATAGATTCTCCCTGGCAACCGATTGGGGAAAGGCCTTCAGCTCATGTGCGGGACCAAGTCATTATGGTCAGGGGTACAGCAGGTGTCAAGGATACCCGGAGGATGGCCTCTTCGGGCAATTCCGTTCCAACCTTTGCGTTTCATTCGAAATCTGGTATATTGACGACGGAAACGGAATTCACTGGTAACGCTGAAGCCACAAGGGAAGCAAGTTACTTTCTGCACCTAAGAAAGGTGGAAAGCCATGTCATTCCAGGAAGCCTTGGAGACGCTTTCACGGGATGAGCGCTTCAAGGCGACTGTTTATGCAATGAACACCCTTCTGCTCCAGAAGGGCGTCTACGCTCCTGAAGAATTCGAGCAGATGTTCAAGGAATGGGCAGAAAAAGAGCGCGCCAGGACCGATGCCACCAATAGACCGCATCTTCCTGCACCCACCATTTAGTTTTTCTTCCTGGTTGCCAGATCACTCCAACTTGGCCATTCACATCCCTTGGCAGGTATGCCACAATGAGCGCCAATGTCACATTGCGCACAACCGCAATCACATTTGGGAGGTAATTTGACTTTTCGATTGGGCTCTCTATTGGACTTTTTCTTCATATGCCGAACCGATTCTCCCGCAGGGAAGACTCAGAACACGACGATCCTGGCTTATCCTACGCGTTTCTCAGCTTGTGAAAGATTGATAATTAACATTCCAATCTCTTCGTCGTACACGACGTCAAAACTGCGCGTTTTGCTGTATTCGATCCGGTAGTAGTCAAAGAAAGAGCGTGCCGAAATTGATCCATTCCCGCTCCGCACCGAGAGGCGTAACGCACCTTCTTCATTTTTCTCGCTCGTGGGTTTTATGCCTACCTTCCGCGCGTCACTATCGTAGAACAATACAGCATACGGCGTTTTCTCAAGGGCATAACGTTCCACGCAGCCATGGCTGAAGCCAATTTGGCCAGTTGATCTAATCGAGACTTTTGGTCTAAACGCCCGTCCTGCTTGTGTAAATCTCTCAAAGCCCATATCCCCATCCTTACCTGTTGCGTGCTTTTGCAGTATACCCAGAGTTCAGTTTTCTCGCTTTACGAATCATCCTACGCAAGAAAATTGTGTTGGATTGTGCTTCATTGTGCAAGCAAAATCTTCTCCTAACGAAAAGCCTTGACTTTCAAGAATTCACACCTCCTGCATGCAATTATAACACTATTTCTTTCAATTGAATGTGGGTATTCCCGTAAGATAATCTGCGCTACGATGGTGTCTGAATACACCTTATCTGAAGGTCAGCATGCGAGTCAGAATTTTTCCCTCGACCGCCAGTTAACGAGTATTACGGAAGGCTCTGGTGAAGCATCCGATTTTCCTATTCCGACTTGATCCGCAGCAGACGGCGCATCTCGACCTCCGCGTTGTTGATGGGATGCGAGTCCGCCTGCGCGCGCAGTTTCTTGAAGACCGGGTAGCCGGCGGCCTGCTCTTTGCGCCACTCGGCGTCGAATCTGCCGTCGCGAATTCCGGCGAGGGCTTTATCCATGAAGTCGCCGATTTCTTTTGCAAAGGGAATTGCACTCGCTCGCGTCAGGGTTCCGTACTGGCTGGTTTGGGAGTGGAAGCGCGTCTGTTTGAAAAAGCCCACACGCGCCATCTCGCGGAAAATTTCCGCGGCCTCGCCGGACCCGTACATCTCCAGAGCCACCATCTCCGGCGGAAAGCCCTTCTCGACAAGCATTTCAAACGCTGTGGTCCAGGTCCGGAAGAGAAGTGGCCACACGGCCTGTTCTTGAAACAGGTCGAGCTCAGTTTCTTCGGCGAAGGTGGTCTTAAAGGCGCCCGCGCGCGTGGCGCCAATCCCCCGCGCCCAGGCGAGCGCCGTTTCCAGCGCGTGGCCGGAGGCGTCCTGCGCCACGGCGATGAAGGCAGGAGCACCCCGGCCGGCCACGAACGACTCCCGAACCTCCGTCCCGATCATGCGTGGCGCCACCATGATGACGTCCACATCGGGGGGCGGTGCGATCAGGCCAAAATGAATGTTGTACCCATGGGCAAAATCCAACGTCTGCCCGCCGCGCAGGCGTGTGCGCAGGACGTCGTTGTAAACCTCGCGCTGGACTTCATCGGGGATCAGCAAGGCTATGACGTCCGCACGTTCGGCGACTTCAGCGACGGATCGGACCACGAAGCCATCCTTCTCTGCCTGGCCCGCGGTCTCATCGCGAAGGCTTCCAACGATGACTTCCAGCCCCGAATCGCGAAGGTTCAGCGCCTGGGCGCGCCCCTGATTTCCATAGCCAATGATTCCTAAGGTTTTCTTACGGAGAATTTCCAGACTGGCGTCGGGATCGTAGTAGGGTTCCATGGGTTGTTGAGCCCTTTCGATGGCTGAATTGACTTACGGGACAATCCATTATCGGCGCGCGGTGGAGGGGTGTCAATCAGGCTGGACCTCCGTCGCGACGCCTCATTGTGGAACCACCGGCAGAATCAGCGCCGAGGGATGCTCGCGATCGTGATAAACGGTGTTTGTCGCCTTCACTATGCGTGTGGAACGACCCTGATCTTCTCCAGTATTGAAGTTCCGGTCGAAGCGCGGAAAGTTGCTGCTCGATACTTCCAGCCGCATTTTATGACCCGCCAGAAACACATTGGAGGTTGACCAAAGGTTGAGCGTGAGCTTGTACATCTCGCCCGGATTCATGAGCTCGGCTTTTTCCCGGGAAGATCGATAGCGCCCGCGCAAAATTCCTTCCGTCAGATTCCGCGCGAAGCCCTGTGGTTCCACATCGACCAACTTTCCGGTGAAGTCTGTGTCCACTGCCGAGGAGCTCACGTAGATTTCCAAAGTGATGGGGCCAGTCATTTCCGTGTCCTGCTTAAAAGCGGGAGTAGTGTAGACCAACACGTCCTCGCGGTTCTCCACGGGCCGCTGGTCGAAAGCACCAGGAGGTTGGTGAGTCCCGTCACAGCAAAGAGGCCCGCCGCGAGTCGGTACGGGGTCCGCGGGGTCGTAAACGTACTGATCTGCGGTCTCTGTTGCTGGTGCCGTCGTGCTGAGCATTCCATCACCTCTGAGAGTGTTCGCCTTGCCCGCGGAATGCAGGTAGTAGCTGGTCGCTCTGGCGCGCGCCAAGGGCCATCCGTCCTCTTCACGCCAAGCATTCTTTCCCATCACGAACAGCTTCACCGGCTTTTCGCTGCCCATGCCGTTATCAATACCCTTCAGCAGGTAATCGTACCAACGCAGGACGAGCGCTTCTTCACTGAGAACTGAGTCCTTGCCGAAGTCAACCTCACCGATGACCGGCCCGGTCCCCGCATGGCCACCCACGATCACCAGCAACCGCTGACCATTCCGAGCCGTATCGCTGCCCCCGTGGGCTTTGATCCCCAGATAGTTTTGAAATGAGCCGTCCTGAAAGAGGTCGTACCAGGCGGCAACATGGAGAGCGGGGATCTGGATCTGTGAGTAGTGTTCTTCGATCGACCAAGGTCTCCAATAGTCGTCATAGCTGGGATGAGCCAGCCAGTCGAAGTAATAATCCGCCAAGCCGGTTGGAGTGCCGGGATCGAGCAGGGGGTAATCCGTCAGCGGAAGTTTCGTGTCCCAGCGTGTTGCGTGCGAGACCTTGGCCATGTGGCGGTCAAGCGTGTTCTGCGCGAGGCCCGTCGTCCAGGACTGGTTGAACCATTGTTCGAAAGCACCACCCTGGTAAGTCCAATTCTCGTGATAGTTGGACGCAGTCACCACCGGCAGAATTCCCGCCAGATGGGGCGGGGCGGCGATGGCAGTGAGCATCTGGGTGGCGCCGACGTAGGACCCGCCAAACATCCCGACCTTGCCGTTGGAATAGGGCAGCGCGGCGGCCCACTCCACGGTGTCGTAGCCGTCTTGCGATTCGTTCTTAAAGGTGTACCAAACCCCTTCCGAAGTGAAGCGGCCACGCACATCCTGAGCCACGACCACGTAGCCACGCGCCGCAGCCATGGGTCCAAAGTCTACTTCGCCACGTTTGTCGTAGGGGGTGCGAGTGAGTAGCACCGGAAATTTGCCCTCGCCTTTGGGCCGGTAAATATCCGCGCGCAGCACCACGCCGTCACGCATTCTGACAGGCACGTTACGTTCAACTGCAACATCGTAGTGATCCTCAGCACGGGCTAAGGCCCCTGCCCAAGAGAGAATTACGAGCAATGCGCATATCACACGTCGGTTCATGAGATCCTCGAGCAGCATCAGGGCCGCGTTACTTGTCAAAATATGGATGCTTGGAGAGCGGTAATCTGGGCAACTCACCTGTTGCGGGCTTTAGCGTTAGGTCCTCAAAGAGAAGAGAAGGGACGACGAAGGAAACCAGCGGCGCCCCGGTCTGTCCGGGATAAAGGCGCCCACCATAAGCCGCATAAGGAATGCTGTAGACCGTCAAATCGCGCGAGGCTGCGGCAAGGTCCTTAAACGCGCCATCATCCAAGCCATCGAACTGGCCCAGGCGCATCAACTCCTCGTGACCGTCAGGGTAGACCTTATAGATCTCGCGGCCGACACCCCGCACGACGACTCCAAATTCTTTGTTGCGCTCCTTCACCATCCTGAGCAACTGGTCTTTCAACTCCTGTTCGCTCAATCCTTCCGAGACCGTGACCATTAAATTGCCGGGCTGAGCGCCAAAAGTGCGAAAACTCCCCGTGCTTTGGGGAATGCCGGACACGGGATCGCGCGCGTTGAGCAACGTTTTGAGATAGCCTTTCTCCACCAAAGTTGTGGGGCGCGCCCGGACGCCTTCATCGTCGACGGCGTAACTGCCCACGAGGGACGTTCCCTCGTAGAAGCTATTTCAAAACCCTCCGTAAGACGATCATGAAGCAGGCGATATGAAAGAAGCCTCGGTAAACGGTAAGCGAGCGGTCATAGCGCACCACCAGTCGGCGGAAGTTGCCGA
>Ga0335085_10001703_pt1 | contig 44639 bp, 41 predicted proteins | sample Lox_Sample_45_FD_206712 | JGI IMG/M metagenome (GOLD analysis project Ga0335085, IMG submission 206712) | Soil microbial communities from Loxahatchee National Wildlife Refuge, Florida, United States - Lox_Sample_4.5 | ecosystem: Environmental > Terrestrial > Soil > Wetlands | place: USA...
CCCGAAAGCGGCCGATCTTTTTTACAAAACACTCGTCCGCCGCTGCCGCTCCACCGCGATCGGCGCGAAGGCAGACGAGATTCACTGGTTTCCGGATATCGACGAAGACGGAAACTTGAGGCCTGCGCGGCTGGAGCTGCTCGATGTTCCAGGCGCAGTCGAAATCAGCGACAGCGAAGGTATCGCCGACTATCCGACGCCCGGAAAACATTTCATCATCCAGGACGGGGATCATACGCGCGATATCGTGGCCGCGGTGCGTCGGCTGGGAGTTCCGATGACGGTGAAGGAACTGCACGCGGCAAATCCGGAGCTCAAGCCGGGAGACTATACGGCCGGGAGGGAAATTTTTATTCCATCGCCTGGAACCACTTTGCCCCCTGAATCTCCGTCAGGCGCCAACAGCGAAGCTATCCCGAATGAGCCGCTACAACTCATTCCCAATGGCGATTAATTCATGGAGGGATTCATTCACCACGTTCATTGACCACGCCAGGTGTGACTCGAAAATGTTCCGGTTCGCGCAGGAGTGGAATCCTTCCGCCGGAGCGCCATTGCCACCACAACCAGGCCAGGAGACAAAGACCGACAACAGCGCCGATGCGCACAGGTTTCGGCACAACGATCTGTGACTTTGGCGCTTGTTCTTTCGCGCCCACAGGTTCAGGTTTCGATTCTTCCGTCGGACACGTTTCGGCCAAAAGCGTTGCCCAGTTGAGTTGTGGATGCTCGTAGAACAACAGACTGTAATGGGAAGAAGGACAACTTTCGCGAGCGCAGTGGCCGGCACGCAATTGCTTCAGCATCCTGCTTTTTTCATTTGGACCGGGGATTTCCGCCAGCACCAGCAATTCTTCACCTGAAAGCGCAAAACCACAGAGAGTGCATTTGGCACTGATCGCCTTGGGCAATGCGGCCATGCTGGACGCTGCGTCGTCGCTTCGCCTTCGACAGGCTTCGGAAGCCGCGTAGACCAATAGTGGCAGACGCCGAATCGGTTCTTCGCGAATGAGAAAGCATTTGGGTTCTCGAAAACCTCCCTCCATGGCTTTCCTCAAAGGGGTTTGTACCAGACCCAATCCTTCGTTTCTTCAAATGGGTAATAAGGATCGGCGCACAGCGATTGGGTGAAGTTGAAAAATTGCACGTGCCCATCCACAAACGATATCGGGGAGCAAAACTCGGGAGGCGCCAGTCGAGGGTCCTGGAAATCGGTGCGGCCACGGTTTCGATGCCACTGGTACCATTGCGGCTCAAAATGAATTGGATCATGGTGGCACACTTGCGGAACGGCTGGCGGTTCGTAAAATTGAATGAATTTTGCCGGTGCCGGAATCCAATCTTCGGCATGCCCGGAAATGTTGCCGGCATTGGTCTTCAAGGTGGACGGTATCGGAATGCCCACGGGGGTGCCCATGTTCAATTGATAACTGAAGCCGCGTGTTTCCCAACAACTCGGCAGCAACGTCGTTTCAGGATGGACGGGACAATCCTCGCTGATCTTGCCCCGGTCCATCGGGCAACGATACACCTGCGACGCTCCGATGTAGGAGTACAGTCTGCGCGATATGGCCGGGCCATGATTCGTCCAGAGACAGCCCGGCAAGGGATCCTGGCCGCCTGATACCCACCGATAAAGATTTTTATTATCCTCCGAATACATGCGCGTCGCCACACTGATTTGCCGAAGGTTGCTGATACATTGACTTTCTTTGCCTCGCTCCTTTGCCTGGTCAACGGACGACAGAAGCATGCTGGCCAGAATGGAAATAATGGCCATCACCACCAGAAGCTCAATCAGCGTAAAAGCTGCCCCTTGCGCACGGCCGTTAAAATGAAACAGGGAAAAAGAGTTTTGCGAAGGCATGGTATTCTCCAATCTGTTGACAGGAATTATTTAGCGCCCTCCAGGATCGGGAGTCAATTCCCTAACCGGCAAACCCTGTAGTGTTTTGCACTACAAATTGTGTAGTGTTTGACGGTACAAGATTCTTCCAACTCAATCTAGTTGGCGAAAGGGGCGCTTCCCGCTAACTTGCCTGCCAATGACGGATTCAATGGATTCGCTGGGCATTATCGCGGGAAATCGCACGCTGCCGTTGTTGTTTGCGCAACAGGCGCGCAGCCTGGGCGTGAAGCGCCTCGTCGCCGCGGCGTTCGAAGGCGAGACGGATCCCGCGCTGGCGTCACTCGTAAATGAAATCGTCTGGCTCAAGGTCGGGCAGCTTTCCAAATTGATCTCCGTGTTCACGGATCGGGGCATCAGGCAATGCGTGATGGTCGGCCAGATCGCGCCAAAGAACCTTTACGATGTGCGTCCCGATTTGCGGGCCATGGGCCTGCTCCTGCGGTTGAAGGAAAAAAATGCCCACACGATTTTTGGTGGGATTGCGGATGAATTGAAGAAGGACGGGGTTGAATTGATCGACGCCCAGCCATGGTTGAAACCGCTGATGCCCGCGAACGGATTTCAAATCGGGCCGAAATTGAGCGGCGATCAAAAAACCGATGTGGAGTTTGGGTTTAAAATTGCCAGGGAAGTTTCGCGCCTGGAAATCGGCCAGACCGTGGTCGTCAAAAACGGCACCGTGCTCGCCGTGGAGGCATTTGAGGGCACGGACAAATGCCTGGCCCGCGGCGGCGAATTGGCGGGCAAAAACGGGGGCGGCGTGGCCGTGAAAGTGGCCAAGCTCCACCATGATATGCGCTTCGATATCCCCTGCATTGGCGCCCAAACGCTCGAAGTTTGCGCCGCGTCGGGAATTTCCGTTCTTGCGTTGGAGGCGGGAAAAACTCTATTGCTGGAGCGCGAAACTTGCGAAAAATTCGCAGTTAAAAACAAAATTTCTGTCACGACGATTGCCTGATTTAAATCCACGGGCGCGTTGATTTGCAGTTGAACTTTTATGCTAACAAGTCACGAACTCTTTGGTTTCATGTCGCCGGCCCTGGCCAACGACATCATCACCTTCACTTTCGAGAATGAAAAACCGACGTATCGCGCCACGCTGAATGCAGTGGCTGAGTCGCGCCACGTGCGCGGTGTGTTCCTGGAGCGCCAGCCCAAGGCGCAGCGCCATGCCACAATGGCCGCCTCGCTCGCGAAGCCGAATCTCGAATTGGCCGCGGGCAATCTCATCCGCATCTGGCTGCTCAAAAAATACAAGAGCATGCTGGTGGATTTTTTGAACACGCTGGAAATAAAAAACGAAGACGGCGTGGTCGAGGATTTGCCTGCAAGCATGGACGACGCAAAACTCAAGAGCGCCATCGAAAGTCTGCTGGGCAAATATCTCCCGGAAGCCGTGGCGGTCTACCTGAACGCGTTCAACGACATGAACGAAGCGAACTGGCCGAATCTGAAGTCGCTGCTCGAAAACGACTCGCGGTTGCAATTGGGCGCGCATGCCTGAGCCGGTTGGGATGATGCCAGCGACGGTTGGTTCCCGGCAAAATACTGCTAGCGCGAAGCGGCGGCTCTTGTATCGTAAGTTTAGGTGAGCGATTGCTCGATTCCCGGAAAGACAACGAAAATGGAACCCAATGCTGATATTGCAGTGATCGGTCTGGCTGTTATGGGCCAGAATTTGATTTTGAACATGAATGATCATGGTTTCACCGTGGTCGCTTTCAACCGCACGGTCGAAAAGGTGGATCATTTCCTCGCTAATGAAGCCAAGGGCACGAAAGTGATTGGCGCCCACTCCATCGAGGAAATGGTCGCGGCGCTCAAGCGCCCCCGCCGCGTGATGCTGATGGTCAAGGCCGGCGCGCCGGTGGATGAATTCATCGAGCACATCCTGCCCCATCTCGAGGCCGGCGACATCATCATCGACGGCGGCAATTCCCTTTTCGAAGATACGGCGCGCCGCGTGAAATATGTCGAGAGCAAAGGACTGCTCTACATCGGGACTGGCGTCAGCGGCGGTGAGGAAGGCGCGCGTCATGGCCCGAGCATCATGCCCGGCGGTTCGCCCGCTGCATGGCCGCACGTGAAGGACATTTTTCAGGGCATTGCCGCGAAAGTGGATAACGGTGTTCCGTGTTGCGATTGGGTTGGTGAAGGCGGGGCGGGTCATTACGTCAAAATGGTCCACAACGGCATCGAATACGGCGATATGCAGTTGATTTGCGAGGCCTACAATATTTTGAAAAACGGCCTCGGCATGACCGACGACGAGATGCACCAGGTGTTCAAGGAATGGAATGAGGGCGAACTGGAAAGCTATCTGATTGAGATTACGCGGGACATTCTCGCGTTCAAGGATACCGACGGCCAGCCGCTCGTGGAGCACATCCTCGACACCGCCGGCCAAAAAGGCACCGGCAAGTGGACGGTGCAAAACAGCGCCGAACTCGGAATCCCCATCACGCTCATCGCCGAAGCGGTCTATGCGCGCTGCGTTTCCGCGCTCAAGGATGAACGCGTGAAAGCCGCCAAGAAATTGAAGGGACCGAAGCCGCTTTTGCCCCAGGCCAAAAAGCCCGAGGCAAAGAAGGAGTTCATCGACAACGTCCGCGATGCCCTTTACGCCTCAAAAATCACGAGCTATGCGCAGGGTTACATGCTCATGCGCGCGGCGGCGGCGGAGTATAAGTGGAACCTGAATTACGGCGGCATCGCGCTCATGTGGCGCGGCGGCTGCATCATCCGCTCCCGTTTCCTCGGCGAGATCAAGAAGGCTTACGACAAAAACGTGAAGCTGACGAACCTCATGCTGGACGATTATTTCCGCGGCGAAATCAAGCGCTGCCAGAAGGGCTGGCGCAACGCGGTCTCGGCGGCATTCAAGCGCGGCATCCCGGTGCCCGCGTTCAGCACGGCGCTTTCGTTCTACGACAGCTATCGCAGCGCGCAATTGCCCGCGAATCTCCTGCAGGCGCAGCGCGATTACTTCGGCGCGCACACTTACGAGCGCATCGACAAGCCGCGCGGTGAATTCTTCCACACCAATTGGACCGGCCGCGGCGGCACGACTGCCTCGGGCACCTATACGGTGTAAGCGGCCGGCGGTTTTTCAGGCGCGACACGTTCCTGTTTCGCGCCTTTTTTATTGCAATGGACGGCTCGTAGTTAGTTCCACACCTCGGAATGGGGGTGAATCCCCATTATGAAGCCCGCGAAAAGCCGCTAAATATTCTAGACAAAGGTCATGAATTACGCGGCTGTCGAAGAAACCATCAAGGCGGGCTATCGCGAAGTCTCATCGCAATATCGAAGCGACGATGAGATTGAAGTCACCACGCCCAATCACCATCGCATTTGCGGAACGTTGCAGCGGATTTGCGTTTCCTTTCCGCATCCCATTCGCGCACTGGACGTGGGCTGCGGCACGGGCCGCTATTTCCATTGCCTCACGAACGTCCGCGAATTAACCGGGATCGACATCTCCGAGGAAATGCTCGAGGCGGCGGAAACACATCCCGTGCGCCAGGAAATGATTTCGGTGAAGAAAATCAACATCCTCCGCGGCAACGCTTATCTGTCGTCCTTCGAGCGTGAGTCGTTTGATTTCGTCTATTCCCTCGGCATGTTCGGCAACGGCTGCCCGGTGACGGTCGAGATCTGCAATCGTTTTCACGAGTGGCTCACGCCGGGAGGGAAATTGTATTTCAACACCGTGGATTTCGATGGTCTGCCGTTCTGGTATCGTGCAAAACGCCAGGCGCGGGATTTTGTCTACCCGATGCTGGGCCGCCGCCTGCAAAGCGTTCTGGACGAGCGTGAATCCCGGCAGCCGTGGTTCTCCATGAACCGCGAGCAATTGGAGGACGTCATGCGCCAGACGAAATTCCGCACCTTCCAGGTCACCTCCCAGGTCTGCCAATCGCCGCTCTGGACTGGCCGGCATCTGGAATGCATCGCCAGCAAACCGGCGAACTGATTCATTCGTTTTCGCGCTCGTCCGCCAAATGCGTTGTCGGCCGGTATCCGCTCTTCAATAGCGCATCATGCAGGTCCGGCATGTGGGTCTTTGTCGTATCGAAAGTGACGGTCGCGAGCGCCGCCGCGCGGTCCACGTGCACTTCCTTCACGCCATTGACGCCGCGGAGCGCCTTTTCCACCCGTTTCACGCAATTGTCGCAAGTCATGCCGTCGATTCCGATTTCATCCGTTTCCAGCACGCTTGCCCCGGCGATGTTTTCGTGTTCGTTCATAAATACCTCGTTCGTGCCCACACTCGCACAGGGCCGGCGTTAAGTAAATGACGCGCGGTCTGCAACGTGTTATTTTGGCGGCGATGCCGGACATTGTTCTGACCACGCTCAACGCGAAGTATATCCACGCCGCGTTCGGCCTGCGCTATTTGATGGCGAACCTCGGCCCGCTCCAATCGCGCGCGTGCATCGCCGAATTCGACATCAACCAGCGGCCCATCGACATCGCCGAACAACTGCTGGCGAAGACTCCAAAAATCCTCGGCTTGGGCATTTACATCTGGAACGTCGTGCCGAGCGCTGAAGTTGTCGCGATCATCAAACGCGTCCGGCCGGACATCATCGTCGTCCTCGGCGGCCCGGAGGTCAGTTACGAAACCGACGGCCAGAAAATCGTCGATCTCGCCGACCACGTCATCACCGGCGAAGGCGATTTGAAATTCGCGGAAGTTTGCGGCGACCTGCTCAATCGCTCCGGTGTTTCGTTGCCTAAAATCATTCCCGCCGAGCTGCCCGATTTTTCGCGCCTGGCGCTTCCTTACGATCTTTACACGGAGGACGACATCGCGCATCGGATCATTTACGTTGAAGCCTCGCGCGGCTGTCCGTTCACGTGCGAGTTTTGCCTTTCTTCGCTGGACATCCCTGTCCGCCAGGTTCCGCTGCCCGCCTTGCTCGACCAATTGGAACGGTTGCTCGCGCGCGGCGTGAAACAATTCAAATTTGTCGACCGCACGTTCAACCTCAACGTGAACGTGAGCAAAGCCATTCTGGAATTCTTCCGCGCACGATACGAGCCGGGGCATTTTTATCACTTCGAAATGATTCCCGACCGATTGCCGGAAGCGCTGCGCGAAGCCATCGCCACATTTCCTCCGGGCGCGTTGCAATTTGAAGTCGGCATCCAGACCTTCAATGAGCACGTCGGCGGACTCATCCAGCGCCGGCAAAATTACAACCGGCTCGAAGACAATTTCCATTTTCTCCGCGGCCAAACCGGCGTCCACATCCATGCGGATTTGATTGTCGGCCTGCCGGGCGAAACGCTGGAAAGCTTCGCCGCCGGTTTTGATCGCCTCATTGCGCTCGGGCCGCAGGAAATTCAAGTGGGCATCCTCAAGCGCCTGCGCGGCACGCCTATTGTTCGCCACGACAGCGATTGGCAGATGATTTACAGCCAGCATCCGCCGTACGAAATTTTGCAAAACAAGCTGATTGATTTCGCGACCATGCAAAAACTGCGCCGGTTTGCGCGCTACTGGGACATGGTGGGCAACAGCGGCAATTTCGTCCAAACCGCGCCGCTCCTCTGGCGCGACGCCTCGCCGTTCCGCGCCTTCATGCGCTGGAGCGAATGGCTGCACGCCAGGACCGGCCGCACCGACGGCATCGCGCTCATACGGCTGATGGAATTGTTGTTTGAGTTCCTTACCTCAGAGCTTGGGCAGGAGCCGCGTGCCGTCGCCGAAAAAATGTGGAGCGACTACCAGCGCGGCGGGCGGCACGATAAACCCGGTTTTTTGAAAAATCACCTTCCGGAAAACGCCGCCCTGCCCGAACGCAAAGGCCGCAGCAATCTTCCCAAACGCCAGGCACGGCATTTGGTTTGATGGCGGTGAAGACAGTGTCGTGCCAATTTTGAAGCGAATTTAACCAGTTTAAAAGCCCCAGAGGGCTGGCGCACTCCAAGACGCTATCGCGGGTCAGAGAGCGCAAAACGGTCCGACAGATTTTGGTTTCAACGAACCCGGAGTGCGGCGGACCTCAGCCGCTGTTAACAGAGAAAAACTTGCGGCGCCCGCGGTCGGCGCGTACTATCATGGCATGAAATTTTTTGCCGCGATAGTTGTGTATATACTGATTGGCCTCGTCCTTGGCATCGGGATTATTGAGGCTGTAAAGGGTCACTTCTGGTTTTTGGCAGCCGGCATCATCGTGTACGTGATTTCCTTTGCCAAAATCGGCTGCCTGCCCTCCAGCAAATCGCACTAAACCGGCTCCGATTCGCGAACTCAATCGCGGCTGCGGCCCAGGAAGAATCCGACCAAACAGCCCGCCAGCGCCGCGATGGCAACACTCGTCCACGCATTTTCGTGAACGTATTCATGAGTCGCCTGCGCCATGTTGCGTGCGCTTTCTGTGGCGCGTTGATGGAGGTCCTGAAGTTTTTCGGTCACATCATTCGTTTTCATGGTCCGAACATAACAGTTGAAGGAAATTTGCGCAGTGGGGCAGCCACCCCAAATTGAATCTTAAAAACCGAACCGCATCCCAGCCTCATGCGCGCCGTCATCCAGCGGGTTTCCGAAGCGAAAGTGACCGTCAGGCAGGTCCTTAAAGGGGCGATCCGCCACGGCCTGCTCGTCCTCCTCGCCATTGAAGACACGGACACCGCCGAAGACATCGAATGGCTCAGCGGCAAAATCGTCCGGTTGCGAATTTTCAACGATGAAAACCGCGTGATGAACCGCTCGGTGCAGGAAGCGAATGGAGAAATTCTACTTGTGAGCCAGTTCACGCTGTTCGCCAGCACGAAAAAAGGAAACCGACCTTCCTACAGCCGCTCCTCAAAACCGGAAATCGCGGTTCCGTTATTCGAAAAATTTCTCGCGCGTCTCGGGCAGGATTTTGGCAGGCCCATCCAGACTGGTGAATTCGGCGCTGACATGCAGGTAAGCCTCGTCAACGACGGCCCGGTGACCATCCTCATCGATTCCAAATCACGCGAGTGACGCGCGCTTGAGAGCATTCAAAAGCTCTAGCCTAGTTGACAGGGCCGAAGAATACCCGGCTGCTTTGATCGGTCCCCAGAAAATACCCCGAGCCGAAGTTTTGATTCTGCAGGAACACGCCGTTGACCGGGATGGGTTTGCCGGGGGGATTCGGCACGCTGCCTTTGAACGTTCCCTTCGTGCTCAGCTTCACGCTCAGTTTGTTCGGACCCGTGATAACCGCTTTCGAGACCGTGACGGCATTCGTAATTCCGTTCGCCACATCACCGCCACTCAAAATAATCTCGCCATTCACAAAACTGATCGGGGTCGACGAACCAAAAATCGAACCCGTCACATGCGGAGTGATGTTGAAGCCGCCCGGATAAAATTTTGCGGTGCCACTGGTGGGCTTTATCCAATTCACATCGCCGCCGACATTCTCCGGTCCTGAATTCGTGACGAGCAGCCAGCCGAGGATTTGCCCCTGCCCTCCGTAAAGTGAAACGTAAAGCGGCCACTGTCCGTTCGCCGCGACCACCGAACTCTGAGACAACTTCGTTCCATCGGCAAGAGAGCCGGCGAGCTTCACCTTGCCGCCCGCACTGACGGTTGCTGTTGCGTATCCGTCACCGGCGGGAACCTGCGGGTTGCCATCAGTGCCCGGAATAATCAGCGTGTAATTCCCGATAAACGGAATTGAGGCCGTTTTCGCGAGCACGCTATAGCCGATCAAATCCGCGCTCCAGGCTCCCGGCGACGTGACGGTCCCGGTGATGATGCTTTCGTCGTCCAAATTGACTCTGAACGCAAGCCCCAGCGGGGGGAGGCCTTTGCGATTGATGACGTTTGTCGCCACACCGCTGATGTCAAACGTGCCGCTGAAGGAATAACTGCTCGAGCCCATCTGCAATTTCCCGCTGTAGGAACTGGCCGCTGTGGTTGTGACAGTGATCGCGCCGGAACGCCCGACTTCGGCGCCGCCAGCCTCGAAAAATAAGCCGTTGTAAGACGCCGCCATGGGCGTGTAGAGCGATGCGTTCGTGGCATTGCCATTGTAAATCACCAGCGCAAAATCCTGATCGAGCGCCGGGGCTTCGCCAGGCACACCATCGGAATTGATGTTCGCCGCCGTGACAGAGACGCCAAAAGTTCCCGTGACGCCTGCCGGCAAAAACACGCTTTCGACGTTGTTCTTTGTGTCCGCCTTTCCGCCTGTGACGGAATATTGGCCGCTAAAAACATTCCCCTTGTAGGTATTGCCGCCAATCGTGACGGTGAGGTCGAGGTTATTGTTGTAAGACGCGCCCGAAGTATTGCCCGGCGCATCCGTCCACGCGATGGTCACCCGAAACGGCTTTGTCGGATCAGCGACCTGGCCGGCATAGGCGCGGCGCTGGCCCGTGGCTGTAAATTTATCGCCCGGAAGCTGATCGTGAAGGAATCGCGGCACGCCATCGAAGGCGACTCCCAAATTCACCTCGCCCATTCCCTGGCTCGCCGACCAGAGCGAATCATTGGCGCCGACGCCCGTGAGGTAACGCGCCGAATTGATCAGATACGCCTTCAGCATCGCGGGGCTCGGAGCCGTGAAATTGCTGTTGATGAAAAACTGCCGGACCAGGGCGCACGCTCCGGCCGCGACTGGCGTCGAATGGCTGGTTCCCGAAGACACCGTGTAAAACTGCTGGCCGAGGGGGAAGAAGTTGTTGGTGTTGTCCGTTGTGCCACTGTCCGGCAAGGCGCAAACGCCCAGCGCATTAAAACAGGAAATCGCCGAACCCAATCCAGTGGGTGAAGGTCCAAAACTCTCCTGCGGAACACCGCCGGTGATGTGCACGCCGGGAGCCACCAGGTCCGGCTTCATGCGGCCATCGGAGCATGGCCCGCGGCTGGAGGCGCAGTCGATATCATCCGCGCTCACCGCATCCGTATCCGTTTCGCCGCACGCGTCATTGCCGGCCGGATCGTTTCCGCCGTTGGCAATGGAAAGGGAGCGGACATTCGCGGAAGCGCCGACCGTGATGACATTTTTTGCGGAACCGGGAGAATCAATTCCCAGCGGCTTCACACCGCCGCACGGCCCGGCGTTGCCAGCGGCAAAAACAAACATCATTTCCTGGTTGCCGGCCACGGTCGCTTGCGCATCACGCACAAGGCTGTCATACGTCTGCGCTTCAAAATCATAATGGCCGCCCACGTCGGCGCCCCAACTGTCGCTGCCGATTCGGGCGCCACTGCCGTAAGCATCCGACGCCATTACATTAAAGTCCGGATAGGTGTAATCATTGCCCGGGACACTGTTGTCAAAAATGACCGAGGATCCCAGTTTCACAAACGGGCAAACACCCACGCCGTAGCTGAACCCGGCGGAGTCCTGATGCTGAAAGCCGGTGAAATCATCGTAATTGCCTATGACGTGCCCATTCAACGCGCCGTGACCATCGCATCCGGCCAGCGTGCCGCCCGGATTCAGCGTTCCTTCAATGCGATAATAGGCAATTCGGCTGGGTTGATTCAAATCACCCAATCGATGAAGACCAAAATGGCCGATAGTGTCCGTGCCGTTGTCGATGCCGCTGTCGGCCACGTCCACGATAAAACCCGACGCGTCGAATTGCGCCTGCGTGAATCCCCTGCTCGCCAGCCACGCCAGGTATCCGGGACCGCTCGGCCCATTCGTCTCATTCAGATGGCCCGCAACGATTTGATCCTGCCGCTCATCGCGCTTTTTCGGCACCGCAAAGGGCTGAATGGAAATCACGTCCGGTTCCGCGGCGATGGCATCCAATTGGTCCGACGGCAGCGCGACAACGAGGTTGCGATAGCGTGCCATTTGGGAGTCCACACGCGTCGGCCCCACTTTTAATTGATCGATCATCGCGAGCGTTGCGGGATTGGAATTGGTGTCGAGGATCAATTGAATCGCGAACAAGTCGATCTCGGCTTTCCCATTGACCGTCCTCGCGGCCAGTGCGCGCGCCTCTGCATGCACCTTGAGATCCGGGCTGTATTCACCTTCCCATTGCGTGAAGTCGGAAGAACCCGCCCACGTCTGCATCCGCGCCAGCGCGGCGGCATCGCCATAAATGAGATACGTGTTCTCGGGGATGTAATTCACGATTTCCGCGCCGCTTTGCTTCAGCTCCTCCAGCCATTCGGGCATGATGGGCCCGGCGAATTGGACGAGGTGCAATCGTTTTCCCGCGAAGGTCCCGCGGACTTTGCGGCGGGCTTTCGTCTGTGGCGCGCGCGTGTCCATGACTTGCGCGTTGAGCCGGATCAGATTCCAGTCGTCATCGATTTCCACGCGATTGCTGTCGCTGCCGGCCAGGAGCGCATCGTCCGCCTCCAAAACCGTGAAGGCGCCGTAATCGCCGACCACTTTCGCGCCCTGCGCCACGAACGCGGCCACAGTTCCCTTGTCTTCGACTCGCACCTTGTGCGGCGCTGCTAAGCTTGAAGCCCCAAACGCAAGAGTCATCAGACCCGTTAAAATGCAGATGTGATTTTTCAAAGTGATGAAAGTTGAAGCAGCCCGGAATAAACCCTTAGTGGCTTCGTCCCCCGAAGATTTCGAAACCTGAGCTCATGGCAGTCCAGTATGCTGCTCCGCCAAAAAAAGTCAATTTACAGCGCATCATGGCAGCACGCGCACGCGATAAAACCCTTGCGCATCGGACAGCGGCGCGTTCGTCCAACTCGCCGTGTCACCGGTCGCCATGACATCCGGCGCCAAATCCTGCCAATTCGTACCCAGCAGATTCGTGTTGTATTGCACACGATAGGTCTGGCCGGAAATGGCGCTCCAGGTGAGCGACACCGTGCCGTTTGATACCACGCTCGAAGAAAACGACGGCGGCGGCACGACCGACACTGTAAATGATTTCGCGTCGCTGAGATGCTGAGTGTTCACCGCCCACGGATTGTCATCGGTCACAGTCACGGTGAACGTATTCGTCGTATTCACGAACGAGCTGTCCGGCGTCCACTCGAAAACGCCATTGGTCGGATTGATGTCCGCACTGGTCGCGTTCGAATTGAGGCTGAAGGTCAAGGTGTTCGTCGGGATATCCGGGTCAGTCGCTGAATTGGTAAAGGCAACAGTCGTTCCCAAGTGAATGGTGCGATCCGCAATCGGCGCGAGCACGGGCGGCTCATTGCTTTCCAATACAACCACTTCAAAACTTTGCGAAGTGGTTGCCGGCGGTATGTCGTCGTTGTCGGTCACCGTGACCGTGATGTAATTCGTGGATGGCCCCTGGGCCTCCGTGGGCGTCCAGGCAAAAACTCCACTGCCGGGATCGACAAATGCTCCCGCAGGCGCATTGCTCAAACTGTAAACAAAGTCCGGCGAGGGGTGATCCGGGTCCGAGGCTTTGTTCGTAAATGTCAGCAGCGATTTTTCCAACATCACGACGTCGGGGATGGCCGGAAGAGTCGCCCCCTGGTCCGGCGGATTCACGGTCAAATTGAAGGAAGTGCTCGCCGTCGCCATGCCGTCGCTCACGGTCAACGTGAGGGTGGCAACTCCCGTCTCGTTCGTGAACGGCGTGAGGGTGAAATTACGGCTCGTTCCCGAGCCACCGAAGGCAATGCCTGTGGCATCAATCAAATTGGTGTTGGAACTCGATGCGGACAGGACAAGAGATGACGCCGGCGTCTCCGCATCTCCAATCGTCAAGGCAATCGGCCCGGCGACCAGATTTTCCGTCATGACGATATCCGTCACAGCGGAAATGGTCGGCGGCGAGTTGATGAAAACCGTCGCGGCGGCCGTATTGTTCGCGAGATTCGGATCCGATGCATTGGCCAGGACTGACGCATAATTGGTCCACTGGCCGGCGCCCGTTGCAAGCGCCTGAATCGTCACCATGGCGGTGGATTGGCTGGCAAGCGTTCCGAGCGATGCCGCGAACGAAAGGCCGTTATTGGTCCAGGTGCCCTGGCTCACGGACGCCGTCACAAAAGTCAAACCCGCCGGCAACGTGTCAGCCACCGAAACGGAATCGGCTGAATTTGGGCCGAGGTTTGTGATGTTCAGCGTAAGCGTCACGTTGCTGGAAAGATTGACTGCTGCAGGCGAAACCGAACTGCTCAGCGCCAAGTCCGCCACGCTGCCCGAGCAGCAGGTGAGATTGCTGATGGCGATCGAATCGATATACCAGCCGGAGCTGGTCACGCTGCTGTCCGCGCCGCAAAGCCATCGCAGTTGAATCGTCTGGCCCGAGGCCGAGGCCGGCAGGGTCACCACCGTATTTGTGAAACCGTGGGAATTGCCGCTCCACGCTCGCCGTCCGCCCAATGGATTACTGTAGGAGGAACTGACGGTGCGATTGTAACCACCGGACAGGAAACTTCCGCCCGCGGTCAGAATGTCCGTGAACGATCCCGCGCCAATTTTGATTTCCAGCACGCCGCCGTCATAAGCAGTGGTTTGGTCGAACGTTCTCGCTTCGAGGTTGTAATTGTTGCGGAAACTCAACGTCGCCGCCGGCCCTGGCGGCAGTGCGATGTTCGCCGTGACCAACCCGTTCGAGCCGGATGTTGCCGCGCAGGCAGTGAATGCTGAATTCGGCACACTGTCCCGCGTCGAACTCGACGTCACCCAAAGCGATTGTGAGCCCCCGGCAAAAGTCGTCCAACCCGCGGGCAGCGCCGGCGCGATGAGCTCATCGAAATTCTCGAGGAAACTCGCACTTAATTCACCCAGGGGGATGGTGAATGTGACGTAGCCCAAATCCGCTCCGCTATCCTGCAAATGAAATGTCGGCGAAATCGTCCCGCCGCAGCTGCCAACGGCGACAAAGGTAAAGGGCTGACTCACCGGCCCTCCGCCCGCCGTCACCGCTCCATAAGTTTGCGGCCCACTCGGCAATGCCACTCCATTCGTGGTGAGCAATGTCGCCACAAGATCCGTGCTGTCCACGGAAGAAACGTTCTGCAGCGCGAAATTGACCGTCACGGTTTCGCCCGAATCCACCGCGCCGTTCGTGGGCAGACAGCCTTCGTTAACGAGCGCGAAACCCGCCGGCACCAGCACCGGCACTGAGACCACCGGCGTGAGCGTGTTGATCAAATTGGTCCCATTCGGCGTGCCCCAGCCGGTGCAGAGATCGTAGCCGGCCACAGCCGGATATTTCGCCGGACTGCTGCTGCTGAAATTGTTTCCGTTCGTGATATCATGAAAAATGTTCGTGTAGTTCGGGTTGAACTTTCCAATCGTATAAAGCGCCGGGTTGAGGAAGCCCACCGAGGGATGTCCTCCCTCCGCGGCCTGTTGATTCACCAGCGCCGTGAATCCCGCCCACAGCGGCGCCGCGCAGCTCGTGCCGCCGAACGTCCCCGAACTCCCGTTCCCATAAAGCACGTAGACATTGTCCGCGGTCAATGCCACGTCCGGGACATTCCGCATCGTCGTCGAGCCGAGGTTCGCCGTCATGTCGATGCCCTGCTGATACGGGGGTATTTGGTAAACCGTGCTCACGCCGCCGCTGCTGCCTACGTAGCTGCCCTTGTTGAGCCCCCAATTCCACGCCGTTTCCGAAACATACGAACCGTTCGGTCCGGTCGTCGTCAAAGTCGTCCCGCCCACCTGCGTGATATTCGTGCTGTCGGAGGGAAACGGAATCGTTCCCGTGAACGCATCGGAATCTCCCGTCGCATTGAAAAACGATTGGCCCTGCGCCGCCATCTGGAGGAATATCTGCTCGGAACTGGGATCGGCCGAACCGCCGCCCCACGACGAGCTCAACTGCCTGGCAAGATTGTCATTGGCCATCCGGCTCAGGATATCCACCCAGGGACTCGGATTCGGCGCCTCGTAGAGAATAATTTTCGAAATGCCCGGCGCCATCGACATGACCATCTCGATGTCCAGCGAAACTTCCCCAACACCGCTGCCGGGAGTGCTAACGCCGTCGTCGATTGCCACATTCGTCAGTGTGATGCTCGGCAAACCCGCCAGGCTCTCATAGGAAGTAATATCGCTTGCGTAATAACCGTCGAACTGCACCAGGCCAACGCTCTGGCCCGCGCCATTCAAAGACCCTACGGTATACGCCGCGCGAAAATCGTTTCCTATGTACGTGCCTCCCGGGCCCGTGCCCCCATTCGGAGTCGCCTTCGCCTGCAGATCGAGCGGCTTGAGTTCCGAATTGGGATGCGGCAGTGAATAATCATCCAAACCGCTGATGTGCAAAATCGGAACGGCAAGGTCAACAGTCGGCTCCGTGTCCGGCGCATGGAAAGTGCGCGCTTCGCGCGGATGCTGATACGTATGCATCGTGACATGAAGCGTTCTCTCGATGTCCGTGACCGAACCCTCCACATCCAAAACGACACGATTCGGATGGGTATAGGTTACCGTAAAGCCATTCTGCTCCGCGAAGCGCCTCACCGCCTGGTAATCGTCGGCCGTCGGCCCAAACCGCGCGGTGAATTCTTCCGGCGTGAGGTAGTGATGATAATTCGGGCTGGCCGGATCGTAAATTTGTTGCAGCAGATTCGTCAGCTCTTCCTGGTTCCGCAGCGGCAGTCCAATGGCGAGACGGAGCCGGTCACCGCCGTTTTCCCGTCCCAACGGGGTGAGCCTGGCCACCGCGGCAGGAATGTGGCCGCGCAGCTTTTGCGGCGGAGCATTTTGGGCGGGCGCGGAAAAAACAGCTAAAATTGTGGAAACGACTGTCCAAAAACAGATCGCCGGAAGCCGAGGCAATTTCCTGGATGGATGAGCGGAAAACACGTGTAATAGTTGCTTAATTTACGCGCGTGGCGTGGGTTCCTCCCCGAGCGGTTTTATTTTAATAATAACAGCTTTTTTTGCCGGAAAATCAAGCAGGAACCACGCCAATGAAGAAGTTTTGAGGCCTTGACGAAGCCCTCAAGTCGTGCCACCAGCCCCTAAAACCAGCGGAGCAAGAGGTTCGGAGCGCAGCCAAACAGAATCACCAGTGCCGCCAAAAGGACCAGAACAACTCGCGTCAGGACGGTTGTTTTCAACGGCGCCGGGTCAGCCGCGTCCTTGACATAGATTTGCTTCAGCACTTGCAAATAGTAATACAGCGAAACAGCGCTCATCGCCACCGCGAGGATCACCAGCCACAGCAAACCGAGATTCGGAGCGCCGGCATTCACCGCCGCGGAAAAGACATAAAATTTTCCGAAGAACCCGGCCAGCGGCGGAATGCCCGCCAGCGAAAGCATGAAGATCAACATGCAAAACGACACCAGCGGCGCGCGCCGGCTCAGCCCCGCGAAATCCGAAAGCTTCTCACCGCCCGTTCCCCGCTCCACCACCGCCACCACGCCGAAAGCGCCAACGGTCGTCAACCCATAAGTGACCGCGTAATAAATCAACGACACCAGGCTCTGCCGGTTATGCGCCAACACCGCAATCAACATGTAACCCGCGTGAGCAATCGCCGAATACGCAATCAATCGCCGCACGCTCGTCTGCACGATGGCCACGAGATTGCCAAGCACCATGGAAAGCGCCGCTACAATCGCCACCACCGGCACCCAACCCGCCGCGTAATCGTGCCACGCGCCGCTGCCTTCGATTTCTTTTCCGGCAAAACCAACCGCCATGATCTTTGCGAAGATGAAAAAGCTCGCCACTTTTGATCCGGAAGCAATGAAGGCCGCGCTCGGCGTCGGCGCGCCTTGATACGCGTCCGGCGCCCACAAATGGAACGGCACCGCCGCGATTTTAAAACCAAATCCAATCACGACCATGACGATCGCCACCACCAGCAGCGGATCCAGCCCCTTGCCCGCCATCGCGGCAGCAATGGCCGGCAGATTCGTCGTGCCCGACAGACCGTAAATAAAGCTCAAGCCAAACAGCGTGAATGCCGCCGACATGCCGCCAAACAAAAAGTATTTCAACGACGCCTCGGCGGATTTGATGTCCCGCTTGTTGAACGCCGTCAGGATGTAAAGTGAGAGACTCGTCAGTTCGAGCGCGATGAAAATCATCACGATATCCTCCGCGCTGACGAGGAACATCATTCCGACCGCCCCAAGCAAAATCAGCGCGAGATATTCTCCCACGTGATCGGTGAAATCGGAATCCATCGAGAGCAAAATCGTGAAGATGGTGAGCGCGAGCAGCGCGATCTTCACAATTTGCGTCGTCGGGTCGATCACGAACATCCCGCCAAACAAATTCGCGCTTGGATGCGAAATCAGCATCCATGCGGTCGCGCCGACACAACCGACACACGCGATCATGCCGGCGACGATGAATCGGAAGCGCAATTCCAGATCGCGCAGCGTGACCACGTCCACCGCCAGCACCACCAGCGCGGTCACGACGATGACCATTTCCGGAACGGCGAGTTTGAAGAGGTCGAGGTAGTTCATCGCGTCCTCCTCAACCAGTCAAACAACGGTGAATCGAAACTCGGAATAATCACGTCCAGCAGCAGCCTCGGAAACAGACCGATCAACAGCGAGATCGCGATGAGCATCACCGCTCCCAGTCGTTCCGGCACTGAAATCGGCGGCATGGGCTCGTGTTCGTGTTGATTCTCGCTCCCTGCTTCCGCCTCGCCATCACCGTAGAAGGCCTTCTGCAAAACGCGCAACGTATAGGCAACGCCAACCAAAATCCCGATTCCCGTCAAAATTGCGAGCGCCGGAAACGCCTGCCACGCGCCGATGAGCACCTGGAATTCCGCCGCAAATCCGCTGAAGCCCGGCAACCCCATCGAAGCCATGCCGGCGATGACAAACGTCGCTGCCGCGAACGGCATGACCTTGCTCAACCCCATTCCCTGCAATTCGTCCAGGTCACGCGTATGCGTCCGGTCATAAACCATCCTGCCGACCACCGCGAACAGCAGGCCCGCGATGATTCCGTGCGAAAACATTTGCAGCACTGCGCCGCTCAGGCCGATCGCGTTCAACGTCATCAAACCCAGCAGCACAAAACCCATGTGGCTCACGCTGGAGTAGCCGATGACGAATTTGAAATCCTTCTGCACCAGCGCCACCATCGCGCCATAAATAATTCCGATGATGGCAAGAATGGCGAAACAGTTCCTCCATGCGACGAGCCCCTCAGGAAACAACGTCATCGCTACACGCAAGCAGCCGTAAGCGCCGAGTTTCATCACCACACCGGCGAGCAGCATCGAAGCCGCCGTGGGAGCGGCCACGTGACCGGTGGGCGCCCACGTATGAAACGGCCACATGCCCGCCAGAATCGCAAAACCGACGAACACCAGCGGAAACGCCCAAAACTGAAAATGCGGCGTAAACGGATATTTCGCGAGTTCGGTCACATCGAACGAATGCGCGCCGGAAACCACGTAAGCCGCAATCAATCCCACCAGCACCATCGCGCTGCCGATGAACGAGTAAAGCGCCAGTTTCATCGCGCCGTATTCGCGCCGCGTCGACCCCCAAATCGCGATGATGAAATACTTCGGCACGATGGCGATTTCGTAAAAAACAAACAGCAGGAACAAATCGAAGCTGAGAAACACGCCATACACGCCGCCAATCAGCGCCAGGTAAAACGCAAAGAATTCCTTCGCGCGATGCTCGATGTTCCACGAAAACAAAATTCCCGCGACCGCCGCCAGGCCGGTCAGCAACACCAGCGTAATGCTCACGCCATCCGCGGCCAGATGATATTTGATTCCGAGCGACGGAACCCAATCCACGTCGGTCACCGACACAATCTTTTCCGCCCCGGGAACCGCGATGGCGGATTTATATTGAACCAAACCCGCAATGGCGATTCCGAGCCCCACCAATGCCGTGGTCAGCGCCACCTTCCGCGCAAGCGCGGCATTCCCCTTCGGCAGGAGCATCAGCACCAGCACGCCGAGAAATGAAATGTATATGGTCCAGGCGAGCATGTCAGAATGGCAGTTGCTTCACCATCACGACGACGGTGTGGTTGATAAAGCCCAGCACGAGTTGCGGGTAAACGCCCAGCACAAACATCAGCCCAATCGGCACGGCCAGGATCGCGCGCTCGCCAAATGTCAGATCGGGAAAGGCCGACCATTTGGGATTCAGCGGACCGTTGAAAACGCGCTGCAACACCGTCAGGATGAAAATCGCCGTGACCAGCAGGCCAATCACCGAAAGCGAAGCCGAACACGTCGCCAGCGGAAACACGCCTTTGAAAATCAGGAATTCGCCAACGAATCCGTTCAGCCCCGGCAGGCCCAACGATGAAAACAGCGCGATGCCCATCAATCCGCAAAATACCGGCGCCACTTTTCGGAGCCCGCCAAAGTCATTCAGCCCTCGCAATCCCCCGCTCCGCTGTTCGATCAGCGAGATGAACCAGAACAGCGTCGCCGCCGTCAGGCCGTGATTGAACATTTGCAAAAACGCACCGCTCAGCGCCGCGGATTTCTCGGCCGCCGGCGTCGCGAGCCCGGCGCCGGCAGTTGCCACCGCAAAAATTGCGAGCAGGCAATAACCGAGGTGATTAATCGACGAATACGCGAAGATGCGTTTCAAATCTTTTTGCGCGAACGCCGCGCTCGCCGAAAAAACAATTGTTATGACCGCCAGCACCAGCAGCGGCGTCCGCAGCGCCTGCATTTGATATGGGAAAATCGGCAGCAGGATGCGCAGGAAACCATACACGCCCATCTTGGACATGACGCCCGTCAGCAGCATCGTCGTGCCGCTCGGCGCTTCCGTGTAGGTTGACGGCAGCCACGTATGAAATGGCATCAGCGGCACCTTCACGGCAAAACCCAGCAGCGCCGCCAGGAAAATCACCTTTGCCGTCGCCGCCCCGGCAGATGCATGGCCAAAAATGGCGTTATTCCGCCCCAGCTCGGCCAGCTTTGTGAAATCAAAAATGCCCGGATTGGCTCCCTCTTTCGTCGCGAGGAAAATCGCCAGAAACGCCAGCAGCAATGCGATGCTGCCGACCATGGTGTAAACGAAAAATTGGGTGGCCGCCGCCGCTCGTTGCGGGCCGCCCCACAATCGCACCAGAAAAAACGCCGGTATCAGGCTCAATTCCCAAAACAGGAACCAGTGAATGAAATTCAGCGCCGTGAACGTGCCGAACAACCCGGATTGCAGGAACAGCACCATCGAGAAATAAAAGTGCGGCCGATCTTCATTGCGCCACGAGGCAAGAATCGCCATCGGCACCACAATCGCCGCCAGCAGGACCATCAACAAACCAAGCCCGTCGATTCCGACGCGGTATTCCACTCCCAGCGCCGGAATCCAGGCGTGCCGCTCCTCGAATTGAAACCCGGTCGCGCCGGCATCAAACGCCTTCCACATCACGAGCGCAATTGCCAGCGAGATAAAACTTGTCGCGAGCGCGAACCGGCGCGTCAATACCTGCTGATCGCTCCGGCCGCAGGCAAGAACGAGCGCGCCGCAGAACGGCACAAAGGTCAGGATGGTGATGAGTGGAAGGCTGCTCATGACGGGCGGCACCCCCAAATCATCAACAATGCCAGCACAGCGAGGCCGATCCCAATCACGCGCAAATAATTCTGCACGCGTCCGTTTTGCAGCCGCGACAGAATCCTGCCGCCGGCACTCACGCCCTTGCAGCCTTCGTCAAAACCGAGGTTCACCACAAACTCGTCGAAGAAGCGGTCCGCCCACGAAATGCCGACGACGAAATACGACACCAGTTGCACCACGCCATTCCAGACCCAGAAATCCAGCCAGTCACACGCGCGCGCAAACCAGGCGTTGAACGCAATCACCGAGCGCTCATAGATTTCATCGACGTAATATTTGTGCCGCAGCAGCGAGAAAATATCGGGCCGCAGCACTTCCAGCGGATCCGGCTCCTCGGATTGTTCCATGGGTTTGCGCCCGTAAAACCACCAGCCTAGTCCCATGCCGATAAAGACAACGATGCTCGAAGTCACCATCAGTAAAACGACATCCTGCGTAAACCCCTCGACTTCTGCTCCCAGGAATTTCTGGAACCACGGCCATTTCGGCGTGCCAATAAATCCCAGCAAAATCGAACACACCGCCAGGACCACCAAAGGCATCGTCATGCTCGCCGGACTTTCATGCGGGTGGCCGGGCAATTCATCATGCGGATGTTCCTTCGCTGTCACCCCCGCGTGATCCACCGTCCGCTGCTCGGACGCGGTCGTTTTGCCGAGATGCAAACGAGTGTCTCCGAAAAACACGTAAAACACCTGCCGCGTCATATAGAATGCCGTGAATAACGCGCCCACGACTCCCAGCCAAAAAGGCACCTGCGAAATCGGCCAACCGCGCGCGGCGTGGAGAATTTCGTCCTTGCTCCAAAAGCCCGAAACGATCAGCGGAAAACCGCAGAGCGCCAGCGTGCCCACCGCATACGTCGCAAACGTGATCGGCATGTATTTGCGCAGGCCGCCCATGCGGCAAATGTCCTGTTCATCGTGGCAGCCATGAATCACTGAACCCGCGCCCATGAACAGCAGCGCCTTGAAAAATGCGTGCGTAATCAGATGAAACATCCCGACCGCCACGCCGCCCACACCCAGGCCCATCATCATGTAACCCAGTTGCGAAACTGTGGAGTAAGCGAGAATGCGCTTAATGTCATTCTGCGCCAGCGCGATGCTCGCCGCGAAAATGGCGGTGATGGCGCCAACCCACGTCACCACGTGCAACGAATGTCCGCTGCCCGCGCTCATTAATGGATACACACGCGCGACGAGAAACACGCCCGCCGCAACCATCGTCGCCGCGTGGATCAGCGCACTGACGGGCGTCGGACCTTCCATCGCGTCCGGAAGCCACACGTGCAGCGGCACCTGGCCGGATTTGCCAACGGCACCCGCGAAAATCAACAGCCCGATTCCCGTCGAAACCGCCATGCCGAAACTCGTCGTGTGCGCCACCAGCGCCGTCAGTGAAGTTTGCTCCAGGCACCCGGCGCCGTTGTTATAGAACAGCAACGTGCCGCTTTGCGAATACAGCCACACCATTCCGAGCAGCAACGCCACGTCGCCGATGCGCGTCGTGATGAACGCCTTCTTCGCCGCTGCCGCCGCGCTCGGCTTGTGATACCAGAAACCGATGAGCAAATACGAAGTCAGACCGACCAGTTCCCAGCAAATGAAAAGAGCCAACAAGCTGTTTGCGATGACCACTCCAAGCATCGCACCCGCAAACAACGAAAGGAACGTGAAGAAGCGCGTGAAATTTTCGTCATGCGCCATGTAGCCGGTGCTATAGACGAAAATCAGCGTGCCGACGAACGTCACCATCACCAGCATCACGGCCGTGAGCGGATCCAGCACCCAGCCGAGTTGCAGCCATTGATCGCCGAATTGAAACCAATTGAAATTGCAAACCTGCCGCCCGCCCTCGCCCTGCCCCACCGCATGCGCAAACGCGCAAAGCGAAAGCAGGAAACCGATAATCATTGAGCCAATCGCGAGCGACGCGGAAAACTTTTTGTATCGCCGCGGCGCCAGCGCGCTCAATCCCGCCGCCAGCATCGGCAGCGCGGGAATCAGCCAGAGGTTTTTGACAATCCAGGGCATCTTATCCCTTCAACGAATTCATTTCATCCACGTTCGTGGTCTTGTAGTGCCGATAAATGGCGATAATCAGCGCGAGGCCCACGGCGGCTTCCGCGGCGGCCACGCCAATGGAAAAAATGACAAACAGGATTCCGGTGAGCGCTTCCGGATGTTCGCTGAAACGCCAGAAGGCGATGAAATTCAAATTCGCCGCGTTCAACATCAATTCGATGCCAATGAGAACGATGATCGCATTCCGTCGCGTCAATGCGCCAGCCAGGCCGATGGCAAAGAGGAACGCGCTGAGAATGAGATAGCCGGCCAGCGGGCTCACTTCTTCCCCTCCTCTTTCATGGCAATGATCACTGCGCCAATCAACGCCGCCGTAAGCAGCAAGCCCACCACTTCGAGCGGAAGCACAAATTTATTCATCAACGCTTCGCCAATTTGATGCACCGTCACTTCGGGCTGCGGCGGCACCGGGCTTTGTAAAACTGAACTCTTCGCAATCGCGTACACCAGAACCCCGAGCACGACTACCGCCACGAAAATTCCTGTCAGCCAACCTGAAGAAAGAACCGACTGCTGCGGCGGTTCCGCGCCGCGCGTGAGCAGAATCGCGAACACAATCAAAATCGCCACCGCGCCGACATACACCAGCACTTGCGTGAAGCCGACGAACTGCGCGCCCAACTGCAAATACGCCGCCGCCAGCCCCGCGAACGCCACCGCCACCGCCAGCGCGCAATGCACCAGATTGCGCAGGCTCATCGCGGCCACTCCGGCAGCGATGGTCACAGCAGCAATGATGGCAAAAATGATGTTCATTTATTCGGCGTACCGATATGTGCGTTTCTCCAGTTTCTTTCCTTCCATCAATCCTCGACCGAGCAAAACGTACGGCCCCAACACCAGCGCCGCGCCCACAAGCCATCGCTGCAACCCGGGCTGCATGAAATGCCAGACCGCGGCGGTGATGATATTGATGAGCGCCATCGGCAGCATGAATTTCCACGCGAAATTCATCAGTTGATCCATGCGCAACCGCGGCAGCGTTCCGCGAATCCAGATAAATACCGCAATAATCGCCAGCAACTTTGTGAAAAACCAAATCCACGAGGGCACCGAATCCAGAAATGCAAACGGCGCATGCCAGCCGCCCAAAAACAGCGTGATGCCCAAGCCGCTGATGGCGAACAAGCCCATGTATTCGCCCAGGAAAAACAGCGCAAACTTGAAGCCGGAATATTCGATGTAATATCCCGCGATGATTTCCGATTCGCCTTCCGGCAAATCAAACGGCGAGCGATTCGTTTCCGCTGTCGCCGCGATCATGAACAACACAAACCCGGCAAAACCCCACGGCGTAAACACAAACCAGTGCGCCAGCCCCCAGGCATTATAGCCGCCCTGCGCATCCACAATTTTGGTCGTTGAAAGCGTTCCGGCCACCATGAACACCGTCACCGCTGAGAGAATCAACGGGATTTCATAAGAAATCATTTGCGCAATCGCGCGCATGGCGCCGAGCAGCGAATATTTGTTGCGGCTCGACCACCCAGCCATGAATACCGAAAGCTCCGTCGCCGCGCCGACCGCAAAGAAAAAGAGCGCGCCCGCATCGTAATCCACCAGCACCATGTTCCGTCCCACCGGCAGCACCGCGTAAACCAGGAACGCCGGAATCACGACCATCAACGGCGCGAGAAAATGCACCACCTTGTCCGCCGCGCGCGGCACCACGTCTTCCTTGATCAACGCCTTGATGCCATCCGCCGCCGGTTGCAGGAAACCAAACGGCCCCACGCGATTCGGACCGTAACGATTCTGAATGCGCCCCAATCCCTTCCGTTCCAGAACCGTCGTGACCGCAAAAAGCGACGCGAACACTCCGATGATCCCGGCAATCGATATCACCGCCGAAACTAACGGCCGCCACGCCTCGGGTGCGAGGCCCGTGAGAGCGTGATTCAGCGTAACAAAAATTTGGTCGAGAGAATCGGCCATTTAAAAAGTCGCGTTAGGCTTCCAGTCTGATTCTGGGAATGCAATTCAATTTTGAATTCCTCGCAGGGCAGCGTTGCCGGGCCGCCCCATATAAAATTACAAAATCCGGGATCATTTCGGAGGTGCCGGGGGAGTTGCAGCAGGAACAGCGGCGGGCGCCGCTGCGGCCTTGGCCTTCGCTTCCGCGGCCGCCTTCGCCTTGGCTTCAGCATCCGCCTTTGCCTTCGCCTCGGCCTTGGCTTTTTCCGCCGCGAGCCGTCCGTCCACTTCGTCGGCTTCCGTGGGATGAATTTTGTGATAGTAACCGTTGGACTTCGCCAACTGATGCTTGTTGACCAGCAACCCGCCAAAACGATTGTCGGTGCTCAACTCAAAATCCGTATCCATCTTGATGGCATCGAACGGGCACACCTCCACGCAAATCTGGCAGCTCATGCACACCGAAAGATCAATATCAAACGTCGCCGGATACAGCTGCGGTTTGCCGATGAAATCCGGTTTCTTGTCCTTGCTCTTCTCGATGTAAATGCATTTGGGCGGACACTCCTTTTCGCAAATCTGGCACGCCACGCACCGCAGCCCGGCCATCGGGTCTTTGCCGTCGTAGACCAGGAATGGAAACTGCCGCACCGCTTCAGACAACTGCTGGCGCTCTTCCGGATATTGAATGGTCGTCAACCGTTCCTCGGACACATAACTGCCCAGGAAATTCTTGGCGGTCACCGCCATGCCTTTGATGATGCCTTCGCCTAGCATAACAAAATATTTCGGATTTCGGATTTCGGATTTCGGGTTTGAATCGCCGCAATTACCGTTGCAACAGCAACTCGAAACTCAAAACTCAAAACTCGAAACGATTTCACCTGTCCACCTCCCCCAACACAATATCCACGCTGCCCAGAATAATCACCACGTCCGCCACATTGTGCCCCAGGCACATGTCTTCCAGCACGGTCAGGTTGATGAAGCTCGGCGGACGCACGCGATACCGATACGGGTTCGGCGAGCCATCACTGATGAGATAAAAGCCAAGCTCACCTTTCGGCGCTTCGATGCGTCCATACGCCTCGCCGGCCTTCGGACGAAACCCACGCAATTTCGCCTTCGGATCCACAATCGGACCGTCGGGAACCGACTTCAGCGCCTGCTGCAAAATCCCCACCGACTCCCGCATTTCCAGCACGCGCATCATGTAACGGTCGTAAACATCGCCGCGCGCGCCGAGCGGCACGCGAAATTGAAAGCGATCGTAAATCCCGTATTTGTCGACCTTGCGAATGTCGTAATTCACACCCGCCGCGCGCAGCAACGGCCCGGTGATGCTCGCGTTCACAACCAGATCGCGCGGCAGAATGCCAATGCCCTGCGTGCGCGCCATCAGGATTTCATTTTCATTCAGCAACGCCTCGAACTCATCGAGAAACGCCGGGAATTCATCCACGATTTGCTGCACCTGTTCGAGCCAGCCCGCCGGCGCATCGCAACGGCAACCGCCGAAACGCATGAAATTGCACATCATCCGCGCGCCGCTGATCGCTTCGAACAAATCGAGAATTCTTTCGCGCTCGCGAAACGCATACATGAGCGGCGTTCCCATGGCGCCCATGTCCTGGAGCAGAAACCCGCAGAGCGACGCGTGGTTCTGCAACCGTGTCAATTCCGCCAGAATCACGCGCAAATATTCCGCGCGTTCCGGCACCTGCAACCCCGCGAGCTTCTCCACCGAAAGCGCATACGCCCAGTTGTTCGTCATCGAACAAAAATAATCCAGCCGGTCCGTGTAAGGCATTGACCCGAGATACGTCGTCCCCTCGCCGATTTTTTCGTGATTGCGATGCAGGTAACCAAACACCGGCTTCAACTTCACGACCTGCTCGCCATCCAGCACAATGTCCATGCGGAACACGCCGTGCGTCGAGGGATGCTGCGGCCCCATCGAAACTTCCAGCAACTCACCATCGCCCGCACCCTTGTCATCCGTCTTTTTGCGAATCGAATAATTCGGCGCACCCGCGCCCTCCGGCGCCGGAATCTGCGCCGGCGAACCCGGCACGTTATTCTCGATCGCAGGCGCGCTCATTTCTTTGCCTCCGCCGAATAATGCTGCTTCGCCCGCTCCAAAACCTCGTCATGCGGCGTCGGCTCGTATTCGTAATCGTCCGGCTCCGCGTAATCTTTTCGCATCGGAAAATCCTTGAACCCATCCCACATCAAAATGCGCCGCAAATCCGGATGACCGTCAAAAATAATCCCGTAAAGATCGAAAATCTCCCGCTCCTGAAATTCCGCGCCGCGCCAAACTGGCGTCAACGACGGCAAATGCGCCTTGTCCGTCCGGTTCTCCGTCCGCAAACGAATAATCAGCGGCCCATGCTTCAGCTCCATCGAGTAAAGATGATAAACCGTTTCGAGGTAACCCGGCCGGATGGTTTTCTTCACTTCCTCGACTTCCTTCTCCACGCCGTCGACAACTTTTTTGATTTTGATCTTTTCGCTCAACTCCGTTTCCGGCCAATCCACACCGGTCACATTGGATGCATAATCAAAGCGCAGCGTTGCCTCATCGCGCAGGAATTTCGCGACAGCCAGCGCGCTCGCGTTGTCGACCCACAACGAATGCTGCGCGGATGGCGCATCATTCTTGACGATTTCCAGCTTTGCGCCGGGAATCGCCTGCTCAATTTGTGCTTTGATGGATTCGAGAGAGAGCACGTTAAAAATTTCAGCCTTGCCGCCTCAGCGCCGGCGCTTTCCACACCTCCGGATTGTTTGGCGGCTGCAAATCGTGTTCGCCAAATTCCGGCACCGGAAATTCGCTCGGCTTGGTTTCATCCAGATGCCGCGCACGGTTCGCGCCGGTCAATTGCTGCTGATCAATCTTCTCCTGCAACGTCATGAAGGCGTGCAGCAACGCCTCCGGCCGCGGCGGGCAGCCGGGAATGTGCACATCCACCGGAATATAGCGGTCAATGCCCTTCAGCACATTGTAACCCTGCTTGAACGGTCCGCCGGAAATCGCGCACGCGCCCATCGCAATCACATACTTCGGCTCGGGCATCTGGTTGTAGAGCCGCACCACTTGCGGCGCCATTTTCTTGGTCACCGTCCCGGCCACAATCATCAAATCCGCCTGCCGCGGTGATGGACGAAACACTTCCGCCCCGAATCGCGCCAGGTCCCAGCGCGACATCGAAGCCGCAATCATTTCGATCGCGCAACACGCCAGTCCGAAGCCCAGTGGCCAGACGGAATTCTTGCGCCCCCAATTGTAGAGGTCTTCGAGGGTCGTCGTGAACACGCCCTGTTTCTGCAATTCGCTTCTTAGTCCCTCATCCATGTTACTTCCAGTTCAACACACCTTTCTGCCAGGCCCAAACCAGTCCGGCCACCAGCAGGAAAATAAAAACCATCATTTCGATGAACGCAATCGCGCTCAATCCCGTGAACGCCACGGCAAACGGCAGCAGAAAAATCGTTTCCACGTCGAAGATCAGGAAAATAATTGCGTAGAGGTAATATTCGGACTTGAATTGAATCCACGCATCGCCCTTGGATTCCAAACCGCATTCGTACGTGGCGTTTTTGTCCTTGCCGGGCTTTTTCGGAGAGAATTTTTTCGCCCAGAGCCACGCCAGCGCGAGCGGCGCGACGGCAAATCCCACTGCCGCAATCAGCAGCACAACAACCGGCAAATAAGAACCATTGTCAGCAGACATAGGATCGACGTTACAAATCCGTCACGTGCGAACCGTACCAAGCGGAAAACTGCGAGTCAAGGAATGGGCAAGATTTGTGATACTAAAGCCAGAAAAGGTTTACTTGAAAATTTATTTCCCGCCCGGACGGTGCAGCCCCACCGAACCGGCGATGTCATCAAATTCCTCGCGGCTCACATTCTCCAGTTGCTTCCCCTTCGCCGTGAGTTTCTCGTTAATCTTGATGACCTTTTCGGTCATCACCTCGTGAGTCTCTTCCGAGCCGCCGACCAAAGCAAAATTGTGCCCCGTGGTCACGCGTTTGTGGCCGTCTGAATCCAAACCAACCCCCAGGATGATTGCTTTGCGCCGCGGCTTTTTATTCTTGCCGTTCGCCATGCATAAACGGTACGGCCTCCCGAAACTCCGGTCAAGAATGCTTCGCCCCGCTGCATCCGATTTTGCCGGAGGAGGGAGCGCGGGCTTCAGCCCGCTTCACCGCGAACGAGCCGCAGGGCGGGAATCCGTCTCGATTGAATTCCCATTGCCCCCGCACCGTCCAATCTCGCACACTAAATATATGGCGCCGAAACCCAAACGAACTCCCCGCAAACGTTTCAAATCCCAGTTCCGAATCTATTTTGGCGACGAAATCGCTCTCGGACCGGGCAAGGCGGAATTACTCAATCATATCGCTGAAACCGGCTCCATCGCTGAATCCGCACGGCGGATGGATATGTCCTACAATCGCGCGTGGCTTCTGGTTCGCACCATGAACCGCTGCTTCCACGAGCCGCTCGTCACCGCCTCGCGTGGCGGCGATACCCACGGCGGCGCCATGCTGACTCCAACCGGCAAACAAGTGCTCCGCCTTTACCGCCAGCTCGAATCAAAAGTCGCCGCGGCCTCCCGTCCCGCAGTTACGCAGATTCTCTCTCGCCTGAAAGACTAAACCTGAACTCTCCAAAAATGCGTCTGCCAAGCCTCGTTATATTTGACAGAATATAACGGTTTTGATGCAATTCGTCCCGATGAAACTCCAGCCAGCCACCGCATCGCTGACGCCTTTGCGCGCGTTCAGCCTCGTGGAGCTGCTTGTCACCATCGCCGTCATCGGGCTGCTCGCGGCGGTATTGCTTCCCGTTCTTGCCAGCGGAAAAGACAAAGCCCGCCAGGCTGATTGCACCGGCAACCTGCGCCAATGGGGCCTCGCTTTCCGCATGTACGCCGATGACAACCAGGATTTTCTTCCGCGCCGTGGCCAGGGCGTCCAGGTGCTCGCCAACATCGCGCGCCCGGAAGATTGGTTCAATGCGCTCCCGTTTTACTTCGGCCTGCAATCGTTTCAATTGATGGTCTCGAACAACGTCCGGCCCGCCGCGCATTCCAAATCCGTCTTCATCTGTCCCGCCGCCGAAGATCCGGGTGCCACCTATTTCCTGCCTTACGGAATGAACATGAACCTCTGCCCGTGGAACCTCCCTGTCGCGACGAAATTCGCCGACGTGCTGCAACCTGAATGCGTCGTCGCCATGGCCGATGCTCCCGGCCCCTACGCCTCCACCTATCCGTCCGCCCAGCCCTACAGCCTCGTCGCGCGGCACCGCTCCAGGACCACCCTGCTCTTTCTCGCCGGCCAGGTTCAATCTTTCGCCGGCTCCTACGTCGGCTGCGGCGTCGGCGATCCGAAACAATCCGATGTCCACTGGCTCACTGGCACCGCCAGCGATCCCACATCGAACAATTATTAGCCAATGGCTCGCGCAAATAAATTTCGCTTCGTCGCAGCGCTGATGTGTTTGTCATTCGCCGCAGCCTGCAGCCATCATGCCGAAACGCCCACGAATCCCAAAGTCGTCCGTTGCGCCGTCATCGGCGGAATGACCATGACCGGCTTGTGGCCCGAAATCGCGAAACGATTTGAAGCCGAAACCGGCTACAAAGTCGAAGTCACTGCCACCGGCCCGCGCCCAATTCTCAACAAAATCATGCGCGCGGGAAAAGTCGACCTGCTCACCATGCATTCCGGCGACATCACCACCGACCTCGTCGCCGATAGCTACGGCATCAACATGCGCCCATGGACGCGCAACGAATTATGCATCGTCGGCCCGCCCGACGACCCCGCGCACATTCGCGGCATGACCAACGGCACGGAAGCGCTCAAGAAAATCGCCACGAGCAAATCCCACTTCGTGGATTTTCAGGGCATCGGCAGCCGCGAACTCGCGCACAATTTGTGGGACCTCGCCGGCATTGAACCAAAAGGTAACTGGGTCATCCGCGACGACACCGTTTCCAAATTCGACATCCTGCAATTCGCCCGCACCAACGATGCCTATGTCGTCGTCGGCTACATTCCGGCGAAACTGCAAAAAATGAGCGCCGGCGGCATGGAAATTCTCGTCAAAGGCGATCCCGCAATGCGCCGTCCTTTTATCGTGATGGAAACCAATCCCAAAAAAGTTCTTGGAGTGAACGCCGCCGGAGCGCGCGCCCTTTCCGATTTTCTCCTGTCGCCGAAAATCCAGAATTTTCTGCTCGAATTCGGCGCCGGAACCAACGGCCCCGGCCCGCTCTTTTTCCCTGTCGCCACCGATCAACAATGAAACTCGGCAACACTCAATGAAATTTCTCTCAATCGTCCTAACCCTCATCGCCGCCGCCAATATTTCCCGTGCCGTGCTCCTCACGAACAGCATCTCGGTGGACGCATTCGTTCGCGCCAATGCCCCGACCGCAAACTACGGCGCCGCCGGTTCGCTCACCGTTTCCGGATCAACGGCAACCAACGGCGTCGGCACCGTCAACGGAATCGCGGATTCCTTCATTCGCTTCAACACCGCCTCGCTAGCAACCAGCTTGAATTCTCTTTTTGGCCCCAACAACTGGGTCATCAATGGCGTGAGCCTGCGCGTCGTGGAAACGGGCGCCCCGAACAATAATATTTTCACGCGCGGAAAAGGAGCCTTCGAGATCCGTTGGATCTCCAACGATTCCTGGACCGAAGGCACCGGCATGCCGAACGCCCCCACCACCGACGGCGTCACTTACAACGATGAGCCGCCGCTGCTCACCAACACCGTGAACCTCGGCGTCTTCACGAACGCTGCCGCGAATTCCACCGACCTCTTTTCGCTCGCCCTGCCCGCCGTGTTTACAAGTGATGTCAGCGCCGGCGGCGACGTCAGCCTTTACCTCACCGCCATCGATTCAGGAATCGGCTTCACTTTTAACTCGCAAAATTTCACCACCGCAAACCAGCGCCCGGTTCTCGTCATTTCCGCCGTGCCGCCACCGGGCGCCGCCACTATCACATTGTCAGGTGCTGACATCATTATCTCGGGAATGAACGGAACCGCCGGCGAAACAAACATCGTACTTTCCAGCACCAACGCCTTCGCGCCATTAAATCAATGGACGCCCATTGCCACCAATGTCCCTGGCTCAAGCGGTCTCTTCAGCATCACCAATAACGTCGGCCCATCGCCTCAGCAATTCTTCATCCTCCAGACAAAATGAGCTGCCTTTCGCATCCCCGTCGTTATACTTGACAGAATATGTCGGCTAATCCGACTCTCTATTCGCAGCTCAAGATATGAAACGCATTCTCATTCTCGCCATTCTCCTGTTGGTTTCTCTTGGCGAAACGGCCCTCCGCGCCGCCGATATCACCGTCTTCGCCGCCGCCAGCCTGACCGATGCCCTAAAAGAAGCCGCCGCCGTCTATGAAAAACAAAGCCCCGACCACGTCGCCTTCAATTTCGGTGCCTCCAGCCTGCTCGAACGCCAGATCGCGGAAGGCGCTCCCGCCGACGTCTTCTTTTCCGCCGACGAAGCCAAAATGGACGCTCTCGCATCGAAAGGCCTCATTCTAAAAGAAACTCGCAAGAGCCGCCTTTCGAACTCACTCGTCATCGTCACTTCGGCGGACAGCAACATTCAGATTCATTCGCCCACTGACCTCGCGACCGACAAAGTTCGGCGCATCGCCCTCGCCGATCCCAAAGCCGTCCCCGCCGGCATTTATTCGAAAACCCTTCTTGAAAAGGAAAATCTCTGGACGAGCGTCGAACCAAAAGTCGTCCCCGTGGATAATGTCCGCGCTGCGCTCGCCGCCGTCGAATCCGGCAATATCGAAGTTGGCATGGTGTTCAAGACGGACGCCGCCATCTCGAAAAAAATAAAAGTCGCCTGTGAGATCCCGCCAGCCATCGGCCCGAAGATCTCCTACCCGATGGCGGTGATAAAAGATTCAAAGCAGATTGAATCCGCCAAAAACTTTGTGGACTATCTCAACTCCGATGCTGCCGCGAAGATTTTTGAGAAATATGGATTCATCGTGCTCAACTGAGCCTCACTGTTTCTCCGCATCCACCGGTCCGGAGGCCGGCGCTTCGTGACCGCCGAGGAATGGCAACTGCTCTCGTTCACCGCCTGGGTTTCCGCGCTCAGCACTGTGATCATTCTGCCCTTCGGCCTCGCAATCGCCTGGTGGCTCGCGCGCCGGGATTGGCGCGGAAAATCCCTCGTCGAAACCGTCGTTTCACTGCCACTCGTCATGCCGCCGGTCGCCACCGGTTTAATCCTCCTCAAAATCCTCGGCGAAAAAGGCCCCATCGGCGGCTTTTTCTACAAACATTTCAATCTCGACATCGCCTTCACCTGGCGCGGCGTTTTAATCGCGCTCGCAGTCATGTCCTTTCCGCTCCTTGTGCGTTCCACCCGTGTCGCCTTTGAACAGGTAAATCCCCGCCTCGAGCAAATCGCCCAAACCCTTGGCGCCAGCAACGCGCGCGTCTTCTGGACCATCACGCTGCCGCTCGCCCTGCCCGGCGTGGTCGGCGGAATGCTCCTCGCCTTCGCGCGCGCCCTCGGCGAATTCGGCGCCACCATCATGGTTGCCGGATACATTTCCGGCCGCACCGCCACGCTTTCGACCGAGATTTATCACGCCTTCAACAACGGCGAAGACTCGCACGCCTATCACCTGCTCGGCATGTCGGTCGCGCTCGCGTTTCTCGCCGTCTGGTGCAGCGAATGGTTTATGCGACGCAAACGAGCGAAATGAATCTCCTGCTCAAAAATATCCTCCTGCCGCTCGCGGATTTCGCCTTGGACATCAATGTGGAAATTCGCCACCAGGCCACCGCTATTTTCGGCCCTTCCGGCGCTGGCAAAACCTCCCTGCTTGATCTCATCGCCGGCCTGCGCCGCCCCAAAACCGCCCTCGTGCAACTCGATGATCGCGTCCTCACCAATACAGAAGCCCGCCTCCAGGTGCCCACGCGCCATCGCCGCATCGGCTACGTGCCGCAAGATCTCGCGCTCTTCCCTCATCTTTCCGTCCGCCACAATTTATTATACGGTCGCAAGGGAAATGGTGATTCAACCCCCCTCTTCAGCCTCGAACATATTACGAACGTTTTGGAAATCGAACCGCTCATCGATCGCCGCGTCACCCACCTTTCCGGCGGCGAAAAACAACGCGTCGCCCTCGCCCGCGCCTTGCTCGCCTCACCGCAAATCCTTCTGCTCGATGAGCCGCTCGCCAGCCTTGACACCGTCCTGAAATCAAAGATTCTTCCCTACCTCGCCCGCATCCGCGATGAGTTCCATCTCCCGATGCTTTACGTCACGCACGATTGGGACGAAGCCCAAGCCCTCTGCTCGGAAGCCCTCGTCATGGAACGCGGAAAAATCACCCGCCGCGAAGAATTAAAGAAGTAATTAGTCATTCGCCCCGCGAATCGGCACCGTCATCTGCTCTCCATTATTCTGCGGCCCGAGCTTCAACAAAAATGGCACCGCAATCTTCGCCCACTCCGCCGCCGCCGGATAATGGTTCGCCGAACCGCCAAACGCGCTCTGCAGCATTTCCGTATTGATGATTCCCGGATTCAGCGGAATCGCCGCCATGCCCGAAGGCAGTTCCTGCGCCAGCGATTGCGTCAGCCCCTCAATCGCCCATTTGCTCGCGCAATACGGCGCCACCTCCGCATCCGCCGAACGTCCCCAACCCGAACTCAAATTCACAATCACCCCGCTCTTCCGCTTCACCATCGCCGGGACGAAATGCCGGATCACATTCGCCGTGCCCTTCACATTCACGTCGATGACCTCGGAAAATTCCTTCGCCCCAATCTCCCACAACCGCGCGTTTTTGTTGATGACACCTGCATTGTTGATGAGCACATCCGGCGGCGCATGCGTGGTCAGACACACGCTTGCCCAGGATTTCACCGCATCATCCGACGATACATCCACCGAATAAAAGTCATGCGGTTTGCCAAACTTCTCCTTGAGCCGATCAATCTTCTCTTGAGAACGCCCGCAACCCAGAACCGTGTGGCCCAACCGCGCGAATTCCTCCACCATCGCCCGCCCAAGACCGTACGAGACACCGGTAATGACAATGATTTTTCCGCTGGGCATGGGCCAATCTTGATTCAATCACCCGCTCTTTCAACTTTTTTCTGTCCGCTTTCCGGCCCTGGAGGCTGTATATACGGTAAAGCTCGATGACCAGCGACCAACAACTTCTAAGGCGTTACGTAACCGAAAAATCCGAAATCGCCTTTGGCGAGCTCGTGAAGCGTTACGTGAACTTGGTCTACTCGGCTGCGCTTCGTCGAGTGAACGGCGACAGCCACCTGGCGCAGGACGTTTCGCAACAGGTCTTCACCGACCTCGCACGAAAGGCTCATTTTTTGTCCGAACGCATCGTGCTCGCCGGCTGGCTCCATTCAGCCACAGGCTACGCGGCGGCGCAAATGATGCGGACAAATCGCCGCCGCCAAAAACGCGAGGAGGAAGCCGCGGCCATGAATGCTCTCGAACCCGATACTCCCACCGACTGGCAGGCGCTGCGACCGCTCCTGGACACCGCCCTCGATACTCTCAGCGCGACGGACCGCGATGCGTTGCTCCTGCGCTTCTTTGAACAGCGAAGCTTCGCGGAAGTGGGCCTGGTGTTGGGCAGCAATGAAGAAGCCGCGCGCAAACGTGTGCATCGCGCCGTCGAAAAACTTCGCGCCCATTTGACCCGCCGCGGGCTGGCCACCACCGTCGCGGCTCTTTCCACCGCGATTTCGGCGAACGCCGTCCAGCTCGCCCCTGCCGGATTGTCTACCGCACTCGCCAGCGCATCGCTCGCCGGCGCCGGCGCAACTTCCGGAATAACCGCAACCGCTTTGAAAATTATGAGCCTGACCAAATTGCAACTCGGCATCGGCACCGCCATTCTGGCCGTCGTGACTGCCTCGCTCATCGTGGAGCACAATTCTGAAATCTCTCTGCGGAAGGAAAATGACAAGCTCCGCCGGCAAATGGCACAACTGAATGCCGACAACGAAACACTCTCCCGCCGCATTACCCGAGCCACCCTCGACATCCCCCGCCTGCCCGCGCCGCCCGTGCAGGCCACCAACGATGCCACGGCTGTGGCGGATACCCTGCAATCGACCAATCTCTACAATCGGCTCAAGGATAAAGACCTGAAGTTAAGTCTGCGACAACTCGAACCTTATTTGAACGCCAATGGCCGCAACGCCGCTTCCCTTCTCGCCTCGTATCGCACCTCGAAGGATCCCGCCTTGCTCGCGGAAGCCATGCGCAATTTCCCCAACGACCCGCAAGTCGCGTTCGAAGCCGCGCTGCGTCCGGATGCCACGCCGGAAGATCGCCGGCAATGGCTGGACGCTCTCAAAAAATCCGATCCTGACAACGCGCTGGGATACTACCTTTCTGCGCTGGATTATTTCAAAACCGGCCAGAGCGACCAGGCCCTGAAAGAATTCATGGCCGCTTCCGGCAAGTCCTTTGAGGATTATACCTCGGAACGTTATCAAGACGACGCCGAGGCTTACATGGCGTCCGGATATTCCGTCGCCGACGCCAAAGCCGCCGCCGGCCTCCAATTGCTCCTCCCACAACTCCAGCAGGTGAAGGACCTTGGACACGACATGATTCAACTTTCCCAGTCCTATCAGCAGGCGGGCGACAGCGCCTCCGCTCGGGCAGCTCTGCAGATGGCCGTCAGCCTCGGGCAACGTTACGGCACTTCCACGCCGGGCGAACCGGCCATCAGCCAGCTCGTCGGCTTGGCTCTCGAAGGCCTCGCGCTCAAAAACATGGACCCACAAAGCGCTTATGGCAGCGACGGTCTGACCGTTCAGGACGAATTGAATCAGGTTTCCCAACAAAGAGCCGCGCTGGAAGCCCGTAGTCAGAAAGTAGAAGCCATCGTGCCCACCATGCCCGAACAGGATTGGATCAGCTACCGGGATCGCTGGTTGATGTTCGGCGAGCAAAACGCCGAGCAGTGGCTCATCAATAAATACGGCAGCAATTAGAGCGTTTGAAGAAATACTGTAGCCACACGGAGCGAGGATTTTTGGGGGTTGGCGAGGCTTTGGCGAAAGAGCGGGTTCAAAGAGACCCCGCGACTGAGCCGAAACGAAGCCAAAACCCAAAAAGACCGCTCTCTTTTTCTCTTTCCTCCGTGTGACTTCAGTATTTTTGAAAATGCTCTAATCCCGTGGATTAAATTTCGACTTCTCCGCCAACTGCTCCCAAAGCTTCCGTTCATCCTCGGAAATCGTTTGGGGCACCTCGACTTGCGTCACTACGATGAGGTCCCCATTTCCCCCCTCGCGCAGCGGCAACCCACGCCCGCGCACGCGCAGCTTCTGCCCATTCTGCGTGCCCGGCGGAATTTTGATATTCACGCGCCCGGCGAGGGTCGGCACGGAAATATTCGCGCCCAGCACCGCTTCCCACGGCGCAAGTTCGGCCTCATAAATCAAATTATGATCCTCGACATTAAAATCCGGATGCTTCGCCAACCGCACGCGCAAATATAAATCACCCGCCTCGCCGCCACCCGCGCCCGCTTCGCCGCGTCCCGCCACGCGCAACTTCTGCCCTTCGGTCACGCCGGGCGGAATTTTCACCTGGTAACTTTCCGCACGTCCATTGTGCCGCACCGAAACGGTCCGCACCGAACCGCGCATCGCTTCCTCGAGCGTCACCATGATGTCGCCCTCAATATCCCTCCCGCGCTCGGCATATTCCTCCTCCTCGAAACCCTGCCCAAACCCTCCGCGAAATCCAGCCCCCCTCCCTCGCGCGCCGAAAAGCTGTTCAAAGAAATCGCTGAACCCCGTCCCGCCAAAATGAAATTCCTCCCCGCTCGCCATGCGGCCGTGAAATCCCCGGCCTGATCCCGTGAAACCTTCCCAGCCCGGCGGCGCTTGAAAATCCGCGCCCTGTTTCCAATTCGCGCCCAGCTGATCGTATTTCTTGCGCTTGGCCGGATCGCTCAACACTTCGTAAGCCTCGTTGATCTCCTTGAATTTTTCCTCGGCCTTTTTCTTGTCCTTGGCGACGTCCGGATGATATTCCCGCGCCAGTTTTCGGAAGGCCTTCTTGATCTCGGCCTCGCTTGCGGTCCGCGAAACGCCAAGACTCTCGTAATAATCTTTGTATTGAACAGCCATATCCTGGGAATCGCCGCTTGCGAAAAAGCTGCGATACTTGAGACAATGATGCCTGTTGTTTCGCTTTTGTCAAAATGTTGACGATGAAGGTAGGGACGCCGTGCCACGGCGTCCCCGTCCGCGTTCCAGCGGACGGCACGGCATTTCGACGACGGCTTGATGTGGAATGAACGACCCTGATTCCAACTCGCTTTGCCTCGAATGCGGCCTCTGCTGCAACGGCGTGATCTTCGCCGACGTCCAATTGCAACCGCAGGACAATGCCGCCAAACTCCGCGCCCTCGGTCTGGCGTTTCCTCCCAATCGCCAATCGGCAATCGCCAATCGTAAATTTCAGCAGCCTTGCACCGCCTTCGAAGGTTGCCGTTGCCGGATCTATTCCGACCGCCCCACCTACTGCCGCGAATTCGAATGCCTCCTCCTCAAGAGCGTTAAAGCCGGCCACACAGACATCGACGAAGCCCGGCGCATCATTCGCTCCGCCCTCCGGCGCGTCAAAAAGGTAAAACGTCTGCTCCGGGCCCTCGGCGATACCGACGAAACCCTCGCCCTCGGCAAACGCTTCCGCCGCATGAAACGAAAACTCGAGAGCATCCACCTTGACGACGAAACCGCCGAAAAATTCGGCGACCTCACCCTCGCCTTCCACGACCTCAACGTCCTCCTCAGCGAAGCGTTCTATAATGATATGTAGCGATGGTCTGCGACCGCCGCCATATTTCTGGGCGCCCGGCCTTCAGGCCGCGGTCTTTTTTTGGGGAGCGCAGCCGCCCCGGCTGCAGTTCGGCGCGCGCTCCCCATTCCCTCTGCATGGTTTATAGCTTCAGCCACTTCGCAGGACATGCGTCCCGCCTATTTCCATCTCCAATCTTTGCCGTTACACCTCTTGCGATTTTCCGTTCCCTCAGCTAAAACCATTCCCCGTGCCCCACGAAGATTTCTCAGACGCCGCACTCGTCATCCTCGGCCACGGCTCGACGAAGAATGAACAATCGTCTGCGCCCGTCCATCAGCACGCCGCCGAATTACGCGGGCGCGGCATTTTCGCCGAAGTTCGCGAAGCCTTCTGGAAACAGGACCCGCAGATCAAAACCGTGCTCGCGGACATCGCCGCACCGCGCGTCTTCATTGTGCCCCTCTTCATTAGCGAAGGCTATTTCAGCAGCGATGTCATTCCCAAAGCCCTGGGATTCCTCCACGGTCAAACTACTGTCCAATCTCGCCTATCTACGCTCACCTATTGTTATCCCGTCGGCACACATGAAAGAATGACCTCCGTATTGCTGGCGCGCGCCAAAGAAGTCGTCACCCAGTTTCCCTTTCCTCGCGCCCCCAAATCGCACGAGACGACCCTTTTCATCGCCGGCCACGGCACCGAACAAAACGAAAACTCCCGCAAAGCCATCGACCACCAGGTCAATGTGATTCGCGCCACCAAAGAATACGCCGACGTCCACGCCGTTTTTCTCGAAGAAGAACCGCGCGTCGAAAAATGCTACGAACTGGCCCGGACAAAAAATCTCGTCGTCGTTCCATTTTTTATCAGCGAAGGCATGCATACCCAGGAGGATATCCCCGTCCTGCTGGGCGAACCCAAACGCATCGTCGAACAACGCCTCGCCAGCCACCAACCCGCCTGGCGTAACCCCACCGAACGCCACGAAAAACTCCTGTGGTACGCCAAAGCCGTCGGCACCGAACCCCTCATCGCCGATGTCATCCTCGAACGCGCCCGCGAGGCCGCTATGAGGAGTTAAACCGATGGACTGGTTGGCACTGCACCGACTGGTTAAATAGATTGAGCAACGAGTCCCAACCCGCTTAACCTCCTCAACTCATAAATTCATTAACTCTTAAACTAAAATGAGCCTTCGCTTCGGAATCCTGGGCACCGCCAACATCGCGCGAAAAATTTGGAAAGCCACCGCCCTTTCAGGGAATTCCACCGTCGCCGCCGTCGCCAGCCGCAGCTCAGAACGAAGCAAACAATTCATTGCTGAAAATCAACGCGAGAAACCATTCGACACCATCCCCGCCGCGCTCGGCAGCTACGACGAATTGATCGCCTCCCGCGATGTCGACGCCATCTACGTCCCCATCCCCACTGCTCTGCGCACCGATTGGATCGTCCGCGCCGCCGAAGCCGGCAAACACATTCTCTGCGAAAAACCCGTCGGCGCGACCGTTGCCGACACCCACGCCATGATCAACGCCTGCCGCCGCAACAACGTGCAATTCATGGACGGCGTCATGTTCATGCACAACCCGCGCCTCGACCGCATCCGCCAGGCGCTCGTCAACGAAACAGACTTCGGCAAACTCCGCCGTATCACCACGCATTTCAGTTTTTTTGCCAACGACACTTTTCACACTAACATCCGCAGCGACAGCACGCTCGAACCGCTCGGTTGCCTCGGCGATCTCGGCTGGTATTGCATCCGCTTCGCGCTTTGGGTCATGAACTGGCGCCTCCCGCGCGAAGTCAGCGGCCGTATTCTCTCCCAGTCCGGCAGCACGCGCGGTTCCAGCGCCGTGCCCTTCGATTTTTCCGGCGAAATGCTTTTCGACGACGACGTTTCCTCCGGCTTCTTTTCCTCCTTCCTCGCCGCGTACAGCAACTGGGCCGTGATGACCGGCACCAAAGGCCACGTTCGCGTCCCGGACTTTGTTCTCCCGAAACAAAGCAGCAATGGCGCATTGGAAATCAACAATGAACTCTCCGACGATTTAAAAATCGACGCCCTCACCTCACAGGAAACCAACATGGTCCGCGCCTTCGCCGACCAGGTTCTCTCCGGAAAGCTGAATGAAGCCTGGCCCGAACAGGCCATGAAAACCCAAATCGTCACCAACGCCTGCCTCGACGCCGCCCGCAAAAATTGCCCAATCCCCCTCGAAGCCCGCTCAACGTAGCAGCCGACGTAAGGAGGCTCTAACTTAATTCTTCATTCGATGTTGGATGTTCGGCGTTCGATGTTCGATGTTTCCCCAGTGAACGTGTTCCCATTTCTCGACATTTCCCTCCGCCATCCTCTATGCTGCGCGCGTGCATTTTCGGAAAACAACCATCGTCGGCGTTGGCTTGCTCGGCGGCTCGCTCGGCCTCGCGATTAAAAAGCGCGCCCTGGCCGGCCACGTCACCGGCTACGTCCGCCGCGCCGCCAGCATCGCTGAATGCCTCCAGGCCGGCGCCGTCGATTCCTGCACACGCGATCTTCGTGAAGCCGTCTCCGATGCTGATCTAATCGTCCTTTGCACTCCGCTCGCGCAAATGCGCGCGTTGCTCAAGGAAATGCTTCCCGCCCTCAAACGCGGCGCGATCATCACCGACGTCGGCAGCGTGAAAGCGACCGTGGTGAAAGAATTGGAACCCCTCGCCGCCAAGGCCGGCGCGCATTTCATCGGCAGCCATCCCATGGCCGGCGCGGAAAAAACCGGCGTCGCCGCCGCGCGCGTGGATTTGTTCAACCACGCCGTTTGCGTCGTCACTCCCACAAAAAAGTCACACAAAGCCGCCCTGAGAACGACGGAGGAATTCTGGAAATCCATCGGCGCTCGCGTCATGCGCCTCACGCCGGAATTGCACGATCAACTCGTCAGCCGCTCCAGTCATTTGCCGCACGTTGCCGCCGCCACCCTCGCCAATCTCGTTCTGGACCCCGCGCACCCTAAATCACAACCGCTGCTCTGTGCCAATGGCTTCCGCGATACCACCCGCATCGCTTCCGGCTCGCCGGAAATGTGGCGCGACATCGCCCTCGCGAACCGGAAAAATCTGGGCCGCGCGCTCGACACCTTCATTCGCGACCTGAAAAAAATCCAGGCTGTGCTAAAGAAAGGGGATGAAAAAGCGGCCGAAAAATTTTTCGAACAAGGAAAAAAACGCCGCGACGCCTGGTGCGCGAGGTGTGCGTCCCCATCACCGGAATAATTGTGAAATGAAGTTCCAAAATCCAAGTTCCAAGTTCCAAAAGGTGTTCTTTCCGCAAGCCCCAAAAGTGAATGCAGGTTTTGGGAATTTACGCTTTGGCATTTCCTTGGAACTTGGAACTTGGAACTTGGAACTTTATGGTTCGCCCTTCGGATTTCGGCCTTCGGATTTTGATCCGCGTCCATCCACGCCCATCCGCGGTTAAAGCATGCCTCTCCCCGACCTCATCGAAATCGTCCCCCTCGAAAAACCCGTGCGCGCGGAAATCACCGTGCCGGGCTCAAAGAGCATCACGAACCGCGCCCTCATCCTCGCTGCGCTCGCTGAAGGCGAAGTCACGCTCGAAGGCGCGCTCTGGAGCGAGGACACGCAAATCATGGTCGAATGCCTGCAGGAACTCGGCTTCATGGTCGACGTCCGGCCCGACCCCAGCGAATTTTCCAACCGCACCATTACCGTCTACGGCAAAGGCGGCGCCGTCCCGCCCGGCGGCACCGAGCAGCAGCCAATGGAACTCTTCGTCGGCAACGCCGGCACCGCCGCGCGATTTCTCGCCGCCTTCGTCTGCCTCGGCAAAGGCGTTTACAAATTGCACGGCGTCCCCCGCATGAACGAGCGCCCCAAAGCCGCCTTGTTCCAGGCCCTGCGCGAACTCGGCTATCGCGTCGATTCCCCGACCGACAAACTTCCCGCCATCATTCACGGCAGCGGCCCCAAGCCCGGCGCGAAATGCACCGTTAACATCGAAGAAAGCTCCCAATTCGCCTCCGCCCTCCTCCTCTGCGCCAGAGTCGGCGGTTGGAATGTTGAAGTCACCGGCGAAGATGCCGAAGAATCTCCGTACGTCGCGATGACTTCGAAGTTGATCGATGCATTTCCCAAACACGGCGGAAAATTTCAAATCGAACCGGATGCAAGCAGTGGAAGTTATTTTTGGGCGGCGGATTGGCTTCTCTCTGTGGATTTGTGGATGAAAGACTCCGTTAAAGAAAGTCCGTATCCGCAAATCGACTTCCGACTCCAGGAAGTCGCAGGATGGGTTTTCGGTCCCCGCTCGCCAAAAAGCCAAAGCACTGCAAAAATTGAACAGCCCGATTTTAGTGTGAAGAATTGGCCTTCGACGGGATGGCAAATCGACGCTGACTTTCCAATCTTCCTCCCCTTGCCAGAAACAATTTCACGCGCAGAACAATTGGGTGACAGCATTATGACGGCGGTCGTTGTAGCAGCACACCTTTTGGGAGGATCCGGTTTTGAACAGCGCAGAGTCGGGATTCAATTCACCGACCTCGGCCGCCTCCGTCTCCAGGAAACCGAACGCGTCACCGCCCTGCGCACCGAATTAACCAAATGCGGCGCGAAAGTCATCGAAGAAGGCGACACGCTCACCGTTCACCCCTCAAAATTGCACGGCGCCGAAATCGAAACCTACAACGACCATCGCATGGCCATGTGTTTCGCAATTCTGGGATTGAAAGTTCGCGGCATAAAACTTAAAAACCCCGCGTGCGTGAAGAAAACGTTCCCCAATTTCTTCCAGAAACTCGCCGCCGCCCCGCCCCACGGCCTCGGCGCAACCATTCTGGACGCAAAAACCGGACGCCCATTGACGCACGATGAGCTATTTGCAGATTAGTTGTAGCGGCGCCTCGGCAGAGCGCCGCTAAATTGAATTTTACTGTTTTCGGTCTCATTAACACCCGGCTTTAGCCGGGTGACTAAGACCGCGAGAACGGGAAACCGTTTTAACGGTTTCCACCGAACATGATTTGCCGGTTTTGGCCGGCCTGAAATTATTTTGAAACACCCAATCGTCATCGCCATCGACGGCACCAGCGCGAGCGGCAAGAGCACCAACGCCAAGCTCGTCGCCAAGGCCCTCGGCTACGTTTACGTGGACACCGGCGCGATGTATCGCACGCTCGCCTGGTATTGCATCCAAAACAAAGTCGACGTCCACGCACCCAAAGCCGTCGCCGCCGCATTGCGCAAATGGAAAACATCCCTCGAATGCAAAAATGGCCACGTCCATTTGCTCGTCGATGGTTATTATCCTGAAAAGGAAATCCGCACCGAGCAAACCAGCGCCGCCGTCTCGCATGTCGCCGCCGTTCCCAAAGTCCGCGAATGGATGAAGAAAAAACAGCGCGAAT
>Ga0335085_10001704_pt1 | contig 44606 bp, 29 predicted proteins | sample Lox_Sample_45_FD_206712 | JGI IMG/M metagenome (GOLD analysis project Ga0335085, IMG submission 206712) | Soil microbial communities from Loxahatchee National Wildlife Refuge, Florida, United States - Lox_Sample_4.5 | ecosystem: Environmental > Terrestrial > Soil > Wetlands | place: USA...
GCGACATCTTGACCGTCGAGCAAAAGGATCCCGGCCTGGCCCGGGAGTGGCGCGAAGCAACCCGCTGGGCATTCACCGAGGCCCTGCGCGCCGACTTCTTCGTGGCCGAATTTGCCCGCACCGTTCGCGGCCATCAGGGTCCAGGCAACTACCTCCTGGAGAAGGGAAGCATCGAGGAATATGTCCCCGAGTTGCAGAGAAAGCCCGACGCCCAGCGCTAATGTGGCCATCACCGTGCCAAAACGCCGCCAAGCGGCGAAAGACTGCAGCCCAGGGCGCAAGCCCTAGATGAACGCGGAGGATGACATAGCCTTTGGTCGCGCCTGCCATGCCAGATCCCGCCAATCCCGTTCTACTCTACGACGGCATTTGCGGCCTCTGTAACCGCTTGGTGCAATTTGTCCTAAGGCACGATCGGCGCGCTCACTTTCGTTTCGCCTCATTACAAAGTACCTATGCCGCTCGCGTCCTGAAATCTCATGGCCTTGATTCCCAGGACCTGAACACCCTCTACGTTGTGGAGGGTGAACAGCTCACCACTCGCGCCGACGCGGTGATTTTCATCTTGCAGGAACTAGGCGGATTTTGGCGCGTCCTGGCGGCCGCGCTGCGTGTTTTCCCCAAACCGTTACGTACCTTGGGCTACACTTTGGTGGCGCGCCATCGCTACCGCCTTTTCGGAAGATACGACACCTGCCTGCTGCCCGAGAAGAAATACCAGGACCGATTTCTGGATGCATGATCGTTATGCCCGGCATGACCAAAATCCCCCTTCTCGGCGTCATCTTGAGCGACTTTAGTCCGGAAGGATCTGGCGTGGAGCGGATATGCGCCTTGGGAGCGCGACCCGCCAGATCCGTCGCAGGCTCTGGATGACGCCCCAAACAGGGGAAGAACTTATAAGTTAGCCGGACCCATCGCCCCAGCAGACATTCCGCTTCCGCCCTTGTAGAATTTGCAATGCGCTTTCCTGAACACCCATAACCCGAGGGACCAGCATGCCCGAGAAACCCGCGCTGACCGATGCCCACAGCAACATCGAGTCCGTCCTGCAGGAGGATCGCAAGTTTGAATGCCCCGGGCACTTCCGCCGGCAGGCGCACATCAAGAGCCTGGAAGACTACGAGCGCATCTACCGCGAATCGGTCGAGCAGCCGGAAAAATTCTGGGCCGGCATCGCCAGCGATCTGCACTGGTTCAAAAAGTGGGACAGGGTTCTCGAATGGAACCATCCCTGGGCCAAGTGGTTTGTCGGCGGCCAGCTCAATGTATCTTACAACTGTCTCGACCGCCACGTGCAATCATTCCGGAAGAACAAGGCCGCGCTGATCTGGGAGAGCGAGCCCGGCGAAGTCCGCACCCTGACTTACCAGCAACTGCATCGCGAAGTGCAGAAGTTCGCCAACGTCCTGAAATCGCTCGGCGTCAGAAAGGGCGACAGAGTAGCCATTTACATGGGGATGACGCCCGAGCTGCCCATCGCCATGCTGGCCTGCGCCCGCATCGGCGCACCCCACACCGTGGTCTTCGGTGGCTTTTCCTCCAATGCGCTGGTGGACCGTATTCACGACTCGCAGGCCGTCGCCGTGATTACGCAGGACGGTTCGTACCGTCGTGGCGCTGAGGTGAAGTTATTTCCGGCAGTCGAAGAGGCGCTGAAATCCTGTCCTTCCGTGAAGCATGTGATTGTTTACAAGCGCACCGGCTCGCCGATCAGCATGCGGCCCGGACGCGATCACTGGTGGCATGAGCTGATGGAATCAGTCTCCCAGGAGTGCCCCGCCGAGTCGCTCGACGCCGAGCATCCGCTTTACATCCTTTACACCTCGGGAACCACCGGCAAGCCGAAGGGCGTGGTGCACACCACCGGCGGCTATTCGGTGGGCACATACATAACCACAAAATGGGTATTCGATCTCAAGGAAGAAGACACCTACTGGTGCACTGCCGACATCGGTTGGGTGACAGGGCACAGTTACATCGTCTATGGGCCGCTGCAAAACGGCGCCACCACTCTCATGTACGAAGGCGCGCCCAACTTCCCCGAGCCCGACCGCTTCTGGAGCATCATCGACCGCCACCAGGTAAACATTCTCTACACCGCGCCGACGGCCATTCGAACCTTCATCAAATGGGGCGAGCAGTGGCCCAGAAAACACAAGCTCGACAGCCTGCGCCTGCTGGGCACGGTGGGGGAACCGATCAATCCCGAGGCCTGGATGTGGTACCACGAAGTCATCGGCCATGAGCGTTGCCCCATCGTCGATACCTGGTGGCAAACTGAGACCGGGCACATCATGCTCACTCCAATCCCGGGCGCGATTGCCACCAAACCGGGGTCGGCCACGCGTCCTTTCCCAGGCGTGGTGCCGGAGATCGTCACCATGCATGGCAATCCTGTCCCCGAAGGCTCGGGCGGTTTTCTCGTTCTCAAGCAGCCTTGGCCCGGCATGCTGCGCACCATTTACGGTGATCCCGACCGCTACGCGTCGCAGTACTGGTCGCAAATTCCGCCCGCATACTTCACCGGCGACGGCGCCCGCAAGGACGGAGACGGCTATTACTGGGTCATGGGCCGCGTGGACGATGTGATCAACGTCTCCGGCCATCGCCTGAGCACGATGGAAGTCGAATCAGCGCTGGTGGCCCATGAAGCCGTCGCCGAGGCCGCCGTGGTGGCGCGTCCCGACGAGATCAAGGGCCAGGCCATCTCGGCCTTCGTCACCCTGGAGCAGGGCAGAAAGCCTACTCCCGAGCTCAAAGACGAACTCAGAAAATGGGTTGCCAAAGAAATCGGCGCCATGGCCAAGCCCGACGACATTCGCTTCACCGACACTCTGCCCAAGACCCGCAGCGGCAAAATCATGCGCCGCCTCCTCCGTGAGCTCGCCAGCAGCGGCGACGTGAAAGGCGATACCACTACCCTGGAAGACTTTGGTGTGATCGCGAGACTGAAGGAAAGCGAAGAAGCTTGAAGATATTTACGGATTGTCGGATTTTAGAATTGTCAAATTGAAATCTCCCGCAAGGCGGCCCTCATTCGTCAATTCGTAAATTCGTCAATCCTGAAATCCGGCAATTTTTCGATCTACTCTCCGGCTCCAGACATCACAATCGGCATTGTGGGCGTTGCCGATCCCTGCTCCGGCTCCACCGTAATCGCAAAGGCCTTGGCTTCGACTCCTGCCGGAAGCGGGGGCTGAATGACGGTCGCACTGCCTCGGGCATCGGGTTTGAACACTCCCGCCGGAATGGGTGCTCCGTTGGTCGGAATCAGCCACAACTCGTACGCTTTCTGCGGGGGCAAACCCGGCAGGTTGCTGGCCAGGAAAATCAGGCTCGCACGGTCGCGAACGTAGATCGCCTTTCCCTGCGGTTGCGGCGGAGCTTGCGCCGCCACCAGGGTCACCCGCATTGCATCCGTCGAAGTCAGCGTGGAAACCACTTCGCGAGCCCGTTCGAGTTGGACCTGCCGTTGCTCTGATTCGTTCTGTAATTGGGCCACCCGCTGCGCCAGTCGGTCGCTCTGCCGAAAGAAGAATCCCGCCAGCACCAGGAACACTGCCGCCGCCAGCCAGGGCGTGAACTTCCATGACGACGGGCGAGCCGGAATCTTCTGTGCTCTAGGCTCCTGCGCAATCGCCTTAAGCAAGCGCTCGCGGGAGCGTTGTGGCGGCTTGGGTCCGGACGCTGACAGCGCGAGCAAGGCCGTGTCTCCACGCAATCGTTCCAACTCGCGACGGCATGCCGCGCACCCTTCCACATGATTCTCCAGAGCGACACGTTCGTCGCCCTGCAACGTCCCCACGGCCAGCATTGCGAGATCGTCGGCGAATTGTCCGTGTGCGGTCATACGTCAAAAGCCTTTCGCAGGGCCAGCAGTCCGGCGCGAATGCGAGTCTTGATCGTCCCCAGCGGCTCTCCCGTCTTAACCGCGATTTCGCTGTGCGTCAGCCCTTCGAAGTAAGCCATCTCCAGCGCGCTTCGTTGTGCTTCCGGCATACCACCCAGCGCGCCCCGTACCTTCTCCATGGCGCGCGAGCGCTCCGCCGCGTCCGCCATGTCCGGCTCCACCGAGACCACCACATCGGCAATGTCAGTGTCCGGGCGCCGCTTGCGCAAGCCATCGATAGCACGGTTACGCGTGATCACTCCCAACCACGCCCCCAGGTTGCCCCGGCTCGAATCAAACGCTGCGGGATTGCGCCAGAGTTGCATGAACACCTCCTGCAAAACGTCCTCGGCAGCGCTGGTATCGCCGAGCACGCGCAGCGCCACTGCGTACACCAGGGGAGAGTAGCGATCATAGAGCGTCGCCATCGCGCTCTCCTCGCCGGAGCGTATCCCCCAGACCAGCGAGACGTCGCTCAACCCTGCCTTTAATTCAGCGCCGGACAAGCAGTTATCCCATCCTTTCAAAGGTACGGTTTCCAGCCCCTCCGCGGATTCTTGTACTATCCGCCCGGCCCACAATCAACTACGCGAAGGGAGGGTAAACTATCTGACCAGAGAGGGCCCTACATGGGAGATCTAAGCCGTATCGGTATCGCCATCGATACCCAACTGCTTCGCCGCTTCGACCGCTTCATTGCGCATCAGGGTTACCAGAACCGCTCCGAAGCCTTCCGCGACCTGATTCGCGACTGCCTGGTCGGTTCTGCCGTGGTCGCCCCCAACGCCTTCGTGGTCGGCACCGTCACGCTCATCTACGATCATCACACCCGGCTCCTGCCCGGGAAACTCACCGATCTCCAGCACGAGCATCATCACGTGATCATCTCCACGCTTCATGCTCACCTGGATCACGAAAGCTGTCTCGAAGTAGTGGTGCTTCGCGGCCAATCCAAAGAAGTGCAAAAACTGGCAGACCGCCTGATCAGCACCAAAGGGGTTCAGCACGGACGCCTGGTCATGAGTTCACCCGAAACCGCCGCTGACCATCACCACTGAGAACCGGGAACGAGGAACTGACAACTGGGTGCAAGATCCATGACGCCGTCAGCCAGGCGACGTCCAGCTCCTACTGGCTCTTCATCGCCAGTCGCCGCTCCTCCGGCGTCATCTGCTTCCACAGCACTTCCAGATCACGCTGCACCCGCGAATTCTCCGGGTCTCCATGCAGCGCCTTGGCGAACCAGCGATAAGCGGTAGGAAGATCGCGGCCCACGCAGTGCCCAGTGGCGTACATGGCGCCCAGCAAGGTCTGGGCCTTGGCATTCGACTCCCGCGCGGCAATTTGCAGGTTTCTCTGCGCCCGAGAACAATCTTCCGGGACTCCCCGTCCGTACAGATATTTCTCTCCATCGGCCACCAGCCGGTCCTCGAATGTCATGGCCGGGGCAGTTGGCAGAGGCTTCTGTGTGGGCGCTTTCGGCATGGGTGCCGTGGCGGCAATTCGCGTTTCCTTAGACGCCTTCGTTGCCTTCGGCGCAGGCTCCGCAGCTTCGGGTTCACCTTCCGGGGAAGCCGTGGCCGGATTCGGAATCTGGGCGGAAGCTTCCGCGCTGCCGGGGTTCTGATCCGGTTGCGAGGTTTGGTCGGCCGGCTTTGCCACCGCAGCCGAATTATCGGAAGTACTGCCACTCGCAGCCTGCCCGGCGGCAGTCGGTGCGGCTGGACTCGATCCGGCCGGGGTAGGTCCGGCGCTGCTCTGGGCCGCCTGTCCCGTCGCAGCTGACGCCTCCGGCGGAGCCGGGTTCGCGGTCGGCTCTACCGGCACTACCGGGACGGCCTCTGCCGTGGCTGTATCCGGAGCCGCAGCTGATGGAGGACTCGCGGGCGCGCTGCTGGTAGCCGCCTTCTGCAGGTACCTCCAGGGATAGCCGTCACGCTGCCAATGCCAGGCCAGCAACCCTCCACTCAAGATCAGCAGCAACAACGCCAGGTAGAGTCGCCCGTGACCCCGGGGAGCGTCATCGTCCAGCAGGTAGTCCAGGTCTCGGGAGCGTTCATCTCCCAGTCCCAGGAAGGAGGGTCCACTCACCGGCGGTTTCATTCTTTCCCGCCCCGCCTCGCTCGAAACCGGCACTGGCGGAGGTCCCAGCGGTGCCCCGCACATGCCGCAAAAGCGGTATTGGGGATTGTTCTCCTGGCCGCATTGGGCGCATCGCACTGTCATGGCAGTCGGCATAACTATACTAATTCAGATGCTATTTGGGGACGATCCTTTGGTATGGCGTTTCCTGCCCATGGCAGGGTTGCCAGCAAGGATCCCCGGACCTTGCGCCCTTTGCCGTAAAGCCCTTTTGACCTCGCTTGAAGTCATCCCTAAACTCTAAACCGCAAAGCGTGCCAAAAAGCAACCGTCAGAGACGCCAACCGGCTGGATCAGGACATCGCTCCAGCTCCCTTCGCCTTTACACCTTGGTCTTCAGCGTGTTACCTTAATTGCACGTTACGATCAAATTGAAACTAGAAGACAGGAGTGCATCGGGTTAGTGCTAGCCAGAGAGCAAAAGAAATCCCTCATCGACCAGTACGGAACGCATCCCACCGATACGGGCAGCCCCGAAGTCCAGATCGCGTTGCTTAGCGAGCGCATTGGCCAATTGACGGATCACTTCAAAACGCACCAGAAGGACCATGGCTCGCGCCGCGGTCTTCTCATGCTGGTCAGCAAGCGACGCCGCCTGCTCGACTACCTCAAGCTATACGATTCCGACCGTTACAAGACGGTTGTGCATAAGCTGGGCCTGCGCAAGTAGCTTTCTGCGGGGCCGTTCCCCGGCTCGGGGTGTATTTGCCGGATCGCCATTCGGAATCATCTGGCCGTTGCGCAGTCGGCCATCACGAAACAAGGAAAAAAAGCCGCGAACGGTGTGTTTCCGGCCTCCCAGAACGCTACTGGCTCTTGCCCTTCAACCGTGCCGCCTCTCCAGACGCACGCGCGAGTGTCCTCCTGCCAAAAGGAAGTGAATCATGAAACAAGAAGTCTCGGTTGAACTTGCCGGCGGTAAAACCATCTCTTTTGAAACCGGAAAATTAGCCAAGCAGGCGCACGGTTCGGTCGTTGTCCGCATGGGCGATAACGTCGTTCTGGCCACCGCTACCGCCAATCCCGATCCCCGCGAAGGCGTCGATTTCTTCCCCCTGACCGTCGATTATCGCGAGTACACCTACGCCGGCGGACGCATCCCCGGCGGCTTCATCAAGCGCGAAGGCCGTCCCAGCGAGCGTGAAATCCTCACCAGCCGCCAGATTGACCGACCGGTGCGCCCCCTGTTCCCGGATGGCTTCCGTTGCGAGACCCAGGTCATCGCCTTTGTCCTCTCCGCCGACACCGAGAATGATCCCGATGTGGCTGGCATCAACGGCGCTTCCGCCGCCCTGAGCGTCTCTGACATTCCCTTCGAAGGCCCCATCGGCGCGGTGCGAGTGGGCCTGGTCAACGGCGCCTTCGTGATCAACCCCACCTACAGTGAGATGCGCGAGAGCCTGCTGAATATCATGGTGGTCGGTACCGCCGACGGCATTGTGATGATCGAGTCCGGCGCCAGGGAAGTGAAGGAAGAGACAGTGGTGGACGCGATCGAGTTCGCACACACCGAAATCAAAAAGATTTGCGCCGCCATCAATGACCTGCGTCAGAAAGGCGGCAAGCCCAAGCGCCCGGTCGCTCCTCCCGACTTCGATCAGGCCTACTACGACGATCTGAAGTCGCGGGTCGGCGCCGACCTGAGCGACCGCCTCGACACCCAGAAACATCCCAAGGCGGAAAGCTACACTCTGGTCCGGGAACTCAAGAAACAACTCCAGGCCGCCATTCAGGAAGATGATGAAGCCGCGCAGAAGAAATTCAAGACATACTTCGAGACCCTGCTGGAACGCATTTTCCGCGAGCAGGTTATCAACCACAAGCGCCGTCCCGACGGCCGCGCCTTCGACCAGATCCGCGAGATCTGGATCGAAGTCGGCGTCCTGCCCCGCACCCACGGCTCCGCCATCTTTACCCGTGGCGAAACCCAGGCCTTGGTTACCACCACCCTGGGTACCAGCGACGACATGCAGCGCCTCGAGGTATTCGAAGGCGAAGCCAAGAAGCGCTTCATGCTCCACTATAACTTCCCGCCGTTTTCGGTGGGTGAAGTTGCATTTCTGCGGGGCGCAGGCCGCCGCGAAATCGGCCACGGCGCGTTGGCCGAACGCGCCATCTCGAATGTGCTGCCCGGTGAAGAAAAATGGCCCTATGCCATGCGGGTGGTCTCCGACATCCTGGAGTCGAACGGCTCATCTTCCATGGCCACGGTTTGCGGAGCATCGCTCTCCCTCATGGACGCCGGCGTTCCTCTCAAGTCGCCCGTCGCAGGTGTCGCCATGGGCCTGGTCAAGGAAGGCGAGAACTACGCCATCCTGACCGACATTGCGGGCGCTGAAGACCACTACGGCGACATGGATTTCAAAGTCGCCGGCACCAAGGACGGCATCACCGCCCTGCAGATGGACATCAAGGTCGGAGGCATCACGGCGCAGATCATGCGCGAAGCCCTGGCCCAGGCCCAGCGCGGACGCCTGTTCATCCTGGACAAGATGAACGCGGTCATCTCCGCTCCCCGCGAAAAAGTTTCGTCCTTCGCCCCCCGCATCTACACCCTGCAGATTCCGGTGGACAAGATTCGCGACGTGATTGGGCCGGGCGGCAAGATGATTCGCAGCATCATCGAGCGCACCGGCGTGAAAATCGACGTCGAGGATTCAGGCAAGGTTAACGTAGCCTCGAACGATGAAGCCTCGGCGGCCAAGGCCCTGCAGATCATCGGGGACCTCACGGCTACCGCCGAGATCGGGAAGACTTACCTGGGCACCGTCACCCGCCTGGCGGATTTCGGCGCTTTCGTGGAGATCATTCCTGGCACCGACGGCCTGCTGCACATCAGTGAAGTCGCCGAACATCGCATCAAAGACGTTCGCGACGAGTTGAAAGAAGGCGACCAGGTGCTGGTCAAGGTTCTGGCCGTTGAAGGCAACCGCATCCGTCTGTCTCGTAAAGCCATCCTCAAGGAACAGCGCGCCAAAATGGGGGGTGGCGAGGTCCCGCCCGATGGTGGCGGCTCCGACGTCGGCAGCGAACCGGCTCGCGCAGCAGCCCTGACCATCGAAGGCGGCGCCGACTTCGCCGACGACGAACCCAACTTCAACCGCGACGCCCCTGTCGGCGGAGATCGTGGTCCGGAACGCAGTGGAGATCGCGGCCCGGATCGGGGCGGCGACCGCGGACGTCGCCCGGGCGGTGGAGGCGGCGGCCGAGGACGTGGCCGCGGCGGCCCCGGCCGCGGTGGCCGCGGCGGTTTCGGCGGTGGCGGACACGGCGGAGGTCGTCACTAAAACGCTCCTCGTGTGGCGCGGGCGCCCTCGCCCGCGTACCCCATATCTCAAACAAGGCCGCGCAAAAAATCGCGGCCTTTTTCTTACCACGACTCACGTGGGGCCGGATGTCTCACCCACCCAGCCGAGCGCAGCTCGGCCATTTTCCGGTAACTGGGTTCGAAGGGATAAAGGGGAATCGGGAAGCAGCCCTTAGCGAACCGGAACCGTCAGCCGGGAGGACGAAACCGGCTGCCCGCTGCCAGTAACGGAAAATGAGTCCAGGTAGGCCGTTGTGCCATGCGAGGAATTGTCGCCACCGATCTGGAAGTTCACCACTTGCAGTCCAGGTGGATACCAGCGCAAAGGGAAATTACTCGGGCCCGATGCGTCATTGAAGGTCTGCACGTTGCCATCGAAGCTCACCGAATCGTAGGTCACCACGCCGGTTTCATCCCGATGAAATTGAAGCACCAGATGGTGCCAGCTGTTGGCCGTCCACTCGAATCGGCTGCAGGTCGGATTCGACGTGTTCCAACGTGCCTTCCCTCCCTGGATCGTTGTGTATTTCCATCTCCCCAGGCGGAAGGAGCACTGCGTGCCAAAGATGATGGTCTCACGGTTAGGCAACACCTGATTGAAGTCAAACTCCAGGTTGTTCACATGCGAGAGGTCGGTGATGTACCACCACACATCGTAGGTGAAATAGGTGGAGGTGGTATCGAGCGCTCCCAGCGGGGTGCTGCAGCGCTCGCCGCCGTATGGGCCCCATGACACATCGAAGCGCCGCGCCTGCCCATCTTTGGAGGGACTATCGACGAGACCTGTGTTCGCTTCCGAATATCCGCGTGTCCCCGCGTCATGCTTGCACCGCCACGAAGAACGCGAATCAATATCTGAAACCGTTCCCGCCACTCCCGCCACCGAGGTAAAGATGACCGATAAAATTAAAACAATCTTCCACATCGAACTTACTTTACCACCATGCAACCCACGAGGGGCGGGTGCCCCCACCCGCCCAGCCGAGCAAGCTCGGCAGGTTACCGAAAGGCGTATCCTGACCTATGGACAAAAAGGAAATCGAATCCTCGAAGCTGACCGCCCGATTCCTGATCTGGATTACCGGATTCCTGATCGTACTATTCGCCCTGATCGCCCATTTCGTGTGGAAAGTTTTTTGGCGGGCAGAACAGGGAAGCGGCACTTACTCCGCGAGCAGCGCACTTCGATGGACCCGCGGGCTGCCCCACCCTTCGTGGTTTTCGAAGGGTGGGAACCACTGACCCCGATCAACAGATTCGTCCTTGTCGACCTGGATATGCGGTTTACGCACGGATAAGCTCTTCAGGAGTGGCCGCGGAATCAAAAGTCTTCCAGACAACAAATTTCGAGATGGGAAAGGGCTCAGTCGCTCGCTCATTCCCAAAAGACGCGAATCAGTGGAGCACCCTGCTTCATCGCCCGCCGCAACTCAGGGGTTGACTCGTTCCTTCTCCCCCGCCGCCTTCCACTCCGCCGCCAGTGCCTGAAACTCCGCCTGTCCCTGCAAAGCCTGAAACTCACCTGCACTCAACGCCGACGCATCATGGAACCCTCCGGCTAGCGCCAGCCGCAGCTCCGCCAGCGTGTTTTTCTTGTTGCCCAGCATGGCGTAGGCCCGTGCCCTCTGGTAGTGTGCGAAGGCAGGATTCGCCGATCCCACCCCAGCCAGATCAAAATAGATCAACGCCGCCCGGTAGTTCTTGTCTTCCATGCTGTGTTGGCCGGATTCATACGCTGCAATCACCAATCCTCCCAGTGCCCGCCGCATCGCCAGTACTTTCAGATCATCCGGCTTCGGGTCATCATCTGCGCGCTTCTTGAGATCGGCCAGCTCGTGGCGGAGAGCGTTCACGTCAACGTTGTCACTCTCATCCGATCCAATGGCCTCCATTTGCGCGGCAAAAGGATCACTGATCCGCGCCTGCTGCTCCAGGGCCGATGCCTCCTGCTTTTCCTCGGCTCGCACCGCCTTTTTCTTGCCCAGTTCAGCCAACGACGCTTCGGCAGAACTGACGTCCGTCAGGCCTTTAAAATCCCGCACCAGTAACTGGTATTCCCGCACTGCCGCCAGCAAATTGTTCTTCGCCTGCAAGTCACGGGCCCGGGCGAGTTCTCCGTCCGCGGTTTGTTGCATGCGCGCCGGATTGCGTGCCAAACTTCCCGCGGCCATGGCCCGAATGTCCATCCAGTCAAGCGCCTCCAGCCACACCTCCGGCGGCGCCCATCCATGCTGGCCATCAAAGATGCGAATCCGGTAGACCGCCCCTGCCTCTTCCAGCCTTTTCCGCAGTTCCACGAATTCGCCATAGTTGAAGTCGGCATTGCCCACGGCGGCAAAGTAGGCGAATTTCATGTTGCGCTGCGGAGCCTTGTCGATGGGAAAGCCGGCGGCGTTCGCGATCACGCCGGCGGCGCACCCATCGCAGGAGAGGGCGATGGCCGTCACCAAACGAGCCCCGCCCGACATTCCCGCCAGGTAGCGGCGCTGTTCTTCCACCGGAAACCTCTCCTGTGTGTCGCGCCACACCGCATTCGCGGCTGCGGTGGAGTCTTCCATTGGGCCATTGCGAGAGTTGTTCGAGGCCACCACGATGTATCCGAATTTCTCCGCCGCGGCCCGCACTGATTCCACCGCAACTTTACCCCGGGCAAGCGGGTCAAAAAGATAGATGATCGGCCACTTTCGCGCCGCGGAAAACGCGGAAGGCAGGTACAGCGCGTAACTCTGCTTGCTGTCCGCACTGCAAACAACGTTCGCAATCACTGTGCCAGGGGGAAATGGGGAAGGTGGGACCTGCGCCAGGCTGGGGCGACAGAACCAGGCCAGCAAAACCATCACGAGAAATCGTCGGTCCACGCTCATAAGCACTCGGCGGCCTCCGGGCACAAGGCGATCGCGGTGAAGTTGTCTTGTGGTGCGGATTTGTTCAGTACTGCCCGTACCGTCCTCGCACCGAATCCAGCAGTTTCTGCGAGTCATAGCCTACGCCGTCCTTGAAAACAATTTCGACGTTCTCGATATCTGAAATCTGTTGCGAGGGATCTCCCTTGATTACGAGCAGGTCGGCGTTCTTTCCCGCGGCCACCGAGCCGATCTGCGTGTCCCGGCGCAGATAAACCGCGCCGTTCAGCGTAGCGATCTTGATGGCCTCCAGCGGGGAGAATCCGGCTTCGACCAGCAATTCGATCTCGCGCTGATCTCCGAATCCCGGCAGCACGTCGCCCCGCCCCGTGGGATCGGGGCCAGCCAGCAGCAGCCCGCCAGCGGCGACGAAGGCGCGTTCCAGTTCCAGGTCATGCTTCCACAGCATCGCGGGATCAATTTTCGGCGTCGGGGCCGTAACCGGGCGCGGCTGCCGCAGCAGGAAGAAATCTTCCCGCGCCTGCGGGCTCATCGCGTCCAGGGCCTGCTGCCGCAGTGGCGGACGCCCTCCGCCCAGGTCTCCTTCGAAAACCGGCAACGTTGAAGTGATGGCAACGTGATGGCGGACCAGCGTGTCAATCAGTTCCTTTGCTTCCGGCGTGTCCGGAGCCATGCGGGCAAGAGTTTCGTCGCCCTGGCTTGCACTGCAGACGTCTGGTTTCTTGCCAGCATCCAGCTGGGAGTTGACGAAGAAGCCGTGCTCAAGATCATCGATGCCCAACTCGGCCGCTTCTTTGTAGGTCACCGAGCACAGGTGGCCGGTCACCTTGATGCCGCGCTTGTGGGCCGCATCGATCGCCGCCTTCAACTCGGCGCGCGTGATATTCATATACGCCTTGAAAGAGGTCACTCCACGGTCCGCCCAGTACTCCACCGTCTGCCGCGCGTCGTCAGGTCCGGTCAGGTGCGGCATCTGGATAAAGTAGCTTTCCGCGCCCTCAAGATAAGGTCCACTGACATCCATGTGGGGGCCGGGAAGCTTGCCCGCGTCGATGTCGCGTTTCAGGTTCAGATCGGCGTAAGGTTCGACACTGCCGGTGGTGCGCATAGTCGTGACGCCTCCGGCGAGATACAGGCGCGGCGCCGAGAACGTCATCTGCGTCACCAGCAGGGGATTGTCAAAGTGCCGCCGGCTGTCGAGATTCGGCCGCACGATGTAGAACAAGTGATCGTGCATCCCGACCATGCCGGGCATCACGGTATGTCCGTGAAGGTCGAGAACGGCAGTGCCCTTGTCCGCTACAACATCTGCACCCTTCGTGATCGCCGTGATCTTTCCACTCTCGATCACGATGTTCTGATCGTCGAGCGCCGCTGCTCCGGTGCCATCGATAATCCGCACATGCGCGAGCACAATCCTGCCGGAGTTAACAGGAACGAACTCCTGCACCGCCTTCGACAGCTCCGGCATTTGCGCGCGGACCGTGAGTGAGGCCAGCAGCACTACGAAAATGGGCGACAGATGGCGCGATGGCATTGAACGTCCTCCGCAGAACGAAAAACATTGTACCGGACGAAGATGGAATGGATGGAGGACGGGCGTCCCGCCCGTCCAGGCGAGCGAAGCTCGGTACTGTGAAAGATCCAGGCAAGGTCAAAAAGCTGGCACAACCAGTGAACCGTGCCGCGCAGCGCCTGAATGCTGAGGCTGCCGACGCAATCGAATACCCATGGACCTGGACTCTTCAACCGGCGAGGCCGACAAATAATTTCTGACCAGGAGCTAGCGTGAAGCGCGGAGAGCTCTATCGTGTTCACAAGTCCGGAGGCGACCCGAAGCAATCTCGCGTCTTGGTGGTGGTGAGCCGCCAGGTGCTCATCGACTCGAAGTTCTCCACTGTGATATGCGCGCCTGTATTCAGCAGCGGTGAAGGGCTTTCCACTCAAGTCAGCGTCGGGCCTGATGAAGGATTGAAGCATCCCAGCTGGATCATGTGTGACAACCTGGTAAGTCTTCGCAAAACCGACCTTACGTATTTCCTGGGATCTCTCACCCGAGCCAAGCTCTCGGAACTGAATCAGTCGCTCAAGATGGGCTGGATTTGTTTTAGGCATTGGCGAGCCGCACCGCTGGCACTCCAGTCTCAAATGGCACGTATCAGCTGAAGAACAACACGAGTGGGGACGCTCGCACCTAAATTCGGGCCGGGGCGGCCGCGCGCTTGGGCAGGATTTCTCCAATGCGGCGAATCTGCGCGCCCACGCCCTTGAGCTTCTCTTCAATGTTTTCATAGCCGCGATCGATGTGATACACGCGGTCAATGATCGACTCGCCTTCCGCCACCAGTGCCGCCAGCACCAGCGAAGCCGAAGCCCGCAGGTCAGAAGCTAGTACTGCCGCCGCGCTTAGAGGCGAGGGGCCGCGCACCACTGCGCGCCGCCCTTCAATCTTGATGTTGGCGCCCATGCGCACCATTTCCAGCGCATGCATAAAACGGTTCTCGAAAATATTTTCTGTGATGATCGACGTCCCCTCAGCTTGAGTGGCCAGCGCCATGTACTGCGCCTGCATGTCGGTGGGGAAGCCGGGATACTCTTCGGTCACAATGTCCGCCGCCTTGATGGGAACGTCGCCCATCACCCGCACCGAGTCAACGGTGTGCCGGGTCTTGACTCCCACTTCAGCCAGCTTTTCCAGCAACGCGTCCAGATGCGTGGGCTCGCAGCCCGCGATGTTCAAGTCCCCGCCGGTCATCGCTCCGGCAATAATGAAGGTGGCTGCTTCGATCCGGTCGGGAATGATTCTGTGTTTCGCTCCATTCAGCTTGCTGACGCCCTTTACCCGAATGGTTGAAGTGCCCGCACCTTCGATTTGTGCTCCCATTTTGTTCAGCAGCTCGGCCAGGTCGGCGACTTCGGGCTCGCGGGCGCAATTCTGCATCACGGTCTCGCCCTCGGCCAGAGTAGCGGCCATGAGCAGGTCTTCGGTGCCGGTCACGGTGATTCTGTCGAACAGAATTTCTCCGCCTTTGAGCCGGTCAGCACTGGCCTCGACGTAGCCATGCTCCTGCGTGATCCTGGCCCCCAGGTGTTCCAGCCCCTTGATGTGGAGATCTATGGGACGCGCGCCGATAGCGCACCCGCCCGGCAGAGAAACGCGCGCCCGTCCGCAGCGCGCCACCAGCGGTCCCAGGACGAGCGATGAAGCCCGCATCTGTTTGACCAGCTCATACGACGCTTCGGGGCTGGTCAGGTTGCGTGCGCAAATCGTGGTGCGATGCTGGGCCCGTCCGTAGCCCAGTTCCACTTCGGCGCCCATCGCGGCCAGCAGTCTGCGGGTAGTCTCAATGTCCCGTACCTGCGGAACATTTTCCAGAATCACGGGCTCTTCCGTGAGCAGGGCCGCAGCCATGGCGGGCAGCGCCGCATTCTTGGCGCCGCTGACGCGAATCGTCCCCAGCAGCGGATTGCCCCCGCGGATTACGAATTTATCCATCCCGCAATTATTCTAACGGCGATGGCAGGGAAGAAGGGATGGGAAATAGTAACTCCAGAGGACAGGCCCGGTGGGGGGGTGATGTTGGATTTGTGTTGGTCGCGGGCGACCCGCCCGCGCCGGGTTTGGTAGCGCCGCCGTCCCGGCGGCTGGGGTGGGGGCGTCCCGCCCCCCCACCGAGGGCAGGATGCACTCGGGACAGAGGGCGAGACACCAGCAATACCGGACAGCGGCCCTACAAGCTGCGCGCGGCCGCGATCGCCCGCCGCACATGCCCACCTGCCGCCTTCAGCGCCCGCGCAGCCTCCCGGCGGTCCACTTCCGCCTGCAGCATGACCAGCGCCACCGGGACGCTGTTTCCCGCCACCCGCAAGGCCTGCGCGGCAGCCTCCGCACCCACGCCCGCCGCCTGCTGCAGAATGCTCACGCTGCGCGCCGCAAGCTTCGAATTGCGCGGCGTTACGTGCACCATAAGGTTGCCATACACGTACCCCAGCCGAGTCATGGCTCCACTGGAAAGCATGTTCAATACCATTTTCTGTGCCGTACCGGCCTTCATGCGGGTCGATCCCGAGATCACCTCCGGCCCGACTTCGGTCACGATGCCCAGGTGGGACGCCCTCTCCAGCGGCGTGTTGCGGTTACAGGTCACGGAAATGGTTTGCGCCCCTCTGCTCCGCGCGTACTCGATGGCGGCGATAGTGAACGGAGTGCGCCCGCTGGCCGCAATTCCCACCACCACGTCATTGCGGCCTGGTTTTCTTTTTGCCATCTCCCGCTTGCCCAGATCGCAAGAGTCTTCATTGGCCTCGAGCGCCGCGGCCAGGGCCGCGGGCCCGCCCGCCATCATGAACTGCACCGTCCTGGGATCGACGTTGAACGTGGGCGGGCACTCCGCCGCATCCAGCGCCGCAATCCGGCCACTGGTGCCCGCGCCCACATAGATCAGCCGTCCTCCGCGCTGCAGGGCCTTCGCGATCAACTCCACCCCGCGCGCGATCTCCGGCAGCGCGCCCTGGACTGCATTCACCACCTTGGCGTCCTCCTGGTTGATGACCCGCACCACTTCCAGCGCCGACTTCAGGTCCAGGTCGGTGGAAGCGCGATTGGTTTGCTCGGTAGTGAGGTGGCTCAGGTCTTCCCGCGAGGTGCTCGATCTTCGCTTCAATGCTTTTTCTCCAGCGCTTCCACCACGGCGTCATGAAATGCGGGACGGACATCCTTGATCGCTTTATTCTCGCAGTCAGGCCAGGTCCGGTTGGTGAGCAGGGTGACTGAAAGCTGGCGCTCGGCATCGACCCACAGCGAGGTTCCCGTGTACCCTAGATGCCCGAATGAACGGTCGGAGAAATACTTTCCCGACTGTGATGGCGACGACGGTGTGTCCCAGCCCAATGCCCGCGAAGTGCCTGCCGGCGCGGTTTCCCGGCGCGTGAAGAGCGCCAGGGTTTCCGCACGGACCAGCGGCGCTCCTCCCTGCAGAAGAACGTGAGCAAATGTTGCCATATCTTCCGCGGTCGCGAACAAGCCGGCATGTCCTGCTACTCCGCCCAGCACGCTGGCATTTTCATCCTGCACTTCGCCCTGGATGATTCGGTTGCGAAAGGTGCGGTCATCGGCGGTGGGTGGAATCGACGCCTGCCATGCTCCGGGTGGAGTGAAAGTGGTGTGCGCCATCCCCAGCGGACCAAAAACTTCGCGCTGACAGAAACGGTCCAGGCCTTCGTCGGCGATACGCTCCAAGGCAATCGCCAGGATGATAAAGCCGATGTCGCTGTATTCAGCTCTCGCGCCGGGATCGGCCGTCAGTGGAGTTGTATATGCTGCCGCCAGCAGTTCATCCCGGTGTGCTGCCTTGAGAAAGAGCTTTTCATAGGCAGGCAACCCGGAGGAATGCGCCAGCAGCATGCGCACCGTGACCTCGCCCCTCCGCGTATCAGTCGAGGCAAACTCAGGCACGGTGCTAACCACGGGCGCCTCCAGATCGATGAGCCCGCGCTCGTAAAGAATCATCGCCATGGTGGTGGTCGCGACAACCTTCGAGACCGAAGCCAGATCGAACACGGTGGCCACGGTCACGGCAGGAGAACCGGGTTCGTAAGTGAATTGCCCAAAGGCGTTCAGCGCGACCAGTTTTTCCTGCAAGGTGACCGCTACCGAGGCCGCAGGAAACACCGCCCGGCTAATAGCTTCTTGCAGGATGCTGAACGCGCGGCCAAAAACTGTATCCTGCCCCTGGTATGCGGCAGCAGGGAAGCGGGGCGAGGCTTGCGTACCGGTATTCAGCGAAGCAGAACTCTTGGACAAAGGAATGATGTGCTCGATCTTCGGGTTATAACAAAGTTCCGCGAATGGGTAAAGCTGCCCGGTTGCGGCGACGTAGTCAGGACTTCGTCTCGTAATGAGCGATTATGCGTTCTTGGTGAAATTGACGCGATTTTGCCCAACTACTCGGCCCGACGTGATCCCTCGCCTTACCTGTTCGGCCCTTTCAATACCGAATTTGCCCACACCAGCGGCATGTAACCCTGATATCGATTCCACTGCGAATGGGGGCTGGCGTAAAAGCCGGTCTCCGCCAGCCATTTCGTGGCAAACCCGAACGTGTAGTGCCATGCCTCGCTAAATCGCCAATTGACTTCAAATTTGATAGGCCAACCAATTCATTCGTTGGATCATCCAGGCAGAAGCATCAATTTGTAAACGCATCCAGCTTTACTGCGTAAATCTGGCAATCGAACGAGAAATCCACGTTCCTGCACAGAGGAAAGCATATGTTCTTGCCATCGTTGGTCCATTGCGGGGCCGTCGCTCACCCCTAGTTGTTTGCCACTTTTCTCACCCCGCTCCCATCAGGATTCATGATGTAAATCTCGTAACTACCTCTTCGATTCGATGCGAACGCGATCCTCGTCCCATCGGGCGACCATGTCGGCCATCCGTCGAACGCCGGATCGTTGGTCAGATTACGGGCCTCGCTGCCGTCGGCGTTGGCGAGAAAGACCTCAGAGTTGCTCTTGCCCAACATCCGGCGAAATAACTGTGTAATAGGCGTGTGTGTTGAAAAACTCCGTGATTGGCGTGATCTCTCTCTCTGCCGGTGAGGTCCACTTGCTGCCAGTACTCTTATCGTCTCAACTACGATTGCACCAACTACTCCAATGGCATTTACGAGATGGCGGGTATTTTCTAGTTCCTCGTTGGAAGTTTCGTTGCTTGGCGAGGGCGTCCGCCCGCGCGAGGTGGCCGCGCCGCCCGCCTGACAGCCGGCGGGGCGCCGGCGCCACCAACATCAGTGCGGCTAGAGAAAAGCTTCCGGCCGCACAGTGATACCACAAACGGCACCCCTTGTACTTCAGTTTCTTGAGCAATGTCTCACCCCTTGTTAGATTCAAAGCATCCACTCAATTTCCCCAACTCGTCGTCGGTACGCCCGTCACCTCGTCGCCTTAGTTGTTGTCGGCCTCTTTCCCTCACTGGCCACGGCGGCCACGGCCAAGGCCTCAGGCAATCCCAAACTGGCTGTCCTCGACCCCATCATCCTCGACGCCATGCACGATCACCAGGCTCCCGGCGCTGTGCTTCTGGTAGGCCACGACGGGCAAGTCATCTACCGCAAGGCCTTCGGCAATCGCGCCCTCGAGCCTCGCCGCGAGCCCATGACGGCCGACACTATTTTCGACATGGCATCGCTCACCAAAGTGATCGCCACTACTACCGCCGTGATGCAACTGGTGCAGAAGGGTGAAGTCCGGCTGAACGACCCGGTGGCAAAATACATTCCCGAATTCGCTCAGAATGGCAAAGACGACATCACCGTCCGCAACCTGTTGACTCACTACTCCGGCCTGCGCGGAGACTTTGATTTGGATCCGCCCTGGCAGGGCCGGGAAGCCGCTCTGCGCCTGGCCTACGCCGAAACCCCGGTCTCACCGCCCGGCTCCCGGTTCATCTACAGTGACACCAATTTCATTACGCTCGGCGCCCTGGTGGAACGCGTAACCGGAACCACTCTGGATGATTACTGCGCCCGGAAAATCTTCCGTCCTCTGCACATGACCCGTACCCGCTTCCTGCCTCCCCCGGCCTGGCGGCCGAAGATCGCTCCCACCGAATACGACGAGCAAGGCAAAATGCTGCGGGGCGTGGTGCATGATCCGCGGGCACGCCGCATGGGTGGCGTGGCCGGACATGCCGGCCTGTTCTCCACCGCCGACGATCTCTCGAAATTTGCCCGCGCCCTGTTGCAGGGCAGCCCGATTCTCACGCGGGATGTGGTTGAGAAGATGACCACGCCGCAGCAACCGCCCACCGCGCAGGAACTGCGAGGCTTCGGCTGGGACATCGATTCGCCGTTTTCCAGTAATCGCGGCGACCTTCTCCCCGTCGGATCGTTTGGCCACACCGGATTCACCGGCACATCGATTTGGATCGACCCTACGACCCAGACCTACATCATCCTGCTGACCAGTTCCGTCCATCCCCGCGGACAGGGAAGCGTGGTGGCGCTGCGCTCCAAGGTGGCCACTGCTGTGGCCGCTGCCCTTCCCTTGACCGTCAGCGAAAAAGATGAGCTGCGCTGGAAAAGCATTACCGGATACAACGAGGCCCAGACCGCTGCCCGCCGCATCGCCACTCGCAACGGAACCGTGCAGAGTGGAATCGACGTGCTCGAGGCCCACAACTTCGATTCGATCCGCGCTGCCGATGGCAAAAAGAAAATCGGACTGCTCACCAACCAGACCGGCCTGGACTCGCAGGGACGCCGTACCATCGATGTCCTCGCTAATGCCCCGGGCATCTCACTCGACGCCATCTTCAGTCCTGAGCACGGCGTCACCGGCGCCATGGACACCACCGACATTGCCAACTCCAACGACGCGGCCACGGGCATTCCTGTCTATAGCGTTTACGGCAACACCGACGCTGCTCGCAGGCCGCCCGCCGACGTTCTAAAGAATCTCGATGCCGTCGTCTTCGACGTGCAGGATGTCGGCAGCCGCTTCTACACCTACGAAACCACCCTGGGATATTTTCTCGAAGCCGCGGCCAAGGCCAGCATCGAGATGATTGTTCTTGACCGCCCCAACCCGGTCACTGGCTCTTTCGTGCAGGGCGCCATCCCTGATCCCGGTCACGAAAGCTTCGTAAACTATTTCCCCGTGCCCGTCCGCCATGGCATGACCATGGGTGAGCTGGCAAAAATGTTCAATACCGAGCGCAATATCAATGCCCGGCTGACGGTCATTCCCATGGATGGATGGATGCGCGGCGACTGGTACGACTCCACCGCTCTGCCCTGGATCAATCCTTCCCCCAATATGCGCAGCCTGACCGAAGCCACGCTGTATCCCGGCGTGGGCGTGGTCGAAGGCACCAACATCTCCGTGGGCCGCGGCACCGACACTCCCTTTGAATTGCTGGGCGCGCCTTGGATCAAGGCCGCCGAGCTGTCCCAATATCTGAACGCCAGAAATATCTCCGGCGTGCGCTTTGTGCCGGTGACTTTCACCCCAAACGCCAGCATCTACGCCGGCCAGAAATGCCAGGGAGTCAACATTGTCCTGCTCGACCGCAACGCCTTTGACGCCGCCGAGTTGGGTATTGAGCTGGCTTCCGCGCTCCATAAACTGTATCCCCAGCCATATCACATGGAGCGCCTCATCGAGCTGCTGAACAACCAGTCGGTGTACGACGCCATCGCCTCCGGCCAGGATCCCCGCCGTATCGCCGACGACTGGCGGGAGCCCCTCGAAAAATTCCTCCAGGTGCGCCAGAAGTACCTGATTTACAAGTAGCTCTAGTCCAGCCACCGTGCCTCACTTCCGCTAGAATATCTGGTGTCGGAAGACCGATTCGTGTCCGGGGAGTCGAGGATGAAAGCTGGCAAACCTGCACCCGCCGCAAACCTGATGTACCGCTGCGCCGGGCCCAACTGCGGCACACTCAAGGGCAGCACAGACCACTGGTGGCTGATGTGGGCTTCCTTCGCCGAGTTTAACCAGCCCGTGCTTTACCTTTGCCGCTGGGATGACGAGATTGCTGCCCGTGAAGGCACCCTGCACGTATGTGGCGAGCTCTGTGCCCAGCGCCTGCAGTCCCAGTTCATGGGCAACGTTAGGGAAAATCAGCGCTCCGCCAGCATTTAGGTCGAATGAAGATTCTGACAAACTTTCTCTCCCCAACTTGCATCGTACTGTCATATCGGGCCATGCTGACGCCGCCTCGTCCGGCCTGTGCTTTGGGGAGTTCATGATGCCAACCCGCCGAATGCGAATCCTTTTTGTGATGTTCCTGGTCAGCGGCCTGGCCGCGGCCCAGTCCACTCCCGCGACTCGACCAGACCCGCCCGCTGCCCCCACCGCTGACGCCGCCAAGCTGACGATTCCTTCTGGAACCAAAGTCCCGCTGGCCCTCAAGCAGTCCATTTCCACCAAGAACGCCCGCGAGGGCGATGCGGTATATGCGGTAAGCACCTTTCCGGTTGTGATTAACGAACGCACTGTGATTCCCGCCGGCACCTATGTGCAGGGCCGCATCAGCAGCGTCAAGCGCGGCGGTCATATCAAGGGCCGCGCTGAAGTTCTCATGCACTTCAGCACTCTCATCTATCCCAGCGGCTATACGGTCGTGTTGCCCGGAGCCATCGAGAATGTCCCTGGGGCTGAAAAGACTTCGATGAAAGACGAAGAAGGCACCATCCGCCAGGACAGCCAGACCGGCGAGAAAGCGAAAACGGTAGCCACCGCTGCCGGAACCGGCGCGGTGATTGGCGGCCTCAGCAACGGTGTGAAGGGTGGACTGATCGGCGCCGGAATTGGTGGCGGAATCGGCACTGCGATCGGACTCCTCAGCCGCGGCAACGACGTGCGATTGGATGCCGGCACCACCCTGGAAATGGTCATCCAGCGCGAAGTCCCCCTGGACGCCGCCCGGATCCCCAGATAAAGGGTTAGAGGTTATGTGGAGCGGGCGCCCTCGCCCGCTGCCGTTGACTGTGAATTAATTTCAGAGAACTCAGAGTTGCAGGCCTACCGCTGTATCTATTCCCAGTTGCCGTATTTCACGCCGAACATCAAATTCAACAGCGGCGGGCGAGGGCGCCCGCCCCACACACGCCCTACTTCAACCCAAACAACGCATTCACATGCGCTGTCACCGAAATAGTCTGAGGAGTGAACTCCTCCGTCGGCGCAGGAGCAGCCGCCGCCGCATTCATCTTCATCATCGTCCGTGCTATGGGCATGGGACGCACATTCTCAAACGTGTCCACCGATGCATAGGACAATTCCCCGAGCGTGCGCCCGGCGCTTCGCGCCAGCGCCGCCGCCGACTCGCGGGCCCGCCGGTAGGCATCCTCAACCGCCTTCGTCTTGGCTGCATCCATGTCTTCCAGCGTGTAATTCAACGACTGATTTTCCGTGACGTCGGTATCGGCCAGTTGCTGCACGATGGGCGCCACCTTGGAAAAATCCTTCAATTTCAGCGAAACATTCGCGTTCACCTGATACCCCACCAGCTTTCGCTTCGCCGTCTTGAAGTCATAGACCGGTTGCAGCGAGAAGTAACCGATCTCTGCGGCCTTGGGCTCCACTCCGTTGGACCGCAGTATCTGCCGCACCTGCTCCACCGCTTTCGAGGCACGGTCGTAAGCCTCGCGCGAGGTTCCTTCCTGTGCCGAGATATTGAATTGCATCAGCGCCGTATCGGGATTTGCCTCAAACTTCCCATCCGTCCCAACAAAGACTGTGTTGGGCTGAGCGGCGATGGTAGGGCGGTCCTGGCCCAGTGCGAGAGTGGACACAATCAGTGCGACCACCATGGCAATCGTAGCTCTCATAGATTCCCTCCTGACCAGGAGTACATGATGCCACAGCGCCGCCATGGGTGTGTGGGTCTCTGGATGTGTGTGGGTCGGACAGAGCGTGCCCTGAGTGAAGTCGAAGGGAGTGTCCGACCACACAAACCCCATCTCACCGCCACGGCACTTGCAGGTCGCGATCCAGCCGCACTTCGAGCATGGTGCCCTTCAGCAGTTGAAGTCTGTGGTCGCTGAATATGGCTTGCACTACGCCCGCGGCCACTCCGGCCTTCGCGCCAATGCCGTCAGAATCCGGATCGCGATGCCCGCTCCCTCCTTGTCCTTGCCGTTCGATTCCGCTCCCCTCCCGCGCGCTCAGGCCGTGCTCACCCGGAACGTCGATGATCGTTGCCATCAGCGGCGCCCACCCGCATTTGGTTTCGATCTCATCAAAGCTCAGCAGCAGCCGGGGATGAAACCCATTTCCAACTTCGCTCACGTGCCCTCTGATCCGGCTGCCGCGCAGGACCATGGTTTCATCCGGCCCCATCAGATCTTGCGCCAGCTTGGCCTTGAACCGTTTCCCTGGCTGGATTCGGCTGACGTCAAGCCTGTCCTCCAACCGGATAAGAAATGTGGTTCCGTAAGGAATGGCACGAGGAGGCGGGGCGGATTTCTCCTCTTCGCCGCGCAGCGGCAGAGTTGCCAGAGCCAAAGTCAAACACAAGAACCAGCGAAGCCCGGCCATAAGCGAAACCTCCACGTCGCAGGACGACCTGCCATGTGGGTTGGATGTACGCTGCAACCGAATTGCTGCCTGCGTCGCAGCAGGTAAGTTAGATGAACGCAACCTTAAGGGCAGGTGTTTCTTTGCATTCTTTGCGTGCTTTGCGTGCTTTGTGGTTAAGAGCTCTTTGGTTGGAAGTCAGCGAGATACTTCGAATCTAGATGGAGCCCTTGGCGCTGGTGGAGTAAGCGAAGCGGTCGCTCTGCGCCCCAATCTGCCGCCGCAGGTCGCCCCAGATATTTTCCGGCATGGTAAGAAATACTTTGACCACCTGCGGATCAAACTGCCGCCCCGACCAGCGTTCGATTTCTTCCCGCGCCGCCTGCAGGGACTGGGCTGGACGATAAGGGCGGTCAGACGTAATGGCATCGAGCGTATCGGCCACCGAGAACATGCGCGCCCCCAGAGGAATCTGATCGCCTTTCAGGCCGCGCGGATACCCCGTCCCATCGAATCGCTCCTGGTGCGAATAGACGATCTCGGCCGCTTCCGCCAGAAAGGGGATCCGGCTCAGGATCTGGTAGCCGTGGTAGCAGTGCTCGCGCATGATGGTAATTTCATCCGGAGTCAGGGCCCCTGGCTTGGTCAAAATCTTATCGGGAATCGCCATCTTGCCGATGTCGTGCAAGAACGCGCCGCGAGCGATCACGTCAATCCGGTCCTTGGGCAGCCCCATGGCCCGTGCGATGGCGATAGTGAACGCGGTCACCCGCCGCGAATGGCCTTCCGTCTCCGCGTCTTTTAAATCGAGTGCGCCGCCCAGTGCTTCGAGAGTGATGTCGTAGGAGCGCTCCAGGTCGGCCAGGGTTTTCTTCAGTTGTTCAGTTCTGGCCGCTACCAGAGATTCCAGGCTGGTCTGGTAGGCGCGGTTCTCCAGCTTCAAACGGCGATTCTCCAGCGCCCTGCGCACCGTGGCCAAAAGCTGTTCGCGTTCGAAGGGCTTCAGCAGGTAGTCATAGGCGCCGTTGCGGATCGCAGCTAGCGCCACCGAGATATCGTGCACCGCTGTGACCATTACCACCGGCATTTCGGGAAAACGTTCCTTGGTTCTTTCCAGCAGGCCGATGCCGTCCAGGTTCGCCATCATCAGGTCGGACAGCATGAGTTCGAATTCGTCGCCAGACTCCAGCAGCGCCAGCGCTTCCATGCCCGAGCCCGCCTGTTTGCACTTGTATCCGGCGGTGGTCAGCATGGAGGAGACAATCTCGCGAATGGTCTCCTCGTCGTCAACAACCAGAATGCGATCAACTGGCATGGTTTTCTATAGACTACGGCCAATTCTACAGGAGTTCCGAGATTCCGAAAGTAACCAGAAGGTCAGGGAAAGCCCATTGGCCCTTTGGGGAAGCGTGCTATTAAAGGAAGTGAGCTCTTAATCCCCCCTGGCTGCGATGAATCTATTGAGCTTCTCTACCTGGCTTGCGGTGAGGGACATTACTGTCCCCGGTCTGACCCCACAGGAGTCGGCGGCCCTGCTCCTGCTGGCCGCCAGCCTGCTGGTTTTCCGCGCCTTTCGCGAGCGCTACCTGTTGATCTGGACCCTGGGATGGCTGGCCTACTTTGTCTCCCGCTGGACCCTCGTAGACCACGTCACCGGACCCGTCCCGAGGTACCTGATTGCCATCTCGCAAGCCGAGTTTGTCCTGGCGATCTGCCTCTTCGCCGCCGCCATCTTCGTCTACACCCAGGCCCGCGGACTGCTGCTGCCCCTGATGCTGATCACGTTGACCATCATGGGCTTCTGCGGGGCCCGCATCTGGCTGTGGCCGCAATCGATCACCCTGCGCGTGGCCCTGGAAGTGGCTTACCGTATCGTCGCCGTCACCGCCGCCTATCGCCTCATCCGTTACCGCTGGGCGCGCTGGGAAATGGGCCCATGGCTCCTCAGTAGCAGCATGCTTTTGCTGCACCTCCAGTGGGCCCCCATCGATTCCCACCTGCCGGCGGGGTTCAACCTGATGGTAAGCCTGCTGGCCGGGCTGAGTATGCTGCTGCTGGTTTTCGATGACTACAAGTTGCACATGCGCCGCCTGGGCGTGGTCAACGCGCTCACCACCAGCATCACTCGGGCTCAGCAGCACGGACCCATCATGGCCACTGCCCTCGAGGAACTCAAAGGGCTCATGCGCGCCAAGGCGGCCTGGTTTCGCCTGCTCGAAGCCGATCGCATGGTCATTGCTCAACACATCGGCCTCTCCAAGGGCTTTCTTCAGGATCGCCTCTCCGTCCCTCTGGACGACGACTTTGAACGTACCCTCGGCGGCACCGTGCCGGTGGTCCTGGTCACCTCCGCGGCCGCTGAAACCGTCCGCCCCTACCTGAAGCAGGAAGGATTTCATCATGTCGTGATAGTGCCGGTGCTGGGCAAGAAGTCGGTCATCGGGACTCTGGCCCTGGGCACCGCTCACCGCCTCCACTATTCTCCCGACGAAATGGAATTTCTGGTCACCACGGCCCATCAGTTAGGCCTGGCGGTCGAAAACCTGCGCCTGGTGGAACAGATTCTGCGCTCCCATCGCCAGTGGACCAATACCTTCGACTCCATCCACGACCTTGTCCTGCTTCACGACTCTGAATTTCGCGTGATGAAGGCCAACCACGCCCTGCTGGAACGCCTCAACCAGGCGCCGGCCGACGTCGTGGGCCAGCTTTGCGAAGCCGTGCTCCCCCGCAATCGCGGGCAGTGGACAGGCTGTCCCTACTGCGGACATCCCGAAGAGGGCTTTCACGAAGGACCCGATCCCGGCTTCGGTGGCTTCTCTATGGTTTCCACGTCTTCGTACGTAGAGCAGGGAAGCAAGCAGAGAGGCACCATTCACGTGGTTCGCGACACCACCGACCGGCGCATCGCCGAAGAAAAGTATCGCCTCCTCTTCGAACAGGTGCAGGAAGGCGTTTTCGTCGCCACTCCGGAAGGCAAACTGCTCGATTGCAATGACGCCTTCATTCGTATGCTGGGCCACAGCAGCCGCGAAGAATTGTTGGCCCTGAACGTGGACGCCGAGCTCTACGCCTCCCACGAACAGCGCGAAGTCTTCCGCCGCGAAGTGGAGCTGCACAACTATGTGCGCAACTTTGAAGTTACCTTGCGCCGCAAGGATGGCACCCTGCTCACCGCCATGGAAAGCAGTTTCGCCACCCGCAGCTCAGAAGGCAAGATCGAGCGCTATCAGGGCTTCCTGCTCGATATGACCGAAAAGAAGCGCGCCGAAGATGAAATCCGCCGCCGCAACCGCGAACTCAACGCGCTCAATGCCATGGCAGTCATTGCCACCCAGTCCTTCGACCTGGACGAAATCCTCAACCTCACACTCCGCCAGGTCATCACCCTGCTGGGCGCTGAAACCGGCTCTATCTATCTGTGCGATCTGGACGAAACCACCTTCCGCCGCCGCGCCGGATGGGGCCAGCGCAGCGCCGAACGCGCCCGCCTTTCCGAAATCAGCTTCACCGAAGGCTTCGGCGAGCTGGTAACCCGTTCCCGCACCGAGGTCATCACCACCGACTACTTGCCGCATCTCCCTCCCCAGGTTGCCGAATTCATTCGCGCCGACGGCCTGGCCTCCTGGATCTGGGTGTTGCTGTGGGGAAAAGACAAGCCCATCGGCATTATGGGCATCAGCAGCCGCGAGAGCCGCGAGTACACCAGCAACGACGAAAGCTTGCTGGTCGCCATTGGGCGGCAGTTGTCCACCACCATCGAAAAGGTCCGGCTCTACGAAGAAACCTGCCGCGCCTATGAAGACTTGCGCCGCGCCCAGGAACAATTGCTGCAAAGCGAAAAGATGTCGGCAGTAGGACAGCTGATCGCCGGCGTCGCGCATGAACTCAACAACCCGCTGACCGCCATTCTCGGCTACGCTCAGTTGCTCGAAAGTGAAGGCCTGGGAGAACGTGCCGCCGACTTCGTCAGCAAACTCTTCAAGCAGGCCCAGCGCACTCACCGAGTAGTGCAGAACCTGCTGTCCTTCGCCCGCCAGCGCAAGCCCCAAAAAGAGCAGGTCGACATTTGCAAGGTGCTGGACGAAACCCTGGCCCTGCGCGACTACGACCTCAAGGTGAACGACATCAAAGTGGAGCGCGAAATCGAGGCGGAAATTCCGCCGGTCACCGCCGACCCTCACCAGCTTGAGCAGGTTTTTCTCAACATCATCAATAACGGCGTGGACGCCATGCTGGAATCAGGCCGCGTCGGCACTCTCAAGGTCCGGGTCTACACCCAGGAGGGAACCGTAATCACCGAATTTCAGGACTCCGGTCCCGGCATCAAGGAGCCCAACCGCATCTTCGATCCCTTCTACACCACCAAGAGCGTCGGCAAGGGCACCGGGCTTGGCCTCAGCATCTGCTACGGCATCATCAAGGAACACGGAGGAGACATTTCCGCGCGCAACCAGAAAGATGGCGGAGCCGTCATCGAAGTGCGTCTCCCCGCCAACGACCGAGCTGGCCTTCCCGAACCGGTCGCGCCCGCCTCTGCGCGCAAGTCCGTCATCGAGGGCAGCGTCCTCCTGGTCGAAGACGAGGAAGCGGTGCTCGAATTCGAGCGCGATGTTCTGTCTGGCGCCGGAGCCAAAGTCGTGACCCTGATGAGCGGCGACGAAGTAAAGGCCAGACTGCTGCGGGAATCATTCGACGCCATGATCATCGACGGCAAGATGTCGAACGGCTGGAACGCCCCGGATGTTTACCGATGGATCGCTGAAAACCGCCCCGGCCTGGAAAAACATCTGATGTTCACTTTCTCCAGCGCCCTGGAGCCGGAAATCCGCGACTTCCTGCACCACAATAACGTCCCCTACCTGGTCAAGCCCTTCGAAGTCGGCGACCTGATTTCCCAGGCCCGCCGCCTGCTGCAAAAGACCCAGGCCGCGGTCGCCGGCTAAGATTTTCCTAGCGCTTTTCGTAGCGCCGGCGTCTCGCCGGCTGTCGGGCGGGCATCCTGTCCGCCCCAGGGGCAAGATGCAAGATGCCCCCGAGCCAGCCGGCAGAGACAGCCCTGAGCGAAGGGGAAGGGATTCCGGCTACAAACCTCAAAGGCTCTTCCGCAGCGAGCGCCCAAATTCCCGCAGCACTGCTTCATTCCGCCGATACCAGACCCAGAGCCCAAGCTTCTTGGCCTCGACCACCCCGGCCTTGGTTAGGATCGCCATATGATGAGAAATCGTAGGTTGGGACAGGTGAATGCGCTGCTCAATATCCGAAGCGCACAACCCCACGTCCTTGCCGATCGAACATCCGCCCTGTTCCTTAAGCGCCCGCAAAATCCGCCGCCGCGTCGGATCCGCGATGGCATGCAGAATACGATCCAGTTCCTGCTCCGAATGACTCATTACAAGGGAATAGACGACAAATTGATGCTTGTCAATATATACATCGGGCCGCGCACCGCGGCCTCGGTCCTCAGAGTTTGGACTGCGACCCTGTAAGTCCAGGATTTTGCCCCCAATCGTTCTGCAATCCGTTAGGGAATGAGTCGCGGTGGGATAGGATGACGCCCGGAGACGTAGTGCTCATCTACAACAACAGTCGCATTCGTTTTGCAGGGGAGATTGCCGCCAAGGTGAGAAATAAAGAGCTCGCGCGGTATTTTTGGAAGGAGAACGAGACTGGCAGCACCTGGGAGCTGATGTACTTTATCGTGAACGAAGAGAAGACAGATGTTCCTATCGAGAAGCTCAACCCCTTGTTCGGTTACCAGCCCCACTATCGCCCGCAAGGATTCTCGATGATCAACGAGGCGGCGGTCTCGAGCTTCGCCCAGAATTGCGGCGACATCCTCGGAGTGCTGAAGACGCTCGAACGAGGAGAGGAACTGATCCACCTCCCGATCCGGAAGGAGGCGGTGAGTGCGCGCATAGACGAGCGCATCGAACGTGTACCCACAGAGCATGACGAGATGCAGTGGAGACTGATTCGCCTAGGTCAACTTGCGAAATGCGATGTCTGGGTGCCTCGGAGTGATCAACCTAAGCAGTACGAGGGGCACCAGTTCCGTGACTTCGTGCTACACGAATTCCACGAAACGCTGGATGTACCCCGGAGCATTGAGAACATCGACGTAGTCTGGAAATTCGGGCCGTACTCGATAAAGTCGGCGTTCGAGATCGAGCATTCCACTTCCATCTACTCCGGCATTCTCAGGCTGTCCGACCTTAGAGCAGAGGCGCCGAATTCAAACTATCCCCTGTTCATCGTTGCGTCCGAGGACAGGAGAAGGAGGGTGTTTGAGGAGTTGAGGCGGCCAACCTTTTCTGGACCCTGCTTGCGTCTGAACGAGGTGATCAGGTTTCTGGGGTACGAGAAGCTCCGCGAGATTGATGAATTGTCCAAAAGCGTTAAAGATTTCGACACTAACGTTTTACTGGCAGCTGGCGAAAGTGTTCCGCAGGTTTATCACTAAAGCGCGATACCCCACCATCATGTCGAACTCAGCTATTGCATATTGCATAGGAGTGTTGCGTTGGTATGCGGGGTACATCCGGACCGAAGGTGCGGCCCCAAGTCAGAAGTTAGACTTGTTGGGCGCAGGCTGCGACATGACGACAATTGCAGCCCTGCTCGGGGACAGCGTAGCGGTTGCGGAGAAGCACTACGCAGACCTCGCGAGTGCAAGAATGCGCGAGAGGTTGGCCACGGTGCCTGTGCGGACGTGGTGAGTGCTTGGTAGGGTTATTTCTTCGTTTTGGTGGACTCGCGGGGCAAGGAATCTGCTACTTTTCAGGATGATCTTTAATGTATTTCACAAGAACGCGAAAAGTTTGGTCCGGCGTAATACCCTCCTGAACCGACCGAACAGCGGTCTTTCGGGCATCGGTTCCAGCGATTTTGCACCCCCATACACCGGTCGGTCGATTGCCTGGATTACATCGGCATCGGCGTTGTCGCCAATCTGATAACAGCTCGGCCGCCGACGCGGATGATGCTCCGCTGCTCCTCCGCAACCTTAGTAGCCACCAGATCTATGCCCTTGACTGGGAGGCTCCATAGCGGCAGTGTTCGACTACACGGCTTGCTTTCTGCAAGTCATAAAGTACCCCCTCGCAGCCCCATCTCCTCGCTTTGCTCCAAAATTGATCTCGACTATACTGCCCGAATCCTGGCGCCGCGAGTGATGTTTCTGATGCGGTCACATTCGGGCGAAGAACAGGGACACCTGATGAGGCAACTCGGCCCCCTTGCAAGAGGCAGCATTTCCACTAGCCTGATCCTCCTCGTCCTTTCTTTGTCCGTCCAAGCGCAGGTTCAGAACGGCGAAATTGGCGGCACTGTCACCGACCCATCCGGAGCCGTAGTTCCCGGCGCCAGGGTCCTGGTGCAAAACCTCGCTACCCGCTTCGAGATCCATTTCCAGACCAACGCCGAGGGAATCTACGCCGCCAGAGAACTGGGCGTCGGAACCTATCTGGTCCGGGTCGAAGCTCAAGGATTCAAGACAGTGGAGGCCAGCAATCTGGTGCTAAATGCAGGCACCGTCCTGCGCGTCGATTTCAAACTGCTGCTGGGTGAGCGTACCGACGTCGTGGAAGTCACGGATGCCGACATCCAAGTCAATACGGAGACCTCACGGCTGTCTCAGACCGTGGACTCGACTCAGATTGCGAACTTGCCTCTAAACGGCCGCAATGTTTATGACCTCATCCAATACGCACCGGGAGCGACCAACATGCGAGGCGTCATGTACGAAAATGGCGCCAATACGGTGGTAAACGGAGTCCGGGAAGATTTTAATGGATTCCTGATTAACGGTGTCTCCAATAAGACATTGAGTGGAGGACCGGTCAATCAGCCCATTCAAGACACAGTGCAGGAATTCCAGTTGTTGACCCTGAACAACTCCGCCGAATTCGGCAACAGTGCCGGGGCCATCACCAATCTGGTGACCAAGTCAGGCAGCAATCAACTTCACGGCAGCGGCTGGGAGTTTCTGCGCAACGATGTATTCGACGCCAATCCTTTCTTTGCCAATCACTTTCCGGACCCAGCGGACCGGAAAAAATCGCCCCTACGATTGAACCAGTTCGGGGCCACGCTTGGTGGGCCTTTGAAGAAGGACAAGCTTTTCTTTTATGTTGCGTACCAAGGAGACCGTTTCCTAACTTCGAGCCCGGGTCTGGTTTTGGCAGAGTCACCGGAATTCCGAGCAGCCACCATATCAGCTTTTCCCAACTCAGTGGCGGCTCTTTTGTATTCAAAGTTTCCACCGGACTCTAGAGGTACACCGTTCAAAACACTTCGGGATTACGTCACCAGCGGTGCATTCTCTGGCTTCGGACTTAGGACATTTGCAGATTATCTCTGTCCCAGCGACGACACAGGTATCACAGGAGTGATGTCGGGCAAGTTCGCCAGACTCATTGGTGTGGAGCAAGCCGACATTGACCAAATGAATGCGAGTTGTCCTGGGGGATCGCCCTACAGTTCACCTCAGGCTGGCGCCTTCGACCGTGACGGCAATTTTCTGGTCAACGTGCTGAATTCCGGCAATTCGCAAGTGGATCAGAACCTTTTCGACGGCAATGAAGCATCCTTGCGGTTAGACTATAACCTCAGCCAGAGTGATCGCTTCTTCACCCAGTTCAACTGGGCTCGCTCCAAGAACCGGTTTTATGCTAGTCCCAATGTTCCTCGAGGTTTTCTGAATCCCTCCACTAGCACTACCCACAACTTCCAGTTCAGCCATATTCACGAGTTCAGCCCCACCGTCCTGAACGAGTTCCGAGCGGGTTACGCCCAAAACGGCCTTGTGGTCACGACTGGTCTGCCGGGTGTTCCATCAATCGGCTTTGATGATGGCACGCTCGGATTTGGCTCCTACAATGGCTATCCGCAGACATTCCACGAAAACATCTATAACTACTCCGACCTGGTCTCAATCACCCACGGCAAGCACAGCCTGAAGGCGGGAGGAGAGTTGCGCCGCAACCTCGAGAACAGCGACTTCAATGCGGGGCGTCCGTCGTACTATTTTTTCGATTCTCTGTTCTTTGCAATCGACAGCCCGTATACCGAGGGCGCGGGCGTGGATCCAGGGATTGTGAGCGGCACCCCGGCTCACTTGGAGACCAGCATACGTCACTGGCGAAACTGGGAAATCGGGGCTTACCTGCAGGATGACTGGAAGGTCTCGAAGCACCTCACTTTGAACCTGGGTATCCGCTACGACCTCTACACCAGGCATACCGAACTGAATAACCTGGCAACCACATTTCTGAAGGGGCCCGGAAAGAATTTCATCGACAACATTACGACTGGCGCGGGGCAGATCAAGGGTGCCAGCACTCCATGCCCTGGCGATCCCCTGGCCACGATCGCGGGAGAGTGTGGTCCGGGAGGCTTCGCGCCGGCCAGGGAACTGGGCCGAGGAGATCATAATGACTTCGGCCCGCGCGTGGGCTTTGCGTGGGATGTTTTTGGCAATGGGAAGACGTCGCTGCGCGGAGGTTTCGGAGTTTCGTACGAGGGAACGCTGTACAGCCCGCTCTCGAACACGCGCTGGAATCCGCCATTCTACTCACTGAATGGCGTTTCCAACTTCCTGGCGGGCGATGTGAACAGCGTGGTATACGGCCCTGTCGATGGCGCTCAACCCACCTTCCTCGGCCCGGCACCATCTGCCCAACATTCCGGCACCGGTGTGCAGGCGACTGGAAATATCAGTGGCTGGGACCCATCAAATCCCCAGCTAGCATTGCTCTCATCGATTATTTTTCCTGAGGGTATTCGCGATCCATATGTTGAGAACTGGTTCCTCGGAGTGCAGCGGGAACTTCGCCGTTCGATCACAGTGGAGGCGAACTATGTAGGGACGGCGGGGCGCAAACTGTTCCGCGCCGAGAGCGTGAACCGGGTTCCTGGTGAAAGATTGCCTGAAAGGAGCTGTGTTACCGATACCTTTGCCCGCAGGCTCTGCAGCCAGATCAATAGCAACGATGCCGGCAATGGACTTGAGATCAATCCTTTTGGAAGGTTGAACCCCAACTATGGAAGGCTACGGGTGTGGGAAAATTCAGTGAATTCCATCTATCACGGGCTTCAGCTGTCGGTGAAAAAAAAGATGTCCGATGGTGTCCAAGTTGGCGGGAACTACACCTACAGCCACTCCATCGACGGCGGTTCGACGTGGCACAGTGGCGGTACAACAGCCAACGGTTTCGCAGCAGGCGATGCCTTCAGCACAGACGTGACGAGGCCGCAAATCGACCGCGGCAATTCTACTTTCGATATCCGCCATCGATTCACGTTCAATTACGTTTGGGAAATGTCGTTCTTCCGAAACAGGCACGGAACTGTGGCGGCCTTGTTGGCAGGATGGCAATGGAACGGCATCTTTTCGTTGCAGACCGGGGCCCACTGGTCGCCTTTCCGTGGCTTTAGTGACGCCAAGCTCGTGGCACTGGTGCCGGGCGCTTGCGATGCTCCCACCTTCGATCCATCCAACTGCGTGAACATCCGTTCCGACTACAATCTGGACGGAGAACCAAACGACCGTCCCAATGCGATTGCAAACAACATTCATGCCACGCACGCACAATGGGCCGATGGCTTCAATCTGCCCGACAACTTCTTCTCCGCGCCGTGCCTGGGCTGCGTGGGGAGTCTCGGGCGCAACACTTTTGTCGGTCCCCACTACTGGGCGTTCGACACTTCGATTTTCAAAAGCTTCCGCATTGCGGACCGCTACCTTCTTCAGTTCCGGGCGGAAGCCTTCAACGTATTCAACCACACAAATTTTCAGCTGGGCAACCGAATTGGACCGTCTAACGGAAACAACCTCAGCAATCCTCAGTTCGGACAGGCCGGCGGTACCTCAAACCCGCGCAACCTGCAATTCGGTTTGAAGCTGAGCTTCTGACGATCCCAACGAGCCGCGCTTCTAGGCCGAGGCATGGGCACCTTGCTTCATGTAGTGCTGAAAACCTATCGCATCCGATCCGCTAAATCATTGCGTGCTGGCTGCTAGAGTCGTCCCAAAGCAGCGTGTCAAAACCACACACTTGTTACCAAGGCAGGGACCACTCTTCCGGTTCGGCATGAGCTCAGATCGTTTTGCTATCATGGATATAATCGCTTGCGCTGATGCCCCTCGCTTCCGGCACGAAACTCGGCCCATACGAGATCCTTTCCAAGATCGGCGCGGGAGGGATGGGGGAGGTGTATCGCGCCCGAGATACTCGGCTGGAGCGCACCGTAGCGATAAAAGTCCTGCCCTCCGAGTTTTCCCGTCACCCCGATTTGCGTAAGCGCCTGGAGCGGGAAGCGCGCACGCTCTCTAGTCTCGCCCATCCCCACATTTGTTCTCTCTACGACGTGGGTCAGCAGGACGGTGCGGACTTCCTGGTCATGGAGTACCTGGAAGGAGAAACCCTGGCGCACCGCCTGCTCAAAGGAGCACTCCCTGCCGGACAGGTGCTGCAATATGGCATCGAGATTGCCCATGCGCTGGAGAGAGCTCACCGGCACGCGATAATTCATCGCGATTTGAAGCCCGGCAACATCATGCTGACCAAGGACGGGGCCAAGCTGCTGGACTTTGGTCTTGCCAGAGTGGAGTCACCGGCGGCTCCTTTGAACGAAACCGTTGCCATGCTAGGGGAGACACAGGAACAGAAGCTGACGGAAAAGGGGGTGGTCCTGGGCACATTCCAGTACATGGCGCCAGAGCAACTGGAGGGCAAGGAGGCAGACGCCCGCACAGACATCTTCGCCTTGGGGGCAGTCATCTATGAAATGGCGACGGGCAAGACAGCATTTTCAGGGAACAACCGGACGAGCCTTATCACGGCCATTCTTGCGTCTGAGCCGCCCGCCATGACGTCCTTGCAGCCGCTCACTCCGCCCGCACTAGAGCGCGTGGTGAAGACCTGCATGGCAAAGGACCCTGACTCCCGCTGGCAGTCGGCACAGGACCTGAAGCTCCAACTGGAGTGGATTGCGGAAGGCGGCTCGCAGGCAGGCGTGCCAGCTCCAGTTGCCGCGCGACGGCGAAGCCGGGAAAAGATCGCATGGGCTCTTGTGGGGCTGTTGACGCTGGCCTTGCTCACTGTCAGCATCGGCTATGTCAAGCGTGCTCCTCAGCCGCAGCCCAAGGTCAGCTTCACCATCAATTCCCCGCCGGACGTTTCCTTCGACTACATGATGACATTTGCAGTCTCTCCCGACGGACGCCAGCTGGCATACATCCCTAGTGACGGGAAAGTCTGGGTCCAACGCCTGGACGAATTCTCGGCACGTCCAATGCCGGGCACTGAAGGAGCGCAATCGCTTTTCTGGTCGCCAGACAGCCGCTTCCTCGGTTTTGCGACCGAGAACCGATTGAAGCGCTTGGAACCTGCGGTTGGGAGAGTGGAATCGCTCTGCGACATCCAGCCCGGATTCTACAGCAGTTGGAATAAGGACGCCGTCATATTGGGTGCCAGTCTGAATCAGCCGATCACACGTGTCAATCTCGATGACTGCAAGCAGACAACGGCCACGCAACTGGACTCCGCTCATGGGGAGTTCTGGCAATTCTATCCGTTCTTTCTCCCCGATGGCCGGCGGTTTCTCTACCTAGCACGCTCCAGAGATGCACAAGATCAGAGCAATACTGGTGCTCTCTATGTAGGTTCGCTGGATTCACCCAAGACCAGCTTGCTATTGCGAAGGGCATCCAACACGACGTACGTTGCGCCGGGATATCTGCTGTTTGCCAACGACGGCAGCCTGGTCGCGCAACCGCTGGACTCACGGAGCCTTGAGGTGACTGGAGAGGCGGTCTCGCTTCGTGAACCTCAGGCAACTTACAGCGGAGGGGATGCCTATACCAATTTTTCTGCCTCGGGCAATGGTGTGCTCGTTTATCAGGCCGAGCCCCAGATCGACAACCAGTTGCGGTGGGTGGACCGTAGCGGGAAAAAACTGCAGGAGTTGGTGCCTCCAGGCAGGTACCAGCGGATGAGCCTCTCAGCGGATGGAACGCAGCTGCTGTTAGCACGCCAGGAGGCTGGCAGCCACCGCAGTGACTATTGGGCGTGGGACTTGGAACGCAAGATCTGGGACCGCATGACGGCACATTCATCTCCAGGCGGAGGGTATGCGATCTGGTCACCGGACAAACGTCGGATAGCCTTTGCCTTCATCCAGTCAGGCACCCAACATCTTTACTTGAAAAGCGCGGATGCCTCCGCGCGGGAGGAACTGCTTCTGGATTCCGCGAACTGGATGTGGCCCTTAGATTGGTCTCCCGATGGGCAGTTCCTTCTCTATATGCAAGAGCACCCTGCTGAACAGGGGCCGGGTGAAGAGTTATGGGCGGTTTCCTTAGCTGGCGAGCGGAAGACGCTGAAAATTGCAAGTAACGTCAACGGACAAGCTCGGTTTGCGCCAGATGGTCGGTCCATTGTCTTTGGATCGGATAAGTCGGGCCGCTCCGAGATCTATCTACAGAGTTTCCCGGGCGACGGTTCGGCTTGGCGGGTATCAACCGGGGGAGGAAGCATGCCGAGATGGAGCCGCACGGGTAAAGAAATCTTCTTCATCTCGGCTGATGAAAAGCTCATGGCTGTCCGACTTGAGCCGAAGCTGCACACGGGAAACCCGGAACCACTCTTCGATTTGAAAAGTCAGGCCGATGCTAGCGAGTACGAAGTTGCCCCTGACGGTCGTTTCCTTCTGCTCACACCCGTCAGGGACGTAAGGTCCTTTCCGCTGCATGTGGTGATGAACTGGATGGCAGACCTGAAGCGTTGAGTGACACTGTCGTTTGCCTGTTAGTCCCTGCGGGCTGCTTGCTGAATGTTGCGCCTTGTGGGATTGACATCGGACTTGCAAGGAGTCAGCATTACGCCGACCTGAGATGTTTTGGAATGATCGGGCGAGTCAGGACTTCTTCACCCTCTGGAAAACACCGACCCCGACATCCCCATCCTGAAGGAAGCCAAGGCGGAGTATGCGAAGTTGCAGTGAGCCCGTACATTGACATACCTGACCGCACGCCATAGCATTCCCGCAAATGATCGGCCAGACCATCTCGCACTACCGAATCATCGAGAAGCTGGGTGGTGGCTTTTGGCGCTCACCGCCCATCAGATGTGACCCAAATCACTGACAGGACGCGCTCATTCCTGTGTCATTAGTATGTCTCGCCTCTTCGAAGAGCAGTTCCCGCCAGTTGAGACGCAGCACTCCCTGAGGCGAAGCAAGTCCCCTCGCAACAAAGAGGGAAGTATGCCGAGCGTTCAGGATTCGCTGGTCGGCCAGACCCTCGGCCACTACCGCATCGTCGAGAAGATCGGCGTTGGCGGCATGGGAGAAGTCTATCGCGCCCGCGACGAGCACCTCGCCCGTGATGTGGCCATCAAAGTACTTCCGCCGGGTACGCTCACCGACGAATCCGCACGCAAGCATTTCCACAAAGAAGCTCTGATTCTCTCGCAGCTCAACCATCCCAACGTCGCCACCATTCACGACTTCGACACGCAGCAAGGTGTGGACTTCCTGGTGATGGAGTACATCCCCGGGATCACACTCAGCGAGAAGGTGGCTGGCAGACCGCTGCCGGAGAAGGAAGTTCTCCGTCTGGGTGTGGAACTCGCGGAAGGTTTGGCCGCAGCCCATGACCACGGAGTGGTTCATCGTGACCTCAAGCCCGGCAACTTGCGGGTTACGAGCGACGGACGGCTGAAGATTCTGGACTTCGGGCTGGCAAAGCTGCGGCTTCCCGTCACGGCGAGTGCCACGACGGAGAGTGTTACCGAGACGCAAACGATGGCCGGGACTCTGCCCTACATGGCCCCAGAGCAGTTGCTGGGCGGAGAGATCGACGCTCGCACCGACATTCATGCGGCTGGGTTGGTGCTGTACGAGATGGCCACGGGGCAACGCCCGTTTGCCGACGTGGAACGCTCGCAACTGATCGGTGCGATTCTGCGGCGCTCCCCAGTATCGCTCACTAGGCCTAATCCCAAGTTGTCCCCAGAACTGGGGCGGATCATCGGCAAGTGCCTAGAGAAAGAACCAGAGAACCGCTACCAGTCGGCCAAAGAGCTGGCGATTGATCTGCGACGGCAGCTCACACCGAGCGCGGTTAAAGTGGCTGATTTTCCTGTAGCGGGCAGGAAACTCTGGAAGGTTCGTGTTCCTGCTGGCGTGATACTTGTCGCTGTTGCCATCGGGGGAACTTTGTACTTTCGCTCGCGCCCGATCCGCCTGACCGACAAAGACACCATTGTGCTCTCCGATTTCGACAACAAGACCGATGACAGCGTATTCGATGACACGCTGAAGCAGGGACTTTCGGTACAGCTTGAGCAATCCCCTTTTCTCGCCTTGGTATCCGAGCGCAAGGTGAATGACACATTGAAGCTGATGGGACGCCCAGCCGGCGATCGGTTGACACCGGAGGTCACACACGAGGTCTGCCAGCGCACGGGCAGCAAGGCCATGCTGACGGGTTCGATTGCGGGATTGGGCAGCCAGTACGTGATTGGCATGAAGGCAGTGAACTGCAACACGGGCGAATTGCTGGCGGAAGCACAGGAGCAGGCGGCGGGCAAGGAAGCGGTGCTCAAGGCTCTGGACAACGCAGCGATCAGTTTGCGAAGCAAGCTGGGCGAGTCGCTCAGCTCGGTGCAGAAATACGCCACGCCGGTGGAGGAAGCGACCACACCGTCCCTTGAGGCGTTGAAAGCCTACAGCTTGGGACGCAAGATGCAGCTCGCCAAGGGGGAAACAGCCTCTCTGCCCTTCTACAAACGAGCGGTAGAACTTGACTCGAATTTCGCAATGGCCTACCGAGCGATGGCGTCTGTCTATGGCAGCCTCAACGAAGCAGGGCGGGCGGCAGAGAACGCACGCAAGGCGTACGAGCTGCGGGAGAAGGTGAGCGAGCGAGAACTGTTCTTCATCGAGGCAAGCTACTACATGTATGTAACGGGAGAACTGGAGAAGGCGGCTCAGACCAACGAACTGTGGCAGCAGATGTACCCGAGAGACGACGTGCCTTATGCACACCTGGGATTCATTTCCGGCAGCCTAGGAAACTGGGAAAAGACATTGGAGGAAACCCGCGAGGCAATGCGCCTGGACCCGAATAGTGAGAAGAACTATGGCAATCTCGGTAACAGTTACACGAACCTCAACCGGCTGGATGAGGCGGAGGCAGTGTACAAGTCGGCGGAGGAGCGCAAGCTGGAGAGCGAGTTCCTGCTCGGGGGGCGCTACCAGTTGGCGTTTCTGAAGGGCGACAAAGGGCAGATGGTGCAGTTGGCAGCGAGCGCCATGGGGAAGCCGGGCGCGGAAGACGTGTTGCTAGCCGCGCAAGCGGACACGGAGGGTTGGTACGGGCAGTTGAAAAACGCACGCGAGCTGACGCGGCGCGCGATGGATTCAGCCAAGCGCAACGACGCCAAAGAGACTGCCGCAGCATATCAAGTAGCGGCAGCGCTGCGCGAGGTGGAATCGGGAAACCGGGATAAGGCACGTGCTGACGCCGATGCGGCATTGAAGCTGGCCCGGAACCGCGACGTGCGGGCGATGGCGGCACTGGTTCTGGCTCGGGCAGGCGATACGACAGCCGCGGAGAAGCTGGCGGCCGAACTCGACAAGACTTTCCCGCTGGACACGATGGTCCAGAGGTATTGGCTACCCACAATCCGTGCGGCCGTCGCCTTGGAGCGCAAAGACCCAAACCAGGCACTTGAACTATTGAAGGTAGCGAGCACGATCGATCTCGGCCAACCCACTTACCTAACCGTATTCCTATGCCCAGTTTATCTGCGTGGGGAAGCCTATCTCATGCTGCACGAGGGCAACCGAGCAGCAGCGGAATTTCAGAAATTCATGGACCACTACGGGCTGGTGCTGAACTTTCCATGGGGAGCACTGGCCCGGCTGGGATTGGCGCGCGCTCACGCCATGCAGGGCGACACTATCAAGGCTCGGGCGGCCTATCAGAATTTCCTCAGGCTCTGGAAAGATGCCGACCCTGAAATTCCCATTGTCGTCGTTGCTAAGTCGGAATACGCGAAGCTCAAATAATGGTTAGAACTTGAGCTCCGCGTGGGAGCCCAGCCGAATAGAGGACCAGTCAATGACACGACGCGGCGTCATATTTGCCAGGAACTCCACCAATGTGGCGGTCAGCATTGTGTCGATGCCGTTCAAAGACTTGCGCTACCCCTCAATCCAACTCGGGATCCTGACGCGTTGCCTGGAGCGCGCCGGCATCGCGGCCCGGTCTCACGCTCTCGAGCTTGCATTCATGGATCACCTTCACGCGAAGACTGCAGGTGGCGTCGGTGGCGAACCACTGACGACAGATCATTACCTACGCGTTGCGACTCAGGAATTTCATGTTCACCTTGGTGACTGGATTTTCAAAGTGCCGCCATACGCAGCGCCTCTATCGGATGACGAGGAGTATATCGCGCACGTGCGTAGTAAGGGAGTTTCAGACGAAGAGATCACAACAGCACTCCGCATGAGGAGTTTGGTTCCTGAATTCTTGGAGGCAGCGGCGGACGAGTTGCTCGCTGGAATGCCGCGCGTCGTCGGCTTTTCCACCGTTTTTCAGCAAAATATCGCCTCCCTGGTCTTGGCAAAGATTCTCAAGGCGCGAGACCCGTCGCTGAAAATCGTATTCGGCGGGGGGAACTGCGACGGTCAGATGGGGCAAGCTATACACGAGTGCTTTCCGTGGGTCGACTTTGTCATTCGTGGCGAAGGTGAGAGAGTTCTCGTCGAGGTTGTGAGAGACGTTCTCTCAGGCCAACCGATCCGTCCACAATCGGGTCTCTGCTACAGGGTTGGTGGACGTCCGATTGCAGTCCCACAGAAGAGGCAGCCTCAGGTTCCAATGGATGAGGTTCCGACACCCTCGTACGACGACTACTTTGAGCGGCTCGCGCGCACCCCATTGAGATCGGAGATTTGGCCAGAAGTGGCGATTCTGTTCGAAAGCTCGCGGGGCTGTTGGTGGGGTGCCAAGTCCCACTGTACCTTCTGCGGCTTGAATGGCAGCTTAATGATGTTCAGGAGCAAGCCGGCATCACGTGTCGCCGAAGAGATCCTCAGCATGGCGGCGCGGTATCGAGTGCTCGACTTCGTCGCGGTCGACTATATTATTGATCTCCGTCATATCCGCGAATTGTTCCCGTTGCTAAGTGCGAGTGGGATTGATCTGACGCTCTTTTGGGAGACGAAAGCAAATCTCACGAAGGATCATTTGCGCGCCTTCTCCGCCGCGGGAGTGAGGACGATTCAACCGGGTATCGAAAGCTTGAGCACGCCGATTCTTCGGTTGATGCGTAAGGGCGTGACGGCGCTCCAGAATCTGCGTCTACTGAAATGGTGTGCTGAAATAGGTATCACACCTGCCTGGAATCTGCTCTACGGTTTTCCTGGCGAACCGGCAGAGGAATACGAGCGCATGCGTGACCTGGTTCCATCACTTGTCCACTTAGAACCTCCGATGTTTATTCAGGTAATGCTCGAGCGGTTCAGCCCTTACTTTGACCAGCCGACCGAATTCGGGATCGAAATATTAGGACCGCTGCCGCACTATCGGTTTCTGTACTCAATTGCACCCGAGGCACTGAGCAATATTGCCTATAACTTCGAATACCGATACTCGGATGGACGGGACCCGCTAACGTATACGAAGAGCTTAGCAGAAGCGGTAGAACGCTGGCGTGAGCTAAAGGGGCGTGCGGCCTGGTCTCTTTCTTACCGGCGGGGCCCAGGGTTTTTGCTCATACAAGATCGACGCCCGGGCCTCGAAACTGCAGACTACCGTTTCGATGGCATCGAGGCTGAAATCTACCTCGCATGCGACGCTGGGGCGACGGCCGCTGAGATATGCAGGAAGTTAAAAGCAGAAGGCGACGACAGCATCGATGCGATCGAGATTGAAAATTATCTCCAGCAGTTAGTCGAAGCCAGGCTTATGTACCGCGAAGGTTCGAGTTTTCTTTCTCTGGCGGTCGCAGTCAGCAGTGCTGGAGCTCCACTGCTAACAGAGACTCAAGAAGCTAACACCACCCCACTACCTGTGTGATGGTTTCTGGGTAAGTGTTTTGGGGAATCTATGAGAGGAAATATATGGCGAAAAAAGTAATAACAAGCAAGACTGGAAAGCGCTACTCCACAAAATGGCTCTCAATCAAGAAGGAACTCGTAAGTCCAAAGAAGCACGGGGTTGAGTCGCCGCCGCCCGTTAGGCCCAGCCCAGAACCACGGCCCGTTAGGCCTAGCCCAGGACCGCCGCCCGTTAGGCCTAGCCCAGAACCACGGCCCGTTAGGCCTAGCCCAGTAAAGGAAAAAGAATAGCTTTGACCAGTCTTTTCCGGGCACCGTTCGCTTAAGCGCGCTCGCATGTAGGCTGAACCAAGCTTGGGTGAAGTAGAATTTCCGAAGTTCATCGACCATCGAGGACTGGTGGTGAACTTCCCATGGGCGCGCTGGCCCGCCCCCAAACTGGCGTGTGCCTACACCCTCTCTGGCGACACCGCAATAGCAAAAGCCGCCTACCTGGACTTCTTCACCTTCAGGAAGGACCCGATCCCGACATTCCCATCCTGAAGGAAGCCAAGGCGGAGTACGCGAAGCTGAAGTAGGAAGAGACGGGTGCTAGACTGGCCTGGCTTGGCCGGAGGCATCGGCGCATGAACTTCACTTTCCTGTTCCCGCCGTTTTTCGGCGTCGGGTTCATTTTCTACTTCCTGCCTTCGATCATTGCCCTCGCCCGAAGCAAGCGGAATACGCTATCCATCTTTCTTCTGAACTTATTTCTGGGCTGGACGCTTATTGGGTCGTGGCGCTGGTGTGGGCGGTGAAGGTGGACGGATTTTCCGGCGCCGGTTCGCTAAGACGGGGCTGAGAGCAGGTTAGTGTTCCGTGTCCTTTCGGCAAGGCTGCGTAGTCGCGAAATGTGTCTAAGCATTCGCTCGGCGTCAGTTGAGCATCGGCTGTCGCCCATTCTGTCGTTCCGTCAGAGTACGAGTTCGCTTAGGCCGCGGGCGCCGGACGTCAGCGATATTTCGGATCTTTGCAATTGTGGCTGACCGAGAACTCGCTAGGTACACGTTCGTCTCCCCAGATTTTCTGGCCCGCCCGTTTCGGGTGCTTAGAAAACTGTTCATTTCTTTCAGCGAAGTATTTGTCGATGGCATCCTGCGCTGCTTCCAAGGAAGGAAAATCGCTGTTGTGGACGATCGCTCTAGCCATGCCACTGAACACTAACTCAATCACATTCAGGAATTGCGCGCAAGAAGGCAGTGGAACAAGCTTCACTTGTGGACGTGCATCGCTTCTCATATTGATGTCCTGAACGCTCGCG
>Ga0335085_10001705_pt1 | contig 44596 bp, 38 predicted proteins | sample Lox_Sample_45_FD_206712 | JGI IMG/M metagenome (GOLD analysis project Ga0335085, IMG submission 206712) | Soil microbial communities from Loxahatchee National Wildlife Refuge, Florida, United States - Lox_Sample_4.5 | ecosystem: Environmental > Terrestrial > Soil > Wetlands | place: USA...
GTGGGCCCGGGTGCTCCGGGCCCACCACGAAAGCGTCTTGCCTTCCTCTCGTCCTAGGACGTCTGCTGTTTAGCTGGTGACGCCCACGTTGACGAAGTCATAGATGCCGAATGCGAGAGCGTTGTCGCTGGTCACGTTCGTCATCCGCGGGTTGCGGTAGTACAGGGTCTTCTCATAGAGGATCGGCAGGTACGTCCCGCTCTGCGCGATCGCGTTGTTCAGGCTCTCCCAGTCGGCCTCGGTGGCCTTGCCCGCCGGGGCCTCGTCGAGAACCTTGTTGACCGTCGGGTCGTTCAGGCTCGCGTAGTTCGAGTTACCGGTCGGCAGGATCGCGTTGCCGTTGGTGATCGACTGGAAGAAGCCGACGCCCGTCGGGAAGTCGGCGCCCCAGCCGGCCAGGGCAATACCGATGCCCTGGTTCTTGAGGTTCTGCGGCGAGCCGATAAAGGTGCTGTAGTACGACGAGCCGTCGTGGGTGTCCGCGGTGATCTGAATGCCGACCTTGGCCAGGGCGGCTTCCTCGACGGCGAACGCCGCGGCGGCATGAGTGCTCGGCGTCGCGTAGGCGAGCTTGGTGCTGAAGCCGTTCGGCTGGCCGCACGCGGCGAGCTCCGCCTTGGCCTTCACGTCGTCACCGGTGTTGTCGGCGCCCGACGGGAACGGGTTGAAGCTGGGGGTGTAGCCCGAGATGCCGGGAGGCGCCATGCCGCCGGCCGGATCGCCGGCAACCGAACCTCCGTAAGCCCGGACGAAGCCGGCCTTGTCCCACGCGTAGAAGATCGCGAGGCGGCAGTGCAGGTTCGGGATCACGGACGGGATGATCGCGGCGTACCTGGTGGCCGCCGCGACCGGGTCGTCGGCTTGGGCCTTCAGCGTCGGGTTGCTGAGGATCTGCGCCTGGAACTCGGCCGCCACGCCGGTCGAGGCGTTGGCGTCGGCGGTGCCCGCCGCGAGCTTCTTGTCGATGTCGACCGGGTCGGTGTCAACCGTGAGGTCGACCTCGTTCACCAGCGGGTGCCTGATCGTGTCGGTGGCCTGCGACCAGTCCGGGTTGCGCACGAAGATGATGCTCTTGTTCGGCGTGTACGACTTGATCATGAACGGGCCGGTCGACAGCGGGTGCTTGGTGTAGTTCGCGCCCGTGAAGCCCGGGCCACCCTCGGTCTTGTACGGCACCGGTGCCGAGGCGGCCATCGCCATCAGGTAGTCGAAGTCAGCGTTCGGCCCCGTCAGGTTGAAGGTGATGGTGGTCGCGGTCGTAGTGATCCCGACGTTATTGTCACCGTCCTTGTACGGACCCGCGTAGTTCTTCGGGGCCTTGATGCCCGAAATGAAGTACGACGACGGGCCGCCGTTGATGACGTCGGTCGCCCACAGGCGCTCGATGCCGTACTTGATGTCCTTCGGCGTGACCGGCGTGCCGTTGCTCCACTTGATGCCCGACTTCAGCGTGTAGGTCCACTGGGTGTAGTCGGCGTTGTGGGTGCCCATGTCGGTGGCCAGGTCGGGTGCGAGCGTGAACTTCGTACCGTTGAGCACCGAGTAACCGATGAGCGAACGGGTGAACAGGCGCTGCATGTTCCAGCACCAGCCGTAGTACGTGCGCTGCGGGTCCCACGAGTCGCAGTCCGAAGACGTGAGCAGGTTGAGCGTGCCACCTGTCTTCGAAGATGCGTTCACGATGTTGTCAGCCGCGGCGTTGTACGCAGCGGTGGTGTTGCCGCCGCCCCCGCTGCTGCTGGGGCTGCCGCTGCTGCTGCTGCTTGGTGTCGTCGAGCCACCGCCGTTGGCCGACGACGTGCTGCTGCTACAGCCACTGATCACCATGGCTGCGGCGGCGGCGATGCCGATCGCGGCGGACACCATACGGTGCCGTTTCATCAGCTGCACTTCACTCTTCTCCTGGTGTGCGGTTCCTGGCCGAGCCTGAACGGCGACGGCCATCCCGGCGGACTGCCGGACTGCTGCCGGGCTTACGCCGCGGCCGGGTTCGTGGACGAGCCGGACGGGATCGCCGGGCTCATCGGGTGGACTTGGGGTCGAGGGCGTCGCGCAATCCGTCGCCGAAGAGGTTGAACGCCATGACCGCGATGAAGATCGTGACGCCCGGGGCGACGAGGTAGGTCGGGTCGATCTCGAAGTAGTTGCCGGCGTCGCTGAGCATCTGGCCCCAGGACGCGGTCGGGTACGTCACGCCGACACCAAGGAACGACAGCCCGGCCTCCCCGAGGATGTAATTGGGAATCGTCAGGGTGGTGTACACGAGGATCGGGCCGACGAGGTTGGGCATGATCTCGCGCGTCATGATGCGGAAGTTCGACGCACCGAGGCTTCGCGCGGCGTCGACGAACTCCTTCTCGCGCAGCGAGAGCACCTGGCCACGCACGATGCGGCCGATGTAGGGGAAGCCGAAGAATCCGAGTACGAAGATGATCACGCCGAAGCGCAGCGGGACACCGGTCAGCCCGAGGAACGACGGCACGATCGAGAACACGCTCAGCAGCGCGATCGAGAACAGCAGTGTCGGGAACGCCAGCAGCATGTCCATCGTCCGGGCGATCAGCGTGTCGCGCCAGCCGCGGGAGTAGCCCGCGATGAGGCCCAGCGAGACGCCGAGCACCAGCGACAGCAGTGTCGCAAGCGACGCGATGATCAGCGAGGTCCTGGCGCCGAAGAGCAGGCCCGCGAAGACGTCCTGACCGAGCACCGGCGTGATGCCGAGCCAGTGATCACTGTTCGCGCCGCCGAACGGGCCGATGGGCATCGTCGTCGTCTGGTCGAGCAGGTTCGGGCTCTGAGTCTTCCAGTCGTGGCCGTACAGCGCGCTCAGCTGGCTGGCGAACACCGCGACGAGGATAAGCAGGATGGCGATGACGCCGCCCGCCATCGAGACCTTGTCCTTCTTCAGGCGCCGCCAGGCGATCTGCCACAGGGACCGGCCCTCGATCGCCTTGACTTCGCCGAGAGGCGGAGCGGACGGCTCCCGCTGACCCGGTGACGGATCGAGCGTAACGGCCACGTAAGTACCACCTATCAGTGCTGGCTGGAAGCTGTTTGGAACCCTGCTACAAGGTTCCTCATTCCGGGCGCGGATGCTACCCGTCAGTCACCATCGTGGCCCTATTGTGACCGTTTTTCCCCCTGAGCGTCATATTCGTGACAAGAGTGAAACTTGGCAACAGTTACGTTACTGGTGCCTCCATGGCAAGAAATTATCCAGTTTCTGGCGGCCTATGACGAAATATCGGCGTCACCTGTGGCCCTTCGATGTCGGGGTCATAATCACCGTGAGTAGCCCGTGCGCCGGGCCGCGCAGGCGCGGCCGGCAGGCGGGAGAGGGCGGGCACTGCACCGCTGAGCGAACCTTGCGAGGCGTCGGCGGCGGCGCGCCGTCAAGCGACGGCGCGGTATCAGATTCCGCGCTTGCGGAGGATCTCCTCGATGTCCTTCATGTCATCGTCGACCGGAGCCGGCTTGCGCGACGGCTTCGTCGGGGCGTTCGCGGCCCCGCGCTCCGCGGGAACCGGCGTGCGGACATCGGTGGACAGCGCGCGGGTGGCCTGCTCCGCGGACCGCGGCCTGGGCGCGATCTGCGGAGCGGCCGGCCTGCCCTCGGTCTCGTCCTTGCGGTCCGCGCGGGCGGCGCGGCGCGCGTCACGTGACGCCTTGCGGCGCTGCCTGCCACCAGCGGCGAGGAACAGCGCGACCGCGAGGCCGGTGATGCCGATGCCGGCCCACTTGGCCGGGGAGAATACGAAGCCGGTGCCGAACTGGCCGATGGCGGCGCCGACCTTCCACAGCATCTCGATCGCGCCGGTCAGGTACGCGGCGATCGGCAGCAGCGAGAAGGCCACGCCCATCATGGCCGGCCGCAGTCCCCTGCGCTGGTAGGTGAGATAGCTCAGCACGAGGCCGAGGATGGTAAGTCCCGCGGCGAGCGGGAGCCAGGCGATGCTGCTGTAGCTCATGTCGGCGCCTCCCTGCTGTCTCCATCGTGACATATCTCGAGTAGTGCGCGGAACGCCGGCGCACCGTCTGCGTGGCTTACTTCTTGCTGTTATCTCTGCCGTTGTCCCTTATAGCTATGACTGAGGGTCTTGTGCCAGGTCACGGAGGGTGCCGAGGCTGACGTCCCGCAGGGAACCGACGATGAGCCGACCGGGAGCCTGGGGCATCTCGCCGAAAGACGGCACGGCGACGACGCGGCAGCCGGCCGCGGTGGCGGAGGCGGCGCCGTTCGGCGAGTCCTCGAGGGCCACGCACCTGGCGGGGTCCACGTCGAGCAGCTTGGCGGCGAGCAGGTAGGGCGCGGGGTCCGGCTTGGTCACCGGGACGTCGTCCCCGGTGACCGTCACGGGGAAACTGAAGCCCGCGCTGGCGAGCACCGTCTCGGCGAGCGGCCGTTCCGAGGAGGTGACCAGGGCGTACGGCAGCCCGGAGGCCGCCACCTCGGCCAGCAGCTCACGCGCGCCAGGCATCACCGTCACCCGGCCCGCGGCGGCGCGCTCCAGCATGCCGTCCGTCATCCACTGGGCGACCGCCTCGGGAGGCGCCGGCCTGGTGGCCTTGCCGAGCAGGTAGCTGACCGTGCGCGGCATGGAGCCGCCGAGCAGCTGCTTCTGGTCCTCGCGGGTCCACGGCGCGCCGAGGCGGCCCATCACCTCCATCTCGGTCTCGAACCAGAGCGGTTCGGTGTCCACGAGCAGCCCGTCCATGTCGAACAGCACCGCCGCGAGCCCATCCGTCACGTCATACTCCCCAAGCCCGGTCTTGCCTCTTACTCAGCCGCGGCGCGGCCCCTCCCTATGATCGCCGGCCGGGGCGGCTGGTGCTTCCGGCGAGAGGGCGGCGCGAAATGCGCGCTTCTTGCTGTTATCCCGAGGAAGAGTGCTGGGTTCACGCGGGCTCTGCCGATGGTGCCGCAGCTGTGTGCGGTGGGGACGGAATGATTCTGGCCTTGGGTGCCGCAGGGCTAGAACATTCTGGTCCTGGGTGCCACGGGGACGATAGAGCTGGCCCCGGGTGCCACAGGGACAGTACGGCGGGGCATGCGCGGGGGCGGATGGTGGCGGCGCTGGCGGGTGGGGTGGTTAGGGGCGGGGCGGCGGTCCGGCGTGGGCAGGCAGCGGGGCAGGCAGCGGGGCTGGGAGCGCCGGTGCGGGCCCGGCGGCGGTCCGGCGTGGGCAGGCAGCGGGGCTGGGAGCGCCGGTGCGGGCGCGGCGGGACGGGGTCCCGATGGGTGAGGGCGAGGTTTATTAGCGGGTGGTCACGTCGGTGCGGCGGTTGTCTGGTTTGAAGGGGAGGGCGGTGACGGTGGCGCGGATCTCGCGCTGGGGGGTGCCTGGGCGGCCCCAGATGACGGTGACCGCGGTTCCCGGGGCGGCGTGCGCCTGGTCGATGACGCACAGGGAGATCATGGCGCGGACGGTGGGGCTGAGGGTGCGACCCGTCGACACCCCGGCGGGGGTGCCGCCGACCAGGACCTGGTCGAAGCTGGGGCCGGACAGGCGGGGGATGTCCATCTGCTCCGGGGGCTCGCCGTCGCCGAGCAGGGAGGTGAGCACGCCCGCCACGTCGGCCGGGTGCCAGGTCAGGCCGGCAAGGACCCGGCCTGCCGCGCCGGAGGCGGCGTCGGCGGCAAGGGCGTCGCGGCCGAGGAAGTCGTGGGCGGGGAGGGTCCGCGGCGCCCAGCCGAGCTCACCTGGCTTGCGGAAGTAGTCGGTGAACCCGTTGACGGGGACGAAACTGCCGCCGATGGTGCCGCGCTTGAACTGACGCGGCGCGCCGGGGGTGATCGCGGCGGCGGGCATGTAGTCCAGGCCGTTGGTGGCGATCCCCGCCTCGATGTGCTGCACCGGCTGGGAGCGGAAGCCGAGATGACGGATGCCGGACTCGCGCCCCGCCGCGGTGACCGCGCGCCAGACCGCGTCCGCGTCGTCCGCGGAGCCGTGCAGCTCGTAGCCGAGCTCGCCGGAGATGCCGGTGCGCAGCACCCGCACCGGCAGCCCGCCGACCCGCGCGTCCCTGAAGCGGCTGAAGGCGATGTCGCGCAGGGACTCGCCCGCTGCCCGCTCCAGGATGGACAGCGACGCCGGGCCCTGCACGCCGAAGATGAACGTCTCCGGGCTGATGTCGGCGATCTCCGCGTCCCAGCCGCCCTGGCCGAACTGCCATGCCAGCCAGTCGCAGCTGCCCGCGGTGTAGACGAACTCCTCCTCGCCGAGCCGGTACAGGATGCCCTCGGAGGCGACCCAGCCGTGCTCGTCGAGCTGCACGTGGTGGGTGACCTGCCCCGGCTTGAAGCGGGACAGGTCACGAAGCCCCGACCTGGCGAGGAAGTCGAGCGCCTGCCGTCCGCGCACGGTCACCTTGTTCAGCGAGGTCCAGTCGCCGAGGTAGGCAGACCGGACATGCGCCTGGCTTTCCGCGAGCCAGCCGTCGGCGTACTCCGTGGGCAGCAGTAGCTGGGCGAACCTGCCGAACCCGCCCTTGAGGTTCGCCTCGTCCTGCGCCGCGACGGCGGGACTGAACAGCACGGGCGCGCCCGTGATGAACGGCCCGGCGTCATCCTTGAGCATCGCCTCGTACGCCGCGCGCTGCCGCGCCGATACGCCTGCCATCTGCGCACCTCCGTTGGTGGTCCAGCTGTATTCGATCGGCTGATCAAGATCAGCGGTACTAGATCGGTCTACTAGATCGCTGTGACGACGGTAGGCGGGGCGGCGGGCGGGCGGCAACGGATGCACCGTGAAGACTAAGGTTGCGGATTCCACGACGAAGGCGCCCGGCCTTGCGGCCGGGCGCCTTCGCGATGCGGTCTGGGTCAGACGCTGAAGTAGTGCGCCGCCGGGTGGTGGACGACGAGGGCGTCGGTGGACTGCTCGGGGTGGAGCTGCATCTCCTCCGACAGTTCGACGCCGATCCGCTCCGGCTCGAGCAGCCGGGCGACCTTCGCCCGGTCGGCCAGGTCCGGGCAGGCCGGGTAGCCCATCGAGTAGCGGCAGCCCTGGTACTTCACGCTGAAGAAGCCGTCGAGGTCGGCCGGATCCTCGCTGGCGATGCCGAGCTCCTTGCGCACCCGCGCGTGCCAGTACTCCGCGAGCGCCTCGGTGAGCTGCACGGAAAGGCCGTGCAGCTCCAGGTACTCGCGGTAGGCGTTCCGCGCGAACAGGTCGGCGGTGACGCCGGACACCGCCGAGCCCATGGTGGCGAGCTGGAAGGCGATCACGTCGGTCTCACCCGAGTCGGCGGGCCTGAAGTAGTCGGCGAGGCACAGCCGCTCGTCGCGCTGCTGCCTGGGGAAGGAGAAGCGCTCGCGCTCGGCACCGTCCTCGCCAAGGATGATGAGGTCGTTGCCCTCGCTCACGCAGCGGAAGTAGCCGTACACCACGGCGGCCTGGAGCATCCCCTCGGTCTGCGCGCGCTCCAGCCACATCCGCAGCCGCGGCCGGCCCTCGGACTCGACCAGGTCCTCGTAGCTCGGGCCGCCCGCCTTGCGGGAGGCCTTAAGGCCCCACTGGCCCATGAACGTGGCCCGCTCGTCCAGGTAGGCCGCGTAGTCGGCGAGCGGGATGCCCTTGATGATGCGGGTGCCAAGGAAGGGCGGCTCCGGCACGCGGTTGTCCTGGGCGACCGACTGGTTCACGGTCACGGCCGGCTCCGCGGCGGCGGACTCCTCCCCCACCGCCCGGGCCCGCACCCGGCGCGGGCGCAGTGCGGGCAGGGCGGCACCTGGCACGCCCCGCTTGACGCCGATCGCGGCGTCCATCAGGTGCAGGCCCTCGAAGGCGTCGCGGGCGTAGCGGACCTCGCCTGCGAACAGCTCGGCCAGGTCCTGCTCCACGTAGGCGCGGGTCAGCGCCGCGCCGCCGAGCAGCACGGGCCAGCGGTCCGCGAGACCGCGGTCGTTCAGCTCGGCCAGGTTGTCGCGCATCACCACGGTGGACTTGACAAGCAGGCCGGACATGCCGATGACGTCGGCGTTGTGCTCCTCCGCCGCGGCGATGATCGCGGAGACCGGCTGCTTGATGCCGATGTTCACCACGTCGTAGCCGTTGTTGGACAAGATGATGTCGACCAGGTTCTTGCCGATGTCGTGCACGTCGCCCTTGACCGTCGCGAGCACGATCGTGCCGCGCCCGCCGTCGGCCGTCTTCTCCATGTGCGGTTCGAGGTAGCCGACCGCGGCCTTCATGACCTCCGCCGACTGGAGCACGAACGGCAGCTGCATCTGGCCCGAGCCGAACAGTTCGCCCACCGTCTTCATGCCGTCGAGCAGGATGTCGTTGACGATCTCCAGGGCGGGCCGCTCGGCCAGTGCCAGGTCGAGGTCGCCCTCGAGGCCGTTGCGCTCGCCGTCGATGATGCGCCGCTTGAGCCGCTCCTCCAGCGGCAGCGCGGCGAGCTCGGCGGCCCGCGACGCCTTCGCCGAGACCGCGTCCACGCCCTCGAACAGCTCGAGCATCCTGGCGAGCGGGTCGTAGCCGTCCCGCCGCCTGTCGTAGACCAGGTCCATCGCCACCTCGCGCTGCTCCTCGGGTATGCGCGCGAGCGGGACGATCTTCGACGGGGACACGATGGCCGAGTCAAGACCGGCGCGCACGCACTCGGCGAGGAACACCGAGTTGAGCACCTGGCGGGCGGCGGGCTTGAGCCCGAACGAGACGTTGGAGACCCCGAGGGTGGTCTGCACGTCGGGGTGACGGCGCTTGAGCTCTGCGATCGCCTCGATGGTCTCGATCGCGTCCCGCCTGGTCTCCTCCTGGCCGGTCGCGATCGGGAAGGTGAGGCAGTCGACGATGATGTCCTGCTCGTTCATCCCGTGGTTGAGGGTGAGGTCGCGGATTAGCCGCTCGGCCACCTCGACCTTCCACTCGGCGGTGCGGGCCTGGCCGTTTTCGTCGATGGTCAGCGCGACCACGGCGGCGCCATGCTCGCGGATCAGCGGCATCAGCCGGGCGATCCGCGACTGCGGGCCGTCGCCGTCCTCGTAGTTGACCGAGTTGACGATGGAGCGGCCGCCGATCAGCTCGAGTCCCGCCTCGATGACGGGCGGCTCGGTCGAGTCGAGCACCAGCGGCAGCGTCGCCGCGGTAGCGAGGCGGCCGACGATCTCGCGCATGTCCGCCACGCCGTCCCTGCCGACGTAGTCGATGCAGACGTCGAGCAGGTGCGCGCCGTCCCGTGTCTGCGAGCGGGCGATGTCCACGCAGCCATCGATGTCGCCGGCCAGCAGCGCGTCGCGGAATGCCTTGGAGCCGTTGGCGTTGGTCCGCTCACCGATGGCCAGGAACGCGGTGTCCTGACGGAACGGCACGTGGCTGTAGAGGGACGCGACGCCGGGCTCGGAGCGCGGCGAGCGCGCGGCTGGCGCCACCCCGCCCGGCCGTGCCACGGTGACCCCGAGGCGCTCGACGAGGGCGGCGACGTGCTCGGGGGTGGTGCCGCAGCAGCCGCCCACCAGGGACAGGCCGAACTCGGTGGCGAACCGCTCGTGCGCGTCGGCCAGCTCGCCCGGGGTGAGCGGGTAGTGGGCGCCGTCGGCGGTCAGCACGGGCAGCCCGGCGTTCGGCTCGCAGGAGATCGCGATCGGCGAGTTCGCGGCCAGGTAGCGCAGGTGCTCGCTCATCAGGTCGGGCCCGGTGGCGCAGTTGAGGCCGATCACGTCGATGCCGAGCGGCGCGAGCGCGGTGAGCGCGGCGCCGATCTCGGTGCCGAGCAGCATGGTCCCGGTGGTCTCGATGGTCAGCGACGCGATGACCACCGCCTCCGGCGCCAGGTCGCGCACCGCGCGCTTGGTGCCGATGACGGCTGCCTTCGCCTGGAGCAGGTCCGGGCAGGTCTCGATGATCAGCGCGTCCGCGCCGCCGCGGAGCAGGCCCGCCGCGTTCTCGTAGTAGGAGTCACGCAGCTCGCGGAACGTGACGTGGCCGAGTGTCGGCAGCTTGGTGCCCGGGCCGATCGAGCCGAGCACCCAGCGTGGCCTGCCGTCGGCGGCGGTGAACTCGTCGGCGACCCGGCGGGCGATCGCCGCGCCCGCCTCGGAAAGCTCGCCGATCCGCTCCTGGATGCCGTACTCGGCGAGGTTAGCGAAGTTGGCGCCGAACGTGTTCGTGGTGACGCAGTCCGCCCCCGCGGCCAGGTACGCCCGGTGGATGTCGCCCACCACGTCCGGCCTGGTGACGTTCAGCACCTCGTTGCAGCCCTCGTGGCCCTCGAAGTCCGCGAGCGTCAAATCGGCTGCCTGGAGCATGGTTCCCATGGCGCCGTCCGCGATGACGACTCGTTCAGCGAGCGCTCCGCGCAGGGCAGCGGAACGCTCTGTAGCCTCTTCAATAACAAGACCGCTCATAGTTATACCGAGTGTAGGCGTTAGTGGTCCGAAAACAAAAGAGTCGGCTTGAAACTGTGTCCGCCACAGGTCACACGTCGAGCCCTCGTGGAGACGTAGGCTGTAGTCACGGGCGTATGCCCGAGGCTCTAGCGGAGGTGAAGTCATCAAGTTCAGCGACGTCGATGGCCCGCTCGTCAACCCGGTGGCGATCGCCGCGTTCGAGGGGTGGAACGACGCGGCGGAGGCCGCGAGCGGTGTCGTCAACCACCTGGGCATCGCGTGGGAATCCACCCCGATCGCCGCGATCGACCCCGATGACTTTTATGACTTCCAGGTCAACCGCCCCGTTATCGAGGTGGTTGGCGGCAAGACCGAACGGCTGGTCTGGCCGACCACGCGGCTGTCCCTGGCGCGCGCGTCGGAAACCGGGCTGTCCCGTGACATCGTGCTCGTGCACGGCGTCGAGCCGAATATGCGCTGGCGCGGGTTCACCGACGAGCTCATCGGCGGGCTCACCGAGCTCGGCGTCGAGATGGTGATCCTCATCGGGGCGCTGCTCGCCGACTCGCCGCACACCCGGCCGGTCCCGGTTCAGGTCAGCGGCTCTGAGCCGAAGCTGATGCGCGGCGTGGGCTCTGAGCCTAACGAGTACAAGGGATCGTCGGGGATCGTGGGCGTGCTCCAGTACATGTGCGCCGCCGCAGACATCCCCACCATCTCGCTGTGGGCCTCCGTGCCGCACTACGTCGCGCAGTCGCCGTCGCCGAAGGTGACGCTGGCCCTGCTGCGCTCGGTCGAGGACGTGCTCGACGTGTCGCTGCCGCAGGCGGACCTGCCCGAGGAGGCCCGCGCCTGGGAACGCGGCGTGGACGAGCTCGCGCAGCAGGACTCGGACGTGGCCGAGTACGTGCGGACGCTCGAGGAGGCCAAGGACGCCACCGACCTGCCCGAGGCGTCGGGCGACGCGATCGCCCGCGAGTTCGAGCGCTACCTGCGCCGCCGCGGCGACGAGGGACACAGCAGCGGCGGCTAGTTCTAACCGCGCTGTGCTTTCTAACCACTTTGCTGACGATGGCCCGTTCCCGCCCGGCGGGAACGGGCCATCGCGCGTCCGGGGTCAGGCGGCGTACTTGAGGATGACGCCCCGCTGGCTGGTGGCGTCGGTCACCCCGCCGTAGGCGTACACCGACGAGGTGCCCGGGATCGCGGCGAAGCCGGAGATCCACGTACCGGCAGCGCCCTTGAGCGCCGGTATCGCCACCCGGCTCCACTGGCCGGCGGCGCTGACGTGGTACAGGTACTCGCGGGTCGTCCCGGCGGGGGTGGCCGCGAACCAGGCGCCGCCGTGACCGTCGGGGCCGATCGGGCCGGCCATGTACGACTCATTAAGCGTGTACGGGACCCGGACGTTGGACCAGGCCTTTCCGTTCCAGTGCTGGAGCCAGTCGGTGGCGGTCGCCCCCTTGAGCGCGAAGTAGCCGTAGGTCCACACGCTGTCCTTGCCGCTGACGGCGAGGTCACCGCGGAGGCCGCCGGTGGAGCCTGAGCCTGCTGTGCTCTTCGGCGCGGGCGGCACGGCCTGCTTGACCCAGCGGGTCCCGTTCCAGCGGCTGACTTGGAGCGCGCCGCCCTGGCTGGGGAGGGCCTGCGCCCAGATGTCGCTCGCGGAACGGGCGACCGCGGTCCAGGGACCGAACGCGGGGCCAGGCGAGGGCGCCTGCGACCAGGACTTGCCGGTGAAGCGGACCACGTACGGGGTATTGCCGAACTCCGCCTTGGATCCGAAGGCCCACAGGGTGGAGCCCGCGACGGCAAGGTTCTGGAAGTTCGTGCCAACGGGGAACACCGTCGGATGCGTCCACGACGTGCCTGTCCACTCGGCCACGGACGCGCGGGTCTTGTGGTCGTATTCGTTGTAGACCGCCCAGACTTCCGGCGATCCCGGTGCGGTCGCGAGCCGGGGTTCGGCGTTCCCCGCGTGCTTCGCGCTCGCGGGCTGCGGCTGCGCCTGCCAGGTCTTGCCGTTCCAGTGCCGCAGGATGACGCCGTTGGCGCTCGCGCAGGGCTTGCGGCACGACTCCACGGCCCAGGCGCTGGCCGGGCCGCTCGCGGCGAGGTCATCGACCGACGACTGCTTCGGGAAGGCGGCGACGATCCGCCAGTGGGGGGCCGGCGCCGCCGCGCGCGCGGTCCCTGGCGCCTGGGCCGCGTTCGCGGCGGTCACCGCGACGGCGGACGCGGTCGCGATCGCCGTGGCGGCGATCGCGGCGGCGAGCATGCGAGGGGTTCTGCTCACTGCTGTTGCCCTTCTGTACGCACTGCGGATCAGGCGCCGTACTTGAGTATGACGCCCCTGGTCTGGCCGCCGCCGGTTACCTCGAGGGCGGCCTTCGGCGCCGGCACGAAGTCCCTGGCCCAGCGCTCGCCGTTCCAGCGGCTGATGGCCAGGCCGAAACTCCCGGCGGAGATGCCCAGGGCCCAGATGTCGCTCGGGGACCTGGCACTGGCGATCACCGAACTGAGCGTGCCGCCGGGCATGGGGGCCTTCGACCAGGCCTTGCCGTCGTAGCGGGCCGCGTAGGGGCCGGTGAACTCGTTCACGGAGCCGAATGCCCAGACGGCTGCCGGGCTCGCCGCGACGACCGAGGTGAAGGCCGTGCCCGGGTGGAACAGCGTGGCCGGACCCCAGGACTTGCCTGTCCACTGGACCGCGCTCGCGCGGATCTTGCCGTCGCGGAGGTTGTAGAAGGCGATCAGGCCGTCGGTGCTCGCGCACGGCTTCGTGCACGACTCCACCGCCCAGGCGCTGTCCGGCCCGCTTGCCGCGAGCTCATCGACCGACGAGCCGAACGGGAAGCTGGCGATGACGCGCCAGCCGAGGGCGGCCGCCGCGGCCGCCCTGGCCGGGGAGGCGAGGGCGGGTGCGGCGAGCGAGATCGCGGCGGCGACAGCTGTCGCAGTCGCCGCGGCAGCGATAAGCGAACCAGCGGTTGCCTGTGTGCTGCGCTGTTCTCCTTGACGGCTCACGGGAGTTGGACGCGCGGGCGGGGCCGCCGGTTCCGCGGCCCCGCCCGGCGGCCGGCTCAGGCGCCGTACTTGAGTATGACGCCCTCGGTCTGCCCGCTGCTTGTCTGCGCGCTGCCGTAGGCGTAGAGGGACGTGCTGCCCGGGATCGCGGCGAAGCCGGACAAGACGATGCTTGCCGTGCCCTTCGGCGCGCGGATGGCCAGCTTCAGCCAGTGCCCGGCGGCGCTGACGTGGTAGAGGTGCTGGATGGTGCTGCCGACGGGATACGCCGCGATCCAGAGGCCGCCGCTGCCGTCGGCGCCGAGCGGGCCGGAGACGATTGAGCCGGCGAGCGTATACGGGTTGCGCACCATGGACCAGGACCTGCCGTTGAAGTGCGACAGCCAGTCGGTGTGCGGAATCTTGAGTCCCAGCGCCGTGTAGCCGTAGCCCCACACATCGGACCGGCCGCTGACGGCGATTCCGACGCTGTACCCGACGTTGGCACCCTTAGGCGCGGCGAGCTGCGCCGGCTTCCCCCAGCGGGTGCCGTTCCAGTGGCTGACCTCCAGGACGTCCCCCACATGGGTGGCGGTCTGCGCCCAGATGTCGCTCGCCGACCGGGCGCTGGCGGTCCAGTCGTTTTCCCTGAGGGCACCTGGCGGCGTCACCCTCGACCAGGTCTTGCCGTTGTAGTGGGCCACGTACTGTGTCCCTTCACCGTCGGCGGTGCCGAATGCCCAGACATCACCGGGCGCCGGCGCGACCACCGAGGTGAACACCGTCCCCGAGGGTCCCGTCCGCGGGTTCGCCCCGGGGGGCGGCCCGGGGAACAGCGTGGCCTTCCCCCAGGACTTGCCGGTCCACTCGACCGCGCTCGCCCGCGACTTGCCGTCGTAGAGGCTGTAGACGGCCCAGACGTCGTTCGAGCCAGGGGCCATCGCGAGCAGCGGATAGTCGTCGCCGGTGTGCTTCGCCACCGCGGGCTGCGGCTCTGCCTGCCAGGACTTGCCGTTCCAGTGTCGCAGGATCACGCCGTTGGCGCTCTTGCATGGCTTCTGGCACGTCTCCGCGGCCCAGGCGTCGTCCGGGCCGCTCGCGGCGAATTCGTGGACAGACGAGCCCAAGGGGAAGCCGGCGACGATCCGCCAGCCGGCGGGCGGCGGGGCGGCGGCGCGTGCCGCGGTGCCGGCGGTGGCGGCATATGCCCCAGTGCCGGCGGTGGCGGCGTACGCCGCGGTGCCTGCGCAGACGAGTGACGCGATGACGGAAGCGGTGGTGAACAGGCGGGCGGATCTTCGCACGGGTCATCCCTCGGGTTGTGCCAGAAGTTGCGCGATAGTGCGGAAAAGTAACACTGCGCACATTGGACGCGCCGACCGGTGGCGGTTGACACCGGAAAGAGATGATTGCGGGGGGAGAGTCAGCCGAACCCGTTCGGGATGAGCTGGGCTTTAATACGGGGGCCAGGGGACGGCGGGCCAGTCCTCGGGCGGCAGGGGGTGGATGCGGCTGGCGAGCAGCACCTCCACGCGGGCGGCGGTCGCGGCCACCTCGGCGCTTGTCAGGTACTGCGCCAGGTCCTCGGCGAGCCAGCCGTCGGCGGCCAGGCCGTCGGACAGGCGGCGCAGCGTCTCGACGGCACGCTCGGGCAGCTGCTCGCCGCGCCACTGCCACAGCACCGTGCGGAGCTTGTACTCCTCGGCGAAGCAGATGCCGTGGTCGCAGCCGTACAGGTGGCCGTCGGCGACCGGCAGCAGGTGGCCGATCTTCCTGTCGGCGTTGTTGATGACCGCGTCGAACACGGCCATCTCGCGCAGCGACGCGTGGTCGGTGCGCCGGGCCAGCCCGATCACGTCGACGCTCTCGTCGATGTCAATCCAGAGCTGGCACATGCCGGGACCGAACGGGCCGTCGCGCATCACCGTCGGCGGCACGAAGTTCCAGCCGGCGGCCTTGCTGACCGCGTAGGCGGCGACCTCACGGCCGGCCAGGCTGCCGGTCGGGAAGTCCCACAGCGGCCGCTCGCCCGCGATCGGCTTGTACACGCAGTTCGCCACCGCGCCATGCGACCTGATCGTGCAGAACAGCGTCGCGTTCGACGCGTCGACCAGGCGGCCCTCCACCGTGAGCGTGCCGCGCTCGAGCAACTCGAGCGCCTCCCGCTCCCCCTCGGGCAGGTCGTCGTCGTCGCAGGCCGCGGAGTCAGGCACGGGCGGCACGGTGACCGTTCTGCCGCGGGCACACGTGACCCGCGGCGTCGAGCGGCAGCCCGCACAGCGGGCACGGCGGGCGGCCTGCCGCGACGAGGCTGAGCGCCCGCTGCGCGAAGGCGCGGGCCGCGCTCGGGCTTATCCGCACCCGCAGCACGCCGGGCCCGTCCACCGGGATGTCGTCGGACAGCGGCTCGACAGGCGTTTCGCTCTCCTCCTGTGCCTCGATGACCACCCGGTCGCCTTCGCTGTCCCAGGCGAGCGCGATCGCGCCGACCCGGAAGTCTTCGGTCAGCGGCAGGTCGAGCGGGCCGTCGTCGCGCAGCGCCGCCGGCGCGGCCTGGGGGATGTCGGCGGCCTCGGTGCGGCGCAGCACCTCGTCGAGCAGTTCGTCGATCCGCTCGGCGAGCAGGCTCACCTGGAACTTCTCAAGAACGACGCTCGTCACCCGGCCGGCCGAACTCGCCTGCAGGTAGAAGGTCCTGTCACCCGGTTGCCCGACAGAACCGGCCACGAACCTGTCTGGCGGGTCATAGTAGAAGACCGGCATGAGTCCTATCCTTCCGCACCGTTGGCGGTGCCTGGATTAATACCCGCGCCGCCGCCGATCACGGCATCGCTCTCGCCGCCAGCTTCTCCCTTGGCGCTCGGCTGCGGTAGCAAGTCATCCACGGTGCCGCCGGTGTCGTTCAGGCGGAGCAGGAAGGGCCGCAGCGGGGTATAGCGGATGACGGTGAGCGAGCACGGGTCCGCGACGATGCGCTGGCACTGGTCGAGGTGGAGTCCCAGGCTGTCAGCCACGATCGCCTTGATCACGTCACCGTGCGAGCAGACCAGGTAGGTCGCGTCCTTGCCCAGCCGCACGTTCCACCCCCTGATCGCGGAGACGGCGCGGTGCTGCATGTCAAGCATGGACTCGCCCTCGGTGCCGGGGAAGACGACCGCGCTCGGGTGGGCCTGCACGACCGGCCAGAGCGGGTCCTTCTGCAGCTCCGTCAGCGGCTTGCCCGTCCAGTCGCCGTACCGGCACTCCCCCACCATCGGGTCGACGGCAGGCTCGGGCACCCGTGCGGTCCGCCCCGCGCGGGCGTCGACGATCTCCTCGACGGTCTCGCGGCAGCGGTCGAGCGGGCTGGTGACGATCGCGTCGAGCGGCACCGGGGCGATCCGCTCCCCCAGCGCCTTCGCCTGCGCCCGCCCGCGCTCGTCCAGCCCGATGCCTGGCGACCAGCCCGTAAGCAGCTGCCCCGTGGTCGCGGTGAGGCCATGCCGCACGAGCAGAACCGTTGTCACGCTTAAGAACTTTAGATGATGTCAACCATCCGGCGCGCCGAGCCCTGTCCGCTACGTGCGGTGTTGGGTCGTCCTCCGGCCCTCTTCAGTCGTCCCTCAGTCGTCCGTGCGGGCGAAGACCGCCTCAAGGTTGCCGAAGCTCACCAGATCGCCTGCGCGCACCGGGACCCTGCCACGCACTCGCCAGCCGTTGACCCGGGTGCCGTTGGTCGACTCGAGGTCGGTGAGCACCCAGCCGTCGGCCGTCCGCTCAAGCTGCGCGTGCCGCCTGGACACCGTCACGTCCGCGATCGCCAGGTCGCAGCTCGCGTCCCTGCCGATGCTGAACTGGTCGCCAGAACCGCGCGGGAACTGAAGGGCGAGCGGCATCCTGCGGTCGGGGTCCGAGACACCCATGCCGGTGGTCATGGCCCTGATCGGCGCACGGGGCGGCGCGACGATGCGCGGGCCTGTGTCGCGCCCGCGCCGTGTCATCTGCTCCCGTGCCCGCCACCGTGCCTGGGTGGCCGTCACCCGGGACCAGGTGCCGCGGAGCCAGCCGCCGAGCGAGGGGCCGCTGGCCGGCGTCGCCGGCCTGGCCTGCGGCGGCAGGTCCGCAAGCAGGGGCGGCAGGTCCACCTGCCGTTTGGTCTCAAGCACCAGGTTTATCCGGTGCAGGAACGTCTCCTGCGACAGGCGTCCCGCGACGTACTCGTCCCTGAGCCTGGACACCACCTGATCCCGGTCAGCGTCGGAAGCGCGAAGACCGGCGGCCGGCTGCTCGTCCGGCGAGGTCTGGGACTCGGCCGCGGAACCTCCCATGACATGCAGTATCGGGACCAATAGCCCGCCGCGCAAGAAGATCGACGTCGCTGGGGGGACGGCGCTCAGACGCCGACCGCGTGCACCCCGCCGTCGACGTGCACGATCTCCCCTGTGGTGGCAGGGAACCAGTCGGAAAGCAGCGCGACGCAGGCGCGCGCGGCCGCCTCGGGGTTGGCGATGTCCCAGCCGAGCGGCGCCCGCTGCGCCCACACGTCCTCGAACTTCTCGAAGCCGGGAATGGACTTGGCGGCCATCGTCTTCAGCGGTCCCGCCGCGACCAGGTTGACCCGCACCTTTTGCGGGCCGAGGTCGCGGGCCAGGTAGCGGGCGCAGGACTCGAGCCCGGCCTTGGCCACGCCCATCCAGTCGTAGCCCGGCCAGGCGACGGCGGCATCGAAGTCCAGGCCGACCACGCTGCCGCCGTCGTCCATCAGCGGCAGCGCCGCCATGGCGAGCGACTTCAGCGAGAAGGTCGAGACGTGCACCGCCTTGGCCACGTCCTCCCAGCCGGTGTTCAGGAAGTTGCCGCCGAGCGCGGACTGCGGCGCGTTGCCGATCGAGTGCACCACGCCGTCCAGGCCGTCCACGTGCTGCTTGACCCGGTCCTTGAGCGAGTCAAGCTGCTCGGTGCTCGTCACGTCGAGCTCGATCACCGGCGCCGGCCGCGGCAGCCGCTTGGCGATCCGCTCCACCAGCGTGGGACGGGGGAACGCGGTCAGCACCACGGTCGCGCCCTGCTCCTGCGCGACGCGCGCCACGTGGAAGGCGATCGAGGCGTCGGTGAGCACGCCCGTCACCAGGATCCGCTTGCCGTCGAGAATGCCCATTGCTACTCAGCTTTCGTCGAGTCCTGTGTGCCGCGGCCGGAGGCCGCATCGGGGGTACGGGGGTCGTCCCCCCGGAAGATACTGCTGAGTTGCGCGGCCGATAAGATGGCGCTTTTTGCCATCGGCCGCGCAACTCAGCGTCTGCTTGTCAATGGCCCATGCCGAGGCCGCCGTCGACCGGGATGACCGCGCCCGTCACGTAGCCGCCGTCCGGACCCGCGAGGAAGGCGACAGCGCCCGCCACCTCGTCGGCCGCAGCGTACCTGCCGAGCGGCACCGCGCCGATGATCTGCGTCTTGCGCTCCTCCGACAGGACCGCGGTCATGTCGCTGTCCACGAAACCTGGCGCCACCACGTTCGCGGTGATGCCGCGGGAGCCGAGCTCACGGGCGAGCGAGCGGGCCAGGCCGACGAGACCGGACTTGGACGCGGCATAGTTGGCCTGGCCGCCGGAGCCGTACAGGCCGACCACGGAAGAGATGAAGATCATCCGGCCGCGGCGCATCTTCATCATGCCGCGCACGGCGCGCTTGGCGACCCGGTACGCGCCGGTCAGGTTGGTGTCGAGGACGTCAGTGAACGCGTCCTCCTTCATCAGCGCCAGCAACTGGTCCTGGGTGATCCCCGCGTTGGCGACAAGGACCTCGACCGGCCCCTGCCCCTGCTCGACCTCGGTGAACGCCGCGTCCACCGACGCCGCGTCGCGCACGTCGCACTTGACGACGGACAGGCCCTCCACCGGCTCGCCAGACCGCGAGGTGACGGTGACGCTGTCCCCTCCGGCGGCGAGCCGCCGCGCGATCGCCAGCCCGATCCCCCGGTTCCCGCCTGTCACCAGTACGGAGCGCCCCATCGTTTTCCTCCAGCAGTCTCATCACCCGACAGCCGAGAGTACCGCCCCGGCCTTCGGCACCCGCGACCAGCACGCTTCACCCTGCCGCAACCTGAGCGCCGCTTCGATGCCGCCCGGCACGAACATCGGGACTTCGTCTTTGTAGAAATCCGCCAGATAGGGCGTTCACGGACGTCCACCGGCGTTCACCCGCGTTCACTGGCCCGGCGGAGTGCGTGGCGCGCCGGCCAGGGAACTGCTTTGAGTCAACTTGCTCGACCCTAAAGGACCGAGCTTGCGGCTAGGGCATCACTGGCGGTGATGCTGGCTGCCGCGTCCAGCCCTTGTCCGTCGCGGGCACGGGCAGGGGCGCGTGACTCACGCCCCGCATCCCACGCAACCTGGCCGCGGGCGGCGATGTTGCGGGAAGCGTTCCGGTCTGCGTGCGCAACGACGCCGCATCCCCGGCAAGTGAACCTGGCTTGCGAGACGCGGTTCCGCTTGTCGGCGTGACCGCAATCCGCGCAGGTCCTTGATGTCCAGGCCGGATCGACGTAGACCGCCGGCACCCCAGCGCGGAAGGCCTTGTACGCGATGAACGACCCGAGCTGGGCGAACGCCCAGCTGCTGAACGTGACCCGTTGGGACTTGCGGAGCCGTGCCCTGTCGCGGATGCCCGTCAGGTCCTCAAGGGCAATACCGCGCGAGGTGCGTTCAGCCTCGGTCACGATCTTCTTCGCGATGCAGTGGTTGATATCAGGTTCGCGGCTTCGTTGACTGCCTGCAGCGCCGACTCGAGCGCGGGCGCCTGCGCAGCGTCCGGCAGCAGCCGAACTTGCACAACGACCTTCACACGGACAAGTGTGGCATCGGCCTATGTCACCACGCTGGGAACGAAACACCGATATGCGCAGGGAAAAGGACCGTTTTCTACAGCCTCCACGCGCATTTGGTCTTCACGCCGAATTCCTGGTGGCCGTCGCACTGCGCCGCGTCCTGCTGCGGCGCGCCGCTCGAGATCACCAAGGAATACATCGAGGAGCAGAAGCGACCTGCCTAGACCTGGACCGATGCGATTCCTTCCGAACCTAAATGCCCGGGGTTCCTAGCATCACATGACTGAACGGGGAGCCGGCGGGATAGGTTCTGTGGCGTGGGAGATCATGACGGCCGGATTGACGCCGAGTTCACGGACCTGCCGCTGCGCAACCTCGCCGACGCCGCGCTCGACGCGGCGCGGACGCTGGGGGCGGACCACGCCGACTTCCGGGTCGAGCGGGTGCGCGGGCAGAGCATCGCATTGTCAGACGGAAAGCTGCAGTCGCTGTCCGACGCGGACGACAGCGGGCTCGCGGTCCGCGTCATCGTGGACGGGACCTGGGGGTTCGCGTCCGCGGTCGACCTGACGGCCCAGGCGGCACGCGACGCCGCGCGGCACGCCGTGGAGGTGGCCAAGGTCGCCGCCGCGATGAACACCGAGCGGATCGAGCTGGCCGCCGAGCCGGCGTACGGCGACGTCAGCTGGGTGTCCGCCTACGAGATCGACCCGTTCAGCGTCGCGGCCAAGGAGAAGGTGGCGCTGCTCGCCGACTGGTCAGCGCGGCTGCTCGCGCACCCCGTGGTCAGCCACGCCGACGCGTCGGTGTACCAGGTCAAGGAGTGCAAGTTCTACACGGACGGCGCGACCACGACCACGCAGCAGCGGGTCAGGCTCTACCCGCAGCTCGAGGCCACCGCGGTCACCGAGTCCGGATTCGACGACATGCGGACGCTCGCGCCGCCCGCCGGACGAGGCTGGGAGTACCTCACCGGGAGCGGGTGGGACTTCCCCGCAGAGCTCGCCGAGCTGCCCGACCTGCTCGCCGCCAAGCTCACCGCCCCGTCGGTCGAGGCAGGCGGGTACGACCTGGTGATCGACCCGTCCAACCTGTGGCTCACCATCCACGAGTCGATCGGGCACGCCACCGAGCTCGACCGGGCACTCGGCTACGAGGCCGCCTACGCGGGCACCAGCTTCGCCACCTTCGACAAGCTGGGCAACCTCCGGTACGGGTCGCCCGCCATGAACATCACCGGCGACCGCACCGCCGAACACGGCCTCGCCACCATCGGGTACGACGACGAGGGCGTCGCCGGGCAGTCCTGGGACCTCATCTCCGACGGCGTACTCGTCGGCTACCAGCTCGACAGGCGGATGGCACAGCTCAAGGGCTTCGGCCGGTCCAACGGGTGCGCGTTCGCCGACTCGCCTGGGCACATGCCGCTGCAGCGGATGGCCAACGTGTCGCTCAAGCCGGCACCGGGCGGCCCGTCGGTTCAGGAACTGATCGGCGGCGTCGAGAACGGCATCTACATACTCGGCGACAAGTCCTGGTCCATCGACATGCAGCGGTACAACTTCCAGTTCACCGGGCAGCGGTTCTTCCGCATCAGGAACGGCCGCCTCGACGGCCAGCTCAGGGACATCGCCTACCAGGCGACGACGACGGACTTCTGGAACTCGATGGAGGCGGTCGGCGGCCCGCAGACCTACGTGCTCGGCGGCGCGTTCAACTGCGGCAAGGGCCAGCCAGGCCAGGTCGCCCCGGTGAGCCACGGCGCGCCAGCGGCGCTGTTCCGGCAGGTGCGGGTACTCAACACGGTCCAGGAGGGGAAGTAGATGAGCGCGAACGAGAGCGAGCCCTGGCTGGACAAGCAGACGGCCGGCACGCCGCAGGAGACCGTCGAGCAGGCGCTTGCCGCCGCGCGGGCGGGCGGCGAGACGATCGTCGTCGCCGAGGAGTCGTCCACCGCGAACCTGCGCTGGGCGGGGAACACGCTCACCACGAACGGGGTTGCCGCCACCAGGTCCCTTACCGTGATCGCGATCGACCGGCGGTCCGACGGCACCGCGGGAGTCGGCACTGTCACCCGGTCAGGCGTCACCCCCGGGCAGGTCGAAGACCTGGTACGCGAGGCGGAGAAGGCCGCAGCCGAGGCCTCGGCCGCGCAGGACGCGGCTGACCTGGTGGCGCGAGACGCCGCCGTCCGCCAGGACGCGCCCGGCTGGTCCGCCGCACCGGGCGCCACCGACTTCGGCGTCTTCCGCTCGTTCGCCGCACAGCTCGGCGACACGCTGCGCGCGGCGGAGGCGGCGGGTCGCAAGCTCTACGGGTTCGCCGAGCACGGCGTGAACTCGACCTTCCTCGGCACCTCCGCGGGGGTGCGGGCCCGTTACGACCAGCCCACCGGGCGGCTCGAGCTGAATGCCAAGTCGGCGGACCTGACCAGGTCCGCGTGGGCCGGGGCCGCGACGCGGGACTTCTCCGACGTGGACGTGGCCGCGCTCGACGCGGGCCTCGCCGAGCGGCTGTCCTGGCAGTCGCGGCGGCTCGACCTGCCCGCTGGGCGGTACGAGACGCTGCTGCCGCCGACCGCCGTCGCCGACCTGCTGACCTACCTGTACTGGTCGGCGGGCGCCAGGGACGCGGGCGAGGGGCGGACCGTGTTCTCCGCGACGGGCGGCGGCACGCGGGTCGGGATGAGGCTCTCGCCGATGGCGCTCGACCTGTACAGCGACCCGGCGTACCCGGGCCTTGAGTGCGCGCCGTTCGTGGTCGCGCACGCCTCGGGCCGCGACTCCTCGGTGTTCGACAACGGGCTCGCGGCGCCCGCCGGGCGGTGGATCTCCGCGGGGACCCTGTCCGCGCTGCACTCCTCGCGCTACTCGGCCGGCCTGACCGGCCTGCCCGTCACCCCGGCGGTGGACAACCTGATCCTGAGCGCACCGGGTGCTTCGGCGTCGCTCGAGCAGATGATCGCCTCGACCAAGCGCGGCCTGCTGGTCACCTGCCTGTGGTACATCAGGCTCGTCGACCCGCAGACGCTGCTGCTGACCGGGCTCACCAGGGACGGGGTGTACCTGGTGGAGGAGGGCGAGGTGACCGGCGTGGTGAACAACTTCCGGTTCAACGAGTCGCCTGTCGGCATGCTGTCGCGGGTGCTCGAGGCGGGCGCCACGGAGAAGACGCTGCCGCGCGAGTGGAGCGACTACTTCAACCGCGCCGCGATGCCGCCGCTGCGCGTCGAGGCGTTCAACATGTCCTCGGTCAGCCAGGCGAGTTAGGGCTTCTCGCCCCTGCCGCCAGTACCGGGACGGGAGTCATGCCCCGGGTCCAGTCCGGGCGCGCGCGCCCGATACGATGGCTGTCCTTGCCATCGGGCCTTGCCAGAGGGCGCGCGCCCGGGCATCGGGGTACGGGGTCGTCCCCCTCGTTTCCCCCCGTACGGGGGGTCGCCTCCCCGGAAAACTGAGTTACCGTGGAAGGGTGAAGATGAGCCACGCGCGAGGGCATGAGCAGGTGCACCTGGTTACCCAGGCGCGCAGGCCGCTGTCCGAGGACATCAGGTACCGGCAGCACCGGTACCTGATCATGATGGCTATCAGGACGCTCTGCTTCGCGGTCGCGATCATCATGTTCGTCAACCACCTGCGGTGGCTGGTGCTGATCCCCGCGATCGGCGCGATTTTCATCCCGTACATCGCAGTGATCTTCGCCAACGGCGGGCGCGAGCCCGACAACATGCGCGGGTTCCTCGAGCACCGGATGAACCTGCCCGCCCGCCGCGACCCCGGCGACGACGAGCGCTGACCGTCGCATCTACTTGCGGCTCGCAAGCAATCCTCTCCCCATTTAGCACTTAGTGCGCAGTTTTTCGCTGGATTGTCTCTGTGAATGATGCACACTTATAGTCACCGGTTGAGAACTCTCAGCCACACAGAGACATCACAGAACCGGGAAAGAGCCAATGACCTGGGATGCTGCTCTTCTGCGACGCGCGTGTCCGCAGTGGCGGCAATGGCGTTCCGAGATTTACTTGTCATTAGGTCTTGACACATACCAGGGTCGAGTCCTGTACCATTCATATCGGTGCTCTGGTCCCCCGTCGGGGCACCGCTGCCGGCGTTCCGGGCCCCCGTCGGAACGCCGATGATGCGACGCTGGGTGGTTTGCCCCCGTAGCCACCCAGCGTCGCCCTTTTCTGGCGAGTTCCTTTCCCTGGCCTTGCACTGGGCTTACTCGGTGCGCTGGAACTCCGCGATCGCCATGCCGAGCAGGGCCGCTCCCATCACCGCGACGATGCCGAGCGAAAGGCCGACGGGGACGGGCCAGCCGTTCCAGGTCACCGCGGGCTCGAGCACCGCGCGCGCCGCCGGCGGGATGCTCAGCCGGCTGAAGACGGCGTGCCGCATCGGGTGCACCACGTACGTCAGCGGGTCGAACCGGGTGAGCACCGACAGCCAGGCGGGCAGTCCGCGCAGCGGGTAGAGCGCGCCGGACAGGAAGAACAGCGGCATCACGAGCATCTGGGTCAGTGCCATGAAGGCCTGAATCTGCTTTATCCGCGCGGCCATCATTACGCCGAATGCGGTGAGCGTGAACGAGAGCAGCAGTAGCTCTCCGATTACGGTCAACAGCAGAACGGGTTCATAGGGCACATGCGCGAGGCCGGCCAGGGCCAGAATGACGATTCCCTGGAACGTGGAAACTGTCGCGCCGCCGAGGCATTTCCCGATAACAATCGCCGACCTGCTGACCGGCGCGACCAGCATCTCCCGCAGGAAACCGAACTCCCTGTCCCAGACAATCGACGCAGCCGAGAAAATCGCCGTGAACAGGACGGACATCGCAAGCACGCCGGGATAGATGAAGGTCCTGAAGTCGATTCCAGCAGGCAGGCCCCGGCCGGCCAGCTGGTCTGCGGGTCGAGGCCCACGGTCGGCTCATCGAGGAACAGCACCCGGAGCACGTGCAGCAGGCCGCGGGCGATCTCCAGGCGTCGTCGCATGCCGCCCGAGTAGGTGCTCACCGCGGAGTCGCGGCGGTCCCACAGGTTGACCATGTCGAGGACAAGCCGCATCCCCGCGGCAAGCTGCGCGCGGGGCACGCCGTACAGGTCGGCATGGAAGCGCAGGTCTGCTCGCCGGCGAGGTAGCTGTCCGGCGTGGGGTCCTGGAAGACCAGGCCGATGTTCCTGCGCACCGTGTCGCGTTCCCGCCGCACGTCACGGCCTGCCACCCTCGCGGACCCCGAGGCGGGATCCGCGAGGGTGCACAGGATCTTGGTGGTCGTCGACTTGCCCGCCCCGTTCGGGCCGAGGAAGCCGAAGGTCTCACCCGGCTGCACCTGGAAGCTGATGCCGCGCGCGGCCTCGAGCTCCCCGTGGCGCTTCACCAGGTCGGTGACCTGGACGGCGGGCTCGGTCATCGGAGATTCACTCCGTGTCCTGCGGACCATCCGGCGCCGGGGTCCCCGCCTGGGTCCCTGCCTGCGGCGCGCTGTCCGCGGCGTCCTCGGCGAGGATCCGGTACAGCGAGCGCCTGGCCTGGGCCAGCACGTCGCGGGCCTGGGCCACCTGCTCGGACGAGCCGACGCGCCGCACCTCCATCACCGCCATCATTACCTGGCGGATCAGGTCGTGGAACTCGAAGGCATCCTCGTCGGTCATGCCCGCCGCCGCGTCCCAGGACGCGCTCAGCTCCTCGGCATGCTCGTCCGCGTACGCCCGTCCGGCGTCCGTGAGCGAGTACATCCGGCGACGGCCCTCGCCTTCCGGTGCGATCAGGCCCTCGTCCTCGAGCTGCTGCAGCGCCGGGTACACCGACCCCGCGCTCGGCCGCCAGACGCCGCTCGTCCGGCCGGAGATCTCCTGGATCAGCTGGTAGCCGTTCCACTGCCCGCCCTCGGCGAGCAGGTCGAGTATCGCCGCCCTGACGTCACCCTTGCGGACCCGCATGCCGCGGCCGCCAGGGCCGCGCACGCCGAATCCCGGGCCCTTGAGCACGAACTCCGGCCCGAACATGCCACCCCACCGGGGGCCGAACTCGCCGCGCGGCCCGTGGCCGCCGTGGCCACCAGGACCGCCCCAGCCGGGGCCGCCGCGCTCACTGCGCTCACCGCGCTCACCGCCGCGCCTGCCCGGGCCGCGCCCGGGCCTCGGCCCCCATTCGGGGCCGCCGGGCCGGGGCGACGGACCCCAGCCCTCTTCTCGCATACCGCGCCTGTGCTCTTCTCGCATGACGCGTCACCTCTTTCGATGGTCTTGTATCTTCTTTGACATCTCAACGATATATCGCTGAACATCGCTTGGCAAGTCCAGGGACGAAAAAGGAGCCGCCAACGACTCGTTGGCGGCTCCTTGGAGCCATCCGCGCAGCTCAGTCGCGGTGACGGCTAGCTAGCGGACGGGCAGGTCGTAGACGCGGCGGACGCTCGAGCCGACGCGGGAGATGTCGGTTCCGTAGACGTGCATCGACACTGCGATGCTGTCGCCGATGTTCCTGACCATGTGGATGTCGCCGGGCGGCGCGAACCCGCTGACCGTGCCGACGGAATTGGCGATCCGTGCCACCGTCTCTAGGTGATCGCCGCGGTGCGCGTAGACCTCCTCGTACTCGGTGCCCTGGAGCACCGCGGTGACGCACCACGTGAGGTGGTCGTGGACCGGCGTCGCCTGGCCGGGCAGCCAGACCATGACCACGATCGAGAAGGAGCCGTCGGGCTCGGCGTGCACCAGGTGCGTCTGGTAGCCGTCCACGTCGCCCGCGAGCTGCTCGGGCGAGAGGATGCCTGGGCCAGGCAGGCGGTCGCGCAGCGCCGCCGCGACCCGGGTCGCGGTCTCCTGCCACGTCCCGCCGGCACGGACCGCGCGGCGCACCGCCGCGCTGACCTGCTGCGGGCACATGCCGGTAACCTTCGGCAGTTCGGCCACCGTGACTGACATTCCAACCACCTCCACTGCGACTCCTATCTCACGCTAATCGCAGCGCTCGCATCAGCACCAATGCCAGTTTCCGGCAGATCCATAGGTCCTGTCTATGCGAGTGGTGCAGGGGGAGGGTGGGCGAGCGGGATCCGCTGGGTCCGGGAGCGGGGGTAAGGGCCGCGGGGTGCCGGGCGGGGCGCGAGGCCCGAGGGCGGGGCGGAAACGAGGGCGACGGAGCGGAGTCCCGGGGGCGGGAGCGAGGGCGAGGGAGCGGAGTCCGGCGGGGCGAGGCGGGGTCGCGAGAGGCGGGGCGGGGGCGCACGGCCGGCGGCGACACGTTCCCGCCCATTCCCGCGCGGAAAGCGCGGGATTCCATCGCCCCGCGAAAGGAAAAGACAAGAAATAGATCATTTCGATCGCGGTCGATGACCGTCCGACACTCCATAACGTTTTATCTACCAGTCGCGTCACGTATCGGATGGAAATGACTTTCCTCTCATAGAGTTCCGATGCTGAATCCTTTTCATCTGCGAAAGAGGGGTCGCGATGTCACAGGGCCAAGACTGGAACGCGCCGGGAGCCATGCCGGCCTATCAGCAGCCGCCGGCAGTCCCCGCATACGCGCAGGGGGCGATGGCGCCTGCCGGATATATGGGGCCGGGCCTGATGGACGCGCCTGTGCCGCCGGGAATGTATCTTGACCCCGCCTCGGGCCTGATCCTGCCGAACGGCACCGCCCTGGCGAGCCAGGGCCTGCGTATTGGCGCCTATTTCCTCGGCGGCCTGCTTTCCTTCATCAGCCTGATTCTCGCAGGCCTGCCCTACCTGATCTGGGGGGCCATTTCCTGGTCCAAGGGACAGACGCCGACGCAGCAGATGCTGAAGACGCGCTACTGGAATCCTGGGACGCGAACCACGGCCACGTGGGGGACGATGGCACTCGGGCAGATCGTGGGCCGCATCGTTGACTGGATCGCGCTTGGCGGGATCGTCTCGTTCTTCATGATGCTGGCATCAAGTGACCGCCGGACGCTGTACGACCACATCTGCGGCTGCGTCGTTCTGCACGACCCGAACAATGTGCTCGACCCGGCGCGGTACCCGCCCGCCATGTAGCACCGCCATAGAGCACCCGCCACGTGAGACCCGGCTTGCGGGACGGGAAACGGGCCGTGCGATCGGCTGATCGCGCGGCCCGTTGCTATTTCCTGTACGGCTCAGTCAGTCAGCGTCGAATAGGCGATGACGCCGCGGCGCATCGCATCGATGGCGGCGCGGGCGGTCGCGGACACGTCCCGGCTCTTGCGCGCCGTGCCTTCGTCGGCGTCGTTGTCCCCGCGGTCACTGTCACCATCACTGTCACCGTCGCTGCCGGCCCTGGGAACGGCCGCGGGCGCGCCCTTCTTGCGTGACGGGGAGTCGTCCACCCTGGCGGCGACGGCGATCTGGTCGAGCAGGTCGATGAGCTGCTTCATCGACCGGACGAAGTCGCCGGGTGTGAGGCCTGGCACCGCGTCGAGCACGTCTTCGAGCTTCGCGCCGCGGACCCAGCGGTAGGCCGCCCAGACGAAGCCGGCGTCGGGCTCGCGGAGGAACGACAGGCCGTTGCGCTGCTCCAGGTGGTCCAGCTCGACCCAGGTGCGCGCCATGGCGTCGAGGACGTCACGGACCGGGCCCTTGGGCAGCCTGGCCGGGCCCGCGTCGTCCGGCTGCTTGCGTGACTCGAACGACAGCACGGACACGCACGCGGCTAGCTCGGCCGGGTTCAGGCCCTCCCACAGGCCGCGGCGCAGGCACTCCGCCGCGAGCAGGTCGAGTTCCGAGTAGAGACGGGTCAGGCGCTGCCCGGCCGGGGTGACCGTGTCGCCGTCGGTGTAGCCGAGCTCGTCGAGTACCTTGCAGACCCGGTCGAAGGTCCGCGCGATCACGTGCCTGCGGCCGCCGATCTGCCGCTCGAGCTCGTCGACCTCCTTGTGCTGCCTGAAGTACCGCTCGGCGTACCTGGCGTGCTGCTCGCGGTCCTGGCAGGCGTGGCAGGGGTGGCGGCGGAGCTTGCGGCGCAGCTCGGCGATGTCATCATCGGCGAAATCGACCTCAGCGGAATCGACTGCGTCTGGCGCGAAGTCACGAACCCGTTCTGGATCATCGGAATCGGTTCCCGCGGCAGACCGGCGGCGGCGCGGCGATGACTCCAGGTCGCGGCCCTCGATCTTGGACCGCATCGCGGAGACGAGATCACGGCGGTGCTTCGGCGAGCGCTCGCTGAAGTGCTGCGGGATGCGCAGCCGGTCGACCGGATCGGCGGGGACGGGGAAGTCGGCCGCGGACAGCTGCTTGAGCTGGCCGTGGGCGGTGAGGACTAGGGGCCCGTCGGCGCGGTGCACCGAGAAACCGTCGCCGGCCGGCGGCGGGTTGAGCACCACGGCGAGGCCGGACCTGCGGCCGGCCGGCACGCGGATGATGTCGCCACGGCGCAGCGTGGCGAGCACCCGCCTGGCCTCGGCCCGCTGCGCGGAGGCGCGGCCGCGGGAGACGCCGCGCTCGGCGTCGGTGAGCCTGCGCCGCATCTCCGCGTACTCCATGAAGTCGCCGCGGTCGCAGCTGACCTGCCGCGCCAGGCCGTCGGCCTGCTCCTTGAGCCTGCGCAGCCGCCTGGCGAGGCCGACGACGCCGCGGTCCGCCTGGAACTGGGCGAAGCTCGACTCAAGGAGGCTTGCGGCCCGCGCGCGGCCGACGCGGGCGGTGAGGTTGACCGCCATGTTGTACGACGGGCGGAAGGAGGAGTTCAGCGGGTAGGTACGCGTGCCTGCCAGGCCCGCGACGGCCCCGGGGTCGAGTCCCGGCTGCCACAGCACGACCGCGTGCCCCTCGACGTCGATGCCGCGACGGCCGGCCCGCCCGGTGAGCTGCGTGTACTCGCCGGGAGTGAGCGCGACGTGCGCCTCGCCGTTCCACTTGTCGAGCTTTTCGAGCACCACGGTGCGCGCGGGCATGTTGATGCCGAGCGCGAGGGTCTCGGTGGCGAAGACGGCCCGGACGAGCCCGGCGGTGAACAGCTCCTCGACCACCTCCTTGAACGCGGGCAGCAGCCCCGCGTGGTGGGCGGCGATGCCACGGCGCAGCGCGAGCACCCAGTCGTGGTAGCCGAGGACGGTGAGGTCCTCCTCGGGGATGTCGGCGGTGCGGCGCGCGGCCACCTCCTCGATGGCCCGCGCCTCGTCGGGCGTGGTCAGCCGCAGGCCAGCGGCGAGGCACTGCTGCACGGCGGCGTCGCAGCCTGCCCGGCTGAAGATGAACGTGATCGCGGGCAGCAGGCCCGCGGCGTCCAGCCGGTCAACGATCTCGGGGCGGTAGGGCGGCGTGTTGCGGCGCGGCCGCTGACCGCCCCGTCCCGGCCTGCCCGACGGCTGCCTGCCCGCCGAATGTCCGACTGACTCGCGGTGCGCCAGCCGGACCAGCTCGGGGTTGACCTCGTGGTGCGCGTCGTCGGTGAACAGGTCGTACAGCCGGCGGCCCGCGAGCATGTGCTGCCACAGCGGCACCGGGCGGTGCTCGTCGACGATGACCTCGGTGCCGCCGCGCACCTGGGCGAGCCAGTCGCCGAACTCCTCGGCGTTGCTGACCGTCGCGGACAGCGCCACCACCCGGACGCTTTCCTGCAGGTGGATGATGACTTCTTCCCAGACCGCGCCGCGGGAGCGGTCGGCGAGGTAGTGCACCTCGTCGAGCACGACGTAGCCGAGGTCCCTGAGCGCGGGCGAGCCCGCGTACAGCATGTTCCGCAGCACCTCGGTGGTCATCACCACGATGGGCGCGTCGCCGTTGACGGCGTTGTCACCGGTCAGCAGGCCGACCGTGTCGCTGTCGTAGCGCCGGACCAGGTCGTTGTACTTCTGGTTGCTCAGCGCCTTGATCGGCGTGGTGTAGAAGCATTTCTTGCCCTGATAGAGCGCGAGGTGGACGGCGTACTCACCGACGACCGTCTTGCCGCTCCCCGTCGGCGCCGCCACCAGGACCCCTTCCCCGCTGGTCAGCGCGCCGCAGGCGGCCACCTGGAAGGGATCGAAGTCGAAGTCGTACAGCTCACGGAATGACGTGAACTCGGGGGCGGCCTGCCGCTCGCGGAACTTCGCGTACTTTTCAGCAGGGCTCACCGCCGGTGTGCTCATGTCTCCAAGAGTAGGGGACTTCTGCCTCGCCTGGTACGCGTGAGACTCTGCTCTAGCTCGTGGAGGAGTCCGCGTCGATCGGCTCGGGTTCCTCGATCGGCGAGAGCTCGTCGTCGGACAGGCCCGCGTACAGGTCGGGGTGGTTGCGGGCCCAACGGCGGTCGTTGAGGTAGATGAAGACCTCGGCCGCCTCGACAAGGACCACGACCACGCCGCCGAGCATGAGCATCGTCAGCGGGTCCGGGCTCGGCGAAGCGATGCCCGCGAACACGAAGACCAGGAAGATGATGATCTTGCGCCACTTCCTGAACCGCTCATGGGTGACGACGCGGGCCAGGTTCAGCATGACGAGGAACAGCGGGACCTCGAAGCAGAGCCCGAAGCCGATGATCATCGCGATCCAGTACCCGATGTAGGTGTCGGCCGTGTACAGGATCGTGAAGCCGCTTGACATCCCGATGAAGAACTCGAGTCCCCGGCTCATCGCCAGGTAGGCGAAGAAGCAGCCCAGGCCGAACAGCGGCACCGCGGTGCCGATGAACGCGTACGTCCAGCGCTTCTCGCGCGTGTATAGGCCGGGCGCGACGAAGGCCCACAGCTGATACAGCCAGACCGGGCTGGTGATGATCACGCCGGCGATGATGGCGACCTTCAGATGCAGGTAGAAGCCGTCCATCACGCCGTTGAGCACGAGCGAGTGCCCGGTGACGTTGACCTTGCAGCCGTTGACGGCCGCACAGTACGGCTTCTGGATGAAGGCCCAGATGCGGTTGTAGAAACCCCAGGATACGCCCGCGCCGACAAGGACCGCGATGGCGATCTTGACCACCCGGTTGCGCAGCTCGCGCAGGTGGTCGATCAGGGACATGCGCCCCTCCGGGTTGGCCCGCTGCTGCGAGCGCAAGAAGCGCTCGCCCACGATGCGGGCCCCCCTGATGGCGGAAGGCTTCGATGCCATGATCGTCTGTTCCCGGAGGGGGGTCGTTAAGTTACTCGGGCTGCGGCAGGCTACTTGGCCTGCGCGCCATCCGTCGTCTTGACCGACTGCTGGAGGTCGGCGAGCTGCTTGCTCAGCGCGTCGATCTGCGCCTGGGCGCCTGGGCCTGCCGCGGGAGCCTCGATCTGCGGCTGGGGAGCCTGGAACGTGGCGGTGGAGGCTGGCTCGGCGGGGTCATCCTCATGGAGGCCCTGCACTTCCTTCTTCAGGATGCGCATCGACTGGCCAAGCGAGCGGGCGGCGGCGGGCAGCTTGCGCGACCCGAACAGCACGATGATCAGGATCGCGATGATCGCGATCTTCCACGGGCTGTCGAACAGGTCACCAATCATTTGAGTCCTTAAGTCACAGGGGATGAGTCCCGTACCGGGGCTCGCCTCGAAGTTGAGTCTACACGGCGTGACGGAAACGACTAGGTCCAGCAGCCGAACGGAAGGCTAACCGGCCATAGTGAGCGGAAATGACACGCATCGCTACGCGTGATGGCTCAGCGGTGGCTGGATGCCGCCATCCTCACGCGTCCTTTACTTCGGAGCCGCGCAACTTCCGGATCGGCCCGCCGGCGAACGACTGCTGCGTGTAACACCACGTGTGGAAACTGTTACCAACTTCCGGGTGACAAATTCCGATACGTTATGAACTATCACTCACAGTGAGCTAAAGTCGCGCTCATGGAAGCCCTGGACGCCGAAAACGGGCCGGCGGCGGCCGGTCCCGTCGCAGGCATCAACTACGAGCGCCTCTACGACTACCGGTTCCGTGATGTCGATCAGGCGGGCAGGCAAGCGGTCTGGCGCGAGATAGCCGGCTACGTGCACGGCCGGATGGACGCGCCGCAGCGCGTACTCGACCCGGCGGCCGGACGGGGTGAGTTCATCACCGCGGTTCCCGCCGCGGAGCGCTGGGGCGTCGACCGGGTCAGCCAGGGCGACATCAAGGCTTCTGGCGCGAAGATGATCATCGGCGACATCATGGACGCCGAACTGCCGGAGGAGCACTTTGACGGCGTGTTCGTGTCGAACTTCCTCGAGCACCTGCCAAGCCAGGACGCGGTCGGGACCGTGCTCGGCAAGCTGCGCGACGCGATGTCGCCGGGCGGCCGGATCGCGATCATCGGGCCGAACTTCCGGTACTGCGCCCGGGAGTATTTCGACTGCGCCGACCACACCGTGGTCCTCACCCACGTCTCGATGGCCGAGCACCTGTACGCGGCCGGATTCGAGATCACGCTGACGGTCCCCCGGTTCCTGCCCTACTCCTTCCGTGGCCTGCTGCCGCCGTCGCCGCGGCTGACCAGGGCGTACCTGCGCACGCCGTTGTTGTGGCGAGTGCTCGGCAAGCAGTTCTTCGTGATCGGCCGGCGGTCGGCTTAGCCGCGCAACGCTAGGCTTGGCTTGGTGGCGGCAGACTCCGGTAACCTTCAAGGGCGGCCCGGACGCGCAGTGCCAGCCAGGCGTCAAAGTCATCCCCGAGCGGCCTTTCCGTAGCGTCGGGGAACGATCCCGTGCCGGAAGCCAGGTGTCCGTACCGCGTGATCCGGCTCCGCGGCGGCCGATCTGGGTCGGTGACCGCGTACAGGAAAAACAAGTGTTCGATCCCCGCTGCCTTGTACCGCTGCTCGAGCTGCTTGTCGTTCACTATGTCACTCGTCAGCGGAGTGAGCGTATGGCCTAGCTCGGAGCCACGAGAGATGTCCGACAGCTCAAACCCGGCCCCGAACTCCAGCCAAGGGTCATCGTCCTCGAAGACGAGCCAGGATGGGGGCTTCCTGGTGGCGCTGGGGTCGGGTCCGGGCTTGCTCATCCATCCTCCTGCGTCAGGTCAAATGCAGGCCGGCATGCCTGGCGGGCAGTTGCCCGCGTTTCGAAGCGCGAACAGAAGTGTATAGCTCGCCTCAAGTGCGCGGGCCTGGAGCCAGCCGGTGCCTATCCAGAGCCACTGATAGGTGCACTTGCCGGTGATGAGGGTTGACGCCCCGAAGTACTTGGTGCAGTTTTTCAGCTGACCTTGGGGTCGCTGCGCCGGGATCATCTGCCGAGTGATGCCGTATTTCCACGTCTCGTGGACAGTCACCGGTCCCTTACTGACGCCGTAGATCTCGTAGTTGGTGATCTTGTCTGCTGATGGCGGCACCGGCCGGCAACAAGACTGCACCAGCCCTGACCAGTAGCGGGACGCTCACCGCTGAAATGCTTCAGGCGTGTCGGAACTGAAGTTTCCTGGTGGCCGTCGCGGGCCGGTTCTTCCCCGGAGCGCTCGGCGTCGAGCGCTCACCGCTTAGCCGGGGAAGGCGGTCGGGGTAAGGCGAGTGAGCAGGTTGTAGCCGTAGAGCATGATGACCTCGTCGCCAATCCGGTACTCGGCGACGGGCCTGCCGAAGCTGGCGCGGACCGCCGGGACCGGCAGGCCGCCGGCCCGGGCGCCCGCGGGACCGGCGACCGCGATGACGAAGGTGGCGTCGTGGCGTGCGGGCTGGTACCAGTCGGCCGATGACTCCCAGCGGTAGGCGGCGGGCCGGTCGGACGCTGGCTGTCCGGCGGCCGCACCTGCGGGCAGGGTGATGCCCGCGACGAGGACCTGGCCGCCGCTCGTCACCGTCGTCGACGTCGCCTGAAAGTAGCCGGCCAGGCCCGCGCGCTCGTGATGGATCACCAGCCAGGCGGCCACGGACTGCTGCGGCGGCGTGAGGGCGGGCCAGCTGGCGGTGTAGCCGAGCTCGGCCACCGTGAGCGCAAGCCACGCGCCGAGCGCGACGCCAGGCAGCCACGTGTACCGCCGCAGCGGCGCCGGCAGCCGGCGGGCCGCCAGCGGCACCAGCACGCGGCCCGCGAGGGCGGCGCTCAGCGGCAGCAGCGGCGCGACCTCGTGGAAGTAGCTGCGCGACTGCACCAGCGTGGTGAACACGCCGAACGCCACGATGGCAAGGACAGAGACGACGAGAACCAGCGTCGCCCGGTCGGCGTGGCGGGAGCGCAGCGACGCCAGCCCCACTGCCAGGCCGGCGGCCGCGAGCAGCAGGCCAATGACGTGAAACCCCGCCATCAGCGCGACCGGCAGGTGAGCGCTGATCAGCTGCGGCTGGTGCGTCACGCCTGGCTGGTTCGCGCCGAACAGGATGACGATCGCCTGCCAGAGCAGGCGCGCGTGCGCGGGCACGCCGAGCGGTGCGAACGCCACGCCGTTGACTGGGCGCAAGACGAGGCCGCCGAGTGCGCGAATCGCCAGGTTCGCCAGCTCGGCGAGCCCGATGGAGACGATCGCGGCAAGCAGCAGACGCCGGTCGAGTCGCAGCTGAGCGCGGTCGGGCTCGCCGCTGAGCACGCGGCCCGCGGTCAGGCGGCCCGCGGTCAGGCGCACCGCGCAGACGATCATGAGCGGCAGGATCGCGGCCGCCAGGGTCAGCTTGTCGCCGACGTCGGCTATCACGAGGACCGCGCACGCCGCGACGGGGATCAGCCAGCCGCCGCCGGCCCGGTCATCGGCGCCGTCTTCGGCGCGGCGTTCCGCTCGGTCCAGGAGCAGCAGGAGGAGCAGCACGGGGACCACGGTGCCCGCGTGGTCCGGGTTCTCCAGGTAGAGCCCGATGCTGCCGGTGACGGACAGCGCGAGGGTCATCCCGGCGGCGATGCCCGCGCGGTAGTAGCCGGCCGCGCCGCGCGAGCGGCCCCTCGCGGTCAGCGCGGTCAGCAGCACGATGAGTGTGTAGGTGAGCGCGCCGCAGATGTGCACCACGTCAGGTGAGAGGCCGCGGATCGCGGTAACGAGCGCGTACTCGGGGAGTTCCGTGCTGTAGAACGACACGTCGGAGGACCACCAGCCGCGCAGCAGCGGGTTCCCCGCGGCGATGGCCTGCCCCTGCAGGACGTTGCCCGCGCCGTCGGAGGTGAACGGCGCGGTCAGCGACTGGCGGTAGTAGAGGACGGCAAGCCCGGCACAGGCGACCGCGAGCAGCGCCATGCCCAGCCACCAGCGCGGTCCGTGCCGCCCAAACACGTGCCGCCAGCGCGATGGCGCATCGCTGGCCGGACCCTGGACTGCGCGATTCATCGTCAGTTCGTCAGACACCAGTGCCCGCCCGCTGGCCCTACTCGTACAGGGCCAGCGCCGCCGTGGCCTCGGCTCTGATCTCCTCGGCCAGCTCAGGCGGTGAGATAACCCGGGCGTCCTCGCCGAGGCGCAAGGCCAGCCGCCGGACCCAGTTGGTGTCCGGGGTGCGAAGGCCAATGCGAAGCCGGCCGTCGCCGAGTTCCGAAACCGACTCGCACAGGTAGTCTTCGGCGACCCTGCGGGCGGCCGGCCCGAGTTCGAGCTCGACGAGCTCGTCGGTGGGTGACGCCTGGAACAGCCCGGCGTCCACGTCCACCTCTTCGGCCTCCTCCGGCACCTCGGCGGGCACGTCGAGCACGTCGACGGAGATCACCCGGTCAAGCCGGAACAGCCGGACGCCCTCGGCCCGGCGGCACCAGCCCTCCAGGTAGGTCCTGCCGTCCACGACAAGCAGCCGCATCGGGTCCACGTCACGCTCGGTCGCCTCGTCCCTCTTCTGCACATAGTGGCGCAGGTGGACCCGCCTGTGCGCGGCTAGGGCCGCGTTGAGCGTGACGGCTATGCCGCGGGCGTTCGGGCTGTCGACCTGGAGGACGCTGACCTGGGAGGGCGCCGCGCCCGCCGCGCCGGCGGCGTCCTCGATCTTCGCGATGAGGCGCTGCACGGCGTCGCCGCCCCCGGCCTCCGCCAGCATCCGCAGCGCGACGAGCAGCGCGCTCGCCTCGTCGGCGGCGAGCCGCAGCGGCCTGGCGATCGACTCCGCCTGGCTGATCGAGATCTCCCCGTCCTCGTACGACAGGTCGATCGGACAGTACGGCTCGGGCGCCTTGAGCTCCACGCACCAGGCGAGGTTCAGGTCGTCGATAAGCTCGCGCTCGGTCATGCCGAAGGTCGCCGCGGTCTCCGCGAGGCCGACAACGCGCCGCGTCGCCACGTAGGGGACCAGGGCGAGCAGGCGGCGCAGCCGCTCGCCCGAGGTGACCATGCGCGCGCTGTTCGCCGGGCTCATGCCAGCACCCCCTTGAGCCGCCTGATGACGGCCTCGCGCAGCTCGGGCGGGTCGAGGACGACGACGTCCTGGCCGAACCAGGCCAGATGGCCGGCGTACCAGTCCGGGTCGGAGTAGGCGATGGTGAGCCGGTCCCAGCCAGGATGTGCGGCGTCGGGCTCGATCTGGCTGGCCCAGCGGTGCAATGCGAAGCCCGCGTCCGCGCGGACCCGCAGCACCGCGTTGTGCTTGCGCGTCTGCGGCTTGTCCCAGTCCTTCACCATCTCGCGGACGTCGGTGCCCTCAGGGACGGTCACGCTTCCCGGCGGCCCGACGAGCTTGACCGGGCCGACGATGCGGTTCATCCGGAATACCCGGGGGGCACCGCGCGCCCTGTCGTGCCCCGCGACGTACCAGCGGCCGCGCCTGTTGACCACGCCCCACGGCTCGAGAGTGCGCCTGGTGACCTCGGACCTGCCGCCCGCCACGTGGTCGAAGGCGACGGGCCTGCGGTCGCGCACCGCCTCCCACAGCGCGCCGAACGCCGGCTCCTGGGTGGTCAGCCGCGGCTGGATGCCGGGCGCCTGGGCTGTTTCTCCCTCGGCGTCGGCCTCCCGGCTCGCCGCGCGCAGCTTGAGCGCGGCCCCGGTCGCCGCGCCCTCAAGCGCCGCCGACTGCCAGACCCGGGACGCGATGCCGAGCACCGCCGCCTCGTCCGGCTCAAGCTGGATCTCCGGCAGCTCGTAGTCCTGGCGGCTGATCCGGTAGCCGATCTCCTCGTCCGCCGTGGCGGACCGGCCGGTCTCCAGGGGGATGCCCAGGTCGCGGAGCTCTTCCTTGTCCCGCTCGAACATCCGCTTGAACGATTCCTGCTCCTGCGGGTAGCCGATGACCGCGGCGCGGATCTGCTCGGCGGTCAGGTACCTGCGCGAGGAGAGCAGGAGCACGACGATGGACAGGAGGCGTTCGGTCCGGCGCTTCGACAACGCGACCCCCTTATCAATGTCACCCCTTGTACCCGGCACTCTACGGCCGCCTGCCGCTAGTCTGCCGTCGTGATCCGATGGCGAAGCGGAACTGTCACGGCGTTGCGGCGCGAATGGCCCGGAGCAGCCGAACTCATGGTAACCGTGGACGGGGATTCGATTCGCGCGCTTGCCTACCCCGCGCTCACCGGCTCGCCGCGAGTCGGCGACCGGGTGCTGCTGAACGTCACCGCGCTGCGGGCCGGACTCGGCACCGGCGGCTACGCATTCGTGGTCGCGCTGCCCGACCGGCTGCCCGCGGACGGCGAGATAACCGGCCATATCGTGAAATCGCGGTATACCCCGTTGCAGGCGATGACGGCCAGCGCGGACGAGCAGGGATCCGAGCATCACGACCTGCTCGAATCGGCGGACTCGCTAGACGGCATGCCCGTGGTCGTGGCTGACCTGCATTCGGCACTCCCGGCGATCCTGGCCGGCCTCTACGGCTCATACGGAACGGGTTCCGGCGGTGCGCGCGCGGCCTACGTGATGACCGACGGCGGCGCGCTCCCCGCGTGGTTCTCCCGCACGGTCGCCGGGCTGCGCGAGGCCGGCTGGCTGGCGGCGACCGTCACCACCGGCCAGTCGTTCGGCGGTGACCTGGAGGCGGTCACCGTGCACTCGGGCCTGCTCGCCGCCAGGCATGTTCTCGGCGCGGATGTCGCAATCGTCGCCCAGGGGCCAGGCAACCTGGGCACCGGCACCCGGTGGGGGTTCTCCGGCGTGGCGGCGGGTGAGGCGGTCAACGCCGCCGCGGTGCTCGGCGGCCGCCCGGTCGCGTCGCTGCGGTTGTCGTTCGCCGACCCGCGGGAGCGGCACCGCGGCGTCTCGCACCACAGCCTGACCGCCTACGGCCGGGTCGCGCTCGCCACCGCCGACGTGGTGCTTCCTGATCTCCCCTCCCCCTTCGGCGAGCGGGCGGCCGCGGACGCGGCGGCGCTTGGCGGCCGGCACCGGCTGGTCACGGTGCCCGTCGACGGCCTGGATGAGGCGCTGCGCGGCTGCCCGGTGCCGTTGTCGACCATGGGGCGCGCGCTCGATGAGGACCTGGAGTACTTCCTCGCGGCGGCGGCCGCGGGACGGCATGCGGCGTCCCTGCTGCACCACTAGCCGCACCAGTCAGCTAACGGCCGCCGCGGGCGGCTGGCCCCGGGGGCGTATGGGTGCGGCAACGATACGGCTGTAGCCGTATGGGTGGGCCGGGGCGGAAATGACTGTCCCCCGGCACGGAGGGCGGCTGAGCGCTCCCGTGCCGGGGGACGAGGCTTACTGGCTGCGAGAACTAGTCGGCGGCGAGGATGTCGACGACGAAGACCAGGGTGTCGGTGCCCTTGATGCCCGCCGTGGAGGCGCCGGTCTTGCCGTAGCCGTCGGCCGGCGGGATGACGAGCAGGACGCGGCTGCCGACGGTCTGGCCGACCAGGCCGGTGTCCCAGCCCTTGATGACCTGGCCCGCGCCGATCACCACGGTGTACGGCGAGTTGCGCGCCCAGGAGGAGTCGAAGACCTTGCCGGTTCGCCAGTTCACGCCGGTGTACTGGACGGCGAGGTTCTCGCCCTTGGTCACCTTCGCGCCGGTGCCCTTGATCAGGGTCTTGACCTGGAGGGTCGTCGACGGCGTGACCTTGGCGGGGATCTTGATGGTCGGGCCGGCCGTGCTGCCTGATGCCGGGGCGGTCACGGTGGGCAGCGAGCCGCCGCCGTTCGTGGACTGCGCGCCGGGCACGCTGTTGTCGTTGAACACGGAGATCATGTCGATGACGAACACCAGCGTGTCGGTCTTGCCGATGCCGGCGGTCGAGTTGCCGCTGGTGCCGAAGCCGTCCTTCGGCGGGATCACGGCGAGCACCCGGCTGCCGATCTTCTGCCCGACGAGGGCGGTCTCAAGGCCGGGCAGCAGCGTCCCGGTGAACAGCGACGGCTTGCCGCTGGTGTAGGACGAGCCGAGCAGCTTGTGCGACTTGCCGGACCAGTCATAGGCGACGTAGTTGCCGATCATGCCCTCAGACGAGGTCAGCGCGGCGCCGCTGCCCTGGATGACCGTCTTGGTGTACAGCGCCCCGCTCCCCTGTTCCGCCGGGATGTTCACCTTGGGCGCCTTGCCGAACGTCCCCGAGGCGGTGACCGACTTATACGTGTCCGCCGCCGCGGCGTTCGACGACGACGAGGACGAGGAACCACAGCCGGCGAGCGCCAGGGCGGCCAGCAGTGGGGTTATGACAAGCGCTGCTGCGCGTCGCATGAGAGCCTCTCGGGTCTGACTGGGTGACGGAGGACGGACCCCAGGTCCGCACATTCTGTGACTTTGGTAAAGCCTACACAGGCTACCCGCAGCAACGGCCCGCTCCGCGGCATGCGCTCAAGTCGACAGCAAACGTTCAGCTTCGGCGCGTGCCTGTGCCCCATTTGACGGGTAATGGGCGTGCTTGAGCCATACGACAACTCGGGCACAACGTCAAACGCGTCCCGCCAGAGGCAGAACCACCGTTCGTCACATGCCGGCGATGAGCTTCTCCACGCGCTCGTCCACCGACCGGAACGGGTCCTTGCACAGCACGGTGCGCTGCGCCTGGTCGTTGAGCTTGAGGTGCACCCAGTCGACCGTGAAGTCGCGGCGCTTCTCCTGGGCCCGGCGGATGAACTCGCCGCGCAGCTTGGCGCGGGTGGTCTGCGGCGGGATGGACTTGGCCTCGAAGATCTTCAGGTCGGTCGTCACCCGGTCCACGGCGCCGTTCTTCTGCAGCAGGTAGTACAGGCCGCGGCCACGGTGCACGTCGTGGTAGGCCAGGTCGAGCTGCGCCACCCGCGGCGCGGACAGCGGCAGGTCGTGCTTGGCCCGGTAGCGCTCGATGAGCTGGTACTTGGTCACCCAGTCGATCTCCCTGGCGATCTTGTCCAGGTTGCCGTCCTCGATCGCGGTGAGCGCGCGCTCCCACATCTCAAGTACGCGCAGGCTTACCGGGTCGATGCCGTTCTTCTCGGTGAAGTCCTTGGCCCGGTTCAGGTACTCCCACTGGATCTCCAGTGCGGACATCTCGCGGCCGTTGGCGAGCCTGACCCGGCTGCGGCCGGTCATGTCGTGGCTGACCTCGCGGATCGCCCTTATCGGGTTGTCCAGCGTCATGTCGCGCAGCACGATGCCCGCCTCCACCATGCGCAGCACCAGGTCGGTGGAGCCGACCTTGAGCAGCATGGTGGTCTCCGACATGTTGGAGTCGCCGACGATGACGTGCAGCCGCCGGAAGCGCTCGGCGTCGGCGTGCGGCTCGTCACGGGTGTTGATGATCGGCCGGGACCTGGTGGTGGCGCTGGAAACGCCCTCCCAGATGTGCTCGGCCCGCTGGCTGACGCAGTAGACCGCGCCGCGCGGCGTCTGCAGCACCTTGCCCGCGCCGCAGATGATCTGCCGGGTGACAAGGAACGGGATCAGGATGTCGGCGAGGCGGCCGAACTCGCCGTGCCTGCCGACCAGGTAGTTCTCGTGGCACCCGTAGGAGTTGCCCGCCGAGTCCGTGTTGTTCTTGAACAGGTAGATGTCCCCCGCGATGCCTTCCTCGCGCAGCCGCCGGTCGGCGTCGACCAGCAGGCCCTCGAGGATGCGCTCGCCCGCCTTGTCGTGCGCGACCAGGTCGATCACGTTGTCGCACTCGGGGGTGGCATACTCCGGATGGCTGCCCACATCCAAGTACAGGCGGGCGCCGTTGCGGAGAAACACATTGCTGCTGCGACCCCATGACACGACGCGGCGGAAGAGGTAGCGGGCCACCTCGTCCGGAGACAGCCGCCGCTGCCCACGGAAGGTGCACGTAACGCCGTACTCGTTCTCGAGCCCGAATATTCGCCTGTCCACGTTCCTAGGCTACGTTCCCTTGGCGCCATCGGTCACTATGCCCCGCCGAAGCAGAACGAGCACCGGCCTGCCCAGCGGTGCCTGACAAGGCTCGAATACCGCGCATCTGATGTCCGTTTCGCCTAGATCGTGCCGTTGTCGATCGCGTTCGCGATCCACGGGATTACCTCATCGAGCATCTCGTCGAGAGAGGTGGATGCCTCGAAACCGAGCACTCGCTTGGCCTTTTCCGTGGCGGGGACGCGGCGCTTGACGTCGTATTCGAACGGGTCGTCGGAAACGACGCGCAACGGCTCGTCGGCGCCCTTGATCTTCCGCCAGATGGCCTCGGCGAGTTCGAGGACGGTGATGGACTGGGCGGTGGAGAGGTTGAAGTCCTCGTTGCGCGCGTCCGGGTGCTCCATCGCGATGACGATGCCCCTGGCCAGGTCTCCGCCGTAGGTGTAATGCCGCACCTGCTCGCCGGTGCCGAGTATGTGCAGCGGGTCCTGGCCCTTGTAGACCTTCTGCACCAGGTCGGGCACCACGTGGCTCATCGCGAGCCGCACGTTGCCCGACATGATCTCCTCGTCGCCAAGGGCGCGGGACTCGCCGATGCCGACGCAGTTGAACGGCCGGACGATCGTGTAGGGCAGCCTGTGCTGGTCCCAGGCGGCGCGGGCGAAGTACTCGACGGCCAGCTTCTGGAAGCCGTAGGAGGACAGCGGCGGCGGCACCTCGCGCTCCTGGCCCTCGTACGACGGCCACTCAGGCGTGGACTCGAACACCATCGAGGACGACAGGTACGTCATCTTCTTGAGCCTGCCCTGCTTGTGCGCGCTGATCGCGGCGTCGCAGGAGGCGGCGATGATCCGCTCGTTGGTGGCGAGCAGGTCGTAGGGGTAGGTGTGGAAGTAGGAGATGCCGCCGATCATCGCGGCTCCCGCGATGAAGTGGTCGCAGCCGGCGAGCAGTTCCGTCATCAGCCCGACGTCACGGCAGTCGCCCTCGACGAGCCGGTAGTCCGGGTGGCTGTCGTAGGACTTGGCGACCTTCCCGTACTTGGAGAAGTTGTCCACGCCCACGACAGAGTAGCCCTTGCCGAGCAGCTCCTCGACGACATAGCCGCCGATGAACCCGGCAGACCCGCTGACCAGAACCTTCTGCATTTAGCGGTTTTCCTTCTTCGACTTGTGCCCGTAGGCCCTGACCTGCTCCGCGGAAAGCCGCGGTCCGAACGCGAACCGGTACCAGTGCAGGTACCTGGGTATCCACTTGGCGACCCGGAAGTTCGAGATGCCCGCCTGCCTGTCGAGCCAGATGGTCGGTATCTCCGCCACCGGCAGCCGCATCCGGCGCGCCTTGGCGGTCAGCTCGATGCCGATCTCGAACCCGGCACGCGAATCGATGCCGACGGTGCGCACGAAGTCGGTCGAGTAGGCCTTGAACGAGTTCGTCGCGTCGCGGGTGCCGGTGCGGGCGAGCAGCCCAAGCGAACGGCCCGCCCCTCGCGACAGCAGCCCCTTGAGCAGCGACCCGCCGACCTGCTGGCCGCCTGGCATGTAGCGGGACGCGACCGCGACCGCCACCCCCCGGTCCACCAGCCTCGCCAGGTCGTCGATCTGCCGCGGATCGTCGCAGCCGTCTGCCATGGTGACCACGGCGACCGGCGCGGCGGCGGCGGCGATGCCGTACCTGATCGCGTTGGCCGGCCCGCGGCCATAGGTGTTGACGATGCAGCGCAGCCGCGGTTCCTTCTGCGCGTAGTCGGTCACCGGGGTAACCGTGGTGTCGTCGGCGAAGTCGACGACGACGAGCACCTCGCACTGGATCCTGACCGACTCGAAGATCCGGTCGAGCACCGGGATGATGTGCGGTCCCTCGTTGTAGGCGGGAATCACCACGGAGACGCGTGGCACCTCCGCCGTGGTCACAGGAGGACTCCGTTGCCGAGTACGTTCCAGATGTCGGCGACGGGTTTGGCGGTGGTCAGGTCCCGGTAGGGCGGGTGCGGGGCGGCGATGATGAGCAGGTCGGACCTGGCGATGACCTCGTCCTGGGGCAGCAGGTGGGGGTCGGCGGTGACGTAGGGGTCGGCGCACAGCACCGCGCCGGCCTTGAATTCCAGGATCCGCTTGAGCTTGTAGGACAGGCTCGACCTGATGTCGTCCGAGCCGCCCTTGAACGCCATCCCGAGGATCCCGACGGTCATCGCGGACAGGTCGTGCTTCTGCTCCAGGCAGTGCACCAGGTACAGCGGCATGCCCTCGTTGATCGTCATCGCGGTGTGGCCGAGGGTGAAGTTGTTGTTGTTGAACGCCGCCAGCTGCATGGTGTCCTTGAACAGGCACGGCCCGGCGGCGAACCCGGCGCCGGGCATGTCCGCGGCCCGCGGGTAGTCCCTGGCCAGCCCCTGGCGGATCCGCTCGAAGTCCAGCCCCCGGTCGTTGGCCATCATGTAGAACTGGTTGGCCGCCGCGAACT
>Ga0335085_10001706_pt1 | contig 44593 bp, 39 predicted proteins | sample Lox_Sample_45_FD_206712 | JGI IMG/M metagenome (GOLD analysis project Ga0335085, IMG submission 206712) | Soil microbial communities from Loxahatchee National Wildlife Refuge, Florida, United States - Lox_Sample_4.5 | ecosystem: Environmental > Terrestrial > Soil > Wetlands | place: USA...
ATTCGAAGGCGAGGGGTTTAGTGATCCATTGCTGACGCTCAACCCACTTCTTAGGTCCTCGTAGGCGCTGGTTTGATCGGGCCCAAGTATTACAGCCCATGTATTTCGGATTCCTCAAGATGGCATTCACATGTGCCCGTAACCAAGGTTTTCCGTAGTAGCTGACACCTCGTCTGTTGAGTTCGCGCGCGATAAGAGTCCCCGCCTTACCCTCGGCAGCCACGTCAAAAATCATACGAATAGCTTCCAATTCCTCGACTGGACCGGGAATCAGCACGACGCGATCTGTAGTAAGGTTTTTCTGTTCTCCCGGCCTTAGTACTTGTTTGGGCCTCCCATCTGCTGCAATCATAAGCCGCCGAAATCCATAACCTGGAGGGCCTCCTACCCAAAAGCCCATTTGAACTAGTCTGGCCTTACCACGGTACACTTTTTCTCCCAGCTCTCGACTGTATTCTGCTGCCATGCTTCTCTTTAGGGCTTTCAGCAACGAGCTGGTTGCAGTGCCGTCATTTAAAAAGGGTTCGGCACAGTAATGGAGCGGAACGCCGGAACTCTGGCAGAGAAATTCGTAGTGTGCCGCCTCATCGTTGTTCGGAAATCGGCCCCAACGACTCACGTCGTAAACTAGGATGGCCTTGTATTTCGCATCGCGGCTAACCACATCCTTGAGCAGCGCCTGTAACGCAGTACGCCTTGCAGCCACAACGCCACTTCTGCCCGGGTCAGCGTATGTCTTCACGATCTGGAAGCCGTGTGCTGCGGCATATTCTTGAATTGCGGCCTTCTGATTATCGATGGAATAGACTTGTTGCTCGTCCGACATACGAACGTACTGGGCGGCAGGGATGGGGGTCTTCGCAGCGAAAGCCATAGCAAACCTCCGACAAGAATCGGGTTTTCATCCAGAATTGGTCACAAGATTGAGTGATGGAAAACCGAAAATCAAATTTGATCATCATGCCTACGAGCCTGATTTAGTTTCAAACGAAAGCTCAGAAGGACGAGAAGGGACGTAGATGCAAAATCGTCATTACGCTCCTTGAGCCCTGTACCATCTAGACCACCCCCAAGTCGGTTGAGGATTGACTTCAGCAGTTCTTGGTTTCTCTGGCGTGGCCTACTCCGCCCAGCTAATGTTCGCTTTAGCATGGAACGGGATCTGCCACTGACTCTCATCAGGGCCGCTATCGGAATCTTCTTCAGTATAGGAGAATCCTGGTCTCCCATTCATCTCGGCTGGGATCTGGATATTCCGTATAAACGCCCTCAGGTGAGTGAATTATCCCCGCTTCGATTTCTTCCAGTCGGTTCGATTCTCTGCCAATGTAAATGATTCGTTCGATCCGCACGTGTCGCCGGCGCAGCAGCCCGAAGGTCTGTTTGCCGCTGGGCTTTCCCTTCGCATCCGCGCTTTTCGCACCGGGATGGAATTCGTACTCGCGCAAAACTTCCCCGTATATTTTTTTGCGTGCGCAACGCCCCGACTGCTGTCGAAGCCCTCCGTCGTGATCTCATACTGTGTTCCTGAGGGACTTCTCTGGTATGCGCTCGTGGAACCGAATGAAGATGTGGTCCCAATCCGAATTGCGGGGTGGTGTCGTCTTTGCGACGGTCATCGGAAGGCCCGTAGCAGCATCCGTAGCTCTGGCCCCGATATTTCATCCTGCCGGACACAGCAAAACCCAATGATTTGCACAGGCGTGTAATGGTGAACATTGTCAGCGGCGAGACGTTCCACATTTACGACAAGAATTCATCGAAGCTGCCGAAGCCTCCAGGATGGCTTTCGTTAAGGACGATGGAAGATGAAATCAATCGCATTCTGTCGAGAGCCGAGAGCAAGTTCTGTGATCCGAACGGCGGAGTATGCACGCCGAGGACAGTGGGCTTACTTGCCCGACGGCACATCGTAGCGGGGAAATTCCATTTCATCGGAAAAGAGGCATCCACGCGCTGGGCAGGTGGAGTCGATCTTTCCATGATGCTGGAGGCAGGATTGCTAGACCCAGCGGACGAGACCTCCCGTGAATACGAACGGGTTATCGATCCAGAGTATCTCGATCAGATCCGGGCGCAAGCAAAGGAATTTTCTACCAAGCGGCTCTCGCACAAAGCCTATCTCGATTGCAATAGCGTCCGGCACTCGCCGCCGGAGCACAATCGGAGTCTCCAGACGCTCGCTGTGGGGTTCAAGCAGCACCTACAAATCAGATTTGGTTTCGAGCCTACCCCAGCGACCGTCAAACGCGGGGGCGCACCTGCTCTTGTTCTTGGGTGCAGGCGGCTTGCTCTTTGCCTTGCTAGTTGGCTCCGCCGACAAGAATGCGACCGGGTTTGCAGCTGTGATCGCGATAGTTGCTTTACTGCTGCTATTCGGAGGAATCGGGGCGAGAAAGAGGCCGGAGGAATTGGCTACTGCACAGTCCAGTTGGGATATGCGTTGGATGTGTTCGCGTTGCGGAAATCAATGGGAAGCGTATCTAGTCGGAAATCGCGAATATTTGTTCGATCAGGTTCCGGCGTTGATGAACATTCTCGAAGGCGTCCGCGCGCTCGATGAGATGGGCGAGTATACTACTCAATCTACATGGTTTAGAATGCTTCTTCATGTCATTGCGGCAGTCATTGTCGGACTCACCTTGAGCCCCATAGCCGTTTTTGGTTGCACATGCCCCGTACCAACACAGGAGGCCACGACTTCGTCAGAATTGGCGGCGTGGACCAGAGCGGACACAAACAAGAACGACTTCATCGATGCGGAAGCGATCGCTGAAGCCGTCACCTTGCGCACCAGAACTTTGCTGCGTGGGCGCCTTTTTATATTGCGTGAAATCGAGATATTATGCCAATCATCAAACGCGAAACGGATTTCACTCAGTCCGGCTACGGAAATCAAAGGTGAGCGCGACAGTACCGTTTCGTTCGCCCAATGAGCGCTGTTGTATTCTCGGATCGTTCACATCAGCGCCGGGCAGATGTTGTCGTAGGAACAAGTCAACAAGGCGCACGTTATAAATTTGGCCCTTTGTGAAACGCAGGTCCTTCAAAACCTGCGGATCAGCGCCAAGTATGTCGATGCCACTGACATAGAATTGCTTGCCCTCATCCATAGCGATTTCAAGAGACGCGAGTTTCTTCTCGTCGTTGAATGTGGTGGAGGGAACCGGAGTAAAGTTGATGTATCCGCATTCTCCGTGGGCATTGCGCAGGTTTTCGAGACCCTTCGCAATCGCCATGCGGTCCAGAATGCTGCCATCTTTCCGTCGTCGCTGCCGACTGGAACAGCTCAGAGCATATGCGAAACGTCGGTGGTTACCTTTGGGGGATCGTCGTAGATCACAATGGCATCGTGACGGAGGAAAACATTAATCCGCCTGAGATAAGAACAATCGCCAGAATCAATCCATGAACTCGCATGGCCGAATAACTTAGCACGCGGACCGCGACATTCCTAGTCCCCATAATTGGTTTCTAGGGAGAGTCGGGCTGCCGGGGTGGGGCTGAACTTGTTGCCGCCTTTCTCGATTCCGGGCAAGTGGATGAATTCATTATTCACGTAATCCCGACTCTCATTGGAGAGGGGATACCGCTTGTTGCGCCACGGCACCGAGACCTGCCGCTGAAACTACTGACGACCAAAAAGTTCGCAGATGGAGTGGTCAAACTGCACTATGCCGTTAAAAGCCAATGATCCGGATTCCGGAGCGCCCATACGTCTACCGTTGTAGATCGCGAACCCGATCTCGACAAGAGCCACGATTCGTCCGGCTCACGCATCCGCTGCCCACTCTGCGGCTGGTCGCCCCGAAAGGAAGACAAATGGTTCTGCACCTGCGGCTTTGAGTGGAACACTTTCGACACGGGAGGCCTATGCCCCGCCTGCCTTAACCACTGGATTGAAACCCAGTGCCTCGCGTGTAGTCGTTGGTCGGCGCACTCGGATTGGTATGCGCATTCGTTAATCAGGAATGGGAGGACGCATGGACTCGCTTAGTGCCCGTATTGGACGGCATCATCGCAGAGTTGCTAGGCTCTTCAGTCTCGCCTTCTTGCTCGTTGCATGGAGCGTTGCCATCTTCGTTGCCATCCTCAGCCCCGCCATTTCCATGCAGGCTGAAACTCCGCAACTTGGCAAAGCTCTGGATCGCAGGTGGGCGGATGCCACAATGCACGCCGACTCCGCAGCCCTGAATCAGCTCCTCGCCGACGATCTCACTTACACGCACACGGGCGGCAACACACAAACCAAAGCGCAATTCATCGCCTCCGTCACTCAAGGACAAACCCGCTATGAGTCCATCAAGTTCGAGGAGCAGAACGCCAGAGTTTACGAAAACACCATCGTGACTACGAGCCGCTTGCACATCAGGTTGAAACTCGACGGAGTCGAAGTCAGCCTGCACCCATGTTTTCTGCACGTCTGGATCAAGAACAGGGGCCGCTGGCAACTAGTCGCGCACCAAGCCACAAAAATCGAATGATGTACCTTGCCGCTGGCGGCCAAGAGAGCTTTTCATCTACCCTGCCCGCTGAATGCTACGCCGCCTCCGCGCCTACGCTGCAATGTGCGCCCTCGGAATCGACAAACTGCGCTAGCACCCCGCCAAAATCCTGCTTCTTTGGAGGCATGGTGAACAGCACGCCCTTGGCAGTCATATCGCGATAGAAAGTCTCGACATCGGGGACGGCGAAACCCAATTCGACCTTTCCTGCTGGATTCTTGTCAGACGCCGGATGCAAAGCGAGAGTGGTTTCGCCTGTCGCGAACTCGCTCCAACCGGGAGATTCGAATTTCACCTTCAGACCGAGCACATCGCGGTGGAACTTCACGGCTTTGTCCATGTCGGCGACGAACTTAATCACATACCTAAGTTGCGTTCCTTGCATTTGATCCTCCAGTTCATGTCCATCTTTACAACGTGCTTGAGCCTTCCCGCTGCAACTCCAAGAGGATTCGTATGCCCCGATAAAAGTTCTCTTTGCGATACGCGGTCTCCCAGCGATCCAAGGCAGAGCGCAATTCCCGCTGTGCATTCCGAATCGCGACTTTAGCCCGTGGTCTCTTGATCCGCAGACCTTTGAGAGAACGGAAGCCCTCTGCAATCTCCGGCTCGATCCGCTTGCGCGAACCCCGCGCATTCTTTATCCAGCGCGGCGGGATATTCGCCCGATACTTCAAGTAGCCACGAACAGCGGAACCTGCGCTTGACGTAAACAGCCTTGCTTCTCTGGGCATAACCTGCTCCTACTACCAACCTAGCGACTTGCTGGCGGAACGATGCCGTTCATGCGGACGTACTCAACCAATTGCCCGTAGTGATCGGAGATGTGCCACAGTGCCGAGTTGAGAACTTCAAGGCGATTGTCGCCTGCGTACGGGCCTTTCATGGGAGCCATTAGGTTATCCAGTTTGCTCTTCGCGATCTCGCCGTCCATCATGCCAAACGACTCGTATAGGTAAGCCAGAATCTCGCTCTTCGTTTTTGCCGGACTCGACCCTCCAGTATCGCAACGCTCTGGCGACTTCTCGCCGCGCAACTTCTTTGCCCATGCTTCGTTGGCGCACGCCACATGCTTCACCTGTTCGCCGAAAGTGCGCACATCAATGAATGCCCCTTGCGTTGGCTTGAAGTTCCATTTGTCTTCGGGCATCGCCTCGGCAAGTGAAGTAAAGTCGCTCTCAACCATCTTCCACATGTAGTTGATCGAGTCGGGGATGGTCTTCGCCGGCGATGGCTGTTGCCGCGCGGGTGCTGGTAGTGCAGCCAGCAGCACGACAACGGCGAGCGTATGAAGTGGAGTATTCATGATGCCTCCTGCGTGTCATTGAGCGCGTGCTAACCCGCTCAGATTATAAAGTGTTCATCCGGCGTGAGACGCAGGGTGTACTTTCAGGTATCCGGAGACTAGACTTGTCGGCATCCCACTGAATCGAGAGGAGGGAACGATGGCAACCGCAAGAGTGCACCAACCGATCACGGATGACCCCGTGAAGGTTGATGCTAAGCATTACACCGTTGAGTTCGAAAATGATCGAGTTCGAGTAGTTCGGATCAAATACAAGGCGGGTGAGAAATCGGTGATGCACAGCCATCCGGAATCTATTGCTGTGTTCCTGACTGACGCCCATGCCAAGTTCACCTACCCGGATGGAAAGAGTGAGGACATCAAGGCGAAAGCCGGGTCGGTGCAACACATGGATGCCTTCACTCACCTGCCGGAAAATACAAGCAAGAAGTCGTTCGAAGTCATTCAAGTCGAGTTGAAATAGGCTCTGGGAATTTCCATCGTCCTGATGTGAGAGCGGGCTTGCTCCCGCTCTCTTTTTAAGGTGCCGAGTGCCAACCCCACCGCGCCAAAACGAAACCCTTGCTTGGTACCGTCAATCTCCTGTCGGGCGGCTCTGAGCTTGGGAATTGAGCACCGGACCGCTGATGATCCGGTGCCCGCCGCCCATGGGCAAGGCACAGCAGGTGCTATTCCAACTTCGCGTACTCGGCTTTGGCTTGCTCCAGCATGGGGATGATCGCGGGCAAGCCGTTGGAGACCGAGACAGTGCTCGACCTCGGCATCCAGATCGCGGATGCTCTTGACGCGGCACACTCGAAAGGGATCATTCACCGCGACATCAAGCCTGCAAATATCTTCATCACGAGCAGAGGGCAGGCAAAGGTCCTGGATTTCGGATTAGCCAAGGTCACGCTCAAAACGGAGAGCGTTGCTATGAGCGCCCCGACCATCGAATCCGAGGAACATCTGACGAGTCCCGGCAGTGCGTTGGGCACGGTCGCCTACATGTCTCCCAGCGCTCGCACGCTGCTGGTGCAGGGAGCGCAGCATATCCTGGGACCATTCGGCATCGACTGTGATCTCAGACGCTGGGGACTGAAACTGGCCGAGCGTGGTGGAAGAAACGGTAAGAAGCGAGCGATTGTGGCCACGGCAAGAAAGCTGGCGGTGTTGCTGCATCATCTGTGGGTGAGCGGAGAAGTGTATGAACCGTTGCACAACAGCAGCCGAGTGAAGCTTGCGGCAGCTGCGTAAAGAGCAAACGCAAAACCAAAGTCAAAATCGTTCCAGGAAGAGAAAAGACAAAAAGCCAAAGCCGATCAGCGTGTGCGAAGGCAAGCACGCGAAGCAGCAACAGACACGGGCGTTCGGAACATTCACGCAAGACTTGCTGAAGCTGGCGGACTGGCTTAACGAGCATGGAGTTCACTCATGTAGCCATGGAAGCTACGGGAGTTTACTGGCGACCAGTGTGGGCAATGCTCGAAGGACACTTTGAGCAGATGCTGGTGAACCCACAACACATCAAGGCGGTACCGGGACGCAAGACAGATACGAAGGACTGCGAATGGATTGCTGACTTATTGCAGCATGGATTATTGAAAGGGAGCTTCGTGCCTCCCACTCCGATCCAGGATCTACGCGATCTGACCCGCTATCGGGTGGAGTTGCGGCAACGTCAGAATCGAGTAGCGAACCGTATCCAGAAGCTACTGGAACAAGCCAACGTCAAGTTGAGTTCAGTCGTCTCCGATACCCTGGGGGTCTCGGGCCGTCACATGCTGGACGCGATCATTGCTGGCGAGGACGATGCAGAACGACTAGCACAGCTGGCGCGGGGACGGTTGAAGGGAAAGATTCCGCAACTACAGCAGGCGCTGGAGGGACGAGTGCGGGAGCATCACCGCTTTCTGTTAACCGAGTTTCTGAACGAGTGGGATGCTCTGGAGGAGCGGATTCGGCGAATCGAGGCCGAGATCGATACGCACGCTCGCCCTTTTGAATCGGCCGTCACTCTTTGGCAGACAGTGCCGGGTGTCGACCGGGTCACGGCCTGCAGTCTGGTGGCGGAGATCGGTGTGGAGATGAAACAGTTTCCGACGGCGCAGCATCTGGCCTCGTGGGCGGCACTTTGTCCGGGCAATCACGAAAGCGCCGGCAAGCGAAAATCCGGCAAGACGCGCGATGGCAACAAATGGTTGCGGCGCTCGCTGTGCCAAGCTGCCTGGGCCGCGAGTCGAACGAAAGACTGCTACCTGGCAACACAGTTCAAACGGTTGGCTGCTCGGAGGGGCTTAAAACGAGCATTAATGGCTGTGGCACATTCTCTGCTCGTCATCGGCTATTACATACTCAAGAGCGGTGAAGGTTACCGTGAACTCGGAGCCCACCACCTGGAGCAGAGTCACAAAGAACAGCTACAGCGGTACTTTGTGAAGCGCTTACAGCGCCTCGGGCTGCGAGTCACTCTCGAGCCGCTCAGCACGGCCGCCTGACAGGATTTTCGAAGGAGGGTGTGATTATCATCCAGGCTTCCAACAAATTGCGTGCGTCGATACCGACGGCGGTGAATTGGGCGAACACCGCCTGGCGCATCGCGAGCAGGCCGAGGAGTTCTACCGAGAACTAAAGCAGCAAAATCTTTTCGTACGTGTGGGCATGGAATCGAGCGGACACTCGCGTTGGTTCTAGCGTTTGCTGCAGGGGCTTGGGTTTGAGTTGTGGATCGGAGATCCCGCTGAGATCCAGACCCGGCGCGTACGTAAACAGAAGACCGATCGGCAGGATGCGCAGCTCATGCTGCAACTGATTTTGGAGAATCGTTTTCCACGGATCTGGGTGCCGGACGCCGAGAACCGAGATCTACGGCAACTGCTGTGGCATCGGCATCGACTGGTGCAGATGCGCACGTGGGTGATGAATCAGTTGCACGTGGTCCCTCTGAACGAAGGCCTGCGGCGCTCTCCCGTGAACTTTTTTCCCCTTTCATCCTGAATACTCGGCAGAGCCGCCCCAATGGATGACCGAGCACTGTGGGAGGGATTTGCCGTAAAGACGCGACTGCATTCGACACTTTGTACCGGTCCTACTGTGCAGGTTACGGGGATTTCTGAGGCAATTCCTTGGCAACTGTCAGGCTGCCGAGGACGTTATACAGAGACTTTCGCGGGTATCTGGCAACACCCAAATGGATTCGACCCCGAACGCGGAACGCTCCGCTCATATGTTTTCTGCGCAGGCCGCAAACGAGCGGCGGAATGCAGATGGCTGGAGGAAGAGCTAGCGGGATAAACCGCACAGCCACGTGTGTCTTCGCCGCCTATTTCGGATTGACTCCGCTGAGCACGATCTCCACGTTCTCGGCTGTGGACTCGATGGTCAGTACCTTTTGATCCCCGTCCCACTTCATCGTGCCGCCTTTTGCTGAAACAGGTTTGTTTTGTCCGATCTTAAAGCGTTCGTTAGAATGCGCGTCAAACTTTCGGTACGAAATCCTGGTCGGCTGATAGAGGATCTCTTGAATCACCGACGAACTGCGCAAAAGGTGATTCTGGTCGTCCGGCGCTAACTCGGGAGCGGCGGCCATCGCGCGCAAGTAATGGCGTATGTAGTCGCCGTAGCCATCCGTCAGCCAAATGTCATCCCGAATGTAGCGGTTCTTGCCATCATTGTCGATCGTGTAGGTCGCCCAGTTCAGACGCCGGATCGCATCTTTCTTGCTCTCGCACTCGCCGGTCTTTTCGCAATACAAGAGCTCCACCGCAGCGTGCCGCGAGGTGTGACTGTTGCCCGGAACACGATATACCGTCTGCTCGTTGATCACAGTCACGCCCCAACGGTCATACTCATGGTTCTGGAGGGTGTCGTAGCTCCATTTCAGCATCGACCGGGCATCCTCTTTCCACTTCGAGTCCCACTGCGGATTTTCAAGAACGAAGGCCGCCATCGTATCGGCGTTGATCTCCGTATCCGAATAGTCTGCCGTGAGAATGTCCTCAAAGAACGGCCCCCACTTATTCGTGCTGAAAGGAAATTGCCTCAGCCATGTGCTGGTTAGATCGATGGCTCTTTGGTAAGCGGCCGCGTCGCCCCGGTGGAGTTGCTGCAAAGCCATGAACATTTGCAGGCTGGGACTCCAGTTTGAAGTGTAGCTGGCGCGTATTGTCTTGCCGGCACGCCCCTGGCTATGAACTACACCATCACTGGCGCGTACGCGAAATGGCCAGGGAGAGTTTTCCGCATCGCCCTCCTTGACTTGGCGCGCCAACCGATCTGCGATCTGCTGAGCGGCCGTCAAGTACTTCTCCTGGCCGGTCATCTTGTAGATGACAAGCAACTGATACCCGAAGCTGGCGGCTTTGTCCGGCTGCAGGAAACCCTTTCCGGCACGCATGTCGCCATCATATTTCCCGGAGTGCAGGTCTGTGTTGTAGGGGTAAGGCATGCCTCCCCAGGGCAAAGACGAATCTGCCATTCCGTGGTCGAGCCAGTAGTCAGCTATCTCCGTCATGTTGTGCTTTATGGCGGGATCGCCGAGATATCCGTAGAGGAGATTCCACGAATCGAGGGCCATGTTGATCTGGTCGCCTCCCAGCCCTCTGGGATCATCTTTATCTTTGTCCGGCGTCCAGACCTGATGCTGCAAATAATACGGAACTCCATTTGAACACTGGCGCATGTTGTGCCAGAAATCCCAGAGAATCCGGATATCGTGATCGTAGGCGATGGACGGTTGCGGGCTGAACCATGGAACGATGTGACCTGTCGAATCGACCTTGGGTTCGTGATACCCGATCAGTGGCGTCGCGGACGATTGGCCGGCGATTTGCTTCGAACAGACGCCATTCGCAATTAGCGCAACAACCACGATGAAAAGACCAGAGCGTCTCATAGTTGAATGCCCTCTGTTCTTCAATTCGACCCCACAAACCATTCAACAAACATATGATCTTATAAAAATTCCTGGCTAGGATGCGCCCCAACCCCGACTCTGTCAATAGTGATATAGAGGCGGCACCTGAGTTCGGCTGGACAAACTGCTATCGTTAAGCCACGCGCAGGCCGAACCTGCAGGGAACACTCCTGATTGACAGAAGAAATGAGGCGGCGCCGGGACAGACCAGTTCAATCGCTCAAGACGCTCGCGGTGCTTGCAGGCTGAGATGCGAGAGCCTTGCAGATGTCTTCCTGGGTGAACTTCAGAAGCTGCCGGACTGCAAGACCAGCGGCCGCCGGGCGGCGTGATTGAATCGCTTTGAGCACTTCTGCGTGGTGGTTGACGCCTACGTCGACCTTTGCGGTCAGCTGAATCTGCTTGAGGAATACTTCGGTGAGCGGTTCCAACACAATCTCGAAGAACCGGTTTCCCGAAGCGCGAGCTATGGAAAGGTGAAAGTGCAGATCCGCGGCATAAACTTCATCTGGAACCGTACCATGACGCATCTTGTCCAAAGCGGATTCGATCTCGGCGATTTCACTCTCTGTGGCACGAGCCGCCGCCAAAGACGCGGCGCTCTCTTCGAGAACCCCTCGCAATTCCAGCAACTGCAACATTTCCTGGAGGACTGGTGTGCTCGAACTCCGAATGAGCCGATAGAGGGACGCTTTGACCTGGTCGGGCTTTACTGGAACCACGGTTGTCCCGCGTCCGGCTCGCACTTCCACCAGGCCACGGTCCTCCAGCATTTTCATCGCCTCCCGGATCACGATTCGGCTTACCCGAAACTGATCGGCAAGCTCGTCTTCTGTGGGGAGGAGAGAGCCCGGGGGAAAACGATCGGGCACCATGCTCTCAATCTGAGCCAGCACCTGACCACTTAGCCGGCCGTGCCGGAAAGTACGTTTGCGTTTTGTCCTCAAGACCGCGTGTTCCTCAATGCACAAGCATAACTCGTCTGCCCTCTATTCGTCCCGTTAGTTCGAACCCATGACCTCGGGGACGCGCCCTATAGCTCAGACAGTCGGGCCACCCCATCGCAGAGTACGCGGCGAGTTGCTTCGCAATGACGCATGCCGATTAAGGGGTCTTATCTTGACCCTGCCATACCCAGAAGATATGATGTTTGCCGATTTCGTTGGACACGCAAACAATTAAAGGGAAATGCGGAGGAATCATTGAAACTCCGTGATCGTGTTGCCGTGGTCACGGGGGCGGGTAGTGGAATCGGAAAATCGATCTCTCTTACTTTTGCCTCCGAGGGCTGTCAAGTTGCGGTGGTTGATATCGATGGCGCGCGGGCCACGCAAACCAGAAGAGAAATTCAAGAGAAGAACGGACGAGCTGTTGAGTTTCGGGCCGATGTGTCCGATCCAAAGTCGGTCGAGAATCTCGCCCAATCGGTCCTCAGCCAGTTCGAGCGTGTCCACATTCTGGTTAACAACGCCGCCATTCAGATCAGCAAGACAGTGGTCGACACCACTTTTGAAGAGTGGAGTCGGCAGATGGCCGTGAATGTGGGAGGGGTGTTCCTTTGTTCCCGCGCCTTTCTTCCTCATCTCCGCCAGACCAGCGGGGCCATCATCAATTTGTCTTCCGTGAACGCCTTTTTTGTCGAACCGGCTTGTGCCGGTTACTGTGCCACAAAGGCCGCTATACTCGGCCTGACGAGAGCCATGGCGATCGATCATGGACGCGAGGGTGTGCGCGTCCACGCGATCTGTCCGGGCTACATTGACGCCGGTCTGGCGGAAGGTTATTTCCAATCGCAAACGGACCCGGCGCGAGCGCGGGCTGAAGCAGGTAGATTGCACGCGCTGGGACGAATCGGCAGACCGGAGGAAGTTGCCCGGCTGGCGGTATTTCTGGCGAGTGACGACGCATCGTTTATGACCGGGTCTCCCATCATTGTGGATGGCGGGTTCGGCTCGGGCCTTCCGCCCAGGGAGTAGCCGTGCAACTGACGAATGAGGAGATCAAAGCTCTACGTCGCACGTTCCTCGACTATCGGTCGACAGAGGACTTCATTCGCGATCCCCTCGTGCTCAAGCGGGCCGAGGGACTCTATTACTGGGATACGGAAGGGAAGCGTTACTTCGACGCGATTGGCGGGATCTTTGTTGCCACGCTGGGACACGGTCATCCTCGAGTGTTGACCGCAATGCGGGAGCAGATGGATCGCATGACCTTTGCGCCGCCGCTACACGGAATCGCCGATGTGACACTGAGATTTGTGGAAAAGCTTGGTTCCGTATGTCCCGGCAATCTGCGCTACGTGAAACCCTTCAGCGGAGGATCCGAAGCCGTCGAGTCGGCGCTGAAGTTCGCCAGACAGTACTTCAAGCAGACGGGGCACCCCGGTAAATACAAGATCATCAGCCGTTATTGGTCCTATCACGGTGGCACGTTCGGAGGCATGTCCGCCAGCGGCACCGGCGAGCGGAAAGCCAAGTTCGAACCGCAGATGCCGGGTTTCCTCAAGGTGTTCCCGCCATCCTTTTACCGAGATGATTTCAGTTCGTGGGAAGAGGCGAACCGTTTTGCTGCCCGCAGCGTCGAGGACGTTATCGTTGCAGAGGATCCGGGCACGGTCGCCGCCGTCATCGTCGAACCGGTTGGCAACACCGGCGGCATCATCACTCCGACAGCAGAATATTTTCAAATGTTGAGAGACATATGTACGCGGTGGAACGTATTACTGGTTTTTGATGAAGTCATCACCGGAATTGCCAAGACCGGGAACATGTTTGCTGCCCAGACCTATGCAGTCACTCCGGACATTCTCTGCCTGGGCAAAGGCATCTCGAACGGGGCCATCCCGCTCGCGGCTATGGTGGCGCGAGAGGACCTGGCTGCTTCATTCCATGGAGAGCAAACCGACGCGAAGTTTTTTGCACACGGCCACACCTTCGCTGGAAATCCGTTGGCCAGCGCGGTAGGCATCGCGGTGCTCGATGAAATTGTGGACCAGAATTACTGTCAAAAGGCGGCGCGTCTTGGACTGTACATGCGGCAGAGGTTCGAGCGCCTTAAGGAGATCGGCGTGATGCGAGAGGTTCGGGGGAAAGGCATTCTCCTCGGCGTCGAACTCGTGCGCGATACCCAGAGCATGGCTCCATTTCCGGAGCTGGGACTTGCAATGAAACGAACCGCTCTTCGAAATGGGTTGATCCTGCGGATCGATCCCAGTTGGTTCGCCGTCGCTCCAGCGTTGATCGCCGAGGAAAAAGACCTGGATGAAATGTGTGATCTCATCGAGAAGAGTTTGCGGGAAGCGCTGAAAGAGGTTCGAGGGTGACCTGCCCTGCATCAGTGATCTATAAAAGACCCAATGAAACTTGCCCTGCTAGCCTCCCTGTCGTTGCTTACTTCTCTTCACGCCGCGGCCGTCCTCACGGAGCAAGTCTCGCTTTTTGAGAGTTCTTCCAGGAAGATGCAAGCGGGCGACTACCTGGGTGCCGAAGCTGGTTTTGTGGCGGTTCTCCGGTCGGATCCGAACAACGTCAGTGCCCTGGGGAATCTTGGCGTGATTTACACCCACACACAGCGTTATGCCCTTGCCATCAAAAGTTATGAGAAGGCTCTGCGCATACGTCCGAACGAGCGTGATGTTGTGCTGAACATCGGGTTGATCTATCTCAAGGAGGATGACTATGAGAGAGCTCGGCCGTACTTTCGCAAGCTCCACAGCTTGCATCCTAAGGATGCACAGCCAACCACCCTGCTTGCCACTTGCATGATTTATGGCGGACAACCCAAGGCAGGAATTGATCTACTCAGACCGCTGATCGAAAGCAATCCCGACAACGGCGCGCTCTATTTGATAGGCATTGCATATGCGCGCATCGGAATGGATGAGATGAGCGAGAAGATCTTCGCACAGTTATTTCCCGACGCAATGACAAATCCGAAGGCCAGGTTTCTGCTGGGACAGGCGCATTATGACGCTCTCCAGTTTTCTTTGGCCGAGCGGGATTTCAGGGAAGTGCTGGCCACAGAGCCGGCATTCCCGGGGTTGCATCGCGCCCTCGGCAAGATCTATCTGAGCGATCATCGCTACGACGACGCCGAAAAAGAATTCCAGGCAGCGGTGGAGCAAGATTCAACCGACACAAGTTCGGTTTACTTCATCGGAGCGCTGTTGACGCAGACGGAGAAATTCGTCGACAGCGTGCCCTATCTTGAGCGTGCTCACAAGGCCGACCCCACAGCCTGGGCAACGCTGTTCTATCTGGGGAAAGCGAGGCTGAAACTCAATGAGCTCGATGCATCGATCACCGCGTTAAAGGAAGCGGCAAGCCTGAATCCAAACGAAGCCGCTATTTTTTACCTTCTCGGTACCGCGTGTCGGAAAGCTAAACGGACCGCCGAGGCCCGGGCGGCCTTCCAACGCGTCGCGGACTTGCACAAAGACATGCTCGATGCGCAGAAGAAGGCTTTGCAGGATCAAACGATCGTAGGCGTGCACTGATCACGGAAGCCTTCTGGGGTTTGGGCTACGATTTCAAATTCTTGCTCCAGGGGAGAAACTGCTTTTTTGAACTCACCCTCGCGACGCCGGCTTCGCTGGACTGTATGCCTTCCATTCGCACTGCTTTTGCCAAACCTTGCGCGAGCCCAAGGCATGGCGCAGGGAGGCCCTCCCCCTTCCGATGCAAAAAGCAACCAGTGCCACAATCGTCCCTTAGTCCAATTGGAAGACGTCACCGAAAAGGCTGGAATTAGGTTCGAACACCTTCTGGCGCCTGAGGCCCGTTACATTGTGGAGTCCATGAGCGGTGGAGTCTTGTTACTGGATTACGACCGCGATGGATGGCTGGACATCTACTTCACCAACGCCCCGACAGTCGAGATGGCACTTAAGGGACAGAAGGCACGAGGCGCTCTCTACCACAACAATCACGACGGAACTTTTTCCGACGTTACCGAAAAGAGTGGTATGGCCACACCCTGTTTCGCAATGGGAGGCGCGGTTGCAGACTACAACAATGACGGCTGGCCTGATATTTACATCACATGCCTGGGTGGCAATGCGCTCTACCGCAATAACGGGGATGGCACGTTCACGAATGTAACCGCGAAAGCCGGCGTGGCAGATGGCCGTTGGTCCATGGGCGCTGCTTTCGGCGACTACGATCAAGACGGTTACGTGGACCTGATGGTGGCCAACTACACCCAGTTCGATCTGCACCATCTTCCACAGTTCGGCGGCCGCACCACCTGCGAATTCATGGGCATTGATGTGCAATGCGGGCCGCGAGGTCTGAAAGGTGCGGGGGACTCTCTCTTTCATAACAACCACGACGGAACGTTCTCCAATGCCTCTCAGCATGCGGGAGTGAGCGATCCGCAAGGGTTCTATGGGCTTTCAGTGATTTGGGCCAACTTCAACAACACGCGCCGGCCCGACATCTATGTAGCAAACGACTCCATGGCCAGTTTTCTGTATCGGAACAATGGCAATGGAAGATTCACAGAAGTTGGACTAGAATCCGGCGCAGCGCTCGCCGACGACGGTCACGAGCAAGCCTCGATGGGAATTGCCGTCGGTGATTACCTTCATACAGGTTTGCCAGCTTTGTTCGTCACCAACTTTGCGCAGGACGCTACCGCTCTCTATCGAAATGACGGGAGTTGGAATTTTGAGGACGTCTCGTATCCGTCTGGCGTCGGGCTCCCGTCTTTTCCCTGGGTGAAATGGGGAACTGCGTTTTTGGACCTGGATAACGATGGCTGGCTTGATGTCATAACAGCAACCGGGCATATCTATCCGCAAATCGAGGGGGCAGGGCGCAACCAACACTACAAACAGCCGAGGCTGGTGCAGTACAACTTGGGGAATGGAACGTTTTGCGACGCGAGTGACCAGTCAGGCCCGGCCATTCTCGAACCTCGCGTTTCACGCGGCCTGGCTGTCGGGGACCTGTTCAACGACGGTCAAATGGATGTAGTGATCGAGAATCTCGACGGCCGGCCGATCATTCTGAGGAACCACGGCGTCCGGTCGAATCACTGGGTGAGCTTGGAACTGGCGGGAGCCGCCAGCAACCGGTCCGCCATCGGTGCCCTCATCAAGATCACCGCCGGCGGCGTCTCACAAACGGACGAGATCCATAGCGGCGGAAGCTACCTCTCTCAAAACGATTTTCGCCTGCATTTCGGTTTGGGCGCGGCGACCACCGTAGACAAGATCGAGGTTCGCTGGCCTTCTGGCGCCGTCGACAGGTTTGGGCCTCTTGCTGCCGACCATTTCTATGCGGTGTTGGAGAGAAAAGGAGTTGTTCCCGCCGACCAGATTCGCCCCACCGTTCGACGTTGAAGTGCTGGAATCTCGCGGTCCGAGCAGCCCTAAATGGGCCAATGACAAATGCGAGGCATTGACGTTTTTCACTTGACAAGACCTCTCTAACTGGCTGATCCTCTCCCAATCTTTTAAAGATCATATGTTCGCAGTGCACTGTGCGGTCGGGAATGAAGCGCAAAAAGAGGAGACCTTTTATGCCTTCCAAACCATGCGGCTTGGGGAGTTCGTTGCGAAACTTTGCTTTAATCGCACTTCTGCTCTGTAGCTGTAGCCTACTTCGAGCTCAAATCAACACAGGCCGCATTACCGGCACAGTGCGCGATTCCAGCGCAGGGGTGATTGTCGGCGCTCGTGTGGTAGCCACCAACGATGGCACGGGCGCACAGACTCCGAGCGAAACGTCCGACGTCGGCGAGTACTTCATCAACTTTCTCACCCCGGGCACGTATCACCTGTCGGCGGAGAAGTCGGGCTTCCAGCGCGAATTGATCGCCAACGTGGTCGTGAACGCCGGGGGAATTGCTCGCTTTGACTTCTCCCTGAAACCCGGCCAAGTCGTCGAGACAATGCAGGTTTCGGCCGACTCTCTGCAGGTCGCGACCGAAAGTTCGGAGCTCTCGCAGACATTCTCCGCAAAAGAACTGGATCGTCTTCCCAACCTGGACCGCAATCCGCTATACCAGGTCAACCTCATGCCGGGATCCAACAATGGTACGGGCAGCGGCAACTACGGGCAGAACGGCGGTGAAAACGGCTCCGCCATCGGCCAGACCCGCAATCAGCTTTCTTCCCTAGGCGGGGTCGATGCCAATGCTAACAGCGTGTTCATCGAAGGCGTGGCCAATCGCGAACCGCAAAACGCTTACGTCGGACAAGCTCCACCCATCGACAGCATCCAGGAATTGCAGGTCTACACAGGCAAGTACAACGCAGAATTCGGTTTCTCCGGCAGCGCGGTCATCAACGTTGTGACCAAGTCGGGGACTAACGCGTTTCACGGGAGTTTATTCGAGTACCTTCGCAATAATGCCACCGATGCCTTGCCGCACGACATTCCTGGGCATGCCTCGCAAACATTGAATCCCTTCCACCGAAACCAGTTCGGCGGCTCCCTGGGCGGACCCGTACTGAAGAGCAAGTTGTTTTTCTTCGGAGATTACCAGGAGACTCGTCTGAACACGAGTTCCATTGGCACAGATACGGCTCCCACAACCAAAATGGAGCAGGGAGATTTCACTGAGCTTTATGATCCGACCGGACAACTCTGCACTTGGTCCGGCAGTCCTTCGCCGGTCGATGACTTCGGCAATCCCTGTGGTCAGCTGTACTGGCCCGGCAGCCAGGTGAGGAACAGCAGCGGTACAGTGATCTCGGCGACGCCGATTGCGGGCAATATCATTCCTAGTACCTATTGGGATCCGGCGGCAGCAAAGATCAACCAAGCGGCGATCTGGGGCACTGCGAATCGCCCGGGGATCTTGAATAACCTCGCATTTACGGTCAGCAACTTGCAGCGGGTTCGTCAATCCGACGAGCGTGTTGATTGGAACCGGACGGAGTCGGACCATTATTTCTTTCGCTATTCCATGCTGCGCTCGACTCTGACGGACTTGAACAACGTCAACCAGAATAACCAGATTACAGGCGATACGCAGTTCTGGAACAACGGGCAGGCGAACTCCAACAGCTTCAACCAGAACATGCAGGTGACCAGCCAGCACAGCTTCTCGACCGCCACCATGAATGAGGCTCGCCTGGGATACAACCGCACGGCTGTCCACACGGGCAATGCTTCTATGGCGAAGGACTGGAACAACTCCTTCGGCATCCCGAACGGCAACCTCGGGGACCAGGGGACCAGAGGAATGGCAGACTTCGGGCCGGGCTGGTGTTGCAACGGCGTCAACCCACTGCACACGCTTGGAGATCCCGATTGGGTAGGCTACGTCATCTCGAACACTTTCTCTGCTGTGGACAACTTTACGATCGTGAAGGCCCGCCACACGATCAAAGTCGGCACCATGATCAACCACGTGGAGAGCAGTTCGGCCGACACGATTGGCGGAGATAATCCGCGGGGCAGTCTCTTCTTTGACCCGGCGATGACTTCGTTCGACGCGAACAACAACGGCTACTCTTACCCGGCCTTCCTGCTTGGCTTCGACACCTCGGCAGCCCGGGCGCATTTCGTAACCGGAACGCCTTATCAGACTTTCTGGCAAATGGCTTGGTATGGCCAGGACGATTTCAAACTCACCCCGACGCTCACGCTCAATCTTGGTGTGCGCTACGAACTCAGTACTCGTCCAGTAGACGTATCGAATCGGCAGGCGAATTGGGACACGCGCACGAATCAGTTGGTGGTGGCTACGCCGAGCAACCGCAGTCCTGCGCTTGGGCTCGATAAGAGCGACATTGGGCCCCGCCTTGGTTTCGCCTGGTCTCCCGATCGGGGTAAAACCAGCCTGCGTGGCGGCTACGGCGTGTCGTACTGGCAAACCTACTGGAGCGGTCCCGTCACCATTCTGGGGTTGGGATATCCCTTTTACGCGAAGCAGGACTTGATCTCGACCAATAACCTCACCCCCGACCTCAGTCTTTCTGGAAATCCCGGTCTGACACCCGCGACAGCCGCTGGGTTGGGTTTCAACATGGTGCCCTTTGCCAACGCTGGCCTGCCAGTTGCCGGGGCGGTCCACGATGCCGCTGGCAGGCTCCAAATCCCAGCGAACGCTACCATTCGTGCGACGGATTATTACTGGAAAAACCAGCGAGTGGATCAAACCTCTCTGGATCTGCAGCGCGAGATTAAGCCCGGCCTGATTACGGAAATTGGCTACCTCCGCGTCGTCGGCAAGAACATCAACCTGGGCAAGAACATCAATCAGGCGCCGCCCAATCCTCTGGTGGACGACAACCAAACTGTAAATCGCCCCCTGTACAACCAATATCCGCAATTAGGTGATTTGCAAGCGCAGTTCTCAACAGGAACCAGCTGGTACAACGCTTTCACGGCCCGGCTTCAGGGACGATTCATGAAACTCGTGACTCTCAACCTGAATTATGCCTATGGGCGCACCTTCGCCAACGGCAACAATCCGTCGTGGATGCTGAGTGATCTCAACTACAAGCGCGGGCCGGCTCCACAGGACATTGAGCACACCTTCAACGGGCAGTTCGTGTTTGACATTCCGGTCGGACGCGGCAAGATGTACGGCGCGAATATGAGCCGGATTGCCGATGCTTTTCTAGGCGGCTGGCAGTATTCCGGTTACCTGCGCTGGAATACCGGTCCGCGCTTTACCGTGACACAATCGTGTGGTTTCTATAACAACGGTTCGGGTCCATCGCCGGACCGCATCGGCAACGGAAACCTCTCTCGCAGTCAACGCAACCTTGCTCAGTGGTTCGATACGAGCGCCTTTGTGCCTCATGGATGTAACGGAGCCGACCTGGCGGATCCCGCCAATGCCACGGATGGCAATGAGGGAACTAACCCGATGTTTGCCGATGGCCAGGTGCTACTCGACTCTTCGTTGTCCAAATACTTCCACTTGACGGAGAGGTTTAACCTGGAATTCCGGGCGGATGCTTTCAACACGCTCAACCACACCAACTGGGGCATTCCGGACGCAAACATACAAGACGCGACGTACGGCCAGATTACGTATGCATCAACGACAAACCGTCAGATGCAATTCGGCTTGCACCTGACGTTCTAGAGAGACACAGGGGCGACCGCGCTGGCCGCAGCCGTTCCTGTTCTTTGGACAAAATGTTTTTCTGCTGCGGGGACAAGCAACGAGAAAAGCCGCCGTCGATCGGAAGTGCTTGTTCTGTTACGCCGCCAACTGGCATCAGCTGTCAGAAATAGGAACGCAGCATCGAGGTCCCGAAGTGCCCGGCAACCTATCGGGATTCGCTCGCAAGGGGAGCGTATTCAATCTTCGCTGTGGCACAACAGCGCTTTCTAACTCCGTGTAGAACCATCCGCGAGGAGTATTCATGCGAATAATTCGGTTGTCTTGTCTTCTTGTGCTCGCTATCAGCCCATCTCTTGCACAGGTATTCAACACGCACACTGTAGTTTTGGACCGCGACGGCAAGCTGGTTTCATGGGTTCAACCACAGGACAAGGCCTATGATCGCGTGGTTCGCGTCGCATGGGATTTCCTGTTGAACAAGGTACGAGTGGAGCCAAACGGGCTGAAGAGTTACTACACGTATTGCTGCATCGACGGCAATTCCATGAAAGGCGGATCGTGGCCGCACAATCCGGCAGGACTCTTCGCAATGCTGGCCGATTCCGGCGCAGCGTACTACGCCTATTCGGGGGATCGCAGGATTGTCGATCAGGTAAAAGGCGTGCTCGACTATCAACTCGCCCACGGAACGACACCGGGAAATTGGAAGTGGGGCAATATGCCCTACGCGAGTGCCGATCACGGCGCCACGGAATTCCGCGGAGCACATGAATCCAATTACGACGACAAACATCCCGGACGAGGAGACGGGGTCGGTGGGATCGAACCGGACAAGTCCGCGGAGTTAGGGGCGGGATACCTGAAGTTCTACGAACTCACGGGCGAGACCCGCTACCGTGACGCAGCTATCGCGATCGCGAATACATTAGCCAAGAACGTCCGGCCCGGCACCACTGACAAGTCGCCCTGGCCGTTCCGCGTGTACGCCGAAACCGGTATTGTGCGTGAAGAATACGCCTCAGACCAGATTGCGATGGTGCGCCTTTTCGATGCACTGATCCGGCTGAACCTTGGTGAAACCAAGCAGTACAAGGTGGCCAGGGACATCGCCTGGCAGTGGCTGCTTGATGTTCCCATGAAGAACAATGTCTGGGCGCAGTACTTCGAAGACATTCCGATCATGGATAAGCTCTGGAACTTCAATCAGTACGCCCCCATGGAGACCGCGCGCTACATTCTGGATCAGCCGGAAACTGATCCGGAATGGCGTACTCACGTACCTGCGCTGATTGCATTCGTGGAAAATACATTTGCGGTCGACATCGAGGGCTACAAGGGCGTGGAATGGGGTGCGAATACGATCTCGGAGCAACTCGACTATAAATTCAAGATGGGAAGCCACACCTCGCGCTATGCCTCGGTCGTTGCGCGGTGGGCAGAAGTGACCTCAGACTCGGCTTCGAAAGAAAAAGCCTTCCGCTCCCTGAACTGGGCAACGTATATGTGTCGCGAGGATGGAGTGGTCAACGACCAACCGAAACTGGACCAGAACGGCATCTGGTTCAGCGATGGATATGGCGACTACATTCGCCATTTCATGTACGCGATGGGAGCGCAGCCCGACTGGTCTCCGGCAGGGGAGAATCATTTGTTGCGCTCAACCTCCGTCGTCCGAGACGTAAGCTACGCGCCGGGGCAGGTCTCGTACACTACATTCGATGATCACGCAACCGAGGTTCTGCGCCTGAGCTTCGTTCCTCAGGTCGTAAGCGCTGGGGGCAAGCCTCTTCCAAAGCGGGATGACGTGAATGTCGCCGGATGGACTTTTGACACGGAGCACAAGGTGCTTCGTATCCGACACGACGAATCGGGGGCAGTAAAGGTCTCAAGGGCAGTGAAATAGGACGCGTTCTCTCCTAGGCAGATCAGTAGCTTGCGTCGTATTTCATAATGAGCACGGTTGCGGTCAGAACGATCGCCGATCCGATGATCGCAAGCATGCTCAGCCGCTCGCCCAGCAAAACCGCTGCCAGCAGTACGCCAAATACGGGCACTAAGTAGAGGGAGGCAGAAGCTGTTGTGACATCGAGATGCTGGAGCGCCCGGAAGAATAAGAGCATTGACGCCCCATACATAAACAGGGCCAGAAAGGCGAAGGCGCTCCAGCTTTGCCAATCGAATTGCTGGAAGCTGCGAAACGAAAAAGGCTCTGCCCAGATCAACAGAGGGATACTTGCCACCGAAGCGGTCACATAGCTGAAAATCAGGATTTCTATTTCGGCGAATTTCTTCATCAATCCCTTGCAATAGACGTTGTAGAACGACGAACCACAACAACCACACAAGATCAGGAGATTGCCTACCAGGAAGCGCATCTGTCCGAAGGACGCTTGCTTCCAATCACTGATCGACATCAGTATCACTCCAACCAGCCCGATTATGAGTGAGGCAACCCGTAACAGTGTGATGCGCTCGTGTAAGATCAGCGAGGCCAGCACCGCGCTGATGACGGGAATCAGAAGGTTCAGGATCGCTCCGTTGGAAGCCAGAGATTTGCTGACACCCCATGTCATTCCAAGCTGCGCCAGGACTTGGCCGCCGATGCCGGCAATCGAAAATTGAATCCAATCGCGGACGCTGAGACTGGGAGCGCCCGGATTCTCCTTCCGCATCTTCAGCAGCAAAGGCACAAACAAGACCGTGGTGATATAGAAGGGCACGAATGTGATGGCGATGGGGCCCATGTGACGGTCGAGCACCTTCACTGCCGTTCCTTGACCAGACCACATTAGTGAAGCCAGAGCTAGCAATAAAAAGAACCAGGCCGTCCTGCTCTTGGTCGTCGTCACCGCGGCTGTGTTCATGCGTCTGCCTTTAAAACCTGGATTCCAAAACGATCCGCACCGATCGAACTGCCTTCGAAAACATAAGGCTCACTACCACGGAACTCAGCGTACTTGCGAACGACACGCTGAAACGCCATTTCAGCCTCCTCGGAACCCAGCACCGCGACGGTACCACCCCCACCCCCGCCGGTGATCTTCGCCCCGTACAGTTGTCCGCCTCCACACTCTGCCCGAACCATTTCAACCAACTGGTCCGTCGCTTCGTTACCCAGACCGCACTCCGTGTACGACCAGTGGGACTGGAACATCAGGTCGCCCATGAGCCGGAAAGTATTTTCGGAATGATCTTCGGCCCCAGCGCGGGCGAGATCGACGAATAATTCTATTCGTTGGTTTTCTTCTACTGCGTATCGTGTGCAGGCGCGCACGCGATAATTTACCTCCGGCCGCACCGTCGTATAAGGATCGATATGCTCGCGCCCCGGCTTGAGAACATTCTCTCCCGAGATAAGCAGCGGCAGCTCGTCTTCATAGCGAGATCGAAATATCGAGGGAGAGATGTTGGAGATGTAGCCATTCCACCGCGGCTCGACAAACCGAGGGATTCGTCCCGACCTGTCAAGCATGAAACTGAGATCTTCCCATTCGCAAATCATGCGGTATCCAATAAACGCGCCCGCACGGGCCGCTTCGTATTCGATACCAGTCACGGCATGTCTCACGCCGGAATCGATTCCCCAACACCGCAGCCCAGCTGGTAGCTTCACGAGCGGTTTGGCCGAGCAAGGCTGGCACAGCAGTGGTAGCACGTAGCCTTCGTCTCCCAGGACCGAAGCGGCCTGGTCCATGATTCCGCACGCGGATTCCGCAATCACGTTCTCCACCCACTGGCAAAATTCCGCCAACTCCACGCCGGCGAGAGGAATTCCATAAGCAGCGGAGACCGACTTCATCACAGCGACCTCAATCGCTGCCGACGAACTGACTCCCTTATTCAACGGGACTTCCGATTCAATATAGACGCTGGCACCCGAGCGGACTTTCGCGGGGTACTTGCAACGGAGTAGATAGAAGACACCCAGAACGTACGCAGTCCAGCGAACTTGCGGGGATTGATTAACCAGCTTTCGCACGGTTTCTTCGTCAGTGAGCGCAGCCAAGTCAAAATCTATTTTGTCGAACCAGCCTTCGTGCTGGATCTGGGGATTCCAGAACGCGATGCGCCCATCCTCACGGATCTGAGCCGCTGACCATGTTGCTTCCCGGATGGTTGCCTGAAAAACCAGGCCACCGGTGTAGTCGACATTTCCGCCCATCAAATCAAGGCGTCCCGGAGCGCGGCAGACGTACACAGGCTTCGACTGAGAGAAGAACGTCCCCGACTTATGGAGTTGGGCAACCTTCTCCTCGAAAACGCTCATGCGAGTTCCCGAATGCTGTCGATCACATACTGAATGGACTCTTCACTCATGCGCGGATGAATGGGAATGCTCACATACTGCTCGAATGCCGCCTCGGCGATGGGACACTCCCCTTCCTTGTGTCCCATGCGGCGATAGACGTTTGTCAGGTGGATGGGCATGTAGTGAGACCATACTTTGATTTGTTTCCTGGTGTAAAGGTCCCACATGAAGTCCTCTTTGCGAAGGCGGAATTCCGGCTGAAGCAAGATAAGATAAACATGAAACACATGCTTGATATGGGAGGGCACACGGGGCAGGCATAAACCGCGAATGCCTTCCAACCCCTCGGTGTAGGCTTTGGCGATCTCGATCCGGCGGGCATTCAGCGAGTCCAGCTTGCGCAGTTGCACAAGGCCGACAGCTGCCTGAATTTCCGTCATTCGGTAGTTAAACCCGATTTCGTCGAACTCCAGCTGCCAGTACCGTTTGCCCATGGGCTGAACAGTTTCGTCGATCGGGAGGTACTTGCCCTTCGGATCATAGGTGCGGCAACAGAGCGAACGATGCGAAAGCATGCTCTCGAAGTAGGTTTTATTGCGGGTAGTGATTAAGCCACCTTCGCCCAGCGTGACCATATTCTTCTGCTGATGAAAGCTGAAGACTGCGAGATCTCCGAGAGAGCCTGACTTGCGGCCTTTGTATTCAGCCCCGGCCGCATGAGCAGCGTCCTCGACGACCGCAATCCCGCGCGGCCGGGCGAGCGAGTTTAACGCGTCCATGTCGCAGGATTGCCCATAAAGGTGCACCGGCAGAATCACTTTGGTACGGTCGGTAATCCTGCGGGCTACGGATTCGGGATCCAGATTCAGCGTGTGTGGATTGACGTCGGCAAAGACGACCTTCGCTCCCTGCATTGCCGCCGCGTTCGCCGTGGAGATCCAGCTGATTGGTGTGGTGATGACTTCGTCACCGGGCTGCACGCCTGCCGCGATCAGCGCCAGATGCAGTCCCGCCGTGGCGGAAGATACTGCCAAGCCATAATCGGTTCCGCAATATCCTGCAAATTCATGCTCAAACTGTTGCACCCTGGCCCCGCAGGACGGCGCGCTGGCTTTCATGACCTCCAGGACCGCGGCGTTCTCTTCTTCTCCGTACGTGGACCCGTGGGCGAACTCCAATTCGAATTTTGCTTTAGGCAGCGACATCGAAGCACCTCTCGATCACTTGCTCGCAGGTCGGAATCGGAATCGTCGATACCGCTCGCAGCTTGTCGGTTAGTAAATAGTGGTCCGGCCCGCGTGGTGCCCGCCCCGGAATTGGAGCCTGTTGAGGCTCGGTCAGCCCTGAATGACCCATCCGTGCCTCAAGTAGCAGGCCCAAATCATAGCGGTTGATTGGCGTCGTACAGCCAATGTGGAAAATCCCCCGTACGTCTTTCTTGCTCAGGAGTTCCAGGATGAATCGGCCGGCGGTCCGGGCATCGATCGGATTGCGACTTTCATGGACCGGCAATGCCACCTTTTGTCCTGCTGCCCAGCGTTTCTTGAGATTGTCGAGGAGAGAATTTGTGTCCGGATTTGCGGCGAACCCGAGGGCTAATGCAATGCGCACCACCACCGCGCGAGGCGCAACTGCCAGCACCGCCTTCTCTGCATCAGCTTTGGTTTGGCCATAAACGCTGACCGGGCTTACCGGATCTTCCTCACTGTAGCCGTGTTTCTTTCCGTCAAATACCGCGCCAGTAGAGGTAAACAGCAAGCGTGCATTGCGGCGCGCGCAAGCGTCCGCTACGTGTTCAGTTCCATGAAGATTAATCGCTTTGGCCTCATCCGGGAACTGCTCACAGCGGTCAATATCGGAAATGGCTGCAAAGTGCAACACATAAGCCGGGCTTACTGCTTCAAACGCAGCATTGACAGACGTTTGATCTCTGATGTCAATCGCAATCCCCCCGCTTCCCTTGCTGGCCCGACTGGCTTCGAACACCTCGAATATTGAGCTGGCAACTCGTGCTGCGTGGCTTCCCAAAAAGCCTCTGGATCCGATCACGAGCAACCTGGGTCTTTCCGAGGGCATGAGTCTGAATACCTGCGCTCCTTTCCGAACTGAGGACAGCTGCACCCATCGGCGCTTTCCATGAGGGTGTTATAGTCGATCACTCTAGCTGTTAATATGTAACAGACCGCAAGACAAGCGGCAAGATTCTTTTTGCAGCGACCGGCGATAAACTGCCTACAACCGCCGCACGTAACCGGAGAACATCACCGCGATGGCTGATCCCAACTGGCTTTTGCAGGCCGTTCGCACCATTCATGAGGAGGTGCGCAGAGTCGTTGTCGCATCATGCGAACAGTCTTCACAAGCGCGACTCTCGGAAATCGCTGAAGATGGCGATGGCGACACGATCTACGCGGTGGACCGAATCAGTGATTCGCTGCTGATGAAACTCTTCGAAGAGCAGATTGCGTGCCGGGAGCCGATCGTCCTGCTCGCCGAGGGTCTCCCAGGCGGAAAGATCACGCTGCCAAGCGGGACTCGCGAACGCGATGCAGTCTGGCGCGTACTGGCCGATCCCATCGACGGAACTCGGGGTCTGATGTACCAGAAACGTAGCGCTTGGATTCTCACCGGCATCGCGCCCAACCGCGGAGACGATACGACGCTCGCAGATGTCGAACTCGCCGTGCAAACCGAAATTCCGCTGATCAAGCAGCACCTCAGCGACGCGCTGTGGGCCTGCAAGGGCTCGGGTGCCAGAGGAGAGCGCTTCAACCGCATCACCGGAGAACGAATGCCGCTGATCCCCAGCCCTTCGAGCGCAGGAGACTTGGCCCATGGATTTGCGACGATTGCACGGTTTTTTTCCGGTGGCAGAGACATCCTGGCAGCGATCGACGACGACATTCAGTTTGCTCTCCTCGGCGCCGGGCTCAAGGGAAAGGCTCATTGTTTCGAAGACCAATACCTCTCAACTGGGGGTCAACTCTACGAACTGACGATGGGGCACGATCGCTATCTGGCCGATTTCCGGCCGTTGTTGGGCCCTATTTTGCTGCGGCGCGGCTGGAAGACAGGGCTCTGTTGTCATCCTTACGATCTTTGCAGCGAACTGATCGCTCGCGAAGCGGGGGTCCTGGTTACAGACGAGAACGGGCAACAACTTCGCTGCCCAATGAACCTGGATGCGGATGTGAGCTGGGTTGGCTACGCCAACGAGCGGATTCGCGCTCTAGTTGAGCCCGTGCTGCAAGTTGCAGTCAGGCGGCACGGGCTCAAGCAATAGACCTCAAAAAATAGTTCGGAATTCAGAACTAGCCTCCACCAGATACGCGAGATTATCGAAGCGCAGATGCTCTCCGTTTTTCACGTCAAAAATCACGCTCGACGCGGCATCTCGCCATTCAGTCCGGATGCGTTGCACTTGCCCCGGTTTTATGGTGTAGGAGAGTTCGCGAATCTCGGGCGCATGGATGGTTAAAGTCGCTTCCGATGTGCCTCCGTTATAGACGTCCACTCCCACAAAAACGCGCGGCCAGGAAAAGTGAAACTCAGCGGTCGTTGCTTTGGGATCGGCGATCGCCAGATTGAACGTGCCGAACCCGCCCTCCGGGACGCTGATCCGCCAGGTGTCCGTGCCCCAGTCGATCACACCAGATGGATATTGCCCTTTGAGCGAGGTCCCCGCAGGCAAATGGGGATCATCGAAGGTGACATACTCTGGCGGACGATGTCCATCATGGCCTTGAATGTCGATATCGCGCGCTTCGTCATGCCGGATTCGCAGCACACGGGTCGTGTCGTCGAAGACAAATCCAGGTTGATCGAGGCCCTTGCGGCGGGCAAGAGGTTTACCGTTCGCGCTGACCGTATCAGGGACGAAGTCCAGTCGCAGAACATCCGACGACTGCGGGTCAAACGTCGAATAGGTCACCGATCCCTTTCCGTAAGCGATCTTCGTCACGACCGAACTCGATCCAAGAAGATGCGATTCGTCCGGCGGAGCCCACTCGGGTATGGCCCAGAATGCGTCCATCAACCTTCGCGGGCCATCCGAATATTGGTCGGTAAACCACCATTGGGTGGAGAACGGCGCATGAGCACCGGCCGAGAGTCCCTGAAAGTATGTGACCCAGTTGTATGAGCGGTACGCCGCCTCGCGATAGGATTCGTCGCCCGTCTTGGCAAAGTAAATCGCCTCTATTGCCGCCAGGCGCGACGTGTGGCTATCGCAGCATTGCCCCGGAGGATTGCAGCAGTAGCTGCCGCCACTTCCTTGTTCAGTCGTCACGGTCGCACCATGCACGATGTACTTGGGCCACTTGGGTGTGGTCTTCACCCAGTCGATGAGTTGCTTGGTATGCTCGCGCCACTGCGGATCCTTTTCCGGATGGAGCATGACATACCGGGCAAACTCCAGCGGGATCACCTGATTCATGTTTTCCATGCTGGGTACGGTATCTTCGAAATATCCTACCCACACGTTGGTGGTGAGTGGATATTTCACAAACCATTCCCAACAATCCGCCCGCACCTTCGTATAACCGGTAACATCGCCTTGTCCGAGCCGAATGAGTTCGTCGAACAGCATGATGGGCTCAATCACGTTGGCGGAATACGGGCCCATGGGCCGGCCCTCAGCTTTTCCATCTCGCGCCCACAAACGAACTGGCCAGGGAGAGTGCTCGGCATCACCCGGCTTGTAATTCTTGACCAGCGCATCGGCGCAGCGAATGGCCGCCCGCAAATACTTTGTATTGCCTGTCATCTCATACAGGTGCAGGTAGCCGTAGCCATCCTCGCCGACGACATGCGGCTCTACGAAGTCCTCGCCCAGTTCGCTCCATCCGGTGTAACGCTTGGCCCCAGGATTTGCCGACGTATACGGCACTCCCGCCCACGCATAGCCTTCCGGGGTAAGGCCATTTTCCAATTCGTAGTCGACGAAGCTTTCCAGGAATGTGATGGTCCGCTGGTCGCCCGTATAGGGATACAGGCGTTCGATAAATCCTTCCATCATGGCCCGCAGGTAGGCAGTCGAGTTTGCCCAGTGCTGATCCGGCACCAGTTCGAAGGTAGTGCGGTCAAAATCGAAACAGCAGTAGAAGTAATGGAGGCGCTGCCGGTTGTATTGGTCCCAGAGGATTTCCCACTGCGTGAGGAAGTGAGAAGCATACGAATAGCCCGTGTCATTGGGATAGGGCCAGGGAAGCAACTTTCCTTTTGCGTCCAACTGTACAGGACGTCCCGCGATCGTCGGTCCATCGACGGTTGACACTACGGGGAACGGCTTTTGCTGGCTGGTTGCGATCGTTACCGAGACCAGCACAACAGCAACAAGTTGCGCGATTCTAGCAGCATTCGTCATGGTTATGCTCCACTGGTGACTGCTGTTTGTAACAAGAATCTTGGAGACAGCTCATCCGGTGAATGGGTCAATGCCCAAAACCTATCCCGCTACTTGTACAGTGGTCAGCTTTCGTAATCTCGCCAGGTCGGAGGTTCTGATTCCCCTGTCGGTGATCACCTTGTCGCATTTTTCGACGGCGCACAGGCGGTATGCGGCGTCTGTACCGACCTTGCTGCTGTCGATGACCAGAATTCGCTCGCGACCGGCACGCAGGAAGACTGAAGGCATCTCGGCATCGAAATTCATGACACCCCGGTGGAATGAGAGACCAGCCGCACCGAAAAACACTTTATCTGCGAAAACTCCGCCGAGAACCTCAATGACAGCATTGCCCGTAAGATCGTGGCTACTCCGGCGGTAGATTCCTCCCGTTAGTCTTACTTGGACACTGGGACTTCCGGCCAATTCCTCAAGTACCGCCAGCGATGTGGTCAGTACAGTTACGTTCCGCTTGGATGCAAGATATCGGGCGACGTATCGAGTCGTGGTCCCGGAATCGAGCACCACCCTCTCGCCGTCCCGCACCAACTTCGCTGCTTCGCGGCCGATCGCGTCCTTGGCGCGTGCCATCTTCGCGGAGCGATCGAGAAAGCTTTTTTCCAGTGAAGTCGAAGGAGCCAACATGGCCCCTCCAGGCGTACGAATGACGAGGCCGGAGTCCGCCAGCTTGTGGACAACGCGGCGCACCGTCATCTCAGAAACCGCGAACTCCGCCGCCATTTCACCGATCGCCGCCATCCCTCTTTCCTTGATAAAGAGCAAGATGCCGGACTTTCGGTCTTCTGGCGAATTAGATATAGACTTGTTCAGTCCCACCATTGTATGTGTGATTAAGTAACACACAACTAAGAAGCAACGTCAAGGTTCTCTTGTCAGCCTGAACGTTTTGGATCGGAAAACGGAGGCTCTCCACACACATTCCGTCGGAACACCTCCTCGTCGGCTTGCCCGGCTCTGCGCGCGAACTAGCAGGTTCTGGATTGTTGACAGCAACAAGCTTCGTGTTCATAATCCAGTCCGACTCGATGGAACTTTATCCCGGTGCCCACCAGATCAGTTCTCTATTTAAGGATGGCCGACTCCTGTTCCAGTATTTGTTTGTGGGAGCGCGGGTTGTTCTGATCGACAGCGGGGTGGCAGAGACTCCGCAAAGATTCATCCTTCCTTATATGGAGAAGTTGGGGTTGCGGCCAGACCGGCTCAATCTGCTCGTCACTAGTCATCCAGATCTTGACCATCAAGGAGGAAATTTCACTATTCGCGAGCATGCGCCACAGGCTCTTCTGGCCTGCGGTGAAGCCGACCGATACATGGTCGAAGATCCGAGGCGGTTGTATTCCGATCGTTACAACTTCTTGCAAGAGGAGCACGGGGTAGGTTTCGGCAGCGATATACCCCCAGAAGCGGGCCATCCTTGTCGCATCGACATTAGCTTCCGGGGGAAAGAACGGATCGCGATCGACGACGGCTGGGATTTGGAAGTCCTCCATGTTCCGGGGCACTCTTATGGACATTTGGCTCTGTACGACGCGGCACACAAGTCAGCCTATGTCAGTGACGCGATTCACGGACGGGGATGCCCTAAGGCTAACCTCGAAATGGGTATCCCGGTAACGTATTACTACATCGATCTCTACCTCTCGACGTTGACGCACCTGGAGGAACTGCCGATGGAGCACTTGCACACGGGTCATTGGCCCAGCATGCACGGCGAAGAAATTAGAGATTTCTTTAGTGATTCGAGAAACACAGTGGAGAGACTGGACCGGAAGATCCTGCGCAGCTTGCGCGAATCCCGCACGGGATTGACTCTAATTGAACTTATGGACGGCGCCATGGAGGAGTTTCCGGACTGGCCCGCAAATACAAGGGCGCTGACATCCTTTCCTGTCAAAGGGCACCTTGATCGATTCGAGGCACGCGGCCAAATACACTTCGATCGAAAGAGTTCTCCACCGCGATGGAGAGTTGCTTGAATTATTTCGGCCACTGGCTGGCGGTAAGAATTTTCAGATCGCCGACAAAATCACACGATAAGCAGTTTGCGTTGCGTTTGGAATTTTAAAGTCTGATTTTTTGTCCGACTACAACCCCGAGGACTTCATGAAGAGAGTCGAAATGCGACCGGCTGGCCGCATCGGTATTCGCATGCCGCTAGTGTTTGCCATGTTGTTTCTTGGGTCATTGGTCATGGATGGCAAGGACGCCGCAAAACCTCAACCCAGCTTTGAGATCAAATTCGCCCGAACCATTCGGGCAGAACCTGTGACCGGCCGGGTGTTCGTCGCCATTTGCCGCGAGCAGGATCCCGAACCCAGGCTGCAAGTAGGATATTTAACCGGCTCGCCGTTTTTTGGCGCAGACGTCTCTGCGCTTCGTCCCGGAATTCCCGCGAAGATCACAAGTGCCTCCCCCGGATTTCCCTTCCGATCCCTCAAATCACTGCCGCCAGGAGATTACTGGGTACAAGCATTCCTCAGCGTATACACGGAATTTCACCGGGCCGACGGGCACACCATTTGGGCCCACGACGATCAGTGGGAAGGGCAGCTGTTCAACGACTCGCCCGGAACTCTTGTAAGCACGCCACAGCACATTCACCTTGATGTTAAGGCCGGATTCCGTGTGCAACTCGAACTCACGCGAGTCTTGCCGGCCGTTGCTGTCCCCTCAGATGACGAATACGTGAAGTTTGAGAAGATCAAGAGCAAGCTGCTCAGTGCCTTCTGGGGCAGGCCCATGTATTTGGGCGCGGTCGTGCTGCTGCCTCGGGGATACGAACAACATCCAGACGTGCGTTACCCGGGCATCTGGTGGCAGGATCATTTCAAGTTGAAGCCGGCTTTCAACTTTACCCGTGAGTACAAAGCGGAAACGGAGGAGGAACGCCGCAAGCGCCTGGCAATCACCGATAGGAAAGGTACGGGTTGGGAATTCGCTCAAGCATGGATGAGCGATTCATTCCCGCGCATGATCGCCATCAACATTTTGCATCCGACTCCTTATTATGACGATTCCTATGCAGTGAACTCCGCGAACAATGGTCCTTACTGGGACGCCATTCATAGTGAGCTGATGCCTTACATCGAAGCAAAATACCGGTTGATTCCACGCAGCTACGCACGTGTAACCACGGGTGGTTCTACGGGCGGATGGGAAGCGCTGGCATTGCAAATCTATCACCCAGACGTTTTTGGAGGTACTTGGTCTTTTTGCCCTGATCCGGTGGACTTCCACCGCTATGAAATCATCAACCTTTATGGAGACGAAAACGCATTCACGATTGCGCGTTCCAAGTGGGTGAACCAGGAACGCCCGTCTGAACGCATGCCCGATGGGCAGGTCAACTTCACCGTGCGGCAAGAGACGCAGCTTAATACCGCACTGGGCAGTCGCTTGCGCGGCGGCGGCGACTATGCGAACTGGCAGGCCGTGTGGGGGCCAATCGCTGACGACGGGTATCCCAAGCCGGTTTGGGATGAGTACTCCGGCGTGATCGATCATGCCGTGGCCGAGTACTGGCGCGCGCATGATTTCGATCTCACCGACTACCTTAAGCGGAACTGGTCGCCCGTCGGTCCACAATTGGCCGAACAGATCCACATTTATAACCCCGATATGGATCAGTATCTGTTGAATCTGGCCGTCTATAGACTGGAAGATTTTTTTCGTAACACTACCAACCCGGTTTCCGATGCGTTGGTCGTGAGCGGACGGCCTCTTAAAACGCACGACTGGCACCCGATGTCAGACGCCGATCTGGTACGGATGATCTCGGACCACATCGTCGCCCATACGCCCAAGGATGAGCCCGCGGGGTGGCACTATTAGCGGCGAGTGCCCGCTTCGGCTAGTTCATCTGCAACCGCATCATCAATACCGCATGCGGCTTTAACACTGTCTGCAATTCTTTCGCAGGGATGAGATTTTTCTCTTCCCATACGTCTCGGACCTTTGCAGGACTGGACAGCTGCAGGTCCGACCATCGAACGCTGACTTTGGCTACGTCATTCCCACGATTGAACACCGCAATCGCGATGTCCCCGCCTGCAAGAGATCGTTTCCAGATCTCGACTTGTTCTATCCGCTTGATCCTGCCGCCCTGTTTTCCCAGAGCATCCTGATCGATCGCAATCACTTCCTTGTTGGCGAGGATTGAGAGTACACTCGCCTTCACCGAGCGCAGGTCGTTGCCCGCCATAAGGGGCGACGCAAGGATCGCCCACAAGCTCATGTGCGAGCGGTATTCGTCATCTGTCATGCCTCCATTGCCTATTTCCAGCATGTCTGGATCGTTCCAATGTCCGGGCGCAGCATACTCGGCGAGAGGGTCTTGGGAGAATCCGTTCGCAGAGATTGCCTTCCAGTTGTCCGCGATGTCGTCGGTTGTCCGCCACAGATTTCCGCCAACCAGTGGTCCCCACTCCCATACGTTGTCTTTGCCGGACTGGCAGAGGCTGTACACAATTGGCCGGCCACTGGCCTGCAAGGCGTCTCCCATCTTTTGGTAAACAGCGCGCATTTCTGAGTTCGCATAAATGCGGAATGCGCTGCACCAATCGTATTTCAGATAGTCCACTCCCCATGCGGCGAATGTGGCGGCGTCTTGTTCCTCATGTCCGTAGCTGCCTTCATAGTCGGCGCAGGTCTTGGGCCCAGGGGTCGAGTAGATTCCGAACTTCAGGCCTTTGGAATGCACATAATCTGCCAGAGCTTTCATATCTGGAAACTTCTTGTTCGGATGGATGACTCCCTGGGGGTCGCGCTGTCCTTCCCACGTATCATCAATCACGATGTAGCTGTAGCCAGCCTCGCGCAGGCCGTTGGCAGCCATCGCGTCGGCAGTCGAACGGATGATGGCATCGTCCACATCGCCGTGAAAATGATTCCAGCTATTCCAGCCCATCGGTGGACGCGCGGCTAACCCGTTGTAGGGGACGGCGTGCAGGGCTGGGAGGGGAATTTTCGGAGGCACCACGAGTCCGCTTGCCGCGCGCTCTGCGAGTAGTGTTGTTTGCCGCCCATCGTGGTAGCTCAACGTCATCTGGAGAGCACCGTTTACCAGTTGGCTGTTGTAGTCGAACCTGGCATTGTCAATGGCCGCGGCAAAATGAAACCGATTACCCGAGATCGCACACTCGATTAGCGGCAGATCTCCCCATGGAAAACGGACTATCCCAGAGAGTTCGTTGCCTTTTTGAACCAGGTCAAAATAGGTATAAGACCTGTTGCCGTCCGGCGCGACGTGCACCGATGCCCAGGTGCCGGTGAGATCTTCAGCCACCAAAGGGTTGGTGCAGCAAAGCAGGATGATGGCGCATAGAAAAGAGTTCTTCATCGAATCTCATTCACTTAGGTCATGGAGAAAACAAAAGGAATGCCGTGTTGCAACTCCTGGTATGCCGTATCAGGACAGAGGTGCTTCAGCGCAGCGCAAGACTGATATGGATCCACAGGATTGTCACGGAACATGTCGTGGCGACATGGAATCGCAAGAAACTTAGCTCTTGCGATAAAAGATCATATCTTTCATACTGGCGTCGGTCAAGCGTGGACTGCAATCTGGGCACTTCGACAGGAAAACAGAGAGGATTATCCTTGGTTTTCCTTCTAGTCCCCTTGTGATTTCCCGACGCTGACCATAGAGCGGTCACACTACCCTTTGAAAGGTGGATGTTTCGACTCACGATGCGATTGTCTAAGGTCATAACCATCCCACTGTTTTTGTCGGCCTTGCTGTCGTCACCCTCGTTCTCGCAGGACAAGCTGAACGAACACCCGGTCCAACTTGATGGGCAGAAGAAGTTGGTTTCATGGGTCCAGCCGCAAAACCAGGCCTACGACCGGATTGTGCGGCTGGCATGGGACTTCCTGATCAAGAGAGTTCCCGTGAAAAGCAGAGGCCTTCCCGCATACTACACATACTGTTGTCTCGAGCAGGGCAGCGGCGAGACGGTCGAGTGGCCACACAACCCGGCTGGACTGGCCGCCATGCTGGTGGACTCGGCCTCAGCGTACTATGCCTATTCCGGCGACTACGAGCCCGTGACGCTCGTTCAGTCTGTGCTGGACTATCAGTTGGCGCACGGCACTACACCCGGGGGATGGCTCTGGGGCGGGGTACCCTATGCAAGCTCCAATGCAGGGGCACTAAATTACCGTGGTTCCGATGGCTTTCTCTATTCTCAGAAACCCAATGTTGGGGATGGCTACGGATACATCGAGCCGGACAAAGTTGGGGAGCTCGGAGAGGGCTACCTCAAGTTCTACGAACTGACCGGCAATCCGGTGTACCGGGAGAATGCCCTGGCTTGCGCCGACGCTCTCGCCAACAACATCCGGGCAGGAGACGCAACGCACTCGCCATGGCCCTTTCGCGTAAATGCTGAGACCGGCGTAATCGGCGAGGAATATTCGGCGAACGTGATCGGGCCTATCAAACTTCTTGCCGAACTGATCCGTCTAAACATGGGAAACGTTGGAGCCTACCGCCGGGCGCGCAAGATAGCCTGGGACTGGATGATGAAGTATCCCATCCAGAACCATGCATGGTCGGGTTACTTCGAGGATGTCTACAAGTACGACAAACCCGATAATTACAACCAATACAGCGCGCTAGAAACTGCTCGCTATCTTATGCAGCATCCCGAGGAAGACCCCGCCTGGAAACAGCACGTGCCCGAGCTGATAAGTTGGGTCGAAAACACTTTCATATTTGTAGAAGTGAAGAATGAGCCGGGTGTTCAGTGGGGAGCAAACGCGGTTTCCGAACAGATAGCCGACATGAACAAGATGGGTAGCCACACTTCCCGCTATGCCTCTATCAGTGCGCTATGGTACGAGCTCGCAGGGGATACCGAAGCCAAAGAGAAAGCCTTCCGTTCATTCAACTGGGCGAGCTACATGTGCCGCGAAAATGGATGGGTTAATGTTGGCCCGATCGATCAGTCGCTGTGGTTCAGTGATGGTTATGGTGACTACATTCGGCACTTTCTCGCGGGAATGGCATCAGTGCCGGAGTGGGCCCCCGAGGAGCAAACGCACCTGCTGCGATCTACTTCTGTGATTACCCGTGTGTCTTACCAGCCCGACGGCGTACGCTACTCGTCGTTTGATGCGAGCGGGTCTGAGGTCTTGAAGCTGAATTTCAGGCCAACCCGACTTCTCGCCGAGTCTAACGGACTTATGAAAGAAATTCAGTCAACAGACTGGACTTTCGACCCACACAGCAATGTCCTAAGAGTAAAACGGACGAACTTGAAAGATATTTATGTCGAAGCAAGATAGCCATGTTTTCAAAAGCATGAGGCGGTGTTGTCGCTAGCATTGGGCTCAAAACAGCTCAGAAATGAGAACTCCCGTAGCCGATAGGAATCGGGGTCGAATTTGTGGCGCTGGATTGCCACAGCAGTTAAACCGCGAATGTTTCGCTCCGACTGAAAGATGTCCGCGCCGACTGAAGGGGGAGGCTGGAGAGTCATTCGAGTATGGATATGGGTATCCAGAGGGATCAATTCTGGCTCGCATCGTATAACCACGAACCGCGGAGCGTACACAAAAGCAGGGACGGGGGCGGTCAAGTTGCATCCCGCGGCGGCCCGCCTGGACGTGCTCCGGCGCGACCTCATTAAGGCCCTCGGTCAACTCGGTCTGCAGAAGCCCGTTCCCGATGAGCCCGAAGACAATTCGCCGACTCTAGAGGACATCCTTGCAGGCTGAGGCTGGTGAAAGACCGCTCTCGCTGCCAGGGTCTACAGAAAGGTGAGAGCTTCGGCGGCCTAGGATCGTCGCTCGGCCCGCTTTGGTACTTCCGAGGTCAGGTAAGTCTGGAGGAACTAGACCTTGGTCATAGAAAAGGACTAACCACAACCCACAACAGGGGCCATCGCAACGGGCTACCCAGCCAGACATTCTGGCTATAAGAGAAACGTGCGACGTGGCCACCCGGCCACCGAGACACCGCCAGAAGCGGCGATCTCCGGGAATCAAATCCTGGAGTTCGCTCATGTCCGAGTCAAAGTCGCTGGCCGAGCTGATTGAAAGCTATCGTCACGCCCTGAAGGCCGCTGAGTTGGCTGAGCTGCTGGCGGTTTCAAGAATAACTGTCTTCAAGTTGGCCAAAGCAGGTCGAATACCCTCATTCCGAGTTGGCACTTGTGTGCGATTCGATCCGCGAGCGGTCGCGAAGTGGCTCCGGAATATGTAATGCAAGGCAAGACGATGGTGCATTACGTCGTGCCAGGTTTCGGCCCGCAGTGTTGGAGTCAGGGCAGAGTCAGACGCTGGCTGATCGGATTGCGGGTTCCAGAAAAGCATTAACGGCATATGAACTGTCCGAGTTGCTTTCCGTTTCGGCGATCAGCATTTTTCGATTAGCAAAACGCGGCGTAATTCCTGCCTTTCGCGTCGGCACTTCCCTGCGATTTTGTCCGGCAGCAATTGCGAAGTGGCTTAGAGAGCGCGGAGGGTAAACCCATCGAATCGGTTCGAACGACGATTGACTAGTGAGCAGGCACCACAAAAGAGCCTTCCCTAAAACCGCGTGCGTGACCTGGCTCACCCTGCGCATTGTTTTCACAGTCCAGGTCAACGAGTGCTGGCGCCTGCGATTACAACAGGTGTCTCTAAATGTGTTCGTCACTATGATTCTGTAACCGCGAAGGCGACTAAGCAAGAATGCAGGGATTTCGGATGACCTGGTTGACAAATGCGAGTTCGAAAAGTGCCGGCAGCTTCGTAGTTCCCGCTAGGGTACTTCAACTTCAAGCGCGTATATTTCGTCGCTGCTGATGTCGCGGCTGAAGATGGGGATATTGTCTGGAGTGATACCGCTCCACCAGGAGCGATGTAGGTCTTTGAGATCCACCACGAACTCGGAATGTGGGTCTCCCAGCTTCACACGGCGGTAGCCAGGATGGTCTCCAGCGAGGTTATCAAAATAAAGCGACTTGCTGTCGCGCGTCCAGATCGGTAAGCCAACGTTGCCTAATCCAGTTACCCAGTCGGACCACTTCTGCGTCTTGAAATCGTAAAGCACTATTTTTTTGTTATCTGTGGAAAGGCCCGCGAGATATCTGCCATCGGGCGACCATCGTGGAGCGTAGAAATCCTGCGATCCGGGAATTACCGAGACCTGTTTCGAGTCCACGTCGAAGATGCGGATATCGAATACATCAGACTTGCCGGCGCCGAACGGGAAACGCCCGAACGCGATGTGCTTGCCGTCGGGAGAGAAGTTAGCGTCGACCTGATACTGCTTTTCGGGATACATCTCGATTGGCGCACCGCCTTCCGCTGAGAGCAGCATGGTCCGATAGTGCTCGCCCGATGTGTCGGTGTAGATGATTTGGGTACCGTCAGGAGACCAGTGCGGTAGAAATGGGGAATTGGGCGGTGATGCCAGTTGCAGTCGCTCGCTGCTGTCGATGCGGCTGCGCCACAGAGCGCCGTCGGGCTGGGTCACATAGACGACCCACTGTCCGTCGCGAGAGAAATCGACCTGTTCGGCAGAGATTCCGGAGAGAAACGGGACGAAGCCTTTGGCGTGATCGTCGTAGCGCACAAGCTCGGATCGCCCAATGTAACCGTCGGCTAGAAGCTTCTTTCCGTCAGGAGTTGGAACGCAATAGGTAAAGAGCATGGGACCGGAGGTAATCTTCTCCGGCAGTGGGTGTCGATGGAAGGGCCAGCGAGGTTCCGGTAATGCGTAGAGCTGAGAATTATTACCGTTCGTGCTAACGAAGATGTAATACCGGCCATCGGGCGTCCACACTCCGCAACATTTTTGTTCCGATTCGATCCATCCAGGCAATAGCGCATGCAGATTCTTTCCATCGCTTTGCACTTCGTACAGTGCATCTTTAACGGTAAATCGCAGGCGCGAGCCATCCGGAGAAAATGTGAGAAATGTGGCGTTTGCTGCAAGCGAGATTAACTTTCGCGGATTCGCGCCATCAGATCCGGCAAGCCAAATGTCGTGTGCCTTCGCATACGCGATCTGCTTTCCATCGCGCGACCATACAGTCGTTCCAGGTTTCAGGACCCCAAGACGACGTGGACTCCCGCTCGGCAGAGGTAGGAACCAGGCATCCTGATTTTCGTTGGCCTGCGGGTCGGGGAAATTAACAACGAGTAGTCCGGAATTGTCGGGCGCGATGTCGGATAAGAAGAAGTTGGTAAATGGAATCGATAGAGAGGACGTTTCTCCTCCACTGACGGCGGCTTGCACGAGCACGTGCTTGGTTCCGATCACCTCGCTGATGTACATGCGGGAGCCATCAGTGAGGACATTGTCTTTTGGCGTCGCATCGTGAGTCAGTTGAGTTGTCTGCAACACGCGGAGCGGGGGCAACGGCCGACTTAGCCAGAGAAGTGCGGCGATCCCAGCCAGCAGCAGCGCGCCTCCGGCAACAAGCATGCGCGGCAATGCTCGACTCCTGGAAACCGCTGTCGGGACCGCAATGGGATTGGTAGTCGGCGGCGAAGTAGCCGTTGCCGAACCTGCGGTTGCGACAGGAGCGACTGAAGACGGAACGCTCGAACTCGAGGATGCCGACGATGCGCGTCCGCTGTCGGAATCCCGATTTAGCCGCAACAAGTCGGCCCGCATCTCCGCCGCACTCTGGTACCGGAGGTTCCGGTCCTTCTCCAGTGCCTTATTGATGATGTGCTCCAGTTCCGCAGGAACCGTTGGGTTAAGCCGCACTGGTGCGACGGGCGCGCGATTCAGAATGGCCTCGAAGATCACTCCGGAACTTTCCCCCAGAAAGGGCAGCGATCCGGTGGCCATCTCGTAGAGCACCGCCCCAAACGAGAACAAGTCGGTGCGGACATCCAGTTCCTTAGCGCGCACCTGCTCCGGCGACATGTACGCCACAGTTCCAACCGCCGTTCCCGGACTAGTAAGGTGCTCTTCCAGAGTTGCGGTTGGCTCTGCTGTCGCTTCAATTCCGGCATGGCCGATTGCCGGTGTGATCTTGGCGAGACCGAAGTCGAGAATCTTGGCATGTCCACGCTTCGTCACGAAAAGGTTTGCGGGCTTGATGTCGCGATGTACGACTCCGGCCCCGTGAGCGGCGTCGAGTGCGTCCGCAATTTCGGTAGCCAGCGAGAGAATGACTTCTGTGTCTAGTGGCCGTCCGCCAATGTGATGTTTGAGCGTGACGCCATCGAGAAATTCCATAACCAGGAAGTGCTGGTTGTTCTGCTTGCCGATCTCGTAGATCGTGCAGATATTCGGGTGGTTCAGAGCGGAAGCGGCACGGGCCTCGCGACGAAATCGTTCGAGTGCCTGCAGGTCTTGGGCTAGTTCTTCGGGCAGGAACTTCAGGGCAACGAAGCGCCCAAGCTCCGTGTCCTCTGCCTTGTAGACGACACCCATACCGCCACCGCCGAGCTTCTCGACGATGCGATAGTGCGAGATCGTCTGGCCGATCATTGGGCTGAAATGTTAGGACCGGAACGGAGGCAAGTCAATGAAACCTAGGGAGTCGGGCGGGCCGCGCCCGGATGCCATCACCACGACTCATTGATGGTCCGCTTTGCTCCAGATCAATGACATACCGAGTTTCTTCAGTCAGTATAAATATGACTCAGGACGCGGGTGGTTCGCTCGGGGATTCTGTACTGGCCAAGGATGCGGAGTAACTTCGGTGGGGGCCTGCCAATCGAGCCGATTTCTCACTTCGGCGGTTCTCCAGATGTTGTCAGAAGAAGGTATTAATGAGGCGTCATATCTGATCCTCCGGCCTTACCGGGCGATCAAAAGAATGGCCCAGTCGTTGTTATCAGGCGGTGCAGGTGAGGTCCATGGCGACTCCCGCACATCCGGCAGATCAATCCTTTCGCCCGTAGCTGCGCTGAACCAGTAGCCCCGGTAGCGTCCTCGCTCAAGCTTCACCGTTACTGGACCTCCCTTGGGGACGTACACGACATAGGTCTTGCCCGGGTCAGCGAGGCAGTAATTCCCGCTGTTGACAAGTTCATCATGCGGATTCGTCGTCCACCAATCGAAGCTGGTCATGAAATCGACAATGTGGCCAATGCCTACGAACATGGTCATAGAGTCGTCGCCACGGCCATTCATCCACCCGCCGCCGGAGTCGGGCCAGACGTTCGTCCCGCGACGGGCGGACTCGCCGGCCGTTTGATAGCCTCCAGCCATTACGATGTCCCAGACCACCCGGCGCAGTGAGTCAGCTGATTCCTGGTTGGGAATAGCCCAGAGGGGGTAGTGATCCTCGTATCCGTACTCCTCGTTAGTCTGGGGGATGATGCGGCCGGTCTGCGCTTGGAACTTACGCGACTGGAGCATGAGCGCGTGCTGGTTGCGGGACCACTCCTGATAGGAGGTGAAACCAAACCACGAGGACGTGCGATCCTGGTGCACGGACTTACCGTCGATCACCACGTCAACGGGATGGCTGGTGGCGAGGTGATGGTAAGGGTCGAGCTGAACAAGGAAAGTACCTGTGTCATGGGTCCAGACATCATCACGGAAACGGTCGAGGTCGTCGCCCATGTCCCAGGTAATGTTAGAGAATGCGGCGAAGCGCGCGACAGCATAGCGAATGAAACGGCGCTCGTCCTCGCTGCCTGCGACGGTGTGAATGCGCGAGTCATTCATGTCCAGCACTATAGATATGATCACATCACGGTCGCGGGCAATGCGGAGCATGGACTCGAAGCGTTGCCAGTGCGTGAGGTTGAAACGAGAGTAGTCAAATCCCGGATGCAGGAAATCGTGGGTATCCTTGGCAGGCCAGGCGGCAAGATCCATCGTAAAGTTCTCGCCCTGCATGACCGGTTCACCATAGTAGACGTTGGTGCGACCGGCGAGCGTAACCCGGATGCGATTTACCTTGAGACGATGCAGCCGTTCGACCGCGGACCGCACGATGCGATCGTCGCTCCAGCCCAAAAGCCAATAGGCAGTGGTGCCGTTGAAGAAATAGTGTTCACCGGTCCCTTCCCAGATGAAATGCCACGGGTACTTTGGGTCAACGCGTAGGGGACCACGGCGGTGAGAGGCCAACGCTTGGAACGCGCCTTTGAACGCCTTGGAGACAGCGCCTTGAGAATAGGTAAGCGCGAAAGTGTAGGATCCCGCGGTTGGGGGCATGAACCGGATGCGGAAAACCGAGCCATCTGGTGAGTCGCAGAAGCCGGAGACGTGCCAGGACTGGCCGGTAGCAGGCAGAAGAAAATCGCCGTCCAGGGAAGCGTCAACAAATGGGTTAGGCACGTCGGGCGAAGAGACTGAGGCAGTAAGTTCGATAGCGTCGTAAGCCTCCACGGTGGAAGGAGGTGCGGAAACAGACACATCCCGTGGCGCGGCGGAGAGAGAAATCGGAAACAAAACAAAAGTGAAGAGCAAGGAAAACGGCACAAGGAGGGTTTTCACCGAGGTTTCCTTTTGACTTCAAGAACGGGGCATTGTACGCCTACGTCCCTGTCCTACATAGGGTGAAACTACGGTATCAGCACCTGCACTTCCCGCCATCGCGACGATAGTTGTTGCAAAATCGTGATAGATAGGATGAGAAGGTCGATCCCCGATCACGGGTGGCGTTAAGCTACCGGTGATCAACGCACTCAGCGGTGCAATCCCAAAGGATAAGGAGATCGACCCTTGACGAAGAATAGCAATTCTGCCCTGAAGAAGGAACTGAGAGCGAAGCGAGCGAAAGCTCAGCGTCCAGTACAGCGAGAAACCAAGGAAGTGCTGGCGGAACTGGTGGAGAAACTGCGAGGAAAGTTGGAGGGGAAGGCGACGTCAGCGAGGCAAGGAGAAGCTGGGCCACGACAGGAACTGAGTCCCAATCTGGATCGGCTGACGGTGGGAGTGGATTTGGGAGATCAATGGAGCCACTACTGCATTTTGGGTTTGCAAGGGGAGAGGTTAAGCGAAGGGCAACTACAGACGAGGCAGGCGGACGTAGCAGAGTTCTTCCAAGCCTTAACGCCGGCGCGGGTGGTGATCGAAGTGGGGACGCACTCGGCCTGGATGCAGGAAATCATCGCCGGTGAGGGACACGAGGTGCTGGTGGCCAACCCGCGGCTGATGGAGGGATCGAAACGTCGCAAGCGAAAGAATGATCGCGTCGACGCTAATAAGTTAGCCCGCTGGGGACGGGTGGATCCGGAGTCTCTACACCCGATCGAACATCGCAGCCGGGAAGTGCGGCAGGACCTGGTGCTG